>Ga0181560_10004783_pt1 | contig 12191 bp, 8 predicted proteins | sample 011ome_20_FD_133751 | JGI IMG/M metagenome (GOLD analysis project Ga0181560, IMG submission 133751) | Coastal salt marsh microbial communities from the Groves Creek Marsh, Skidaway Island, Georgia - 011509CT metaG (megahit assembly) | ecosystem: Environmental > Aquatic > Marine > Intertidal zone...
CATCCGACAGGGTCAGGTCCTTCATTAAAGAGAATTCCCCGACAAAAGAAAAGCGCGCCAAGCTCGTCGATGAACTGATCGGCTCGCCGGAGTTCGTCGACCACTGGACCAACAAATGGTCCGACATGCTCCAGGTGAATTCCAAGTTTCTTGGTGGCGAAGGCGCCAAGCTCTTCCGCGAGTGGATCAAAACCGAGATCGCCACGAACACACCGTACGATGAGTTCGTTTACAAGATTCTCACTGCAACCGGATCGAACAAGGATAACCCTGCCGCGAGCTACTACAAGATTCTCCGTGATCCCGATATGATCATGGAGAACACTACGCACCTCTTTCTCGCGACGCGCTTCAACTGCAACAAGTGCCATGACCACCCCTTCGAGCGCTGGACACAGGACCAATACTTCGAGACTGCCGCCTATTTTGCACAGATTGATCTCAAGCGTGACGCCAAGAACGCTCCCAAGCAAAACATCGGTGGCACCGCCGTTGAAGGAGCAAAGCCACTCTACGAAGTCGTCGGCGACAAGAAGGAGGGCGACATCAAGCACGATCGAACCGGAGTCGTCCAATCACCTGCGTTTCCTTATGAAGCGAAGGCCGAGAAAGTCGCTTTCACGGATCCGAAGGCACCCACACGCCGTGAAGAACTCGCAGCGTGGGTCACGAGCCCGGACAACCAGTATTTTGCTTCCAGCTACGCCAACCGCCTTTGGGGTTACCTGCTCGGAACTGGAATCGTCGAACCGCTCGACGATATTCGCGCCGGCAATCCGCCGACCAATCCTCAGCTCCTCAATTATCTCACGAAGCGATTCGTCGAAAGCAAATTCAACACGCGTGAGGTCATCAAGGAAATTTGCAATTCGCGCACCTATCAGCTCTCCATCGCGACGAATAAATGGAACGAGAAAGATGAAACGAATTTCTCTCACGCCAAAGCGCGTCGCCTTCCTGCGGAGACTCTCTACGACGCCGTACATTTCGTAACCGGAGTCACGCCGAATATCCCAGGTGCTGGAGCCGGCACTCGCGCCAGCCAGTTGCCCGACGCCAAGCTCGATCTCAAAAGCGGCTTCCTCGCCAACCTCGGACGCCCCGCTCGGGAAAGCGCCTGCGAATGTGAACGCTCCGACGACCTGCAAATGAGTGCTGTGATGGCCTTTCTGTCAGGCCCGGCCATCGCCGATGCGATTGGTTCCGATATCAGCGAATTGCCTAAGCTAGTTGCGAGCCAGCCTGATGATCGCAAGTTGGTCGAGGAAATCTATTACCGCGTCCTTGCCCGCGCTCCCAGCCAAGCCGAGGTCGACGCCGCCCTTGCTAGTATGAAGGAGATCGGCAGCGACCACCAGACCCTTCTCGCCGAGGCTTCGCGGGCTGAAGCCAATTGGGTAAAGAAACGCAGCGAGCTCGAAATCAAACGTCACCAGGGAATCAACAAAGTGAACGCCGACATCGCTGCCTACACGCCTGAATACAACAAGAAGAAAGCCGAGGCTGAGGCGGCACAGAAAACGCGCATTGCCGCTGCCGCGAAAGCCGAGCAGACCAAGCGCGCGGAACTCCCCAAACTCGTGAACGAATTCGCAGCCGGCGTGAAGGCCGACCAGCTTTGGACCAGCTGGCACAAACTCGAAGTCGCCAGTGTGACATCGTCAGACAAGGTCAAAGTGGAAATCACCCCGGAAGGTTCCGTGCGCTACACCGGCGGCTTCAAGAAAGGAAACATCGACTACCTCGTCACCGGAAAGACGAATGCGCAAAACATTACCGGGCTCATGATTGAGACCCTGCCTGATGCCGCGAACGCAGCCTACGGTCCCGGATTAAATCCGAACGGCAATTTTGTGATCACTGAAGTGCAGACCCGCTGGAATACACTCGCGGATCCGAAAAAGCAGAACGCTCTCAAGATCATCGATGCCAAGGCGAGCTTCAATCAGAACGGATTCGACGTGAAGAACGTCTTCAACGGGAACGTCACTCGTGGAGACAAAGGCTGGGCTCTCTCGGGAACGAATTACCAGGTTCCCCATCGCGCTCTAATAAAATTCGAGAAGCCGGCAGCCGGAGATGCCAAGGGAGCAAATCTCACCGTTGGCGTCCTCTGCCGCTACAGCCAGGGAGACTATCCGATCTCCCACTTCCGCATCTGGTATACGATTGATGAAGATCCGATGAGCTTCGGACTACCGGCCCAGGTCGCTTCCGCAGTGAAGACTGCCCCTGCCAAGCGAGCCGAAGCAGAACAAAAAGCTCTCACTGCCTACGTCGAGAAAAACAACGCCGACCTTGCAAAGCTAATTGCAGACCACCTTGCCCAGAAGCGCCCCCTCCCCGCTGATCCGAAAATGACCGGGCTGAATGCGGCTCTCGCCAAAGCAAAAAATCCCGTGGTGGAGCCTCAGCCACTCGTGCAAATCCGCAGTGACACAAATTACTCCATCGAACAAGCCGCGAACCGCAGGCTGACCGCGGCCCAGGATTTGGTCTGGGCACTTGTGAATAGTCCTAGTTTTCTGTTTAATAGATAACCGAAGAAGAAAAGCAGTAAAGAAGTCGAGGAGCGAATTCTCTACGACTTTACTTCTCAACTCCCAACCTACTGAAACCCATGATTCGTCTACCCGGAGAAATCGCCAAAGACCTCTGTGACTCCCACCTTGCTCCCGGACGCCGGGACTTCCTTCGTATTGGAGGAGCAGGAATGCTGGGAATGACGCTGAACAACATCCTTGCCGTCCAGAACGCAAGCGCAGCTTCCAACCTGGTCGGGAGACCGGGATGGGGCAGAGCGAAGTCGGTCATCATGGTTTACCTGCAGGGCGGACCGAGTCACCTCGACCTCTGGGACCCGAAACCGGATGCGCCCGACAATGTTCGCTCTCAGTTCAAGCCTATCAATACCAAGGTCGACGGACTGCAATACACCGAACTTCTCCCCAAGCTCGCGCAGGTGAATGACAAATTCACAACGATCAATTCGATGAGCTACACGCCCAACGGATTGTTCAATCACACCGCCGCGATCTACCAGATCATGACCGGTTACACCACCGACAAGGTGAGTCCCTCTGGTCAGCTCGAGCCTCCCAGTCCGAAAGATTTTCCGAACTTCGGATCCAACATCGTTCGCATGAAACCAAGCGACGAGCCGATGCTTCCCTTCGTGATGATGCCTCGCCCACTCCAAGAATCGAACGTGATCAACAAAGGCGGGACCGCAGGATTCCTCGGCAAAGCTTACGATCCCTACTACCTCTTCCCCGACGGAGACGATATGGACATGTCGAAGATGAGCAAGATCAAGGTCGACGACCTCCAGCTCCGTCCCGACGTCTTCTCGCTCCGACTTCAGCGTCGTGCCAAGCTGCGCAATGCGCTCACTGACCAAATGCCTGTGATCGAAAAAGCGGTCGCAGATTACAATCTCGACGAATACTACGACAAGGCTCTCAACCTGATCGTTTCCGGGCGAGCCCGCGATGCCTTCAATCTCGACGCCGAGTCCGACGCTCTACGTGACAAGTACGGCCGCAATACCTTTGGTCAAAGCTGTCTCCTCGCTCGCCGTCTCGTCGAAGCTGGCACGAAAGTTGTGGAAGTCGTCTGGCCGAAAGTCGCCAACTCCGACAACCACAGTTGGGACCACCACGTCGGCCTGCCCAAGCGCATGAAAGACCAGTCGGCGCCTATGCTCGATGCCGGGCTTTCTTCTTTGTTCGCGGATCTTGATTCACGCGGATTGCTCGACGAAACGCTCGTCGTCGCGATCGGTGAATTCGGACGCAGTCCCGAAATGGGGGTCTCCACGAGTGGAAACAACAACAGTGCTGACGGTCGTGACCACTGGCCGTATTGTTACACCAGCGTCATCGGTGGTGCCGGCATCAAGCGTGGCTACGTCCACGGCAAGTCCGACAAGACTGGTTCCGCTCCGCTGGAAGACCCCGTTCACCCAACGGAAATCCTTGCGACGATCTACCACGCTATGGGAATCGATCCGCAGTCCATCGTTTACAACCACCTCAACCAGCCAAGAGAGTTGGTGAAAGCGGAAATGGTGGAGACGCTATTTGCCTAATTCTCTTTTTCCCTATCCTCTTATCGTTTTCTTTTTCATCCCCCCGGCTGGGGTCACAGAGGAGAGTGAGAACAAGTCACCTCTAGACGCGGAGTGACATGTATCCGCCGTCGATGTTGTAGGCCTGGCCTGTGATATACGACGAATCATCGCTGCACAAGTAGAGGGCCAGTTTCGCGATCTCTTCCGGTTTTGCCATCCGTCCGATCGGCTGGACTTTGGATAGAGTTTCGAACATTTCGTCTTTGTTCTCCGGGTAATTCTTTTCCAGGTAGCCGTCCACAAAAGGAGTGTGGACTCGGGCCGGGCAGATCGCATTGCAGCGAATCCCCTGCTCCAGGTAGTCGGCAGCAATAGATAATGTCATCGTGTGAACGGCCCCCTTGCTGGCAGAATAAGCAAAACGATCCTTCAGCCCGGTGATCGCTGCAATGCTGGACATGTTGAGAACAACGCCTCCACCTCCCTCTACCATGATGGGGAGCACGGCATGAAGACACTGGTAGACGCCCTTTACGTTAACGCTCATAACACGATCAAAGTCCCCCTCACTCGTCGAAGTGGCAGTGCCAATATTGGCAACCCCGGCATTGTTTACGAGGATGTCGATTTTCCCGAAGTCACCCTTCGCCCTTTCCACCGCCTCCGAAACAGAATCCGCGGATGAAACGTCGCATCGGCAGAAAACCGCCTTGCCACCCACCTCAGTGATCGAAGCCAACGCCTCGCCAGCAGCATTTTCGTCGAGGTCAAAAATAGCGACCGTTGCCCCTACTCCTGCGAAAGTTTCTGTTATGGCTCGGCCAATTCCTGAGCCGCCTCCCGTGATGATTGCGGTTTTTCCCTGTAAATCAGACATGCCCTACCGTGTGACGGCAGAGCATATCGGGCAAGATGAATTGTGTGGCGTCTAGAAGGATTCTTGCTCTCGCAATATAGCCCTCACCAATTTTCCCATCTCCCGAAAAGAGCGCCCCAATCAATATTCGGCGGCTCTTCCGTTGAACCGCCTGCGCTTCCTGAAGCACCTCCACTTCCACCGCTACCAGGAGCCTGCGCCTTATCAATCTGAATGATGGCTGCAGACGCACCGGCAAAATCCACGTCTTGGCCATCGGGTTCCAGAATCGGCAAGCCCCCCCCTGATCCGAGATTACTCCTGAGTCGGTCATGTATCCAAGCAACGCTCCTGCTGCGCAGCTGAAAGATGAGACAAAGTTTTGACAAGCTTATTCCCGTATTCGTCGTATTCGCCTCCAGCGAAGCCGAAACTGACCTTACACTGAACTGCGAGCAGTTTCGCTGACGCTTCATCATCAACAAATTGACCAAAACCTGTCAGGGGTAGAAAAACGCAGCCACCAGCAGCAAAGGCGAGAATCGATTTTTTATGTCTATGAGTGTGTTCCACTTTCTATTTATTAAATATTTTCATTATTATTTCCGCCTATCAAAGCTGCGTCGGTAGAAAACGTTGTTTGCGAAGACGACTCCTTAAACTTTCCCCTTTCCCGTCTGCCCGTTCTTCTCGTAGAGTGTGACCTCTCATACCCGATGTCATTTGCCGCGCCTCAATTTCTGATTCTCATCCCCGTGCTCGCGATCCTGGGCTGGATTTTCCGGAAAACAGAGATTTGGCGCCCCCTGCGTTTGCTCCTTCTCGGACTGCTGGTCGCGGCTCTGTGTGATCCTCACATCTTGCTGAAACGAGGTGGAATGGATCTCTGGGTTCTGCTGGATCGCTCGCTTTCTGCAAATGAAATGGTCGAGGCCGGCGAAGATGAATGGCGTTCGCTACTGGAGCGTTCCAAGCCGAGCCGCGACAACCGTATCTTCTACGTCGACTACGCTGGGGAAGTTGTTCCGGCAGGCAACACGGAATCTTCCACCTACGCCGGCAATCGTGATCTCACCCGGACCGCGCTCGCTGTCCGTGACACACTCGCCCGCATTGACGAGGAACGTCACAACCGGATCCTCCTGTTTTCCGACGGGTTCAGCACGGAACCGCTCACTGGCATCGCGTCGGCCCTGATCGGAGCAGAGGTTCCACTTGATCATCGCATTCTCCGAGCACCGGAAGCTGTCGACTATCGCCTCGCAGATCTGCGCTTGCCGTCCCGCTCGCAGCCAGCAGCTCCGTTTTTGGTCGAGATAGTCGTAGTGGGAACCAGCGATGGAGTCGTACCCGTCTCTGTTTTTCGAGGGGAGAAAAAGCTCTTTGATCGCGATGTCGAAATCACGGGTGGAGTTGGCAGGATGCGTTTTTCCGATCGGGTTGTCAGTCCCGGAGCGCACCGCTACCGGGCGGTATTGAATCCGGAACTGGACACCTACCAGGGAAACAACGATTTCGAGCAATGGATTGAAATCGTATCCGGCCCCCGAATTGTTCTCGTCTCGAAATACCAGGACGACCCCGTCGCATCGACGTTGAAAAGGCAGGGCTTCGCCGTAGACCAGATGCCGGATCCCCTTGTGCTCGATCCGGGCATGCTGTCAGGAGCGCGAGCCGTGATCATCAACAACGTCCCCGCCCACGAAATTCCGAACGATTTTCTCCAGGCCATTCCGTTCTTCGTAACCGAGCAAGGAGGCGGCTTCATGATGGTGGGCGGAAAACACAGCTTCGGCGCGGGAGGATACTATCAGTCGTCCATCGATGAGTTACTTCCAGTAACGATGGAACTGAAGAGCGAACACCGCCGCCTCGCCGTAGCTATGGCGATCGTGATGGACCGATCAGGCTCGATGGGAATGACTGTCCCAAGCGGCCATTCCAAGATGCAACTGGCCAATGAGGGAGCCGCTCGCGCCGTCGAGCTTCTCGGCGAAATGGACGCCGTCACGGTGTATGCCGTCGACAGCCAGGCACATCAGGTCGCGCCACTTCTTAACGTCGGGAAAAGCCGGGGCGAACTCCTGAGCCGGATCCGATCAGTCGAATCGATGGGCGGTGGAATCTTCGTCTACACCGGCATGAAAGAAGCCTGGTCGGAATTGAAAAAAGCCGACGCAGGTCAGCGTCACATGATTCTCTTTTCCGACGCGGCCGACTCCGAGGAGCCCGGCCAATACAAAGCCCTCATTGAGACGATGGCTGAGGAAAAAGCCACCGTCAGCGTCATCGGACTAGGCGATCGTGGAGACCCCGACGCCAATTTCCTTCAGGACATCGCAACTCGTGGAAGTGGGCGTATGTTTTTTACCAATATTCCTGATGATCTCCCGAACATTTTCGCCCAGGAAACCGTGTCGGTGGCTCGCTCAACTTTTATCGATGAGCCTGTCTCGACTCAATCGAGCGGACGGTGGCACGAGCTGGCGCAGCAGGATCTGAAGTGGCTACCGGAAGTCGACGGCTACAACCTCAGTTATCTCAGGGAAGACGACGAGATGGCTCTTATCTCTACCGACACCTACGCAGCGCCTCTGGTCGCATTTGGACGACGTGGCATTGGGAAAACCGCAGCAGTTTCCTTTCCCCTAGGCGGTGATTTTTCCGAGAAGGCTCGTAAATGGGAAGCCTACCCCGACTTTCTCCAGACACTCAATCGCTGGCTTATGGGCGAGGAAGTACCCTCTGGTATTGGTCTTCGCCGCGAACTCAATGGAACCGAGCTGACGATCGACCTTCTTTATGAGACGGAAGAGTGGTCGGGACGCTTTGCCGAATATCCTCCTCAACTTGTCTTGCAGCGAGGGTATCGGGATCCTTCTCCAGATCAGCTCACCTGGGAACGGCTTGCACCGGGTCACTATTCGCTTCGCACGGAACTGAAAGAATCGGAACCCGTTCGAGGCGCTGTCCAGATTGCTGGTGCGGCGATTCCTTTCGGTCCAGTTGTTGCCGGAGCGTCCGCCGAGTGGAATTTTGATCGCGACCGTGTCTCTGAATTGCGAGAAACTGCTCGCACAACCGGTGGCGGCGAATTGCTCGACCTCACCGATGCCTGGCGTGAGCCCCCTACTCCGTCTTCCGAGTCGATCCGCTCATGGTTTTTCCTCGCCGCACTCATGCTCTTTCTTCTGGAAGCTTTTGTCACTCGCACTAGATGGAGGATGCCACTCCCGATGCGAAAGCAGGCCGCCGAACAAATTCGAAAAGAACAAAAGCGTGTTTCAAAAAATGTCAGCCCAGTGGCCACCAGTCAGGTTGCCGAAGAGCCCAAAGAGGAACCCATGCCGAAGCCTGAAAAAGATATCGAAAGCAAAGACGCCACCAAGGAACGCAGAAGTCGCTTTTCCCGCGCAAAAAAACGGCAATAGCCATTGTCCTCTTGCTGCGATTCGCGCTACATTCCTGACTCGCCCCATACTTTTATGAAAAACGTACTTGCCTGCCTTTCTGTAGCCGCCTTCCTCGCTACCGGGATTTCCTCTGCTGAAGAAAAGAAAAAGCCCAAAACCTGGGAAGAAAAAGCTGCCGATAGATTCAAAAACAATCCTACCGACGATCACAAAGCGACGATCGATGCTGCCATTCCGAAGCCAACGGTAACGCCGAAACAAGCCCGCAAGGTGCTCGTATTCTTCCGCTGCGAAGGGTTCATCCACACTTCCATTCCCTTTGGAAACTATGCGATGCAGGCGATCGACAAAAAGACTGATGCCTTTTCTACAGATCTCGCTGACGACTACTCCGTCTTCACGAAAGAGAATCTCGCAAGATACGACGCGATCATTTTCAACAACACCACCCACCTCAAGCCAAACGAAGAGCAGCGCGCTGCAATTCTAGACTTCATCGAGTCAGGAAAAGGTATCGCCGGTTTTCATGCCGCCGCTGACAACTTCGGTGAGTGGGAAAAGGGAATCGAACTGATCGGAGGCATCTTCAACGGCCACCCCTGGAACGCTGGTGGAACCTGGGCTTTCAAACTGGAAGATCCCGACCACGCGCTCAATGCAGCTTTCGAGGGGAAAGGAATCTGGCACAAAGACGAGATTTACTGGTACAAGCCCGAGAGCTTTAACGGTCGCGACCGCCTCCGTGTACTACTCAGTCTCGACATGTCGAAAGCCGAGAACCGCAAGGTGCTCGAGGGCGACAAGTGGAAAGGAAAGATCGACGATCCTTCGAAAGTCGACGTTCCTGTTTCCTGGCTCAAAGAGGTTGGCAAGGGCCGACTCTTCTACACCAACCTGGGTCACAACGACTTGACCTTCGCCAGCGAAACGGTCCTCCTGCACATGCTCGATGGAATTCAGTATGCACTCGGAGATTTGCAGGCCGACGCAGTACCCTCGAGTAAAGCGAAGGTCGAAGTCGTCCTCGCACCGGACAAACCAGAGTAAATTTTTCCCCTTCTGTCTCGCACCCTATGTTCTCCGAATTTCAGGAATTCGCCGAGGCAACCGCCCGCGAAGCCGGCCAGCTCACTCTGGAATTTTTCCAGACGGACGCTGCGGCACCCGAGTTCAAAGGCGACGACACACCGGTAACGATTGCAGACCGGAACGCAGAAATGCTCATCCGCGAGCGTATCGCTTCCTGCTATCCCGATCATCAGATCGTCGGTGAGGAATTTGGAGAAAGCGCTGGAGATAGAGAGTCGAACCATCGCTGGATCATTGATCCCATCGATGGAACCAAATCCTTCGTCCACGGTGTTCCACTTTACGCCGTTTTACTCGCTCTCGAGATTGATGGCACTGTCGAAGTCGGTTGCGCCTACTTTCCCGCACTCGATGAAATAATTTCCGCTGCGACCGGACAAGGAACCAAGTGGAATGGCAAACCCTGCCACGTTTCTGATGAGTCGAATCTGGATCGCGCCGTCTGCGCCCATATCGACACCGCCTACTTTGACTCGAATGGCAAAGGCGAACCCTGGAAGCGACTGCAACAGGCAGTCTACTACAACGCGGGTTGGTGCGATGCTTACGGCTATCTACTCGTCGCCACAGGCCGGGCCGAAGTCATGCTCGATCCTGTTATGGCAATCTGGGATTGCGGCCCCTTTCCTCCAATCCTGCGTGAGGCCGGAGGTTACTTCGGCGACTGGGCCGGAAATGAAGGCAGAATCGACGCAGGCGAAGCTCTTGCCACAAACCAGCATCTTCGCAAAGACGTTGTTGCATTGCTGAATCAGTCGAATACATAAGCTTCGACACCATTCCCTTTTTTTATTCTGTTCGTCCAGCTAATTGCCTCGACCGCAACAGCCCGAGATTGGTTTGTGAATCCCGAGATTAAGGAAATTCAAAACGAAGGCTCACAGGGATTTCCGCTTTCCCAAATTCAGAATGCTAGTGATCGAGCCCGGCCACAGGATCGCATTCTTCTGTTTCCTCCGCGGTCTATCTACCGGCAGTCCATTAACCTGGCAACCACAACGAAGGAAATCCCCACTTCGGCGAAGATGGGTATCTCTATATTTTTGTCGGTGACGAAGGAGGCGGCGGCGATCCCTACGATAACGGGCAACACATCGAAAAGGATTTCTTCTCGGCCATTTTCCGAATCGACGTCGATCAGAAAACCGGGAACCTGATCCCCAATTCCCACGCTGCAGTTCACGAGAATACTTATCGCGTTCGGCGGAGCCTGGGCTGCGAGGTGGAAAAGCCCAAACAGGAAAATGAATGCAATCAGAAAAAGGCGGTTCAAAAAAACAGGGCGGTCCGATAAGACGAACCACCCTGCAAAATCAGACTGAAAATATCGAGAGAATATCAGGTCGCCTGCTCCCCACGAGCCATGACCACTTTTCCGGTGCGTACCGTTTCAATAATCTCGTATCCAGCAAGAAGACGAATCGCGGCGTCCACCTTATCGCTGGCACCTTCGATTCGAATAATCATCGAGCTTTCGCTGAAATCTACCGTCTTCCCTCCGAAGTGCTCAACAATCTGAAGAACTTCAGTACGCTTTTCACCGCCCTGCACCGCAATTTTCACGAGTGCCAATTCACGAACGACCGAATCGCCTTCGGTGTGCTCGAAACAGTGGATCACATCCACAAGCTTGTCGCACTGGAGGATAATCTGGGGAAGGCCAGCAGGATCACCACTGATGCCCAGAGTAAGACGGGAAAAGCGTGGATCGCGCCCCTGCGAAACAACAAGTGAATCGATATTATAGGCGCGGCGCGCAAAGATTTGGCAAATCCGCATCAGAACACCCGGCTGGTTGTTCACAAACATACTGAGGGTGTGTCCACCAATCAGGTCCAGCTTAGGGGCGGGCTTCTTATCGGAAGTAGTAATAGTTCGGCTCATGATCGCTTCGCGACGATTAAGGGTAAAAAAGTAACAGGGTAAAAGGTAGTGAGCAGCGTGAAATGTTAGGTCGAACCTACTGGCTTCTCCATTTTGTATTTCGGGGGCTCGATGAGCATATCCTCAAGCGCTGCACCAGCAGGAATCATCGGGAAAACGTTATCCGTCTTGATACACTCAGCGTTGATCAAGACAGGCCCCTCGTTGTAGTCGAGCGCCTCCTGAAGTTTCTTCTTCACATCGGCAGGTCGCTTGATGTTGATACCTTTGGCACCATATGCCTCGGCCAGTTTAACGAAGTCAGGATTGCCTTCGAGATCCACTCCGCTCTCACGGTTGTCGAAGAACAGCTCCTGCCACTGGCGAACCATTCCAAGATAGTGATTATTCAAAACAAGGATCTTGATAGGAAGCTTGTGAATCACTGCCGTCGCGATCTCGCAAAGTGTCATCTGGAAACCACCATCTCCGGACACAGAAATCACAGTCTGGTCAGGGCAGGCAAACTGCGCCCCGATCGCTGCTGGGAAACCGAATCCCATTGTCCCAGCTCCTCCTGAGCTGATCCATTTGAAGGACTTGTCATTGGTATAGAACTGCGCAGCCCACATCTGGTGCTGGCCCACATCCGTCGTGATGATCGCATCACCTTCGGTAAGCTCGTGGATTTCATCGAGAACCTGTTGCATTCGAAGACCTCCCTGCTTTTTATAACCAAGGGGAAACTTCTTTTTGTAGCCGTTGAGATGCTCGAGCCAATCAGGGTTTTCCCTTTTCTCAACCTGCGGAAGCAGCGCTTTCAACGCCGTCTTGGCATCACCAATGACCTCTACATCGGGAACGATCATCTTGCCCATCTCCGCTTCATCAATGTCGA
>Ga0181560_10004785_pt1 | contig 12190 bp, 8 predicted proteins | sample 011ome_20_FD_133751 | JGI IMG/M metagenome (GOLD analysis project Ga0181560, IMG submission 133751) | Coastal salt marsh microbial communities from the Groves Creek Marsh, Skidaway Island, Georgia - 011509CT metaG (megahit assembly) | ecosystem: Environmental > Aquatic > Marine > Intertidal zone...
CAAAGGCGCCGAGGGCGGGTATTGAAACCGAGGGGTGGGCGCAGAGAAACGCGGGCAAAAGTCCTTAAGGATCGGCGTTCACCACGCCAGCGCGGTCGTATGGGGACCAGTGTGATATAGAACGCACCTCCGCGTCCTTCACGATCGCGTCGATCGCGTCGGAGACGAGCGCTTTCGCGGCTTTCGTATGCGGCGTCGGCCCGTTCGGCGACTTGGACGCCGCGCGCTGCTGCTGCCGCGACTTTGGAGACTTCGCCGGGGACTTTTTCGCCCCGCCGGCGCCGGCGGGCGATCGCTTCGTCACCGACGCCGGCTCGTCCGCCGCCTCCGCCTCCTCCGCGCACATCGAGTCTACGACCGCGTCGACGAGGTCCCGCGCCGCGCGCGTGTGCGGCGTCGGCCCCGCGGACTTTGGCGTCGAGTCCGCGGGCAGAGGGACGCGGCGGGGGGACTTGGCCGGAGATTTCGGCGACTTGGCGGCGGTCTTCTTCGGGGTCGGGGACTTGAGGGCGGGCGATCTAGCCTTCGCCGGAGACTTCGAACCCTTCAATTTGGCGGCGGCGGCGGCGTCCGCGTCGACGATGGACGCGACCGCGGTCGCGACGAGCGCGCGCGCAGCCTTCGTGTGCGGCGTCGCGCCAGCGGGGCTCTTGTTGCCCTTCGCGGCGGACCCTGGAGAACAAGTCGAAGACGACGACAGCTTGCTCTTCTTCGCCGGGGACGGCTTGCCGAATCGCGCCGGCGACGGCGCCGCCGCGGATGGCGATCTCGCGGCGACCGCGGCGCTCGGCCGAGGCGCGGCGTCCGCCTTCTTCGGAGAGGGCGCCATCTCCTCGCCGTTCCTCTCCCCGAGCGGGGACCTCGCCCCGGGGGACGACGCGCTGGCGTTGGCGTTGTGTGCGGCGGCGTCCTTCGCCGGGGAGAACGCCTTCGCGAGGATTTTGCCCGGGGAGAGATTTTTCATCTCGGAGAGCATCTCCACGCGGAACACCAGGCGCGCGTCTTCGCCCTGAGGGAAGATCACCTCGTCGCCGTGCGCCAGCGTCGCGCCATCCTCCGTGACGCCGAGCCCGTTGAGCATCACCGGGTTCGTCTTGCTCATGTTCTTGAGGAGAATCTGGGATGATAAGGGAGGGAGGAATGGATCATGAGGAAGGGCGGGGAGAAGGCGGCGTTCAAAGGCGCCGAGGGCGGGTATTGAAACCGAGGGGTGGGCGCAGAGAAACGCGGGCAAAAGTCCTTAAGGATCGGCGTTCACCACGCCAGCGCGGTCGTATGGGGACCAGTGTGATATAGAGAAGGCGGGGAGAAGGCGGCGACGGTGGGATGGATCTGAAATTTTGTCGCGAGCGCGCATCCATCCTTTCGCGACGTGAGCGGGGACGCACCCCGTTCGCCGACGGCGCGAGCGTCGCGTGCCTGCGCGAGATCGCGGCGTACTTCAGGTGGACGTCGCATCCGTTTTGCCTGCGCGCGGGGGGAGGCGAAGGCGCGGGCGCGGGGAGGGGGCGTCAGCGTCGGGGACGTCGGGAACGTCGGGGACGCGACGACGCGCATTTGTTGGTTCGCGCGTTTGTTCCCCCGCGCGCGGGGACGACACAGCACGACGGGAGCGTTTCGCGCGCGTCCCCGGGACGCCGGAAACGACGCCGCGCGCGACGACGCGACGACGACGACGACCGCGCGATGGCGCGCACCGTCCGATCGTGAGCTCTTTATCTCGGATGTCGAACGCGCGGTCATCCGCGCCGCCGTCGTTCAGCTGCACGAGGCGCGCGACGACCGTGGACGCGGACGCCATGGCTCCGCTTCCGAAGTGGCTTCGCGTTTTCCGAGACCGCGCGAGAAGATGCGGGGGGCCTCCCTCTTCCGGAGACGCGCGCGCGCGGTGCGACGCGCGGGCGTTACGTGCGCGCGGGCGCGAGCGTCGCGATGCGAAGACGCGCGAGGAGTGCGTGCGCGCGTGCGATGGCGTGTCGAGGGACCTGCCGCGCGGGGAATGACGCCGCGCGCGCGCGTCGTCGCGGGTTCGTCGTGGAAAAACGGAACCCCGGCCACCTGTCGCCGGCGATTCGAGTTTTCAGTTGAGGGGAACGACCGAAAGGATTCGATTTGACCGGCGGTTCGCGATGACGTCTCGGCTTGAAAAAACATCGTGTCGTTTCGAATCGCCCTCTTCGCCGATCAACCTCCGATGAACCGCGCGCGGGACATTTTGCTTCCACGTCGTCTCCCTCGGCGCCTCTCGCCGCCGTGGACAGGACGCAAAGTCCCGCGCGCGCCTTCCCACGACACCGCGACGTTCTCTCGGCGCTGACCGAACGCGAACGCCGCTCGCGACTCCCTCGCCCCCCTCCGCGATGTCGTCGTATCCGTCGCAGTCCTCGGACGGCCCGCGGACGCGATCGCGCGCGGCGGCGACCGCCGGCGGCGACCGATCGGCGTCGTCGTCGTCGTCGATCGGCGCCGCTGCGCGATCGCGCGACGACGATCGCGGTGATGGCGACGACGCGCGCGATCGCCGCGACGACGCCCGCGGCGGCGGCGGCGGCGGCGGCGGCGGCGTCGCCATCACCGCGCCGCCGCCGCCGCATCCCGCGCGAGGCAGAGACGACGACGCGAGGACGACGACGACGACGACGGCCGCCGCCGCCGGCGACGACGCCGCGTCCGTGAGAGGCGGCGCGGACGGAGTACGATGGGAGTACGGCGCGATCGCGACCCTCCGCGACTCGTTCGGGTTCGTCCGCAGGCATCACAAGCCCGGGCCGCAGCTCTTCTTCCACGCGTCGGAGGTGAGCGAGGGGATCGCGACGCTAAAGCCCGGGGACGACGTCCGGTTCGTGCTCCGCGAGGCGGTCCCAGGCGCGGGCGCGAGAGACCGCGAGAGCAAGCCGAACGCGACGCGGGTGGAAAAAGTAAACGCGGACGAGATGCGTCCCGTCGTGAAGCGCGCGGCGGTCGTGGGCGAGGTCGTGCGCGCGCTGCGGGGGAAGACGAAGCTCGAGTCGTACGGAGGGAGGATATCGTTTCAGATCGGCGGCGGCGACGCGCCGGCGGCGGGGTTGGACGACGACGCGTTCCCGGCGCTCGGCGGCGGCGGCGAGAAGCGTCCGGCGGCGGCGGCGGCGGCGGCGGCGGTGAGACTGCTTCCCATACGACCGCGTTCGCGTGGTGCACGCCGTTCCTTAAGGACTTTTCCCGTCGTCACTCTTCACCCGCGCTTCCCTTTCAACGTTTGACTGGTAAGACGTTCGATTGACCGATCGCTTCACCCACGCAGGCGGCGCCTTCCCCGCGATTCGATTCGATCGAGTTCACCGGGGTCGACCTCGCGGACTCGTGCCCGCGTCTCAAGCTCGGGGACGTCGTGATCTTCGACGTCGTCGTGGACCGGTTCACGGACGAGCGCAAGGCGGCGCGCGTGCGGCTCTCGAACGCGGCGCGGGTGGGAGCCGGCGGCGGCGGCGCGGCCGGGTCGGCGGGCGACGCCGTCGCGCCGTCCCTCCCGGATAAGGGCACGGACGCGTCCGGGCGCGAGCTCGGGCGCGTCGAGAAGCTGACGCACTCGTACGGGTTCATCCGCAAGATCGGCGGCGGCGGCGCGGGCGGCGGCGGTCGCGCGTCGCCGTCGCTGTTCTTCCACTACTCCGCGCTGGAACGCGGGTGCTTCGAGGACGACCTCGCGATCGGCCTCCCCGTGCGGTTCACGCGAGCGAGTGACGGCAGGGCGGGGAAGCCGACCGCGTCGCGCGTCGCGTTCGCGAAGGACGAGGAGCCGCTCGCGAGGGAGCTGGAGAAGGAGGAGAGGGAGGCGGCGTCGGCGGCGAGGCGCGCGGCGCCGAATCCGTCGGACGGCGACCGGTGGGGCAAGGCGGCGGATTCGAACTCATCAAACGCCCGGGGGGGCGCGTCCGACGTGGACTTAGCCGCGGCGGCCGCCGCCGCGGCCGCGGACGACGACCACGAGTACGGCGTCGTCGCGCAGATGAAAGCGAGCTACGGGTTCATTCGATGCTGCGACCGCGCGAACGATTTGTTTTTCCACTTCACGGAGGTGCGAGGCGGCGAACGAGCGATCGACGTCGGCGCCGAGGTGCGTTTCGTCTTGGGCCGCGGGCGCGGCGGCGGCGGGGATAAGCCCGTCGCGACGCGCATCGAGCCCGCGCCGAAGGGCAGCGCGGTGTTCGAGACGATCGAGCCGGAGGTTCGCAGAGGCGTCTGCGTCGCGAGGCTGGTCTTCGGCCGCGCGGGAGGATCAGGGGGATCGTTCGGCGGCGGCGCGGGTGGGCGCGGCGATCGCGACGGCGGGACGAACGGCGCGGTGTCGTTCGAGCCGCGGCCGGATGAGCCCGAGTACGTCCCTCCCGAGGAAGCCGCCCCGGCGGCGGCGGCGGAGGGCCCCGAGGGGGATGTGGAGGAGGAGGTGGCGGCGACGGAGGAGACGAGCGACGCGCCCGCGGCGACGGAGGGGACGGTGGAGGGCGCGGCGGTTTCCGCGGCGGGTTCGAAAAAGGAGAAGAAGCCGTCGCCCTCCGCGGCGCGTCCCCCCTCGCGGTCGCCGACGCTGCCCTTCTCGCGCGCCGGGCTCGCGGACGCCAAGACCAACCCGCGACCCGGGGACGTCGTGACGTTTCAGATTCGCGTCGATCGGCGAACGAAACGTCGCGGCGCGTGCAACGTCGCCGTCGTCCGACACAAGGGCGTCGTCCGCGGCGTCAAGGGGGGCGGTTCGTACGGCTTCGTCGTGCACTTCGACGACGGCGCCGTCCTGGAGGAGCTCCCCGAGGGCGAGGCGGGCGACGAGGACGACGACGCGACAGCAGCGAAAGGGAAGACCGCGGTCGCGAAGGAGGCGAAAGAGAAGGAAGACGAAGCGGCGAAATCTTCGCTTAAGGAAGACGAACCGTCAAAAGAACCGTCGCAGCTCGTGGGCTACCTCAGCACGGTGGGCCTCGGCGACGCGCCGCCGCCGGAGATCATCCTCAATCCCCGCTTCAAAAAGACCAAGTACCGCGGCGTCCCGACCAAGGTGTTCTTCCACGGCAGCGAGTGCGAGAACGGCGTGACGCTCAACGAGGGCGACGAGGTGGAGTACACCTTGTCGATGCCGAGCAAAGGCTCGACGAAGGAGCCGTGCGCGCGGCGGATCGTGCGGACGAAGGAGACGCCGCAACCCAAGCGTCCGACGTTTACCAACGTCCGCGACGGCGACGGCGACGGCGACGGCGACGGCGACGGCGGCCGGCCGGAGGGGTCGAAGTTCGGAGGCGGCGGCGACGCCTCGCGCGTCGTCGAGGCGAAGATGCCGGACGGCACGCGAGGGTTCGCGATGGGACGCGGCGCGGGGCTGGCTGAGGCGGCGAGCGCGGCCATCTCGCGGCTGAAGATCGCGGCGCGATCGTTCACGCCGCCGTCGCCGAGGAGCGCGGCGGAGTCGCCGACGCCGCCGCCGGAGCAGGTGGAGGACGCGGAGGAGTGAGAGGCGGCGGCGGCGGCGGCGGCGGCGCGTTCGTTTGTTCGCGCGGGTGATTGCGTTTATGAGGCGGGGCGAGGCGGGGCGGGGGAGCGGCGTCGACGCGGCGAGCGAGAGAAAGTTGAACATTTTGACATGGCGACGACTGCGACCACTGTCACGGCACCTGTTCGAATCGAAACTCGCTCGTCTGTCGTTTTCGCGCGCGTCCGCGGGTCGGGTCGTCACTCGAGACGACGCGCTCGCGCGCGCGCCCTCGCCCTCTCCGTCCTCGCGTCCGCGTCTCTCCGCGTCTCGCGAACGGTCATGGAGTCGTCCCCGCGCGCGGTCGCGCCGCTGGCGGACGTGACGAACCCCAAGGCGCGTCAAAGCGCGATCTCGAGCTCGGTGGTTCGTTTCAAAATCGCGTTTCGCGGTTCGGCTTTTCCCCCCCTCCGCGCCCATCCGCTCACCGGCGCCTCGCGAATCGCCCCCCTCCCACCCTCCGCAGACGACGCCGACGCCGCCGAGCGCCTCCGCGAAAGCGACGCCCGCCCGCGCGAGCGACGACGACGAGCCGTCGACGACGGCGCCGACGACGACCGAGCCGCGGGAGGCCGCCGCGGAGGACGCAGATCTCGCGCCGGAGATCTCGCCCGCGCCGGAGAACGCCGCCGCCGCCGCCGACGCCGCCGCCGACGCCGCCGACGCCGACGCGCCCGCGGCGAAGAAGCCGAAGAAGCTCCCGATCGAGGCGCCGCCGAAGCCGATGTCGCGCGCGCTCCCGGACGCGCTCGCGGAGTGGAAGGACTACGCGGAGAAGGAGCTGACGCAGCTGCACCGATTCCGGAAGCAACAGCTCCTGGACTGGTGGCTCGTGAAGGGCGCAATCAACTGCGCGGTCGTGTCGTGCCCGGTCGCCGCGCTCCGAGCGGAGATTCGCGCGCTGCGAGATAACGGCGTGTACGGCAGCAGCATGGTGCCGTATCTGCAGTGCTTGCGCGGCATCCTCGACACGGTGGACGCGCACGCGGACGACGTGGATGAAAACACGCTCGAAGAATTTAGCGAGAGCGAAGACGAGGAGGAGGAGGAGGAGGAGGACGACGAGGACGACGACGCGGCGGAGGATAGCTACGACAGCGAGGGTGGCGAGGAGGCGTACGATAGCGAGAACGACGCGTACGACAGCGAGGCGGAGGCGGAGTGCGGCGACGACGCCGACGCCGACGCCGGCGGCGGCGCGAAGAAGCAGGGGTTGAGGGTCGTAGAGGGGATGGTCGCGTCGCCGGCGGCGGCGGCGGCGGCGGCGGCGGCGGCGGCGCGCGCGCAATCGCACTCGAGACCGAAACCGACCGCGGTGCCCGTGCGCCTGAAGAAGCCGTCCAAGGGCGGCAGCAAATCGTCGAAGGGCGCGAGCGAACGGTCGGAGTACCAGATCGAGAAGCGCGCGCGGTATAACCTCTTCGCGCGGTTTTTAGGGTCCTACTTCGCGTCCGAACGCGTCGAAAAGGCGGGCGTCGCGGAGCTTTTGAATCACCCGGACGCGGCCGGGTTTGGCGACGACGAGGTGGTGTCGTTCCTCGACATGATGACGCGGGAGAATAAAGTCATGCTCGACGAGGGGACGGTTTGGATCATCTGACGAGAGGAACGTTTGTACGTAGTCCGTCAAAACCAGAAAAAGGTGATCTATAGACGTGGTTCGAAGAGACGCGAAACGCGCGCGCGCTCACGTCACGCGTCCTTCTTGACGCTCCGCGGCGACACCGGAGGCGACCGACCACTCCCCCCCTCGCGGTCCACGCTCCGTCTCCGTTCGTTCGCCGCGCCCGTCGCCTTGGTCCCTCGCGCCGCGCGCTCCAATTTTTCAATCTCCCACGCCCGCCTCGCGTCGCGGTCGCTCTCGGTCTCCGTCGGCCCCGCCCCCCGCGCGGACAGACCGACTCTCTCCGCGATCATCTCGGTCAGCACGAACGCCATCGCGGTCGTCGCCGCGGTCAACGACACGATGACGACCATCGCGGCCGGGAACTTTCCGGCGACGGTGGTCACGTCTCGCGTCACCTTCGCGACCTCTTCTCGGACAAAGTCGAGATTGCGCTCAAGGAACGGCTTGGGCACGAGCGCGGTCTTCCCGGTGACGGGGTCTCTCGTCAGTGATCGCTTCGGCGTCCCCCGCGCTTTGAACCCGCCGCGCGCGAACTCGATCAACAGCTCCGCGTTCCTCTGCTTCGCGTTGTACTCGTACAGCGCGCGATCGTGAACGAGGCGGAACGTCGGGAACCCCTTGACGCCCATCACCTTCGCCGCTAGGTCCCTCGCGTCGTCGTCGCGCGTCGCGTCCACCTTGATCACGCGGATTTTGTTCGCGCTCGCGTCTGATGACGCGAGCGCGGCCGCGATCGCGTCGTACGTCGGCGCGAACCGCTTGCAGTGGCCGCACCACGGCGCGTACAGCTCGACGAGGAGCGTCGTCGCGTCGTCCGAGAACATCGCGGCGTCGAGCTCGGCCGCGGTCAGGGACTCGGCCTCGATCGACGACGACGACGACGACGACGGCTCGGCGGCGGCGTCGGCGTCGGCGCGGACGCGCGCGGCGCCGAGGAGCGCGAGGAGGAGGACGGGGAGAAGGGCGCGGACCGGCGACGCCATGTCGAGCGCGGCGCGGTTCGATGTGGCAGAGAAGCAGAAGAAGCGTGCGTGCTGAGTCGGCCTGCGCGGCCGGGGCGCGAGCGCGCGACGATCTCCACGTAAGCGTAAAGCGATCTCGTACTTTTTCGTATGGGCAATCGCTCAGAGGAGTACGCGAGAACGCGCGGGAAGCGATCGCGTCCTCGCTCGTGATTGGCGCTCGACCGCGCGCACCGAAAAGCGAAAGCGCGATATTATGGGCAATCGCGACCGGGGACACACCACGACGCGCGCACGTCGCGCACCCGCACTCTTCGACAACGCCCACGATGGCGACGACGACGATCTGCTCCGTCTCCGCGCGCGTCAGCGCGCCGAGCGCCTCCTCCTCCTCCTCCTCCGCGCGTCGCGCGTTCGCGCCGACGCCCTCGTCGCGTTCGCGGGGGGGATGCTGCGTCCGACGCGGACGCGGATCGGTCGTCGTCCTCGCGTCCGCGCGCGACGAGAGAGAGAAGTCCAAGATCGGCGGTCGCCTCGGAGAGAAGCTCGGGACGCCGTTCGCGGACTTGAAGATCGGCGAGAGCGTGGAGAAGATGGCGACGCGGTACGACTGGCTCAGCGCGGGCTTGGGCGCGCTCTTAGGATGCTCCTACGGCGTGATGCGAGGGCAGAGCGTGAACCAAGCGCTGGGGATCACGATGTGCGCGACCGTCGTCGCGGTCGCGATCGACGAGCTCATGCGGGACGAGGAGAAGAAGAACGGCGACGGGACGATGTGACGATCGATCGAACGAACGGACCGCGGCGGGCGGGGGCCGTCCATCCATCTTAAAAATATCTTCCTTCAGTTTAGCGAACTGTTGTTTAACTGTTGTATCCTTTGAATGATGTACGCGTCGTCGTAGACAGTCTCATCACCCTCATCGCATCGCGCTCAAGTCACGATACGTTCATAGCAGCACGCCGATCCGATCGCTAGCGTCGGTCGTCGCCCGCCCTCGCTCCGCTCACTTCTTCTTCGCGTCCTCCTCCGGCTCCGGCTCCGGGATGAGCGCGACGCGCGCCGGGAGCGCCTCCACCCAATCCCTCAACGCTCCCGACGCCTCCGCGTCCGCCGCGGGCTCTCGCTCCGCCAGCGCGATCAAAAACTCATCCGCCGTCAGAGGCTTCGCCGCGGCGAACGGCAGGCGGTTGGCCTCTTCGATCCGCTTCTCCGTCAGCACCTCTCGAACGACCGCGTCCATCGTCCCCGGGGTGTGTCCCTCGCTGAGGTGCGCGAGCGTTGACATGGCAAACTCGGGAGGCGTCGTCGAGCCGTTCCCGCGTCGAGCGATGAGCGCGGTCCACACGGCGCGTCTGGCGCCGTACTCTGGCGCGGGGGAGACGAATATCTTGTCGAAGAAGCCGCAGAACGCCTTGTGATCCTTCTTCGCGCACGTCCACGGCTCGCGCGCGTTCCCGATCACGACGACCCTGTCGCCCGGCTTGAGCGCCTTGACCTCCTTGAGAAGATCTTTTTTGATCCGCCCCGCGCTCTCCCTCAGCCCCCACGTCTTCGACAGCTTCTTGTCCGTGCAAAACACCTTCTCGACCTCGTCGATATAAATCACGCTCGGCGCCGTCATCTTCGCCACCTTAAACACCGTGTGCAGCATCACGGAGCTCTGCTTCCCCGCGTAGACGTCGTCCGTGTTCCTCGGGGAGACGTTGAAAAACGTCGCGCCCGCGCCGTTGGCAACCGCGTGCGTCAGCAGCGTCTTCCCCGACCCCGGATGCCCCGCGAGAAGAATCGCCCTCACGTGGCTCGGCAGCTTCGCGTGCGTCTCGCTCGAGCACCCGATGGGCAACACCCCGCACGTCGTCAGCGACTCGCGGACTTGCGCGTGGGAGCAGTCGGCGCGCTTTCCGCCGGCGCGTTCGAGCGCGGAGGCGCAAAAGGATATGGGGTCGCCGACGTACGCGTCCATGACGAACCCCGGATGCGTCTTCTGGACGATGCCGTTCTCCACGAGCTCGGCGAACAGAGACTCGAGCGTGCGGTCCGCGGTGGGGTCCTTCTTGCCCTTGCCCTTCTTGCCCCCCTTGCCGCCGCCGCCGGCTTTTTTGCCACCCTTTTTCTTGCCGCCGCCGCCGCCGCCCTTCTTGCCGCCCTTGCCCTTGCCCTTGCCCTTCTTCCCGCCCTTGCCCCCCGCCTTGGCCGCCTTCTCCGCGGCGACGAGCTCTTTCAAATTTTCGAGCAGCGCGCGCATATCTTCGTCCACCTCCGCGCGAATCTCCTCGAAGACGACCGGTTTCAGCCGCGCGAGCACGAGCGACTGCTCAAACTTTTGATCAAAGTTTGTCTCGTCGGCGTCCTCGCCACTCTTCCCTCGCCACTCCGCGTCGTACGCCGCGGCGGCGGCGTGGACGGCGGTCACGAACGCGTCCGCGCATCGCGGCGGCGGCTTTATATCGTCCGGGTCCTCCCACTTGATGCCCTTCTTCTTCGCTTCCTCCTTTTTTTTCTCCTTCTCCGCAGCCTTCTTCTCCGCCTCCTTCTTCTTCTTCTCAGCCTCCTTCTTTTTCTTTTCATCCTCCGCCTTTTTCTTTTTTTCCTCCTCCGGGGTCAACACCGGGACGGGCTCCGGCTTCGGCGGCGGGTTCAAGATGTCGCGGCTGCCGCCGTCCGCCACCTTCGGGAAGTCCGGGTAATCCCCCGTCTTCGCGTCGCGGTTCTCCACGAACCACTCGTTGATCTTCCCGGATATGTGGTCGCGCATCTCTTGGCCGTCCAGCTCTCTGACGCGGTCCTTCAGCGTCACCATCGCCTCGTCGAGCTCCTCGAGGTTCTTCTCTTTGATCGCTCTGCGCCGCGCTCGGTTCGCGGCGTCGATCAAATAAAGGTCTTCCTCCGGCGGCGGCTTCGGCGGCGGCAGCATGCCGAGGAATATCAACTCCGCCTCTCGCATCCGCCGCACGTGTCGCCGCGTCAGAAACCCGCGGACGTGCGCCTGAGGGTCGTTCCATCATTCAAAGCGACGTCGGGGTGGAGTTGAAAGGCGTCAGAAACGGAGTCGAAAGGCAACGCGGGCGGGGATTGTGAGCGAGGGACCATGGGCGGAGAGAGACGACGGCAAAAGTCCTCAAGGATCGGCGTTCACCACGCCGACGGGGTCGTACGGGGACCAGTGTGAGATAGAACGCGCCTGAATCTTCGCCGTGTTCTCCTCCGCGGTTCTCGACGCGACCAACGCCGCCGCGCGCATCTCGAGCTCGGACTCGCGCTCGAGTCGCTCCGCCTCCTCGGCCGCTCTCGCGGCCTCCTCCTCCTCCGTCGGCTCTCTCGTCGACGCGTCCTCCTCCCTTTCCGCCGCCGCGCCGAATGACGCTTTCGCCGGCGGCGCGTCCCAATCGATCGCCGCTCTCCCGCGCTTCTCGAGCAGCGACTCCAGGAACGTCGCGCGGTCGCTCAGCTCGCGCTCGCGGTCGCCGACGAAGTACCGCGGGATCGGCACCTCGAGCGCGTCCGGCCCGAGTCTCAGGTTTATCAGCGTCTCCTCCAAGTTCACCGCGTCGAGGTCGTCGTTCAACTTGACGATCCACTCCCTGAGGGCCATTCCATACAAAGCGATGTCGGGGTGGCGTTCAAAGGCGTCAGTTGGCGTTCAAAGGCGTCGCGGTCGGGGATTGAAAGCGATGGACCCTGGGCGGAGAGAGACGCCGGCAAAAGTCCTTAAGGATCGGCGTTCACCACGCCGACGCGGTCGTATGGGGACCAGTGTATAGAACGCGCCTGAGCTCGATCACGCGCCCTAACGTCGCCTCGAGCGCCGCGCGCACCGCATCGCGCTTCTGAGGGTGGCACATCCCGTCGTACGTCTCCTCGAGGTCGCGGAAGAGCTTCAGATACTCGACGTAGAGCGCGTGGTAGTCCTCGCGCGTCCTCGCGTCCGGGGGCGGTTCCGGGATCGCGAGCGCGGGGTCCTCGGGCGCGGGCGCCTTCGGGTCCGGGCGTCGCGGCGGCGGCGGTTCCAGCGTCGCGAGCGTCGTCATGCACTCGCGCCACATGCGGTCGTAGCGCCTGCGGGGTGGAGCGAGTTGGGAGCGAGCGAAGCGAGGCGG
>Ga0181560_10004786_pt1 | contig 12188 bp, 12 predicted proteins | sample 011ome_20_FD_133751 | JGI IMG/M metagenome (GOLD analysis project Ga0181560, IMG submission 133751) | Coastal salt marsh microbial communities from the Groves Creek Marsh, Skidaway Island, Georgia - 011509CT metaG (megahit assembly) | ecosystem: Environmental > Aquatic > Marine > Intertidal...
CAGCCCCGCCGAACCCCCCCGCGCCGCGCTGCCCGTCCGCGGCGGCCTCGCCGTAGGCGTCGTACGTCGCCCTCTTATTCCGGTCGCTCAAGATGTCCCAAGCCTTGTTCACCTTCTTGAACGCGTCCTCCGCCCCCGGCGCGGTGTTCTTGTCCGGATGGAGCTTGAGCGCGAGCTTTCGGTACGCGCTCTTGATCTCCGACTCGGACGCCCCGCGCGCGACGCCGAAGAGCTCGTAGAAGTCCTTCACGCGCATGATTCGAGACACGAGCTCTCTTTGCTTCGGCGTCGCCGTCGATCGCCCCGCGTTCGGGTCGTGATCGCGGTTCGGGGTCGCGCGAGGCGACGAGGTGGACGCGCGCGACGAGCTGCTCGCGCGCGCGCCGGACGCGCGCACTCTCTTCGCGAGCCTCTGGAAGTCCACCTGCGATGCGAGCGCGGGGACGGACGGAGAGGGAGGAGGGCAGGGCGGACGGGGCGACGGTGAGCGGCGCGACGACGGCGCGGCGAGGACGACGACGGACGGACGGGGGCGGGGGGGAGGAGGACGCGCGTCCGTCGATCGATCGACCGCCGTCGCTCGCGCACCTTTTCCAGGCACCCCGTCGTGTCCGCGCCCGCGTCGCGCAGGTACTGCTTGAGCTGCCCGACGGACATCGCGTCCACGTCGACGCCCGACATGACGGCGACGGTCGGGCGCGTCTCTCGCCCTCGGCGCGTCGAACGGTGACCGCGGCGCGCGCGCGAGATCTCGCGAGGGAGGCGACGACGGGAAATGAAAGGTTTCTGTTCGTTCAGTTTTGTTCGTATTGACATTTACCCCCCCGCTCTGCGCCTCCATCACGCCGGCCCTCGCGAGCGCGCTTCTTCCTGCGCGCGTATCCCCCGCTCGATGCAATCCTCCACCGCCCTTCTCCCCCTCTCGACCTCGTCCCGCGTCCCCGTGATCTGCATGATCTGCGAGTGGTTGTCCAAGTGCAACGACGCGCCCGTGTCCGCCTCCATGCGTCGCACCGTCTCCCCGGCGCGTCCGATCAAGAATCCGGCTTGGCCTCGCACGGGAACCTCCGCGCTCGCATCCCGCGGCTCTCCGGACGCGTTGTTGGCGTTCGCGGGCTCGCCTCCGCGGTCGTCGGCGCCGCCGCCGCCGCCGCCGCGGCCCTCCGGCGCCGCCTCGATGGCGTCGAGAAGCATGCTCTTCCCTCGCGCCACGACGTCGGGTTCGCCGAAGAGACGCATGACGCCGCCGGCGCGGTCCCAGTTCATGTAGCACCCGGAGAGGCACTGAATCTTCTTGATGTTCGCGCCGACGTACCCCATGACCTTGCCGATGACGTCCATCGCGACCGGGACCTCCGCGGCGCACGGCGCGCCCTCGGGCGGCGCCGGCGGCATCGGCGGCAGCTCGGTGACGCGTAGCAACGACGCGATGTGTTCCTTGGCCATGCGAATCGCTCGACGCGTCCCTCTCAGGTTGAGGTAACTCAGCTCCTTCTTGGACTCGACCCTGCACCCGGTGTCTTCCTCGATGCGCTTCACGCGCGCGCCGCCTTTGCCGATGACGAGGCCGCGGCAGTCGATGGGGCAGTCGATGGTATCGTCGACGATCTCTTCGCGTTCGCCCGGTCTGCCGCCGCCGCTTCCCCTGCGGTCGCGGTCGTCCCACCCGCGGTCGCGGTCGCGGTCGCCGCCGCCGCGGCCGTAACGGTCATCGTAACGGTCGCGATCTCCGTAGCGATCTCGACCGTCGCGACCGCCGCCTCTATCGCCGCCGGCGCTTAATCGTTCCTGACGGTTCATCTCCCACTGGTTCACCGCCTTGCGAATCTCATCCGCGGCGGCGTCCACGCACCGCGACGGGCCCGTCACCGCCACCTTACGGTACCCGTTGTCCACCGCGCCGCGTTCGAGACGGTCGATGTTGACGAGCGCGCCGGTGCGATCTTGCAGCGCCTGGATCGCCTTCCCGCCCGCGCCGACGATCATCTTCGCGACCTCCGCGGGGACTTCCATGAAGAAGTCCTCCGAGCCGCGGTCGTCGCCGTTGTTTCCGCGATTCGGCGGCGGCCCGCGTTGCGGGGGCCCCGGCGGGTGGGCGCGGCGATCGTTTTCGCGCGGCGGCGGCGCGCGATCGTCGTAGCCGCGGTACCCGTCGCCGGCGGACGGCGGCGGCGGCCCGCGCGACGGCGGCGGCGGCCCGCGCGAGGAGTAGTACGGGTCAGTAGTACGAGAGTCGTACGCGTCGTAATAATCGCGCCCTCCACCTCCGCCTCCGGATCCGCCGCCGCGCGCGTCGCGTCTATCGTCGCGTCCGCGGTCGCGCGAGTCTCGATCGTCGTACCCGCGGCTCGGCGGCGGCGGCCCGCGGCCGTAGTCGCGCCCGCGATCGTCGCGGCGATCTCGCGAGTCGCGATCGTACGGGTGGTGCCGGTCGCGATCGCCCCCCGGCGGCGCGTACGCGTCGCGCCGGTCGCGGTCGTGCGGCGGATCGCGCGATCCGGGCGCGGCGTGACGATCGCGATCGGAGCTGTAGTAATCTCTCCTGTCGTAGGAATCCCTGCGGTCGTCGTCGCGGCCTCTGTAGCCGGACATGTCGACGTGTGCGGTGTCGCGCGCGCGGATCGAGTGCGTGCGGTGCGGTGTCGCGCGCGGCGTGGTGTGCGGAGCCCGCGGCGACGCGGCAACCCTCGACGCGACGTGTTAATTCGTTTGGGAATTCTGAACGCCGGAAATTTTTCGCGCGCCTGCGCGTGCGCCTTCTTCGGCGTTCGAGTTTCCGAGGCGAGGCCGGCCGCCCGTCTTCTCCGCGACCGGCCACAACGACCGGCGCGCGGCACGCGACGGCGCGCGTCCCTCCCTCCCATCGCCTCTCTAGGGATCATCCGGGCGTCATGCTCGACGCCGTGCGCATCTTCACCAAGGGCGGCGTCGTGCTCTTCGCCTGGGATCTGACGGGATCTGGGACCCTCGGCGGCGGTTCCGGCTCCGGCTCGGCGACGCGAGGCGCGGGCGCGGGCGCGGGCGATCCGATCGACGCGCTCGTGCGCGAGTGTCTCCTCGAGGAGAGAGGCGGCGCCGACGAGTTCGCGCACGCCGCGGGCGGCGCCTCGCTCACGATCAAGTGGACGACGCACAACGAGCTCGCGCTCGTGTTCGTCGCGGTGCACCAGCGCATCTTACGCCTGACGCACGTGGACGACCTCCTCGCGCGGACGAGAGACGCGTTCTGCGCGCCGGACGGGCCGTACCTCGGCGGCGGCGATGGAGGAGGAGGGGGAGGGCGGCCGGCGGATGTCCTGGGCCCGGGCCTGGGCGCGGCGGGGTACAACGACGCGTTCGTCGGGCCGTTCGAGGCGATCATGCGAGAGAGCGAGGCGGCGGCGGCGTCGCGGCGAGCGCCCAAGGCGGCGCCGAAGGCTTTCGACGCGGCGAAGAAGGCGGCGAAGCGAAACGACGCCTCCGGGAAAGCCGCCACGAGCGCGAGCGCGAGGGACGCCGACGGCGACTCCGACGGGGCCCGGAGCGAGCGTGAGCGTCAGCCCGCGACGTCGTCGACGAGCGCGGGGAAGAAGGACGAAGACGACGTCCCAAACGGCGCGTTCGACATGTCGAAGATCCAGGGCAAGCTCAAGTCGAAAAAGGGCGGGGGGTCGCAGCCGGGGAGCAGCGGGAACCTCTCGGGGGCGACGGGGGGAGACGACGGCGACGGCGGCGGCGGCGGCGGGAAGAAGAACGCGAAACGACCGAAAGAGAAGCGCGTGTGGGCGGATACGAAGGGCAAGGCGAAGGACCTCGACTTTTCCGCGCGCGGCGACGGCGCGGACGGCGGGGACGCGCCGACGGAGGGTCCCGACGTGCAGCGCGTGGACATCTCCGCGCCATCAAGGGTGGACGCGGACGATGACGACGACGCGTTATCGTCCGAGGACGACGACGAGGACGACGAGGAGGAGGCGCGCTCTCTTGCGGCGGCGATGAATGCGTCGACGTCGAGACCCGCGGATGAGAAGAAGAAGACGAAGAAGAACGGCGGCGGGTGGCTCTCCGGCGTGTTGAACGCTTCGCCCATGCTCCGCGGCGTCGTCGGGAAGAGCGCGCTCGAGGAAGAAGACCTCGCGCCCGTGCTCGAGACGCTGAAGACGAACTTCATGAACAAGAACGTCGCGGAGGAGATCGCGGAGCGGCTGTGCGAATCCGTCGCCGCGTCGCTGAGGGGTCGAAAGCTCGCGTCGTTTTCGTCGCTGAGCGCGATGGTCAAACGCGCGATGGAGGACGCGCTGACGCGCATCCTCACCCCGACGCGCTCCGTGGACGTCCTGCGGGAGGTCAAGACCGCGAAAGCGTCGGGGCGGCCGTACGTGATCACCTTCGTCGGCGTCAACGGCGTCGGAAAGTCCACGAACCTCTCCAAGGTTGCGTACTGGCTCTTGCAACACGACGTCCGCGTCATGATCGCCGCGTGCGACACCTTCCGCGCGGGCGCCGTGGAGCAGCTCCGGACGCACTGCAAACGACTCGGCGTCCCGCTGTTCGAGCGCGGGTACGAGAAAGATCCCGCGTCCGTCGCGTCCGAGGCGGTGAAGGCGGCGCGGCGGACGGGCGCGGATGTCGTTCTCGTGGACACCGCCGGTCGGATGCAAGACAACGAGCCTCTGATGCGCGCGCTCGCGAAGCTCATCAACGTCAACGAGCCGGACCTCGTGTTGTTCGTCGGCGAGGCGCTCGTGGGGAACGACGCCGTGGATCAGCTCTCGAAGTTTAACGAGCGCCTCAGCGATCTCGCGACGGACGCGAAGAAGAGGAGGGTGATCGACGGCGTCGTGTTGAGCAAATTCGACACCATCGACGATAAAGTAGGCGCGGCGCTGTCGATGGTGTACACGAGCGGCGCGCCCGTGATGTTCGTCGGGTGCGGGCAGACGTACACGGACTTGAAGCGTCTGAACGTGCGGAGCGTCGTGAAGTCGTTGCTGAGCAAGTGACTGAAGAAGCGAGGAGATGGAAGAGAAGGATGGAGTAGAACTACGTCGGCTAACTTTCTTTACCGAGGGGACGAAAAAATACCGCCCGCTATGCTACCCTCCGCCGTCTGTCGTCCGCGCCCGCGGCTTCGCGGCCTCGTCGCTCACCCCCGCCCTCCCCGGGTCCATCCCGCTCTCGCGCATCAAGTCGATCGCGCTCGCCGTCGACTTATCCCTCACCGTGACGTCCGCGCCCGCCTCCACGAGCATCCTCGCCGCGTCCTCGTGCCCCGCCACGCACGCCACGTGCAACGGCGTCCATCCGTGCTTGGCGTCGACGCGTTGAATCTCCGCGCCCGCGTCCAACAGCGCTCGCATCGCGCCGAGGTGCGCGTTCCTCGTCGCGAGGTGCAGCGGCGTCCAGTCGCCCTTGTCTCGCGCGTTCACGTCCGCGCCGCGGTCGATCAGCGACGCGACGACGTCGCGATCGCCGCTGTAGTACGCCGCCTTGTGGAGCGGCGTGCGCAGGTACGCGTTCGTCTGCGTCACGCTCTCGCCGCGGTGCAGCGTCTCGGTCACGAGGTTTCGGTCGTCGTCGCGCACGGCGTCCATGAGCGTCCGCGAGCGCGGTTTCGGGTTTAAGACGACCTCGCCGGTGAAGAGGCCCATGACGGTCGGCGCGGTCGATCCCGTCACCGAGCTGCCGAGGGGAGGGGAGGCTCGGCGCGCGAGACGTGTGATCGATCTGATGGCGCTCTCTTCTTCTCGTTGACGCGAACATTTTCCGTCGAAGCGAGTTTTGGCACGGCGGCTGAATCCGCAGCATGTCGTGTCCGGCTCGGACGGGGGAAGGTTCGTCCGCGACGACGAGGACGACGAAGACGGCGACGATCCGAGGTAATCGTAAAGTTCACACGTTACACATCATAAAGTACCGACCGCCGGCGCGCGAGGGGCGACGACGGGGACGCGACCGTTTCTCCGACGCATCACGTCGCGCGAGTTGACGACACTCGTCGACGTCATGTCATCAGTCCTCCTTCGGCGGCGGCGGCGCCGGCGCGGGCGCCGCCGCCGCGGCCGCCTTCGCGCGCGCCGCCTTCAGGACCTCTTCTCGCGCCATCTTCCTCGCCTCCATGTCGTCTACGGCCGTGGGCGAGGGAAGCGCGAGCGCGGAATGACCCGAGGCGACGAACAGCGGCAGCGCGGCCGCCGCGGCGGAAACCATCGCGCGTCGCGTCGTCGCGCGGTGCATCATTTTGTCGCCGTGGCATCCGCACGGGCAGACCGCCGCGCCGCCGCGCGAGTCGTGCGTGCGCGCGCACGCGCACGACGCGCAGGGGCCCGCGTGGACGACGCCGCAGGTACCGCACGCGGCGTGCCCGGTTTGTTTAAACGCCGCTCGGCATTTTACCGCGGACCTGCGGGGGAGGACGAGGAGGATCGTGCGCGGTCGATGAGGGATGTATTTCTTCGCTTTATCCGAGGGGATGTGGGTGGGTGAAAACCTCGCCGAGCGGGCGACTCGGCGGCGGCGACGTTTTCGCGCACCCTCGCGCGGCGAACGTCGCGGCGGCGGTGATTGGCAGGCACAGGGAGCCGGTGAGCAGGCTCTGCATTCTGAGCGGTCGAGCGTCGCGAGGCGCGCGCGCGCGTTCGAATGAGCATTGCCGACACACGCCCAGTTCTTTCCACGTCAGCTTGAGAACCCTAAGGTAGTCTACTAGCTAGTACCCTAAAGGTGGTTTTGGTTTCATCAGCCGGCGCGCCGCCCGAACAACTTTTCGTGGCTGCGCTGCGCTGCGGATGCGGAGGCTGGGAGGCGCTCGACGCCTTCTCGGCATTCACCGGCGCGCGACGACGACGACGACGACGACGACGACGGAACACCACGCCGCAGACGCGATGACAACCGACGCCAAGACGGTCCCGCGCCGCGCCGAGCTCCGTAAGGTCAAGTTCGGGAACACGGACATGATGGTCACGGAGGTGTGCGGCGGGACGATGACGTGGGGATCGTTCAACGACGAGGAAGAGGACGCGCACGCGCAGCTCGACAAACTGTGGGAGCTCGGCGTGAACTTCTTGGACACCGCGGAGCTGTACCCGGTCGGGTGGAACTACGGCGCGCTCACGGAGAAGTGGATGGGGAACTGGCTCGGTGCGTCTTCTTCAGCGCGGACGCGCGCGTCGTCTCCGGCGGCGGCGGCGGCGTTCGTTCCGAATTTCTTTCGTCCGTCTTCCGAAACGACGCGACGGACACGTCATCACCCCTTTCGCTCACCTTCTCCGTCCTCCTCCCCTCCCCACTCCTCCTCCTCCCTCAGAGAAACGCGTCGCGGACGGCACCGTGGACCGAAGCAAGCTGTACATCGCGACCAAGGTCAACCCGTCGACCGTCGGCGCGGAGCACCCGACGCGCAGCGGCGCGCACGGGTACGACGAAGAGATCGTCCTCTGGTCGTGCCAGAAATCCATCGAACGCCTCAAGTGCGTTCTATACAGTGGTCCCCATACGACCGCGTCGGCGTGGTGAACGCCGATCCTTAAGGACTTTTCCCGTCGCATCTCTCCGCCCAGGGTCCCTCGCTTTCAAACCCCGCCCGCGTTGCCTTTCAACTCCCAAGTCTGACGCCTTTCAACTCCACCCCGACGTCGCTTTGTATGGACCCTCGACCCTCAGGTGCGGCTACGTCGACCTCTACCAGATCCACTGGCCGTCGCGCGATTGCCCGCTGATGTCCACGCCCACGTTCGCGCCGGACGGGAAGAACCGCATGATGCCGTTCTTCGACCGCGGCACTCAGGAAGACTTCGACAGGACCGTGCGCTCGATCAAGACGCTCTTCGAGCGAGGCCTGATCAAGCACTGGGGCGTGTCCAACGAAAACGCGTACGGCATCACGATGCTATGCAACGCGTGCGTCAAGCTGGACTGCCCGCTGCCGGTGTCGTGCCAGAACGACTTCTCGCTTCTCAACCAGACGTACGAGTGCGACACGTACGAGGCGGCGTACCGCTTCGGCGTCGTCGGCCTCCCCTACGGCGCGCTCGCCGGCGGGACGCTCACGGGGAAGTACTTTGAAAAGACCAAACCGGAATACGCCGCCAAGGATGCGACGGAGCGCCCGCTCGAGAAGTGCCGCCATCGCGTCATGGCGGACTTCCAGCCGAGGTACGGCAGCAAGGCTGCGATGGCGGCGACGCGCGAGATCGTGGACATCGCAGAGGCGTGGGGCGTGACGCCGACGGAGCTGTCGTTGGCGTGGGCGATCGGTCGGCCGTGCAACGCGAGCGTCATAATCGGGACGACGACGACGCGGCAGGTGGAGGTGAGACTGCTTCCCATACGACCCCGTTCGCGTGGTGCACGCCGTTCCTTAAGGACTTTTCCCGTCGTCACTCTTCACCCGCGCTTCCCTTTCAACGCCTGACCGGTAAGACGTTCGACTGACCGATCGCTTCACCCACGCCAGGAGTGCGTCGGCGCGGCGCTGTTGGACTTACCGGACGCGCTCGTGAAGGAGCTCGACGCCGTGCACGAGAAGTATCGGAACCCGTGCATGTACTACGCGGACAAGGAGGTGTGGAACGCGCACGGCGGCGCGGGGAGGGCCGCCGCGGTGCCGGAGGGCGCCGCGGTGCCGGAGGAGTGATGGATGTTTAAGGTGATGCGTTTATTTTTTTACGAGTCTGGCTTCTTCGCGCCTTTTGCCGCGGGCGACTCTCGCGGACGACTCGCTCGCTCGCGTCCTCCTCCGCGTCGCGCGCCTCGTCCTCGCCCGCGCTCCCAACGCGCTCGTCGCCGGCCGCTCACTCGTCGTCGTCGTCGTTCAACCCGGAGAGGTCCACCTCGCCGCCGCCGATCGCCGTCAGCTCGCTCGCGAGCCTCTCGTGCAGCGCGTGCCCGTCCCTGGCGTAGATCCACGCGCGTCGCTCGTCGTCGTAGTCGTATCGCGTCGGCCCGCTGACCGGCGACGACATCCATATCTGCCGGTTCGGCGCTTGCTTGTTCAGGACGTACGTCCCGTGGCCGCCGCCGAGCGCGATCGTCACGACGCCGCTCTCGGCGTTGAGGTCAAAGTCCGGGAGCGTCGCGCGGTCCTCGCCCCATCGGTCCACGACCGTCTCGACGCGACGAAGCGCCGCGTCAGCGGCGGCTTGGAACGTCAGGTCGTCGCACGGGCGGCGCGAGGACGACGACGTGCGCAGCGATCGTGACAGCGCTGGGGAGGACGACGACGACGACGCCGCGGCGGCGGCGGCGGCGGCGGGGGGGCGCGTCGGCCCCGGGGGCGTCGTCCAGCGCGAGAGATGGGGACGGGCGGGCGCGACGCGATCGATCGTCGTCGTCGTCGTCGTCGTCGTCGTCGTCGCGCGGAGGGCGCTCCTCGCGCCTTCCGCCGACGCGACCGCGCGCCCGCCCGCTGATCGCGTCGACGACGCGATCCCTCGCGCGAGCGCGGTCAGCAGCGCCGCCGCGCGCGTCGCGCGTCCTCGCGCGCCCGTCGTCGCCATCGCGAATGATGAGACCGTCCCGTCGTCGCTCGCTGCTGACGTGTTCGCGTTCTCGTGACGAAGTTTGTCACTGGCGTGTCATCGCGTCACTCCGCGCGGACGCACGCCACACGCCGCGCACCGCACCGCACCATGGCCGCCGCGCTCCTCTCCAGCCGCGCGGTCGTGTCCGTGTCCGTCCGCGCGCGCCTCGTCCGCGCGCGCGTCGCATCGCGCCACCGCGCGCGCGCGACCGCGGCCTACGCCGGAAGAGCGAAGAGGATAACCGTGCACGATGCGAACGACCTTCTCGCGTCCGACGCGTCCGTCGTCTACCTCGACGTGCGAAGCGAGGGGGAGTATAAGGACCAGCACAGGGTCGGGAGCGTGAACATCCCGGTCGCGGACATGCAAGGCGGCGCCCCGGTGCCGAACCCGAAGTTTGTGGAGAGCGTCAACGCGGCGTATCCGGGGAAGACGCAGCGATTCGTCGTCGGGTGCGCGGCGCGCGCGCGCTCGCTCTTCTCTTCTCTTCGCCGCGCCGCCGCCGCCGTCGCCGTCGGCGCCGCGACCTCGAGAAGTTCCACGTCATCGAATCTATTAGAATCTACGACACCATACTGACCAATCACGTACCTCCACGTCCTCCAATCCTCCAGGTGTCTCTCCGGCGCGAGGTCGGAGAAGGCGGTCGCGTTGTTGACCGCGGACGGGTGGCCCGGGGAGAACCTCCTCGACTTGGAGGGCGGGTTCAGGAAGTACAACAAGGAGTTCACCCCGGAAGGGAAGCCGAGGGCGAAGCCCGGGGTGTGGAAGGATTCCGGGCCGATCACGTGGACGGACAGCTGAGCGGCGGTCGGAGCGCGGCGCGGCGAACGGACGCGACGATCACCGATCGACGACAGGAGTTCACCCACCGCGTCGAGAGTAGTCGCGACGAAGAAACCAATCGATCGGTTCAATCGACGTCGAAGAAACGCACGCGTCGCGTCACACCGGCGTCATCGGTTGAATCTCGTACCCGTCCTCCGTCGTCACGGGCTCGATCTCCCCCCCGTCGAGGCGCCGGCCTCCCCGCACCGCCGCGGGCGGCGGCGCCGTCGGCGTCAGCGGCGGCACGAGCGTCTCCCCGCCGTCGCCGTCGACGTCGACGTCGCCGAGCTCGATCCACGCCCCGGCCCGCGTCCGCGTCCGCGGGGGTTTCAGCTTCGCCGAGCGAATCAGCTTCCCGACTCTTCCCTCCTCTCCGGACTCGCCGGACCCGCGCGCGGGGACCTCCATCCGCGCCTTTCGATACTTCAGTACGCCCGCGGTGACCGCCATCGCGCCGAACGCGATCGCGAACACGATGACCTCGATCGGCGCGTTCAACACCGCCTCCTCTTCGGGCCGTTCCGTGTGTACGAAGCGACGTCGGGGTGGAGTTGAAAGGCGTCAGTTGAATTTGAAAGGCATCGAGGTCGGGGATTGAAACCGTGGCGTGGACGGAGAGACGCGCCGGGAGAGAAAGTCCGTCCTTAAGAAACGGCGTTCACCACGCCGACGCGGTCGCGTGGGAACCAGCGTGGAAATAGAACGCGCCTTTCTCGTCCGGGACGAGCATAGACGGGACGAACAACGCCGCGGCGAGCGCCTCGGATAACGCCGCGTCCGTCGCCGGCGGCGGCGCGCCGTCCGCGAGCACAGAACCGGGCGCCGTTCGCATCCCCATCGCCCGCATCACGATGTCGTGCACGTCGACGTTATCGAACGCGTAGGTTCTCTTCTCCCAACGAGACGCGTCCGCGGCGTCGAACGTCGACGCGTCCGCGTCCGCGGCGTCCGGGAGGGCCCAGCTCGGCGGCGCCGCGGCGTTCTCGCCGCCGTCTCCTCCGAACACGAGCCTCACGCCGTCGCTTCGGAACGCGGGCCCTCTCGCCATGAACAGCGCGCGCATCTCTCGCGCGGCGTTGTCGTATCCGTGCGCGCCGCACTCGTCCACGCCGCTGTCGACCCCGCACTGCGTCTCTCGACACGCGCCGTGCGTCGCCGCCCAGTTCAACGGATCGCTCGCGTTTCGCGCCCCCCCCCCCGGTCCGTCCCCCTCTCCCGCCCAGCTCTCGTACCCGCAGAGCGTCCACCCGACGTCCGCGGCGATGATAACGGGCGCGATGCGGACGTTTTCTTTATACTTGTACCGGTCCGGGACGTCGTCCTTCGCGTACGCCTTGACGTTGGGATGACACGCGTCCACGCGCGCGACGATCGCCGCCGGGTCGAATCCCCCCGCCGCGGCTTCCGCGTCCGCGGTCGGCTCGCCCGTCTCCGCGTCTCGACCCCACACCCCCATGACGACGTTCCCGCCGCTGATCGCGACGTTCGAGAAGTCGAGCCCGCACGGGTCGTCTCCCAGGTACACGATCCTCTCGCGCGAGATGGTCGCCATGCCGTGATCGCTCACGACGATCACGTTGGTGCGATCCCACGCGTCGTCGCCGACGGCGCTCGCGAGGCGCCCCAGCACTTCGTCCAGGCGCCGCACCGCGGCGGCGACCTCTGGGCTGTCCGGGCCGTGGAGGTGCCCGGTCGCGTCCGGCTCTTCCAGGTACAGCGCGTGGAACCCGGGTTTCGGACCGCCGCCGCCGCCGCCGTCGCCGTCGCCGTCCGGATCATCGTCCCCGTGAGGGCCGTTCTATACAAGCGAATGTCGGGGTGGAGTTGAAAGGCGTCAGTTGAAGTTGAAAGGCGTCA
>Ga0181560_10004787_pt1 | contig 12187 bp, 13 predicted proteins | sample 011ome_20_FD_133751 | JGI IMG/M metagenome (GOLD analysis project Ga0181560, IMG submission 133751) | Coastal salt marsh microbial communities from the Groves Creek Marsh, Skidaway Island, Georgia - 011509CT metaG (megahit assembly) | ecosystem: Environmental > Aquatic > Marine > Intertidal...
CGCCGGCCGGCAGGTTTGCTGCCGGCGGAACGGCGGCGGTCTGCACGGGCGGTGCGGGTGCGGCGGCCGGTGCCTGAACCGGTGCTTCAGCCGTTGACGGCGGCGGGGGCGGTGCCGTGACCTGCGGTGCTGCCGGTGCCGGAGCGGTTGCGACAGGCAGATCGGGCGCGGGCGCAGCCGCGGGGGCCGATGCCGGTGCCGGCGCTGTGGCGACCGGAAGGTTAGGGGCCGGGGCAGGTGTGGGTGCAGGCGCGGGCGCGGTGGCCACGCTTGCTTGTGACTGCGGTGCCGCGACTGGCGGGCGCTGCAGCACCGGGCGCTGGGGTGCGGTCAGATTGAAGTTCTGGTTCGCAAGCGGGCCCTGAAGCCGGGAGACAGGTTTCTGGCTGGGCGGGAAGAGTACGATACCTTCGTTGACATAGGCCTGTCCGCCGCGACCGAGCGTGCGACTGCCCGCGGACGCGGGTCCGCCCAGCGCGCTCATGTCGATCACGACGTTGCTCGAGCCAAGATACTGCTGGGCCGTGGCCGGCCCTGCGAGCGCAAGCGCGCCGATCGCGGTCGCCGCAAGCAGGCCCGCACGGTATGTCTTTGTCAGGTTTCTGACCGGTCGCCGCCGAATCATGTCGTTCAACCCTTCGATATGTCCCCGCATCGACCGCCGGGGCCGATTTGCGAACGCGAACATACCGTAAGGGCGCCGAAACCGACAACCGCTTATGGGACAATCGGTTAAGCGGGATTCTGGGGACCGGGATCAGACGATTTCACGCAGCGCAGCAATTTTTCGTGGATACGGTCATTGCCGGCGACGATATCGCCGGTTTGCAGCGACCGGTCGCGGCCCTGGGCATCGGTGACGAAGCCGCCCGCTTCACGGACGATGATGACCCCTGCCGCGATATCCCAGACCTTCAGTCCGAATTCCCAGAACCCGTCGCAACGGCCAGCGGCCAGATAAGCCAGATCAAGCGCGGCAGACCCGAAGCGGCGGATGCCTGCAACTTCGCCCATGACCGACTTCAGGGTCGGGATGTAGCGGTCCGGGTCGCCATGACCGAGAAACGGCATGCCGGTGGCGATCAGGGATTCCGACATGTGCTGGCGCGCGGAGACGCGCAGCCGGCGGTCGTGCAGAAATGCCCCGCTATTCTTCTCGGCCCAGTAGAGTTCGTCGTTCAGGGGCTCATAGACCACACCGGCGACGATCTGCCCGCGTTCCTCCAGCGCGATCGAAATCGCGAAATTGGGCAGCCCATGCAGGAAATTCGTGGTGCCGTCGAGAGGATCGACAATCCAGCGATGAACGCCATCGCCTTCTTCCTGGCGTCCGCCTTCTTCTCCCAGAAACCCAAAATCCGGGCGCGCCTTCATCAGTTCGTAGTGCAGGGTCTGTTCTGAGCGGGTGTCGGCAGCCGACACGAAATCTGCAGCCCCTTTGCGGGACACCTGAAGTTGCTCCACCTCGCCGAAATCGCGTGCGAGGTCCCGGCCGGCGCGGCGCGCGGCCTTGTCCATTACGTTGATAATCGCTGGGCGCATAGGGTTCTGCTTCCGGCCCGGCGCGACAGGCCGGGGTTCGTGCAAGGGTCAGTCGCGGGCACGCTCGACATAGGTGGCATCGACGGTCGAGACGACGACGGAGGTTCCGCTTTCGATATGCGGCGGGACCTGAATCCGGACGCCGTTCTCCAGCATGGCCGGCTTGTAGGACGAGGTTGCGGTCTGGCCCTTCACGACGGGATCGGCTTCGACAATCTGCAGCGTGACCCGTTCGGGCAGCGCCACGCCAAGCGGCTCTTCCTCGTAGGATTCGATCTGCACCAGCATGCCGTCCTGCAGGAAGCGGGCCTGGTCTTCTTCCAGAACATCGCTGTTCAGGGTGACCTGCTCGTAATTTTCCTGGTCCATGAAGGTGTAGGAATCGCCGTCGGCAAACAGGAACTGATATTCCTTCTGCTCCAGCCGGACACGCTCGACGGTCTCGGCGGAACGGAAACGCTCGTTGAGCTTCGTTCCGTCGCGGATGTCTTTCAGTTCGACCTGCAGGAACGCACCGCCCTTGCCGGGTTTGACGTGCTGGGTCTTCACGGCCCGCCACAGCCGGCCCTGATGTTCGATCACATTGCCGGGGCGGATTTCATTTCCGTCGATTTTCATGTCGTCTTCGCCTGTGGAATTCTATCTGCGGCGCGGATGACTAGCAGGTGCGGGGTTTGTTTTCTACCCCGTCGCCGCTGCCGCCCGCGCGAAGATGTCATTGAACGCCCGCACCGCTGCGGCAGGTCCCTCGGGGTGGGCCCACACGCCGGCGGACACAGCCAGGAAGTCGGCCCCCGCGCTCACCAAAGATTCGCAGTTCCCGACCGTGATCCCGCCGATGGCCACACAGGGGACTTCCATCACCTCGGCCCACCATTGCAGCAGGTCGGGGCGGGCGCTGAACTTGGGGGTCTTGGTGCTGGTCGGGAAAAAGGCACCGAAGGCGACATAGTCCGCGCCGGCTTCGGCGGCCTCCATCGCCAGATGACGGGAATCGTGACAGGTCACACCGACGATGGCGCGCTCTCCCAGGAGCCGCCGTGCCTCTTCATAGGAGGCGTCGTCCTGCCCCACATGAACACCGTCGCATCCCAGATCGGCGGCCAGGTCGGGCCGGTCGTTCAGAATGAACGCCACATCGTGGCGCCGGGTGATCGGCAACAGCGTCTCCGTGGCACGCCGGATCTCGGCATCCGGGGCCGGACCTTCCTCTGCATCTTTCAGGCGAAGCTGCAGACAGGCGACATCGTCAACCGACAGGGCGTCATCGAGCGCCTGCGCAAAAGCCTCCAGGCGCGGGCCTTCCAGACTGGAGGGACTGATCAGGTAGAGGCGGCAGCGCGGCGTATCGGTGTCGTCTGCCGGAACGTTGTTTTGCGCGGCGATCAGAACTTGCCCTGATAGATCTTGATGACATTGCCGAGCAGTTCCAGCGCGTCCTCACGGGATCGCTGGAAGCTGTTGCGGCCGATGATGGAGCCGTTGGCCCCGCCATCGCGCAGCGCGCGGATTTCGTCATAGACGGCGTCCGTGCCCTTGGCCGCACCGCCGGAGAAGACCACCAGCCGGCGTCCGGCGAAGGAGGATTCCATCACATGGGCGATCCGGGCGGGCAGCGAGGAGATGTCGATGTTCTGGTCCTTGTAGACCTTCGCCGCATCCTTGTTTTCGATATGGTCGGTCGGCGGCTTCACCTTGATGATGTTCGCGCCGAGCTGCGCGGCCATGTGGGCGGCATAGGCGGTCACGTCGATGGCGGTCTCGCCTTCCTTGCTGAGGTCACCGCCGCGTGGATAGGACCAGAGTACGACGGCCAGGCCGACGGACTTCGCTTCCTCGGTGATTTCGCGGATTTCCTCGATCATCTCGAAGGCCTGATCGGATCCCGGATAGATCGTGAAACCGACCGCTGCGCAGCCGAGACGAAGTGCATCGCCGATCGAGGCGGTGATCGCCTGATCCTTGGTGGTCGCGTGGGAGTTCGAGGAGTTCATTTTCAGGATCAGTGGCACCGAACCGGCATAGCTGTCGGCGGCGGCCTCGATCTGTCCCAGGGGCGCGGCATAGGCGTTGAGCCCGGCATCGACAGCCAACTGGGGGAAATAGTGGGGGTCATAGGCCGGCGGGTTGGGGGCAAAGCTCCGTGCGGGCCCGTGTTCCCAGCCCTGATCGACGGGCAGGATCACCATCTTTCCGGTCCCGGCCAGCTTGCCGGTCATCAGTATGCGAGCGAGATTGGTCTTGGTGCCGGGATTGTCGCTTTCGTACCAGGACAGAATTTTCCGGACGCGCTGAGTGACTTTCATGTCGTGTCTTCCTGTGGTCTGAGCCGGTCCTTCATGCCGCGTGGCCAAGTCGCGGGAGGAACGTTGTTATGCCAGTGAATTAGCCGAGGGCGCCGGGATTTGCAACGCCGCCGGCGCGACTGGCGAGGTGGTTTTCGCATACAGCTTGTGGATCGTTCGTTCCTGCCAGATCGACCGCCTCGGCCCAGGGGATCGAAATCAGGGACACGAATGCCTGGCCGGCGATGTCCGCGATCCGGTCCCCGGTCTCGTTGCCCGCGGTGACCGCGATGGCCTCGACCCCGGCGCGGATGGCAGCCAGCGCCATGCCGGCTTCGTCTGCGCAATCGAGCACGCTGATCATATCTGCTCCGGGGGTTTGTGCCTTGGCCTGGGCGATCAGTTCGCGCCACCAGCCTGCGCCGCCGGTGCGCGCGGCCCCGGGGGCGCTGACCAGCATCACCTGTGTGTCCCGGCGCTGCGCGGTCTCAAGCGCGGCGATCGCATGGTCCAGATCATGGACGATGAAACAGGCCGGTTGCGTGGTTGGGGTGATTTTCGACGTCATGGCATCGATTCCTAGGATGCACGGGCGGAAATTGGCAGCCTTTTCTGCGCCCGGACCATTCGCTTCTTGTATAAGACATTCAGACCCGATAGATCAGTTGTGCCGTTAGGGAACAAAAGAGAGAGTCATGGACACCCTCACATCCATGGAACTGTTTGTCAGCGCGGTGGAGTCCGGGAGTTTTTCCGCGACGGCGCGATCCATGAACCTGACGCCATCTGCGGTCAGCAAACAGATTTCCCGTCTGGAAGACCGGCTCGGCGCCCGGTTGTTCAACCGCACGACCCGTCAGCTGGCGCCGACGGAAGAGGGCCGCGCCTATTATGAGCGTTGCCAGCGCATTCTGGCCGATATCGCGGAGGCGGAATCGGCGGTGACCGAACTCAATGCCGATCCGCGCGGTGTGCTGCGGCTGAACATGCCCGTTGTGTTCGGGCGGCGCCATATTGTGCCGATCATTGGCGAGTTTCTCGAAAATTATCCGAATGTGACCATGGAAATCTCCATGTCCGATCAGTTCGTCGATCCGATTGCCGAAGGCGCCGACATGCTGATTCGCGTCGGGGAGCTGAAGGATTCGAGCCTGATCGCGCGCAAGCTGGCCGAAGCACGCCGTGTGGTCGCGGCCACGCCGGGCTACTGGAAGAAGCATGGTGAGCCGGAGAAGCCCGAGGAACTTCGTTCCCACAACTGTCTCGCCTATTCCTATCTGTCCAGCGGGAACACCTGGCGCATGACCGATACGGCCGGCAAGGAACACGTAGTTCAGGCGACGGGGAACCTGGCGTCGAACAATGGCGAAGCATTGCTCGAGGCCGCCCTGCAGGGCCTGGGGGTCGTCAATCTGCCGACCTGGATGGTCGGGCCGGATCTGGAAGAGGGCCGTCTGGTCGAGGTGCTGGGAGACTATGCGCAGCCCGAGCCTTCGGTCCATGCGATCTATCCGCCGGGCCGCCATCTCTCGGCCAAGGTGCGCGCCTTTGTCGATTTCCTGGCCAATCACTTCAAGGAACGCCCGCTCGGCGAGGCGGCCTGAACCCCACAAAAAAAAGCCCGGGATCGTCCCGGGCTTTTTCGTAGCTGTGGTCTGTGCGTTCTACTAGTGGCGGAAGGCCCGGCTCAACGCCCGTGCTGAGGCGCGGAAGAGGCGAACGGTTTCCTCACCCTGGAGGGCGCGGGCGCGCTCTTCAATTGCTTGATAGTCGAACGGATCGTTGTGGTGCAGTTTCTTGGACATCGTCTTCTCCTTGGTGTGCGAGTTGCGGACCGTGCCGCGTTGAGAAGAAGAAAGGTACGATCCTTATAGGAAAAAATAGGTATAATAATCACACAATTTATTCCAATTTGGATCTTCAAGGGCCATGAAAAAGGGCGTCCGCAGCGCCCTGATTCACATTTTTATTTTCAAAAACAGATGGTTACTTGAGTTTTGCCATCTGCACAGCCGTATCGCTCATGCGGTTCGAGAAGCCCCACTCATTGTCGTACCAGCTCAGAACGCGGACCATGCGGCCGTCTGTGACCTGGGTCTGGGTTGCATCGAAAGCCGAACTGGCCGGATCGTGATTGAAGTCCACGGAGACCAGCGGTGCGTCGTTGACGGTCAGGACGCCTTTCAGGGACCCCTTCGCCGCGGCTTTGCGCATGGCCTCGTTGATCTCCTCGACCGAGGTGTTCTTCTTGGCCTCGATCACCAGGTCGACCATCGAGACATTGGCGGTCGGGACGCGGACGGCGGTGCCGTCGAGCTTGCCGTCGAGTTCCGGCAGCACCAGGCCAACCGCGCGGGCCGCACCGGTGGATGTCGGGATGATCGAGGTGGCCGCACCGCGCGCCCGGCGGAGATCCTTGTGCAGGGTGTCCACCACCGGCTGGTCGCCGGTGTAGCTGTGCACGGTGGTCATGAAACCGTGTTTGATGCCGACGGCCTTGTCGAGAACGGCCGCGACCGGGGCCAGGCAGTTGGTCGTGCAGGAGGCATTCGACACGATCTTGTGGGACTTGCGCAGCTTGTTGTCGTTGACGCCCTGCACCACGGTGATGTCGGCGCCCGAAGCCGGAGCGGAAATCAGCACCTTCTTGGCGCCCGCTTCGAGATGCTTCCCGGCGGCTTCCTTCGAGGTGAAGATGCCGGTGCATTCCAGAACCACGTCGATGTCCAGATCGCCCCAGGGGAGGGCCGCCGGATCGCGTTCGGAGAAGACCTTGATGCTTCGCCCGATGGTGGATTTTGCACCGAGATTGATCGACGACTTAGTGGTGCTGATCTTGCCCGGGAACGGACCGTGGGAGGAATCGTAGCTCAGCATATGCGCATTCGCATCCACCGAACCCAAATCGTTGATCGCCACGAATTCGATGTCCTTCCGGCCCTGCTCGTAAGCTGCCCGCAGGACCAGTCGTCCAATTCGTCCAAAACCATTGATCGCAACGCGAACCGCCATCACTCTCTCCTCGTTCTTTCCTGCTTTCCGATTGACGCGTCAGCCGATTGCCGACTTGACGCGTTCGACCACGGCGTCCGCCGTGATCCCAAAATGTTCGTAAACTTCCGGCGCCGGTGCGGATGCCCCGAAGCCCGACATGCCAATGACATTGGCTTCATCGACGCCGTAGCGGGACCATCCGAAGGTCACGCCGGCCTCGACCGCAACACGCACGCCTTCACCGAGGGTTTCGGTGCGATAGGCCTCGTCCTGTGCATCGAACAATTCCCAGCACGGCATGGACACCACCGCGGTGGGAATGCCGCCAGCCTGAAGGGTGTCACGGGCGGCCAGCGCCAACTCGACTTCCGAGCCTGTGGCCAGGATGGTCGCCGCGCGGTCTCCGTCCGCTTCGCGGAGTACATAGGCCCCGCGCGCGCTCAGGTTTTCGTCCGTATGTGCCGTGCGCACCGTCGGGATGCCCTGGCGGGTCAGCGCCAGAATGGACGGTGAGGTCTCGCTCTGCAGCGCCAGCGCCCAGGCCTCGGCGGTTTCGACCGCATCGGCCGGACGGAAAACATTGACGTTGGGCATCGCCCGCAGGCTGGAAATGTGTTCGACCGGCTGATGGGTCGGTCCGTCTTCACCCAGGCCGATGGAATCATGGGTCATGACATAAATGACACGCAGGCCCATCAACGCCGACAGGCGGATTGAGGGGCGGCAGTAGTCGGTGAAGGTCAGGAAGGTGCCGGAATAAGGGATCAGGCCGCCATGCAGGGCCATCCCGTTCATGGCCGCAGCCATGCCATGCTCGCGCACACCGTAATACATGTACCGGCCGCCGAAGTCGTCGGCCGAGACCGGGTCCATGCAGGCCGATTTGGTGTTGTTGGATCCCGTCAGATCAGCCGAACCGCCGATCATGGTTTCAACAACCGGCGTGATGACCTCCAGGGCTTCCTGGCTCGATTTCCGCGTCGCCCATTTGGGTTCTTCTTCGCTCAGCCGCTTCTTGTGTGCTTTGACCGTATCTTCGAAAGCGGCGGGCAGGGCGCCGGAGATGGCGGCTTCAAATGTCTCGCGCAGCCTGCTGTCGGCTCCGGCGAGACGGCCTTCCCAGGCGGTGCGCTCGGAGGTTCCGCGTGACCCGGCGCTGCGCCAGGCATTGAACACGTCATCGGGAATCTCGAAGGGTGCATGGGGCCAGCCGAGGGCCTCGCGGGTGGCGGCGATCTCGTCTTCACCCAGTGGTGCGCCATGGGTCGCGGCGGTGCCCTGCTTGGACGGTGAGCCGTAGCCAATCACCGTACGGCATGCGATCAGTGAAGGTGTGTCGGTTGTCTTGGCAGCCGTGATTGCGGCGTCGATGGCGTCGGGGTCGTGCCCGTCCACGCGGGCCACATCCCAGCCGCTCGCCTTGAAGCGGGCGAGCTGATCGTCGGAGACAGAGAGATCTGTGCCGCCATCAATCGAGATGTCGTTGTCGTCGAACAGGACGATCAGGCGACCGAGCTTCAGATGCCCCGCCATGGAAATCGCTTCGTGACTGATTCCCTCCATCAGGCAGCCATCGCCGGCGAAAACATACGTGTGGTGATCGACGAGATCGTCCCCGTAGCGGGCATTCATCAACCGTTCGGCGAGCGCCATGCCGACAGCATTGGCAATGCCCTGACCCAGCGGACCCGTGGTGGTTTCCACACCCGCGGCGTGACCGTATTCGGGGTGCCCCGGTGTCCGGCTGCCCATCTGACGGAAGTTTTTGAGTTCTTCGATCGTCATATCCCGAGAGCCGGTGAGATACAGCAGCGAATAGAGGAGCATCGATGCATGGCCGTTCGACAGGACAAACCGGTCGCGGTCGGGCCAGTCCGGATTGGCGGCGTCGAATTTCAGGTGGCGGGTAAACAGTACGGTTGCCATGTCGGCCATGCCCATCGGGGCACCGGGGTGGCCCGAATTGGCGCGCTGGACAGCGTCCATGGAGAGCGCACGGATGGCGTTGGCAAGTTGCTTGTGGTCTGCAGATGAAGTGGCTGCGTTCATGATGCGTCTGACGCCTTTCGAGGGGGCGAATGAATGACGGAACGAAGAAATGCGCGGGTCGTCACGCGGCCGCAACATGCCGGTCCCCCCGCAGGCCGTCAACGCCTGTTTCTAAGGGTTTTCCACCGCATGTTTCCGGGGCTTTCATGGTGTGCCCTCGGTTGACCGTGCGACTCGCCCATGCGTACGATGCGCGCAATCAGAGAGTTGAGCCATGTCGAAACTGAACGAAGCCAATGATCGCCTGGATGCGGCGATGACGACGCTTGAGAAAGCCGTCGCGGAACGGCGGCAGCATGACGGGCAATCGCAGGCTGCCTCCGAACAGAACGCCCAGCTGCAGGCCGAACTCGACAAGCTGAAGTCCGATTTCGCCGCGCTGCGGGAAACCTCGGGCACCGTGTCCTCACGCCTCGACGATGCGATCGGGCGTTTGCGAAACATGCTCGACGAATAACGGGGACGCGCTTTGGCTCAGGTCGAGATCAAGATCAACGGACGCGACTATCGCATTGCCTGCGAAGACGGCCAGGAAGCTCATCGCTCTCGCCTGGCCCGCTATCTGGACGGGAAGGTCGGGGAACTGGTCGGTGAGGTCGGACAGATTGGCGATACCAGCCTGATGGTGATGGCCGGCCTGCTGGTCACCGACGAATTGTCGGATTTGCGCGAAGAGCTCGAAGACGCCCGCAATCAGGCCGCACGTGACCCGCAAAGCGCCATTGATAACACCGAGGACAAGCTGGCGGGCCAGATCGATGCGCTGGCGGCCCGGATCGAGCAGCTTGCAGGCGTTCTGGCCCGGGACTGACAAAGTCCGGCATCGCGTGGTTGCAGGTGGCCCCTCGCAAGCCTACCTTCATAACCGGACGGTTTGCTGGGCGCCGCGTCAGGCGGCAACTAGTCCTGGAGACCTTACTAATCCACTAGGGAGCTGTCCCTGTCGGGATCGAGGTTTCGGCATCACGGCGCCCACCTGCTTTTAGCAGGTCTCGGTGGACTTCCCGTTCGCCGACCTTCGCCTGGCGCCGTCCACCTTTGCTCCGCCTGAATTGTCCGCCGTCTGAATTGAAGGTTCGCGCCATCGCCACCCCGCCAGACCATATCGACGCGGAGAAATCCCGCCATCGCAGCGCGGCGCGCGCAAACCGCGATGCGTTGAGCTCGGGCCTGGGGGCGGCGGCCGCAACGGGTGTGGCGGCGCGATTCATGACCGAGACAGAACTGGTAACGCAAACCGGAACCGGCACCGTGATCGCTGGCTACATGCCCATCGGCAGCGAGCTGGATCCGCGCGGGTTGATGGAACAGCTCGCCGCGCGCGGCTCCGGCTTGTGTCTGCCCGATGTCGTGGCACCGGACGCGCCGCTGGCGTTCCGGCGCTGGGAACCCGGTGCGCCATTGCGCGGCGGCGCCTACGGGATCCAGGTGCCGCCAGCGGATGCCGAACAGGTTCTGCCCGACATGATTTTGGTGCCGATGCTGGCCTTCGACCGGCGCGGTTGCCGGCTCGGCTATGGCGGTGGCTATTATGACCGGACGATCGCGGCGCTGCGCGAAACGAAGGCTGTGTTGACAGTAGGGCTTGCGTTTTCGGGGCAGGTCCGCGACGACTTGCCGGCCGGTCCCCATGATATACGGCTCGATTGGATCGTGACGGAATCTGCGGCGTTGCGTGTGACGGAATAGGGTTTGAGATGAAGATATTGTTTTGTGGCGATCTGGTCGGCCGCGCCGGGCGCGAAGTTGTACTCCAGAACCTGCCGGGATTGCGCGAGGAGCTCGGTCTGGACCTGGTGGTGGTCAATGCCGAGAACGCGGCCCACGGGTTCGGGCTGACCGGCAAGATTTGCGATGAACTTTTCGAAGCCGGTGCGGACGCGATCACCACAGGCAATCATGTCTGGGATCAGCGCGAGATCGTCTCCTATATCGATGCCAACCCCCGGCTTGTTCGCCCGATCAACTATGCCGCCGGCACGCCGGGGCAGGGCGCTTCGGTGATCAAGCTTCACGACGGGCGCTCGGTGCTTGTCGTGAACGCCATGTGCCGGCTGTTTATGGAACTGCTCGACGACCCGTTCGTCGCCATCGACACGGTGCTCAACCAGCATCCGTTGGGGTCAGCCGTCGATGCCATTCTGATCGATATTCACGGCGAAGCCACCTCCGAGAAGGCTGCGCTGGCGCATATCAGCGACGGCCGGGCCAGCGTGGTGGTGGGGACCCATACCCATGTCCCGACCGCCGATGCGCAGGTGTTGCCCGGCGGAACGGCCTTTCAGTCGGACGCCGGGATGTGTGGCGACTATGATTCCGTGATCGGCATGAAGAAGGATATCGCCGTGGCGCGGTTCCGCAGCAAGCTCGTCTCGGAGCGGTTGTCGCCGGCCACCGGGCCGGCAACCCTGTGTGCGTTGTATGTGGAAACGGACGACAAAACGGGTCTAGCGACGCGCGCCGCGCCGCTCGTTCTGAGCGGTCGGCTTCGCCCGGCATGGCCCGACTTCCTGCCACCGCGCCGCGAAGCCGCCGAGTAGGCGCGACCGGCCCCGAAATCGGGGCTTCTCGACGCGGGCGAAAATCCGCTAAACCAAGACTTACGCAATTGATCATGTGCGATGAACGCGGTTTTCGCGCGCTTTCGCATATTTCGGGTTTCACGAAATCGGAGTGCTCGGGACATGGCAGGCCATTCCCAATTCAAAAACATCATGCACCGCAAGGGTGCACAGGATGCCAAGCGGGCCAAGGTTTTCGCCAAGCTCGCGCGCGAGATCGAGGTGGCTGCCCGGAGCAGCCCCGATCCGGACCAGAATCCGCGTCTGCGCACGGCGATCGCCGCGGCGCGCGGACAGAACATGCCCAATGACCGCATCAAGCGGGCCATCGAAAAGGCCTCGGGCGGCGGCGAAGGCGACAATTACGAAGAGGTTCGCTACGAGGGCTACGGCCCTGGCGGTGTCGCGGTGATTGTCGAAACCCTGACCGACAACCGCAACCGGACAGCCTCGGAAGTGCGCTCGGCCTTCTCCAAGCATGGTGGCAATCTGGGCGAGACCAACAGCGTTTCCTTCATGTTCGATCAGGTGGGCGAGGTGATCTATCCCGCCGAGGTTGCCTCGGCCGACGAGGTCTTCGAGGCGGCGCTGGAAGCCGGTGCATCAGATGTGGCGAGCAGTGAAAGCAACCACGAGATCGTCTGCGCACCCGAAGATTTCGGACAGGTTGCCGAAGCCCTGGATTCGAAATTCGGCGCGCCGGAGAATGCGGGCTTGAACTGGCGCCCGCAGACGACTGTCGATCTGAATGCCGAC
>Ga0181560_10004792_pt1 | contig 12179 bp, 10 predicted proteins | sample 011ome_20_FD_133751 | JGI IMG/M metagenome (GOLD analysis project Ga0181560, IMG submission 133751) | Coastal salt marsh microbial communities from the Groves Creek Marsh, Skidaway Island, Georgia - 011509CT metaG (megahit assembly) | ecosystem: Environmental > Aquatic > Marine > Intertidal...
GAAGTTGCCACCACTCGTGAAGCCAGTAATGGACGATGCAACAGCGGAGCTTGTAGGGATATTGGATAAGGCTGAAGAGTTGAAAACCAAATACCAATTAGACGAAGAAGGTTATACTTCAGTAGACAAGCGCAAAATCTCAAACAACGAGATTCGCCTTCGCAACATCGAGGCCGTACAGCGCAACATCGAAAAAATCTTGAGCCCACTATTGACATGTGATAAGTTGGGTCGCATCTATAACGAAGAATCGTTTGCAGCGAATAAGGATGATATAGAATGGTTGAAGCGTGCGGGTAACATGTTGCAGAAAGAGCGCATGGACGACAACGGCGAGATGACTTCTTGTACGGATTTGCCAGTGTTCATCTTGATCGCAGAAACCTTGTACGATATCGAGCCTAGTGCAGGTGCTGCGAGAAACATGGCGAAGCTTGGTGTGAACAAAGGCGACTGGGCCATGGCGAAAAAGTACTACCTCGAAGCCATCGCGCAAGAAGAGGATTTGCGTCGTAAGGCGAACGATTACATGGGCTTGGCCTATGTGAACAACAAAATGGGTCTTTCTGGCTCAGCGAAGAGAAACTGTTTGGCTGCAGGCCAATTGCGCAAGGACTGGGGTAACCCATACTTGTACCTAGCAACGCTGTACGCTGAGGTAGCAGGTGATTGTGGTAGCAATGCCGTGGAGAAAAACGCAGTGTACTGGGCAGCCATCAATAAGTTGAGCTACGCCCGTAGCATCGACCCAGAAATTGCAGATAAAGCAATGAAATTGATCAGTGCGTACTCGAAAGCGGTACCGGATAAAGGTGTTGCGTTCCAGTTGGGTTACAAAGAAGGTGACCAAGTACGTATCGGCTGCTGGGTGAACGAAACTGTAACGGTGAAGTTCTACTAAGAAACCCATACGAAAAGCTAAAGAATCCCTCGGGCAGTGCTCGAGGGATTTTCTTTTTTACGAAATTGGTCACATGAACCGTACAACTTTCTTCCTTGTAAGCATCTCCATCTTCCTTTTGGGAGCATGCCGCAATGATGTGAAGGAAGTACGAGAGGTGAGCGATTCGCCGCGAAATTACCCTCTGAACGAACAGATTGGCGCTACCATTACCTATAGCGATTCTGGACAGAAAATGCTCGAAATCCATGCAGGCTTGGTACAGGATTATGGCAATCAAGATCCCGCCTATGTGTTTTTTGGAGATCGCATCCGGGTCCAATTCTACAATGGCAAAACCCTCACCTCCTCCGTACTCGAGGCCGATACGGCACGACAGCTCAAGGACGATGACCTCTGGGCCATTGGAGGAAACGTAGTATTGACCAACGGTAAGGGCGAGCGCATGAAGACCGAGCGCTTGTATTGGAACAAAAAAGAGGAGCGCTTGTACAGCGATGCCAAGGTGCAAATCCGGACCGACGGTCAACTGATCACCGGCAAAGGATTTGAAGCAGACCAAGAATTTAATACCTATCGTATCTTTAAGGTACAAGGAGAAATTACCATTGACGATGAATAGAGCCCTACGAATTGTGGAAGTATTGTGGCTGGGTGTAGCAGCAGTGAGCGCCGTTGAAGTGTATTTTGCTTGGGAACAATCAAACATGACCCGTAGCATTCAGTTTAGCCTCTTCCTAGGTGCGGCCATTTTTATGTATTTCCTGCGCCGCCGATCACGCATTAAAGGAATGAACAAAGACTAGTGGAAATATTGGTTCCCATACTCTTAGCCATTTTCTTTTCGGCCCTGTTCTCGGGGTTGGAGATGGCCTATTTAAGCATCAACAAACTCCACGTGGAGCTCGAGCGTCAAAAAGGACGTTTGGCCTATAAATCATTGGGGTATTTGGTGGATCGCCCTGCGCCTTTTATCGCCGCCATCTTGGTCGGAAACAATGTGGCCTTGGTGTTGTACGGAAACTACATGCACCGCTGGATGGAGCCCGTCTTCACGAGCTGGGGTGCATGGGAATACCTCATCCTTCTGATGGAAACTTCCATTTCGACCGTTATTATACTGTTGCTTGCAGAGTTTTTACCCAAAGCAGTATTCCGTCAAAATGCCGAAGGGTTAATGAGTTGGTTGAGCATTCCAGCGTTCGTTTTGTATTGGATTCTTCGTGTACCTAGCGCGCTGATGTTGGGGATTAGCCAATTCTTTTTGAAATACGTGTTCAGGTTGGAATTGGCCGAAGAAACCACCGCTTTCGGACGAGTGGAACTGGATCATTATGTACGCGAGCGTGTACCCAATAATGTGGAGGGGGAGAATGAGGTAGATCCAGAATTAGAGATCTTCAAAAACGCCCTGGAATTCCCCGAAACCAAGGCGCGTGAATTCATGATTCCCAGAACTGAAATCGAAGGGGTAGAGGTTCAAACGACTCCCGAGAAAGTTCGTGAAATCTTTATCCACAGCGGGTACAGTAAGCTCCTTGTCTACGAGGAAAACATTGATAAGATCATTGGCTATGTCCATGCTTTTGAGCTGTTTAAAAAGCCTGAGAATATTCAGCGCGTGTTGCGTCCGGTAAGTTTCATTCCAGAAAGCATGCGCGCGGACGAGATCCTCAACTTATTTACAAGAGAGAAGCGAAACATCGCTATTGTTCTGGATGAGCACGGAGGTACCAGTGGGATGATTACCCTAGAAGATGTTATCGAAGAGATTTTCGGGGAGATTGAAGATGAACACGACAGCGATGCCTTGCTCGAAAAGAAATTGGCCGACGGCGAATGGCTATTTTCTGCGAGATTAGAACTTTCTGATCTCAATGAAAAGTGGGGATTAAACCTCCCGGAAAGTGAGAATTACAACACCCTTGGCGGGTACTTGCTCGACCTCTACGAGAGCATACCGGAGAAGGGAACTGTGGTTAGAACGGACCAATTTTTATTCGTGGTCCAAAAAACCAAATCTAATCGACTCGAAGAGGTGCTTGTGAGGGCGAAATAATGCCCCTCATTTCTTATATTCGCAGACTTATATATTTAATTGGAGCAACATGGCAACAATCGAACGCATTAGACAGCGCTCAGGATTATTGATCGTCATCGTGTTTGTAGCACTGATGGCCTTTGTACTTGGTGATTTATTCCGCTCAGGCGGATCAAAACTATTCGGTGACCCGAACGTAGTGGGTTCTATCAATGGACGTGATGTAACACGTTTGGAACTCAGCCAGAAAATGGAAGAACTACGTGCAGGAAACCCAGAACAATATGCAAACACAAGCAGCGTTCAGCTGGCTAACTTCGTGTGGATCGCCATCGTAACGGATGAGGTTCTCGCAGCGGAGTTAGAGGCAGCAGGGATGACGGTAAGCCCAGAGGAAATTGCCATGGACATCATGAGCAATCCAAATGTACGTCAAAACTTCTCGAACGAGCAAGGTCAGTTCGACCGCAACATGTTCAACAGCTACCTAAGCCAGGTGCGTGCGAACAAAGATGCGAACGAGCAAATGACTGAAATGTGGGTGCAGTGGTTGGCCTTCGAAAATGCGGTCAGCAACCAAGCGAAGAATTTCAAGTTCAACAATGCTATCGAAAAAGCATTGTTCATGCCAACAGGTTTGGCAGAAGTTCAAACCGTACGCGGTGATGCACAGCACCCAGCGCAGTATGTATATGTTCCTTACATCGACGTAAACGAAGATGAAATCGAGGTAACCGAAGCAGATGCCAAAGCATATTATAAGAACAACAAAGACCAGTTTACTCAGAAAGCCGGTCGCAACATCGAATACATCAACTTCCAGTTGGTGCCTTCTGATGCGGATCGCGATGCCGTAAAGGCAGAACTCGCAGGTCTCGCACTAGAGTGGTTCAGCGTAGAGGATGATAGCGTCTTTGTGAACCTTCACAGCGACGATCGTTTTGTATCTGAGTACTTTACTGAGGTGGAGCTTGTAGGTACAGGTCTTGATACATTGATTTCAGGTCAAGACATAGGGTACCAAAAAGGTCCTATTGACCTAAGTTCAGCGTATTCAGTGTTGAAGTTGGTCGACAAGAAAGTCATTCCAGATTCAGTAGAAGCTCGTCATATCTTGATTCCATTCGCGGGAGCTACACGTGCAGATGCGAGTGTGACTCGTTCACCAATGGAAGCCGAAGCCCTTGCGGATAGCTTGTTTACCTACCTAGAGAGCAATCGCGGTGCCTTTGAAAGCGTAAGCGAAGAATTCTCTTCAGACGTTGTTGCCAAGGGTAAAGGTGGTAGTCTAGGGTACTTCAAGCGTGGCATGATGGCGAAGAACTTCGAAAATTTCTGTTTCTTCCAGAAAGAAGGTAAGCTTGGTGTTGTGCCTACTCAGTTCGGTTTCCACATCATCGAAATCACGGATCAGAAAGGCGGTACAGAAGCCTATAAAGTGGGTCAAATCACTCGTAACATCTTGCCTTCAGACGAAACTATTCAAGCTATTTATGGTGCAGCATCTTCGTATGCGGCGGATGCACAAAGCGCTGAAGATTACCGCGCCTTGGCTACAGAGCGCAATCACTTCTTGCGTCCTGCGCGTAACCTAGGCCGTTTCGAAGAAGTGGTTCCTGGTTTGGGTCAAAGCCGTCGCGTAGTACGTTGGGCTTGGGACGAAGAGCGTGAAGTAGGGAATATCGGTTTGTTGGAAAACGACGGTAAAGGATATGTGGTTGTCATCCTTACTGATGTTCTCGAAGAAGGTACTGCTACTTACGAGCAGGTCGCTGATCAGTGTATGGAAGGTGCCAAGAAAGAGGCGAAGAAAGCCATCATCGAAGAGCGTGTTGAAGCGGCATTGGCCGGTGCAACAAGCATCCAGGAAGTGGCAGATGCCTTAGGCAAAGAAGTACGCAGCTTGAGCTTTCGTATCAATAATGCGAACATTGCAGGAATTGGCAACGAGGCTGAGGTAGTAGGTGCTATCTGTGGTTTAGAGCCAGGTACACTGAGCTCCACACTAGCTGGAGATAATGGTATGTTCGTGGCAACGACATCAGCTGCTCAACCAGCTCCAGTCATTGATTACACGAATATGGCTCAAAATACTCAGCGAAGTCTGCGCTCTCTTGTAAATGTTCAAGCATACAAAGCGCTTGAAGACAAAGCGAAGATCGATGATGAGCGCTACTTGATGTTCTAATCGAGTTAGAGGAAAAATTTTAGAGCATTAAAAACCCCCCGCGGCTGTGCCGCGGGGGGTTTTTAATTCTAAGAAAGTCGGTTCCACCTTTCGGCGTCGAGCTTGACGAAGATGAACAATAAGATCGTGAAGCCCCACAGGGAAGACCCACCGTAACTAAAGAAAGGCAATGGGATACCGATGGTCGGTACGAGTCCAATGGTCATTCCAATATTGATGATCCAGTGGGTAAACAAGATTACTGCCACCGTATAACCATAGACTCTAGAAAAGGTGTCCTTTTGCTTATCTGCCAACCAAATAATACGACCAATAAGCAACGCAAAGAGGCCCATCAGGAGTGCGGCGCCTAGGAAGCCCCATTCTTCTCCAATGGTACAAAAGATATAATCTGTACTCTGGGCAGGTACAAAGTTGAGTTTGGTTTGAGTACCGCCTAAAAAACCTTTTCCGGTCCATCCGCCGGAACCGATGGCAATGAGGCTTTGTAAGGAGTTATAGCCGGCGCCACTAGGATCGTTCTCAAGGCCTAAGAGTACGCGAATGCGCACCTGCTGGTGAGGGGCGAGTACGTTTTCCATGACTTGGCCCACCGCAAAAACAGTGGCAGAGGCAAAAGTCAAAGCCAGGCCATTGAGCAGGAAATACAAACGTTTCTTGGGTAATAGTATCAAGGTTAGTGCCGATAGCCCCGCAAGGGTGAGTAGGGTCCATTTGAGGGGGAACATTAGCCCTACAATGCTTAAGGTAACTCCGGCTAGCGCGATGCCAATGTAATATCCGGGCATGCCTTCGCGATAGAGCACAAGAATGAGGCTGATGAAGACCAAGCTGGAGCCGACATCGGGCTGCAAACCAATGAGAAGGGCAGGGAGAATAAAGATGGAAGCGGCGACTAATCTATTGGGCCACCGCTTGATGTTGGTGCGCGGCAAGGAGAGGTAGAAACCCATCATAAGGGCAGTGGCGAACTTGGCCAATTCCGAAGGCTGTAAGCTAAATCCACCTATACCATACCAACTTCGGGCACCGCCTATTTTCTTTCCAGCAAACAAAACTCCTATGAGCAAGAGGATGGTCAGTGCATACCAAAGTGGGGCGAAGTTTGTCCACAAACGATAATTGGACACCAATATAGCCGCAATGATGACCAAGCTCGTGGCAATGAACATGCCTTGCTTCCCGTATTCCTGTGTGAGGTTCACAATGTTGCCTGCTTCCTCGTTAAAAACAGCCGCGTAGATGGAAATCCATCCCCAAAAGACCAGCACGGCATAGGTCAACACAACGACCCAATCCACTTTGATTCTATTTCTACTTCGAGTCCTTGCCATTAGAAATTAGGGATGTAGGTGGTGTCTTCGCCATAAATGGCTTTGTGTTGCACCTTGTATTCGTCGTGAAGATTCCCTTCGATCATGCGAAGTTCAAGCACGGGACGCGTAATGGTATCGGTCAAGTACTGCTCTGTCATAAGGCTTGCGATGGGGGCCGCCCAACGCGAGCCCCAATACCCGTTTTCGATAATGACTGCCAAGCCAATCTTAGGATTGTCTTTTGGGGCGAAGCTGACGAAAATACTGTGATCCTGTCCGTGTGGATTTTGAGCTGTTCCCGTCTTTCCACATTGTGTGATGTGCGGAATACGTGCGCCCCTTGCTGTACCAGATTCGAACACTTCAAACATTCCGCCCACTACGACGGGGAAGTGTTTAGAATCAACGGTAGTGTAGCGACGAACGGTGTAATTGCTGTCGATGGGCGTTCCATCACCAATACTTTTAATGATGTGCGGGGTGTAGTAATACCCACGGTTGGCAATGGCGGCTACCATGTTGGCCATTTGGATAGGCGTCGCGACTAATTCTCCTTGTCCTATACCATTGCTGACCGAGGTGACCCCCTTCCAACTTTTGTAGCCGAGGAATCTGTCGTAGTAAGAGGTGTCGGGGATGTTGCCACGGCGACCCGTGGGCAGGTCATTGCCAAGGAATTTCCCTAATCCAAAGCTTTTTACATGTTCACTCCAGCGCTCCAGTCCTACTCTGGAGTTTCCGCCTTTATCCACCGTGCGCTGATAGACCGAACAGAAGTAGTTGTTACAGCTTTCTGAAATGGCTTTTTTTAGATCCAGCGGCCCGCCTTTACAGTGACAGGCGACATGGAGCTTGCCATAGTGAAAGCCGTCGTAGCAGGTCATGGTGGTCCGGGGCGTGATGACGCCCTCTTGAAGCCCAACCAAGGCGCCAATGAGTTTAAAGGGTGAGCCCGGAGGGTATTCTGCCAAGATGCCGCGGTCAAACAAGGGTTTATTGATAGAGTCGTAGTAGAGGGTGGTGTAGTTTTGACTGCGAATGCGTCCCACGAGATCGTTGGGGTCATAGTTCGGCGAGGTGATCATGGCTAAGATCTCTCCGCTCTCTGGTTCGATGGCTACGATGGAGCCACGCTTGCCGCGCATGAGCTTTTCCCCATAGAGTTGCAGGTCTAGGTCGATACTGCTGATCAGGTCGACGCCAGGGGTTGGGAGTTCGTCAAAGGCACCATTTTTCCAATTGCCCAATTTTCTATTGCGGTGATCCACCGTATAAAATCTCTTGCCGTGCCTGCCCTTCAAGGCCTCTTCGTAGCTCTTGTCGATACCGCTTTTACCGACTAAATCCCCCATGCTGTATTCCTGATGGGATCGAATGTAATCTGTATTGACCTCGCCGATGAAACCAACAACATTGGCACCGCCCTTTTCAGGGTAATAGCGAAGGATGCGCTTTTGAACGTGGAAGCCAGCGAATCTTTTAAGTTCACTATTGATTTTCGTGTACTCCTTCTTAGAAAGCATTTTCATGAACATGCTGCTGCGGAAATGGCTGTAGCGCTTGGCAGCAAGGAGGCGTTCTTTAATATCTATGACCTCGAGTCCAAGAAGGTTGGATAGGGCTGCGGTGTCCAATTCTTTGATCAAATAAGGACTGACCATCAAATCGTAGGCAGGCGAGTTTCCGACCATTAACTCCCCGTTGCGGTCGTAGATATAGCCCCTAGGAGCATAAAGTTTCTCAGCTGCGGTGGCATTGCGCTCGGCCCGGGCAGCATAATCGTCATTGAGGATTTGTACTTGGAATAATCGGACCAAGAACACCAACAACATCAGGATTAACCCAAGGTAAAAAGCATTATTTCTTCGCATAACGTCTCGCGGTTAAGGCGTGAAGTATGACGAGAAGAAGCAAGGTAATGAGGGACGAGAACAGCGTGCGAATGAGCACCGTGTCCAAATGCTGAAGGCCATAATTTTCCATAATAAATAGGACCAAGTGGTGCCAAACGACCAGAACTCCAGCGGTAGTTATAAAGGCACCCAGCGGCAAGGCGGCCAATCCTTCATCTTCCTCTGGTTTCCTGAAACCAAGGAGGGCGTTTTCCAGGGAGGGCTTTATTAATATGAGTGCGAGACAAGCCAGGCTATGGGCGCCGCCGCTTTGCTCGAAGCTGTCCATGATGCTGCCCAGGAGGAAAGCAATAAGGAACTGGCGTTGGCGGCTCATGGGTTGCGGCAAGAGCATGAGGACCCAAACATAGATATATGGGTTGCCGTATTGGCTCAAGGGCAATCCTTGCAAGAACGCCCATTGAAAAAGCAATACGCCTATGGAGGCCAACAAGAGTCTCAATGAATTCATGGCGTAGAGAGGTTTAGTGAATCTAGCGCAGCTTGCTGGCGTAATCGGCACACATACACCCAAGTCATATTAGAAAAATCATGACTTAGCTTGACTTTTGCCACCCAGGTCAGGTCCTCAGGATTTTGTTGTGCACTTTCTACCAAACCTGCCATCACAGGAGGAGCAACGCTGGCTCGGGTGTAGCTATATACTGTATCTCCAACCATGGGGCGGTGCTCGCGTTGAACGTCGTACAACTCTGCGTTTCTGTAATCGCGGCCTTCCCAGCGCAGCTCTCCCAACCCTTTTCCAGGAATCCGGGCGCCAATACTTCCTTTTCCATGAAGAATGGGGACGATAGAACTGAAGTATTTACTGGTTTCCACTACGGTGCCTATCCAACCCTGACCTGAAATCACACCCATACCGGCATGAATGCCGTCGGAAGAACCGACATTTAGTAGGACATAATTATTGCGCTTGTTGTAGCTGTATTCTACTACTTGTGCTGGGACATACTCATAGGCCTCATCCGTTTGAAAAGCTGGTGCAGCAATGCCATTTGTACTTGCGCGAAGTGCGGCGTTTTCTCGGGCCAATTCTTCATTGACTGCCTCCAGCGCCCAATACCCCTTCCAGCTGTTTAAAGAATTCTGAATACCAGAAATGGTACCAAAGCCCACAGAATTAATGCGGTGCTCTGCTATAGGATTTTTCTGGGCATGCCGGAAAAATGAAAGACCTATCAACACAATGAGCAACAAAGTGTTTCGATACTTCGAAAGAAAAAGTATCAGTTGCCTCATGGTGTTCTATTAGCTCTGTAGGATGGTCTTAAAATGCTCGAGGTTTTTCAAAACAATACCCGTTCCACGTACTACGGCACGAAGTGGATCTTCGGCAACGTACACAGGAAGGTCGGTTTTTGCAGAAATACGCTTATCCAGTCCACGCAACATGGAACCTCCACCTGCGAGGTAGATACCTGAGTTGTATATATCCGCGGCCAATTCTGGCGGTGTGTTACTCAATGCTTCCATCACCGCATCCTCCACTCGGGTAATGCTCTTCTCTAAAGAACGGCTTACCTCCGCGTGGCCTACTTGGACCTGTTTCGGTTTACCGGTAAGTAAATCACGGCCTTGAACAGAATAGGGTTCAGGTGCATCTTCTAAATCTTCGATGGCAGCACCAACGGCAATTTTGATGTTTTCTGCAGTTCGTTCACCCACGTACAAATTGTGTTGTGAGCGCATGTATAGTGCAATATCATTGGTGAAGACATCTCCTGCGACCTTCACACTTTTATCACAAACGATACCTCCCATGGCCAATACTGCAATTTCTGTAGTACCCCCACCGATATCGATGATCATATTTCCTTTGGGTTCAAGCACGTTAACCCCAATACCGATGGCAGCAGCCATAGGTTCGTGAATGAGGTATACTTCTTTGGCGTTGGCACGTTCTGCACTGTCTTTAACGGCACGCTTTTCTACCTCAGTAATTCCGGATGGAATACAAATTACCATGCGCAAGCTTGGCGGGAACAAACGCTTCTTGAAAGAAGGGATGCTCTTGATCAGCTCGCGAATCATGTGTTCTGAGGCCTCGAAATCTGCAATCACACCGTCCTTCAGTGGACGAATGGTCTTGATGTTTTCGTGTGTTTTCCCGTGCATCTGGCGAGCTTCTTGCCCGACAGCAATAACTTGACCGGTTCTGCGGTCTTGTGCGACAATAGAAGGAGAGTCCACAACTACCTTGTCCTGGTAGGTGATCAGCGTATTGGCCGTACCAAGGTCAATAGCGATATCCTCTGTCATAAAATTAAACCAACCCATAGGAGAACAAGGTAAGAAAAATTAGTGTTTGAAGTGACGAATTCCGGTAGTTACCATTGTCATGCCGTGGGCATCACAATAGTCTATGCTTTCCTTGTCTCGAATAGATCCTCCAGGTTGAATCACACAGGTAATTCCTGCATTATCGGCAATCTCCACACAGTCCGGGAAAGGGAAGAAGGCATCCGAGGCCATGGCAGTTCCTTGAAGGCTAAATCCAAAGCGTTGTGCTTTCTCTACAGCTTGATTCAAAGCATCAACGCGTGAAGTTTGACCCGTTCCTGAGCCTAACAATTGACCTCCTTTGGCAAGGACAATAGTATTCGACTTCGTGTGCTTACAAATCTTTGCCGCAAATTCTAAATCTTCTAGCTGCTCTTGTGTCGGTGCTACCTTGGTCACCGTTTCCATGTCCGCTTGTGTTTCGGTCTTCGCATCTCTGGCTTGAACCAAGGTGCCGTTCAATACGGTACGGACATTAAAAGCTGGAACTTCGTAATCCTTGAGGATTAGAAGTACTCTATTCTTTTTACTCTTCAAAATTTCGAGTGCATCCTCGTCGTAACCAGGTGCCATCAATACTTCAAAGAACAAGGTGTTCATCTTTTCCGCAGTTGCTTTATCTACCGTACGGTTCGCAGCAATTACTCCACCAAAGGCGCTCACTGGATCACCCGCTAGAGCGTCGTCCCAAGCCTGAGCAAGAGTAGGACGCGTCGCCAATCCACAAGCATTGTTGTGCTTAATGATCGCAATGGTCGTGTCGTTGAATTCGCGGATGAGATTTACTGTGGCGTCGATATCGAGCAGGTTGTTGTAGCTCAATGCCTTGCCGTGAATTTGTTCTAATGCATCATCAAGGTTTCCGTAGTAGGCGGCTTCTTGATGTGGGTTTTCACCGTAGCGTAGGCTTTGCTTTTGACGTCCGCTGATTTTTAGATCAAGGCGGTCTCCAGCGAAGTAACGGTAGATTGCACTATCATAGTTCGAGCTTTCGTCAAAGGCTTCAAGTGCATATCTGCGACGCACCTCAAGTGTGGCACCCTCCTCACTTTGCAAGACTTGCAGGGTATCTTCATATTGCCCCATGTTTGAAATGATCCAGCAATCTTTGAAGTTTTTAGCCGCTGCACGAATCAATGAGATGCCGCCAATGTCAATTTTTTCAATGATGTCCTGCTCTGGTGCTCCAGAAGCAACGGTGGCTTCAAATGGATAAAGGTCTACAATGACTAGATCCATATATGGAATGTCATATTCGCTCATTTGCGCTTGATCGCCTTCGTGATCTCTTCTCGCCAAAATACCGCCAAAGACTTTGGGGTGAAGCGTTTTTACTCGTCCTCCAAGGATCGACGGGTAAGAGGTAAGGTCCTCAACGCGTTCCACCGAAATACCTCGGTCTTCAATGAATGCCTGCGTTCCACCGGTAGAATAAATGGTGGTTCCCATGGCGTTAAGGGCATCGACGATAGGACCTAATCCGTCCTTGTGAAAAACAGAAATCAAGGCGTTTTTGATACGCATGAAGCAGAGGGTTTTA
>Ga0181560_10004805_pt1 | contig 12168 bp, 10 predicted proteins | sample 011ome_20_FD_133751 | JGI IMG/M metagenome (GOLD analysis project Ga0181560, IMG submission 133751) | Coastal salt marsh microbial communities from the Groves Creek Marsh, Skidaway Island, Georgia - 011509CT metaG (megahit assembly) | ecosystem: Environmental > Aquatic > Marine > Intertidal...
ACTCCATCTGATGACGCATTTCAACTCCACCCCGACGTCGCTTCTTCGCACGGAACGACCCTCATCAGACACCTGCGCGTGCTGTGGCTGTGCGATAACCCGTGCGCGGAGGTCCCGGGGTATCGCGCGCGCGTCGTCCTCGCGCTGCCGAGGCTGGAGAAGCTGGACAACGAGGAGATCACGGAGCGGGAGAGAGAGGAGGCCGCGGCCGTCGTCGCCGCGGCGAACGCGGCGTCGCCGAAACTGAGGTGCGTTCTATACACTGGTCCCCATACGACCGCGTTGGCGTGGTGAACGCCGTTCCTTAAGGACTTTTGCCGTCGTCTCTGTCCGCCCACACCACGGTTTCAATCCCCGTCCTCGATGTCTTTCAATGCCAACTGACGCCTTTGAACTCCACCCCAACATTCGCTCGTATAGAACGGCCCTGAAATCGCCGCCGCCGTCGCGGTCGCCGCCGCGGTCGCCGCTGCGGTCGCCGGCGAGGAAGTACGCCGCCGAGAGCGGCGCCGGCGGCGGCGCGGGGCCGACGTCGCCGACGTCGCGGGGGAGCGCGCCGTCGACGCCGCGCGGCGGGTTCGGGTCGAGTGGTAAGAAGGGCCCGGGACGATTTCATCGCGCGTCGGCGTCGACGCGGGTGTTGTACGCGGTGATGGCGTTGGTGGCGGACCTGGACGAGGAAGGGCTGAAGATCGTCCAGAGGGAGGTGGACGAGCGGTTAGAGGACGGCGAGTTTTTCGACGACTGACATGACGCGCGAGAAGGAGGAGGAGGCGTCGGGTCGGCGTGCGGCGCGCTGCGTGCGTCGTGTCGCTAGGCGTCGTTAATTAAGGTATCAAAGACATCGTCAAGCCGCGTCGTCGTCGTCCGACGACGAGTCCGCCGCCTCCCGCGTCGTCGCGCCCGCGGCCGCGCCCGTCTTCCCCGACGCGAACGCCTCCATCGCCGCGCGCGCGCACCTGTCGTACGCCGCGACCTCGCGCCCGCACTTCAGACCGTCGCCGTCGTGACCCTCGTAGCACTTCACGCACGCCTCTCTCTCCTCCGCGCACGGCGTCGGCGCGCCTCTGATCGAATACGCCCCCGCGTGAAGCTCGCTCGCCCACGCCCTCACCTTCGGGAGCTCCTCGTTCTCGCGCTTTATCAGCGCGGCGCCCAACCGCTCGCTTCGCGCGAGCCCGGACTCAAGGCCGGGGTACGCCGCGCGCTCCGCGTCCGTCGGCGCGAGCGGCGGTAAGGGCGGCGCGGAGAACGCGGGCGATCCCCCGGGGAACGCGCCGAAGGGGCTGCCGAACTGGGGCAGCCCCGGCGACGGCGGGGATGATGATCCGCGGCCGCTCGTCTCCGCGGCGGCGCTCGGTTCGACGCCGTCGAGCTTCTCTACGAGCCTTCGCGTGATCTGCGTCGGTTCACGAGACGGCGGGGGAGAGCGCGAGGAGCGCGGGCGCGGCGGTCGGTCAGTCGACGCGCGCGGCGCCGATGGAACGCATCGCGAGAGGGGTCGTCGGGGCGACGGATCGATCGGATCCAACCGGGGACGGACGCGACGCGCGGGGCGAGGACGCGCGCGGGGGACGGACCTTGACGCCGACGCGTCCATCGGGGTTGATTAACGGGCGCTGACGCTGCGTGGATCCCGCGACGCCCATCCTAGCGCCGAGGACGGCGACGGGCCGCGCGCGGAAGAGTGCGATCGCGGGGGGCGGGCGCGGGCGTCGCGTCGGCGGGGCGCGAGCGAAGAAGCCAAATAAATCGCCAACAGAAAAATAAAGTGAAGTGCAGTGGGGGAACCTTTCGCCTTCTCCGCGAAAGCGGCGCGCGACGAACACCGCGCGTTCGACATCTCTCGTGTTCTTACAACATTCGTATACATCATCACTGGTACAGCGGAGGTATGAGTATCATACAAAGAATGTACACCGCTTCGCGGCGGTCGCTCGTCGGAGGACGCGCCTCGACGCGCGTCGCTTCAAAATTCAACCGTCGTCGTCGTCGGCGGCGGCGCGCTCGCGTCGTCGTCGTCGTCGTCACTCCTCGTCGATCTCCGGCCCGGTCATGAGCTTCGAAGAGAGCAGCGCGTAGAACACGCCCACGATCTCCTGCGGGTTATCCGACACCCGCCACCCGAGGACGCACCCGCACCCTCTGCACCGGCACTTCGTCGCTCGCCGAGGCGGCCACCACTGCGACGCGCGCGCGTCCTCCGGCGAGTCCTCCACCGCGTCCACGTCCGCGCTTTTATACACGCCGAGGCTGACGAACCCTTCGCCGTACTGCCTGCGGTGCAAGAACGCCTTGTCCTTCTCGCCCTCGTCGCTTCGTCGCGAGACGCGCGTCTTGCACTCGCCGCAGACGACCGCGCGATCCACCTTCGGGACGTCGTCGCGCGTCATCGACAGGAGGCGCTCGAGCGATTCGCGCTTGTACATGACCGCGTCGCGCTCCTTGTCGATGTCCCACGCCTCCGTGGGGGAGTCCGAGCGCTTCCACGACTTGTTCTCCTCGATGCGTCGGCGCTCGTCCGGGTCCCAAATTTCTTCGCCGTTGTACATCATCGCGCGCGTCGCGAGCGCGGCGCCGCGCGAAGACGAGGGGACGCGGCGCGTCCCCAGAGCTCCCAGCCGCGAAAAGTCGGGGGAAGGAGGATTAATTTGACTTTTCGTCGTCGCGCCGAATCGCGGGTAGATCGCGCACGCGAGGATCGCGCCGCGCGAGGACGACGGCGCGGACGCGCGCGCGTCGACGACGCGCACGATCGCGGCGATGTGCGTCATTTCGTGCGTGCGCGCGCGGGCGTGCGAAGCGCGCGGACGAACTGAACGGACCGCGGGGACGGAAGGACGGACGCGTCGATATTTACTTTTGCGTTGATTTTTTCGCGGGAAAACCAACGGATCTCCCGATCGACGGAGCGCAGTCCTTCGAACTGCCACCTCGGACGGAGACCTCGGCACGCGCGCTCGAGCTCGCCGGCAGTGCGGGGAAACCAATTTCCTCGAGACGGGACGATTTTCGGAGAGGGTTTCTTTCGGTGCCGTCGACGCGCGGGTCCGACGCACAATCGGAGGCGTCGGGGGCGAGGACGCGCAGGGATAGGACTCGCTCCGTCGCGTCGTCTCGTCCGCGCGATCGACGACGTTGTCGAACCGCGCGAGGGCCTCGCGGCGAGGGTAGACGGCCGCGGGCGAGCGGCGGCGGGTCTACGAAACTCGAGACGGGACATCCTCCACGTCGACGCGGATCAGCGTATCTCGCTCGGCGTCGAGCTAGCTATCCTATAGTAGGGCAGACGGGATGAGGGTCGCCGGGGCCGCGTCGTTCGCGGCCCCGCGGGCGACCCCCTCGGCGCGCGCTCGCGCCGCCGCGAAACGCGCGGCGGCGACGGCGGCGGCGCGCCCCCCGACGCGCGTCGTCGTCGTCGTCGCGCGGCGCGATTCCGAAAGATGGGGGGGCGCGACCGCGCTCGCGCCCCCCGCGTCGTCGTCGTCCGTCGCGACGAAGAACACGACGCGAACGCGAACGCGAACGCGCGCGGTCGTGGACGACGCCGCGGACGGCTTCCTCCGCGAGGTGGCGCGCTCCACCGGCGGCGGGAACGGCGGCGGGGACGACGACGACGACGACGACGACGACGACGACGAGAAGCTGTTCGGGCTCCCCCGCGCCGAAGTCGGCGAGCCGCTCGCCGTTCTCCTCGCGTCGCAGTTCGTCCTCTTCCTCGGCGTCGGCGCGCTGCTCCCCGCGCTGCCGCTCTACGCGCAGAACATCGGCCTCAGCGGCAGCGCGAACGGCATCGTGCTCTCCGCGCCCGCGCTCGCGATGCTCCTCCTGAACCTCCCCGCGGGGAAGCTCGTGGACTCGTGGGGACGCAAGCAGATGATGGTGGCGGGGATGCTGATCATCGCGTTCAGGCGCGTTCTAGTATCACACTGGTCCCCATACGACCGCGTTCGCGTGGTGAACGCCGATCCTTAAGGACTTTCTCTCCCGGCGCATCTCTCCGCCCAGGGTCCCTCGCTTTCAATCCCGACACACCTCGACGCCTTTCAACTCCGCTTCTGACGCCTTTCAACTCCACCCCCATATCATCGCTCGTACGGACAATTACCTTCAGCGACCTCGCGACGTCGCAGTGCCGGAGCGTCACCGCGCTCGTGCCCGCGAGGCTCGCGCTCGGGGTGGGCCGCGCGGGCGCGGAGAACGGCGACCGAGCGTACCTCGCGGATCTCACCGACCGGTTCCCGAGCGCGCGAGGGACGATGAGCGGCGCGCAGCAGGCGGTGCAGGCGCGTTCTATTCTACACACTGGTCCCCATACGACCGCGTCGGCGCGGTGAACGCCGTTCCTTGAGGACTTTCTCTCCCGGCAATCGTTTCCCTCCGCCCAGGGTCCCTCGCTTTCAATCCCGACGCACACACCGCGACGCCTCACAACTCCGCTTCTGACGCCTTTGAACTCCACCCCGACGTTCGCTCGCGCGGACCCTCGACCCTCAGGCGTTGGGTCTGGTCATCGGACCGCTCGTCGGCGGACGCGTCGCGGAGAGCACGGGCGACGCCGCGTCGGTGTTTTTCCTCATCTCCGGCGCCGCGTTCGCGTGCACCGCGGGGTACTCGCTGCTGCCGGACATCAACGTCGCGGCGGAGCGCGAGGAGGAGTACAAGCTCATGTCGATGGACATGACCGAGGACGAGGAGGAGGAGTTTCTGATGGAGCGGGAGGAGAAGAAAGCCGCGGGGGATTGGCGCACGCTGCTTCGGAGTAATCGCCAGCGCGTGATCACGTTCGCGGCGGCGGCGAACGCGCTCGGGTTCGTCGCGAAGCTGACGTGCATCCCGTGGTTCGCGACCGCGGCGCTGGGCGCGACGCCGCAGCAGGTGGGCGAGCTGTTCAGCATCACCGCGCTGTTGGGGATGGCCTCGGCGCCGATATCGGGTGCGTTATACGCGCGGCGCGTTACGTTACGTTTTTCACACACCACAACGTACCGCTCGGTTTCAACATAGGGCCTATGTAGCCCTAGTATCGTCCGCATCCCCTTTCGACTGACCGACGAACACACACATTCGCATCGAACGACCCCATCATCGCGCAGGCGTCGTCGCCGACAAGATCGGCCTGAAATCCGTCCTCTTCGCGTCGCTGCTCGCGTGCGCCGTCGGCCTCGGCTTCGCGCAACACGCGTCCGACGTCCGCGAGCTGCAGCTGTGGATCGGCCTGTGGGGCATGGGCACCGCGGCCGCGGGGCCCGCGGTGAACGCGCTCGCGCAGGAGAGCGCGCCCGCGGGCGCGGAGGGGGAGGCGTTGACGTTGCCGAAAACCGCCGGGGACGTCGTCTTCCTCGTCGGGCCCGTCGCGTTGGGGCTCGCGGACGATCTCCTCGGGAGCGAGGGCGCGAGCTTGGCGCTGGTGAGCGCGACCGCGGCGGCGAGCGCGGTGGCGACGTTGGCGTTCTTGAGCGCGTTGGGGGAGGAGGAGGGCGAGAAAGAGGTCGCCCGCTAGCGGCGAGGAGCGTTATCGATGAGAGGTGACAAAAATTCCAGTTCGTCGTTTATTATTCACGAATTTCTTTCTCTAAGCGGTCTCGTCGCGCGCGCGCGCATCGCCCCGCGCGCTCCGCCGGGGGTCGCGATGTCGCGCGTCGGAAGCGCGCGTCGTCTCTCGCGCGACGCCGTCGTCGCGGCGGCGCGGGCGGCGTCAGCGGCGGCGGCGCCCGCGGGGCATCGCGCGAGCGTCGTTCGCGCCGTGGACGCGACGCGCGCGTCGTCGTCGTCTTCGTCGTCGTCGTCGTCGTCGTCGACGTCGACGACGACGACGCGGCGACTCCGTCCGGACGCGACGACGCGATGGCGCGGCTTCGCGTCCGCGAGCGACTCGAATCACGACGACGACCGCGCGGCGGTGTGCTGGTCGTGCGCGGCGCCCGCGTCGTCCTCCGCGCGGCGGTTCTTCTGCGACGCGTGCAGGGTCATCCTCCCGGTCGATCCCGCCGCCTCGACGAGGGACCCGACGTTTTACTTCTCGCTCCTGTCCGTCCCCGCGAGGTACGCGCTCGACCTCGGCGACTTGGAGGCGTCGATGAAGACGTTACAGAAGGCGTTACACCCCGATAAGTTCAGCGCGAAGGGCGAGACGGAGCGCGCGCACAGCGCCGCGCACGCGAGCCTCGTGAACGCGGCGTACGCGACGCTGCGGGATCCGCTGCGGCGGGCCAAGTACATCCTGGCCGGACGCGGCGCCGGCGTCGCGGAGGACGACGGGTTGGGCGCAGGCGGCGGCGAGGGGGGGGACGATACGGGGGAACGCGGAACGTCAACCGGCGCCGACTCGAAGCGTCTCGTGCCCCCCGAGCTGCTGATGGAGGTGATGGAGACGCGGGAGGCGATCGAGGACGCGGCGGGCGACGCCGACGCGTTGCGGCGGTTACGCGACGCCAACGACGCCGAGGAGGCCGCGTGCCGCGAAGCGCTCGCGCGCGCGTTGGACGGCGAGCCGATGGATTTGGAGACGGCGAGGAGAGTCACGGTGAAGATGACGTACCTCGCGAGGATACGGACGGAGATCACGGAGCGGTCGTGAGGAGGAGGACGCGCGAGTATCCTATACTGTAGTTTGACGACATACTTTTGGCGACGGCGACGAGAACGGTCCGCGTGGAACACATACCATACCTCCTCAGGCGACGTCTGGTCGCGCGAGCGTCGTCGAGTCGAGCCTGCCTCTCAGAACCGCGACCCGCCGCTGCCGCCGAACCCGCTGCTCACGGACGCCCCCGCGAGCGCGCCGAGGCGGTCGGTCCGCCCCCGCCCCCGCGACCGAGCGCCGCCGCCGCCCCGCCCCGCGTCGTCGTCTTCGTCCGACTCGTCCCCGGCTGCCGCCGCGCGAAGCTTCCGCAGGTACCCGCTCTCGTCCGCCCTCGCCCGCGCGTCGAACGTCCTCCGGAGCTCGTCCAAGACGCGCTTGTCCCTCTGCTGCTTCGACTCGAGCGCGGCGACGCGCTTCCCGAGGTCGCCAGCTGTACCGCCGTCGCCGCCGCTCGCCGCGGAGCTCGCCGCGTCGATCATCTCTCGCACCTTCTCCGTCGTCGGTCGGTCCTTCAGGTTCGTCCCAACCGCGGCGTGCAGCTGCGATATCGCGCCGCTCAGCGCGGCGATCGACGCGCGGTCCGTCGTGAGCTCCGCGCCGAGGGCGTCCACGCGCTCGCGCATCGCGGACGCGCGCGAGCGCACGACGGGGAATCCGCCGCTCACGCCCCCCGCGGACTTCCCCGGCTCCCCGAGGCCGCTGCTCGGGGTCCAGAACGCGCCGTCGCCGCCGCCGCCGCGCGAGGACGGCGCCCCGGGCGTCGTCGTCGCGGCGTCGTCGCCGTTCCTGAGGTACGACGTCATCCACGCGGGGGTCGCGCCGTCGTCCTCGGCGTCGAGTCCGCCCAGGGACAAGCCCACGACGACGCGGTCGAGGCGCTCGAGGTGTCGCGACTGCGCGTCGAGGACGGTCGCGAAGTGCTCGATCGCGCGCCGGACGGAGGGCGTGACGTTGTACCAGTCGTTCAGGCCCTTCGAGAGGTCGTGGCGATCGATCGGGTCGTCGTCCGGGCGCGTCATCCTCGCCGGGGAGCGCGCGAGCGTTTGAACAGATGGATGCTGTTCGTTCACAATTCGAGCAGTTCGTCTGTCGCGCACTGATGCACTGAGCTTGCACAGAAAACCTCTCGGCGCGCGCGTGCGTGATGTACGTACCGACGCGGAACGATTTCCGAGAGCGGCGATCGCGCGCGCGCGTCGTCGTCGCGTCATTCTTCAGAGCTCTTCTTAAAGTAGTCTTCACGTTAATGGAACGCGCACGCTCGCCGCGCGCCGCCGCCGCCTCCAGTCGCGCTCACGCGAGCTTCGCCTCCAGCTCCGCGATGCGTCGCATCAACGCGGCTTCTCTCTCGCTCACGCCGCCGCCCGCCGCGCCCCCGCCGCGCGCGCCCACCCCCCTCCTCTCCGCCGCGATCTCGAACGCGCGCTCCAGGTCCACGAGCAGATCCTTCGCGTCCTCGATCCCGGTGCTTATCCGCACGAGGTCGTCCGGGAGCCCCCTCGCGGCGCGCGTCTCCGCCGGTATGGACGCGTGCGACATGAAGCACGGCAACGAGATGAGCGAACTCACGCCGCCGAAAGAGACGGTGATCTTGAACAGCTTGGACTCCTCGACGATGATCTTCGACAGCTCGACGTCGCCGGTCGCGAACGATAAGATGCTGCCCCCGCCGCGCGCTTGCGACGCGTGCAGCGCGTGCCCGGCGTTGCTCTCGAGACCGGGGTAGTTTACGTACGTCACCAGCGGATGCGACTCGAGCCACCGCGCGATGGCGACGGCGTTCTCTTGCTGCTTCGTCATCCGCAGCGACATCGTCTTCAGCCCGCGCAGGGCGAGCCAGCAGTCGAACGGCCCGAGGAGCGTCCCTTCCGCGTTCTGGTGGAAGTAAACCTCCTTCGCGAGCGCCTCGCCCTTCACCGCGAGTATCCCGCCGGTGACGTCGGAGTGCCCGGCGATGAACTTCGTCGCCGACGTCATCGAGATGTCCGCGCCGAGCGCGAGCGGGGACTGGAGCACCGGCGCCATGATGCTGTTGTCCACGCACACCAGCGCGCCTCTCTCGTGCGCGTGATCGCTTATCGCGCGGATGTCCGTGATCTGCAGACGCGGGTTCGTCGGGGACTCGAGCATCACCATCGTCGTGTTCCCGCCGTCGACGGCTCGGTAAACCGCGTCGAGATCGTTCATGTCCACGTTCACCACCTCGATGCCAACCTTCGGGACCACCTGCGCGAGCAACCGCGACGTGCCGCCGTAGATGTCGTCCCCGGTGACGATCCTCTCGCCCGACTTGACGAGCCTCGTCACGGTCATCAGCGCGGACATGCCGGAGGAGAAGGCGAACGCGCGGTCGGCGCCCTCGAGCTCCGCCATCTGCATCTCGAGGAGATCCCTGGTCGGGTTGCCGCTCCTGGTGTAGTCGTACGGCCCGTTCGTCGTCGCGCTCGGCTGCGCGAACGTCGCGGTCTGGTACAGCGGCGGCGCGGACGCCATGAACGGGTCTTCCAGCGTGTTCGCCGGGTGCACGAGTCTCGTGGCGACGCCCCAGTCGTCGGCGTCGGTCGATCCAGAGCCTTCCTTCCCGGTCGCCGTCGACGTCGACGCGGCGACGCCCGAGACCGACCCCGCGGAGGAGACGCCGCTTTCGGCGGGCGGCGCGTACTTGTACTCCGCGGCCAACGCCTGTAGCGCCGCCCAGAGGTTCGCCTCGATGTTAATCTTCCCCGCGCGCTTCGCCGCCGCCGCGCGCGCGTTCCCGCGTTCGCCCGGAAGAAAAATCTCCTCCGTCCCCGGCGCCTTCTTCGCGTCCTTCACGCGCCGCGTCACGATCGCCGCGCGCTTCTCGAACTCGTCCTGCCCCAAGAGCGCGGGGTCGATCGCGACGACCAAGTTCCCCCAGTTTTTCTCCGACATCTTGGACGTCACCGCGGCGCCCACGAGCGGCCCCGCGAGAAGCTCGACGATCAGCGCCAAGTTCGAGCTCTTGTACCCGCCGTCGAACGTCTTGATCGCGCCGCCGTCGATGACCGCGTTTGGATCCTCGGTCAAGCTCCCGCTCCCGTCGATCGCCACCCCGAGCGGGATCTTCTTCCCCGCGGTGCGCGCCTCGAGCAGACCGAAGAACGAGTACGCGGAGGTGGCCATGTCCAGGACTACGGGCCCCGTCGCCGTCGGTATCCCGACGCCGATCGGATTCGTCCCGAATATCGGCTCGATCGCGCCCGCGGGCGCGACAAACTCCGGGCTCACCGCGAGCACGAGCGCGATGAGCCCCTCATTCGCCACCTTCTCCGCGTAGTACCCCAGCGCGCCCGTGGACGTGAACGTGTTGCAGGTGCCGCACACGCCGACGCCGTGCGCTTTCGCCTTGTCGATCGCGTTCTCCATCGCGCGGTGTAACACGACCATGCCCGCGTTTTTCCCGCCGTCGTACGCCGCGCTGAGCTTGGTCTCGTGCGTTATCGTCGCCGGTGTCGCGCTCGGGTCGCGCGCGATGCCTTTCGTCGTGACTTTTATGATCCCCTGGTTGTTCCCGCGAAGTTGCGCGTAGAGCATGACGTCGAGAAGGATCCGCGTCTCGTCGTCGTCGTATCCGTACGTCTTGATCGCGCGACGGCACGTCTCCGTGAGCTCGTCGATCGGGACGGTGACGTCCGGCGCGGATTCTTTCGGCGTCGACGGCGGGGATTCTTTCTTGCCGAACAGCGCGGCGGGGACGACGACGCGCCCGGAGGGATCCCTGGTGGACGATGTCGAATCGCCGCGTCTGCTCGGGACGACGCGCGATTTCGTCGTCGCGATTCGAGGTCGACGCGCGACGCGCGCGCGCGAGGAGAGCGCCGGCGACGCGCGCGCCGTGCAGCCGCTCATCATCGACGCGGAGGGCCCGTCGGGTTCGGACGCGCGTCGGCGGTGACTCGGGGTGTGACGCGCTCTCGGAAGGGTTTCGCGTTAACCTTTCGGTCGGCCGCCCTGCGATTTCTTGTGAATTTTACGTTCGTCGGTCATCAGTTGAAAGGGAAAGCGATCGAATGTTGAAACCGAGGGATGGGTGGAGAACGTTTGCATTGAACGCAGCGTTGAAAGGCTCGTGCACGCTCTTCTCGCGCGCGTCATCGACTGCACTGATGAGTGTTTTTGAACGTCGTCGTCGAGCCACATCGCGTCGCGCGCGTCGCCGCGGTCGCCATGTCGTGGTTCCAGGGCATCTTCCAGAACTGTTCGTCCTCGGGCGTGGACGCGGACGACTACACCGAGTCATCGCTCGCGTCGTCGCCGGCGTCGACCCCGTGCGCGTCGCCCGCGAGAGCGCGTTCCGCGGGAGGGGCGAATCGCGAGGGGGGGCTCCTCCCGCATCATCATCAACGACTGGGCGCGTCGTCCCCGAACGGCGGCGGGAGCCCGCCGGTGCGCGTCGGCGGCTCGCGCGGCGTCGGCGAGACGCGAGACGTCGACGCGCACGCGCGCACCGCGCACGCGGCGGAGATCTCCAAGCTTCGCCGCGCGCTGGAGGCGAAGACGCTCGAGCTGTTCCGCGTGCAGGACGAGCTCGAGGAAAAGGACGCGCGGCTGCGTCGCGCGGAGCTGGCCCTGGACGCGAGGGGGCTCGAGCGCGGCGGACGCAACGCGGGCGGGTTCCACGGCGACCTCCTCGACGCGGACGGCGGCGGCGCGGAGATGGACGTCGCGCTTCTCGTGGAGCGCCTCGCGGAGAGCGACGCGCGGAGAGACGCGGCGATCGAGGAGGTGGCGGAGGGCGAGCGCGCGATGGAGGCGCTGTCGCGAGAGTTCGCGCGCGCGCTGGAGCAGACGCGCGCGACGCAGCTGAAGCTCATGCGCGAGCTCAGCGCGCACAAGACGAGGATGGAGGCGGACGCGCGCGAGGTGGAGGCGGAGGCGACGACCGCGTATTGGGCGTTGCGCGGGGTCACGGACGACGCGCGACAGAGGGAAGCGCAGGCGGCGCGTTTGGACGAGGATACAAACGTCGGGGACGTCGTCGTCGCGGAGGCGGAGGCGGAGGCGGAGGCGTCGCGCGAGCGCGCTTCGCCCTCGTCGCCAACGTCGGCGCCGTCGGTCGCCGCGGCGTCGCCGGCGGCGGTCGCGGTACCGGTACCGTCGACGTCGCCGCGCGTCGAGTCCGCGCTGCTCAGGCGCGTTCTATACGCTGGTTCCCATACGACCGCGTTGGCGTGGTGAACGCCGTTCCTTAAGGACTTTTGCCGTCGTCTCTCTCCGCCCAGGGTCCATCGCTTTCAATCCCGACACACCTCGACGCCTTTCAACTCCAACTGACGCCTTTCAACTCCACCCCGATATCATCGCTCGTATAGAGCGGCGCTGACCAAGGCGGAGGAGGCGCGCACGGATCGCGACGCGCTCGCGGCGGAGAACGCCGCGTTACGAGACGAGATGGAGCGTCTGCGCGCGGACATGGAGACGTCCGCGGCGGCGTCCGTCGCCGTGGAAGATGGAACGTCAACCGTCGCCGGCGCGACGGCGGCTCCCGCGTCCCCGGCGAGGGAGCGGCGCGGGTTCGGCGAGCCGTCGTCGCCGTCGTCGTCGCCGGCGCCGTCGCCGTC
>Ga0181560_10004811_pt1 | contig 12164 bp, 8 predicted proteins | sample 011ome_20_FD_133751 | JGI IMG/M metagenome (GOLD analysis project Ga0181560, IMG submission 133751) | Coastal salt marsh microbial communities from the Groves Creek Marsh, Skidaway Island, Georgia - 011509CT metaG (megahit assembly) | ecosystem: Environmental > Aquatic > Marine > Intertidal zone...
CTTCGCGCGTCGTCAGGCACGTCGTCGCCGCGCGCCACCTCGCACGACCCGCGGCAGACGTCGTCGCGCGCGATGTCCGCCACGGACGAGAACGCGCCCCCCGACGCGGAGGGATCCGTCCCCGCGGACGCGACGGAGCCGGAGCCCGAGCCGGAACCGGAGCCGTTCACGTTCACGGTGACCGTGCTGGTGCGCGCGCGAGCGAATCTCGTTTTAGCCCCGCTTTTGGACGCGCGCATCCATCATCCCATCTGACCCCTCCCCGTCCCCTCCCCCTCGTTCGCGTCCCTCCCCTCCCTCCGCAGTCGACGTCGCCGCTGTTCCCCGCGCCGCCGCCGCCGCCCGCGGAGGGCGAGGACGAGCCCGCGGAGCCGCCGCCGCGGCCCGCGCTGAAGATCCGATACGCCTTCCCGGGCAAGCCCGACGAGCCGGTCGACGAGGGCCCGTTCGAGTCGCGCGACGACGGCGCGTTCGCGTGCGACGCGACGCGGACGTTCGCGTTCCTCCCCGCGACGGACCGCCCGTCGATCACGACGCTGCTCAACGCGCCGCTGACGCTGACGCTGAGCCGAGACGACGACGTCGCGATCGCGACCGCGCGCGTGCCCTTCGACGGCTTCCTCGAGGTGCGTTCTATCTCACACTGGTCCCCATACGACCCCGTTCGCGTGGTGAACGCCGATCCTTAAGGACTTTTGCCGGCGCATCTCTGCGCCCATCCCTCGCTTTCAATCCCCGCCATCGACGCCTTTCAACTCCAACTGACGCCTATGAACTCCACCCCGACATCGCTTCGTAGGGACGCGACGAGGGCGTCGTCCGCCTCGAGTCGATCGCGCTGACGCGCGTGCCGTTCGAGGGCGAGGGCGAGGACGACGGCGCGGCGGTGAACGATCTCCTCCCGGACGCGACGATCGCGGTGGAGCTGCGGAGCTCGGAGCTCCTCCTGACGCCCGAGGAGGCGCGCGCGGGGAACGTGCTCTGCCTGCGCGCGATCGAGCTCTCGCCCATCCCGGAGGCGCGTTCTATCTCACACTGGTTCCCGTACGACCGCGTTCGCGTGGAGAACGCCGATCCTTAAGGACTTTTCCCAGCACATCTCTTCGCCCAGGGTCCCTCGCTTTCAATCCCCTCCCTCGACGCCTTTCAACGCCAACTGACGCCTTTCAACTCCACCCCGACATGCAGACGCTCTCGGAAAAAGAAAACCCGACGGACGACGCCTTCTCGTTCGCCGTCGCGTGCCCGATACCGGGCTGCGCGGAGGGCGGCGTCGACCCGCTCGTGGCGACGGGCGGCGCGCTCGCGAGGAACCCGCCGCCGTCACCGCCGCCGACGCCGAAAGAGGGGGAAGAGCCCGCGCCGGCGCCCGAGGAGGATCTGAAGATGCGAAGGATCGTCTGGAGCGACGAGACGCTCGTCAAGCGGTGGCTCGACGGCGACCAGGTTCGCGCGTTCAAAGCGTCCGTCAAGGGCAAAGGCGCGCGCGTGTCGTTCGAGGTTGGACGCGTCGTGCGCGACGCGGAGACGACGACCGACCCGTGCTTCCACGCGTACCGCGCGGTGTGCGAGTTGAACCTCGACGCGCTCGTGGACCCGGGTACAGCTGTCACGACGACGTCGGGCGAGCTGCGGCGACCGGACCCGCCGCCGCTCGGCGTCGCCGCGTCCGCCGTCGCGGTCCTGCCGTTCCCGCCGGAGGAGGTTCCGCCGGGGGCGAAGCCGATCGCGGAGGAGCCGCCGCCGGACGGCGAGTCCGCGTGGGCGAGCGCGTCGGCGCCGCCGACGCTGTCGATCGAGGTTTCGCTGTACAAGCCGCTGGTGCCGGCGTGGAGGAAGCCGACGCAGCCGGCGGAGGCGGTGGCGGACCTGCTGCCGCCGCGCTCCCCGCTCGGGCCACTAGACCCGAACACGTCATCGCTGGAGCACTTCCGCGAGGAGGTGCTCGACGCCGCGAGCGCGCTCGCGCGGGAGTACGCGTCGATGTTCACGGGCGAGCCGTCGGACGAGCTCGGGAAGGCGAAGCGTCGGTCGGACCTCGTGTTCGAGCTCAACCGAAGCGGGAAATACCACGCCATCAAAGACCGTCTGAAGGCGGCCGCGCAGGGGATCATCAAGCAGCGCTTCCACGCCGGCGGCGAGGGCGTCCAGGGGCGATACAACGAGCTGTACCAGGCGCGTTCTATACAAAAGTTTTCACCCATAGCTCGGTTTCAACACTTGATCGCGTGCGTCTCCTTTCAACTGACCGATGAACTATTTTTGTATGGAACGACCCTCAGGCGTTGATCGAGGAGATGCACGCGGCGCTCAAGGCGCTGGGGAAGCCCCCCGCGGAAAACCTCGCGACGGACGACCCGGACGACGGCGTCGATCGCGCCGCGCTCGCGGCGTACAAGGCGTACGCGGACGAGTACGAGATCAACGACAAGTTAAACGTCGCGGACAAGTGGCACCAGGAGCGGCTCCTGCTGACGCGTCGGCACCCGGACGTGTGGAGCGACTACGCGGCGTTTTGCGCGCGGCGCGGGCGACGCGGGAAAGCAGAGGAGGCGTACAAGGAAGCGTTACAGCTGGACGGCGAGCACGCGCCGTCGCTGCTCGGCCTCACCGTCCTGACGATGTGCGACGAGGAGTATCAACGCGCGGAGGTGTACGCGCACGCGGCGACGACGTCCGCGAGGGCGTCGAGCGCGGACCCCGCGGCGTGGGCGCTGCTCGCGGCTACGTACGAAGGGCTCGAACGCGAGGAGGACGCGGCTAACTGCGACTTTGAGGCTCGGCGGCTCGCCGCGGAGGTGATGTCTCACGTCTTTGACGACGCGCGGCCGTCCCCCGCGCAGCCCGACGCGTTCGAGGCGGCGGCGCTCGCGTGCCTGGACCTCGCGTGCGCGGCGCCGGCGTCCAAGGTTCTGGACATGTCGCCCGCGGCGCGGCGCGGCGAGCCCGACGGGATCACAAGAGCGTTGTGCCTCGCGCGGTGCGCGATGCTCAGCAAAGCGCACGACACCGCGTACGCGCACCTGATGCGCGCGCTGGAGGTGGACGCCACGGACCCGCGGCCGTTCGAGCTGCTCGGCGACGTGCATTACGCGTGCGGCAGGTTCAAGGAGGCGCAGGAGGGGTACACGCACGCGCTCGCGCTCAGCGGCGGCGTGGACAACGTCGGCGGGCACCCGCCGGCGTCGCTCAAGCTCATCCTCAATCTCGGCAAAGCGTCGCTGGTGTGCGGCAGGCTCAAGGACGCGCGCGGCGTGTTCATGTCCGCGTGCGGGGTGTCCCCCGTCGCGTCCACGTGGCTCGGCGCCGGGATCGCGATGTGCCGCGAGGGCGACCTCGACGGCGCGGAGGCTGCGCTCGCGGAGGCCAACTTGCTCGACGCGTCCAACGCGGACGTCTGGGGGTACCTCTGCCTCGTCGCGTTGCTCTCCGAGCGCGTCGACGAGGCTGAGCACGCGCTGAACGCGGCGTTTAAAGTCGGCATCGACCACGCGCCGTTGCTCGCGGAGGTCGGGAGCCTGTTTTTGGAGCGAGGGCGGTGGAAGCACGCGGAGGGCGCGCTGCGGCGGAGCGTCAAGCACGGCGCGGGGGCTGACGTTCGCGTCGCGTTGGGCCGCGCGATTCACGAGCGCGGCGACGCGGAGAGCGCTCGGTTCGAGCTCTGCGCCGCGGTGGACGCCGCGGGCGGGGATAAGGAGGTGCTCGTGGGGGCGCTGAGCGCGCTCGTGGACGTGTACGGGGATCTGGGCGACGCCGCGGCGGCGCAGTCGTGCGAGGACGAGCTCGCGAGGTTGTGAGCGATGATGGATGAAAAAGTGCTCTCTGCCGAAACCAAAAACTAATAAAGTGCGTGCTCTCCGCCGTTGAACTCTCCGACGCCGGCGCGGACCCGACGTGGACGCTCAAGCTCCACAGTTGTCTGGGTGCGAAGTGTTCCACCAAGACTGAAGGTCTCGTTCTTCGAATTCCGGACAGTCTGGTTGCGCGACTATCCACTTGAACGTCGTTTCCTTGCCATGTTGATGGGCGTACACGGGCGAGAGGATATCCCACTGGCATCCCTTGGAGCGGGGGTACTTGAGGATCTTCAGGTGACCGTGCTGCGAGGCTTGCGCGCAAGCCCCTCCGTTGCCGCCCACGGTCTCTAACGATCCGCCGTTTTCGCAGTAGTACTTCACGCAGTCAAACTGTCCTCGCTCCGACGCGTATTTTAACGTGCGATAGTCCCACGGACAGCCGTTCTCGTGCAACCACTCGAGGCAGGCGAGCTGGCCGTTCTCCGCGGCTGAACAACACGTGAACTCGCTCCACGGGCACCCGCGCGAACGCGCGAACTGAAGCACGTCGAGGTGCCCGAAGATGGCTGCTTTCGCGCACGTCTCCGTGTCGCACGTCCCCGTTCGCGGCGAACACCCGTGATCGAGGAGCCATTCGAGCGCTCGGCGATGGCCCGCCGCGGCTGCGGCGGTGCACGCGTTCGAGAAGACGCGGCGTTCCCTCGAGGGTTGGCGGTGCACGGTTCTGGTGACTCCTCCGCCGATTTGGATTGTTCTTGGGTCTTTCGTGGGTTCGGTCGGAACCACGTACGGCGGGCGCGGCGGGTTCGAGGTGGGGTCGCCTCGCTCCGCGAGTCTCGTCAGCGTCTCGAGATCTCCCTCGAACGCCGCGCGCACGAGCGGGTCGTCTTCCATGGGGGGACGATAGGGTTCCGGCTCCAGCCATATCGCTCCCTCGCCTTCGGCCTGGGCCTCCTCCGCGTCGTAGTCGCTCAAGTCCATTTTTTCAAGGCGCGCCGCGTGCTGTCGGAGGGCCTCGGATTCCATTCTCATGTGATGGTCACGCATCGCATCAGATGGTATCAATGGGATGTCCGGGATGTCTCATAAAATTGTGGCAAGGCGCTGCATGTCGTCGCGCGCGCGAGTGAGAGTCCGTCCTTCCGTCGTGGTCTCGTCATCCGAGCGTTTTAGCTTCCGAGGAAAACCAAAAGACAAGACAAGTTGGAGTCGCGCCTCGCGCCAAGATCGGTCGGTCGCACCTCGTACGATTTGACTCGTCGATTAGACCGTCGTTAAGTCGTGGAGGCGTCTGTGGCCCGTGATCGCCCGAGCGCTTTACCGCTCGCCGTACAGCGCACCGCGGACGGACGGAACATCGCACCATCCCTCGCGCGCGCTTCACGCATTCGCTCGCGGGAGATATGGACGTCGCGGTCATGTCGCGTCAGGTTCAAGACGCGTGGAAGTCATGGGATGCCGCGGTGGCGGGCGCGACGTTCAAAGCGCTGAAGGTGCGCGCGCCGTCGTCGTCGATCGCCGCCGCGCCGTCGCCGTCGCCGCGTATGCTTTTTTTCTCGCCCGCTCCTATTATCCGTCGCCGCCGCTGACGTCCGTCCGCGCCCTCTCCTCGCCCCGCCCCGGCCCCGCGCAGTTCATCAACTGGGAGGTGCACCCGATAAGCCCGGTCACGAAGCACTGGTTCGCGGTCGCGTCCCCGACGGTGCTCCTCACGAGCCTCGCGTTTTACTTCTTCGTCGTCGCGACCGGGTTCAAGGTTCTCAAAAACGTGAAGAAGGATGCGAACGCGAAGGACGGGCTCGTCCTCCGCGGCGTGGTGATCTTCCACAACGTCTTCCTCGTGACCCTGTCCCTGTACATGTGCGGCGGGTGCATATTAGAGGCGTACAAGAACGGATACAGAGTCTGGGGGAACGCGTACGACCCGAAGGAGACGGCTCTCGCGCACTACGTCTGGGTCTTTTACGTGTCGAAAATATACGAATTTCTCGGTGCGCGCGAGACGAGACCGACGCCGACGCCGAGGCTCCCACCATCCCAGACGCGTCTTCGCTCGCGCGATCTCCTCTCCATCTCGCCATCTCTCTCATCAATCGCTGACCGCCCGCGCCCCCTCCCGTCTCTCCCCCCCTCCCGTCTCTCTCGCAGACACGTTCATCATGATCGCGAAGAACAACCTGAAGCAAGTCAGCTTCCTTCACGTGTACCACCACGCGACCATCTCGTTCGTGTGGTGGATGATCGCGCACCGCGCCCCCGGCGGGGACGCGTACTTCTCCGCGGCGCTCAACTCCTGGGTGCACGTGTGCATGTACACGTACTACCTCATGGCCGTCCTCGTGGGGAAGGACCAGCGGAAGCGGAAGAAGTACCTGTGGTGGGGTCGGTACCTGACGCAGATGCAGATGTTTCAGTTCGCGTTGAACCTCGCGCAGTCCGTGTACACGACGCTGTACTCGCCGTACCCGAAGTTCATCTCGCAGATCTTGTTCGTGTACATGATATCCCTGCTCGGGCTGTTCGGGCACTTTTATTACAGCAAGCACGTGTCGCCCAAGGCGAAGGCGACCGCGGCGGCGGCGACCGCGGACGGCGCCGCGAAGAAGGTGGAGTGAACTGGAGAGACGACGGAGAGACGGGGGCGGGGTTCGGGTCGGGGGCGGGTCGGGAGGGGAAGGGAAGGGAAGAGACGCGGTCGCGCGCGTGGGGGGGACGCGGAGGACGACAGAGCGCGAACGAACGAACGAACGAACGAACGAACGCGCCGCGGCTCGGGGGTAGACGATTTAATACGACGGACGCGAGGGTTGAAAACGAACTCGAAAAGAAGACGAACTCGTAACGACCACTTGTCTCGTCCAGCACAGAGCACAGACTAGCGCCGCGCGATGGGCGTCTCCGACGCGGAGAACCTCGCGCGTCTGAGGGACGCGGTCAGGTTCTCCCTCGACGCCGCGGCCGCGCACGACCTGTCGTTCTACCACAGGAACGGCGAGGGCGGCGTGGCGCGGACGCGCGCGAACGTGCGCGCGGGATGGGAGTTTCTCGCGACCGCCGCGGATCTCGGGCACGCGGGCGCGATACGCGAGCTCGCGACCGCGGCGGGCGAGCGGTACGTCCGCGCGCGCGCGGGCGGCGCGAAGACGCTGGAGGCGTTCTTGTCCGAGCTCGAGCGCGAGGACGCGCGACGAGGGAGGCCGTGGGTCGGCGACGGCGACGACGGCGACGACGCTCGCGCGCGACGACGCGCGCCCGCCGCGTCCGTCTCCGCCTCGAGACCGCTCTCCGGCCGCGCGCGCTGCTCGCACGAAGTCCGCGCGCTCGTGGACGCCGCGTCGCGCCCGCGCGGGCCCGACGCGGCCGCCGCGTGGACGCTCGCGTCGTGCCACCGCGACGGCGCGCGCGGGTTGGACGTCGACCCGTCGGAGGAGTGGCGTTGGCGCGACGTCGCCGCCGCCGCCGGCCACCCCGCCGCGCTCGACGCGATGGAGACCCCGCTCGGGTGTCTCTTCCGCGCCGAGGGCCCGGACTCGCCGCTGTTCATCCACGTCGCGACCGCGGGCGCGCTGGAGCGCGACGGCGTCACGACCTTCGAGGACGTCGGCGCGTGCTTCGAGCCCGGATACGACGGCGTCGGCGACGGCGTCGTAGCCAAATCGTTCGCCGCCGCCGTGTCGTGGTACCGCCGCGGCGCGGACTACATGGACGCGCGGTCGCAGCTCGCGCTGGGGCTTCGGTGCGCGGCGGAGGGGGAAAAGGGAGGGGAGGGGTCGCGCGCGATGCGCGCGGAGGCGCTGTTCTGGTTCGTCAAGGCCGCGGGGCGGATCGAGTACGCGCGCCCGACGAGCCGCGACGACGCGTTGACGCTCGGGAGACGGCTCGCGTGCCGCGAGGCGTCGGACGCGTCGGTCGACGCCGCGTACCGCGCGGGGGTGTGCTACGACCGAGGGCTCGGTACCGCGGTGGACGTGACGAGAGCCGCGGAGATGTACCGACGCGCGTGCGCGGGGCTGCACTACGACGCGATGTGCGCGTTGGGCGTGCTGCTGTTGATGAAGACGAGAGACGACGACGCGGAGTCGCACCGCGAGGCGACGCGATGGCTCAGAGAAGTCGCGGACGCGACGGGGAACGACCAGGCCGAGGTGCACATGGGGATCGCGTACGCGACGGGGAAGGGCGTGGAGAAGGACGTGGAGCGGGCGAGGGCGTGGTACGCGCGCGCGGAGAGCGCGTACGACGACGCGGCGATGGCGTTGAGAGAGGCTGGCGACAGAGCGTGGAACGAGAGAGTCCACGCCGCGCGCTTCGAAGGCGACGCGCCGACGTGATAGCGTTCGCATTCGCATTAGAGTTCTTCAGCGCGGTTTAATTCATCTTCTCTCGTCCTCCCCTCGCGTCCTCCCCTCACGCGGCGCCGCCGACGCTGCCGACGGCGACGTCGACGACGGCGGCGTCGCGAGCGCGCAACTCGCCGCCGCCGCCGTCCGTCGCCTCTCTCGCGAACGCCTTCGCCGCCGCCCTCAGCGACGCCGCGTGCGGTGGCGGCGCGCGGTGCCCGTCCCCATCGACTCCGCCGCCGCCGCCGACGATCTCGTTCGCCGCCTGCGCGCACGCGCCGATGATCGCGCCGACCCGCCCCACGGCGTCCGCGTAGTCCGCGCTGCCGTCGCTCTCTTTTTGCGACTTGATCGCCGTCTTCGGATCCGACGACGCGTACTCGAACACGTCGATCGCGCCCGAGGCGTCCGCGCGGCTCCCGATCCCCGGCCGCATCACCCCCGGCGCTTGCCGCGCGATCACCGTCTCGCGCAGGACGGATCGCGCGAGTCGCAGCTTGCGCGTCGCGGAGCCCGGCATCGCGGCTAAAAACGCGCGCTTCGACGCCGCGTCCTTCAGTCCTCTCGTCTTCATGTAATTCCGCTTGCACGCGTCGTCGAGCTGCGTTCGGATCGCGACGAGCCGGCGGTCCGTCGTCCCGCCCGCCGTGGACGCCCCCGCGCGCTCGAGCGCGTCCAGGAGCTCGTCGACGTACGCCAGGAGGACGTGCGCGGCGGCGGCGACGTCTCTCGCGCCCGCGTCCTCGGCGCCGTTGGCGAGCGGCGCCGGCGGCGTCTCCCCGTCGCCGTCGCCGCCGCCGACGCCGCTCGCCGCGAGCTCGAGAAGTTCGACGAGGAACGCCGCGCGCTCGCCGTCCGTGGGGACGTGGTCCGCGATGAACCGGTACAGGAGCGAGTCGCGGAGGAGGCCGGTCGCCCACACGCCCGCGGCGACGCGCGCGGGCGTCGCGGGCGTCTCCGGGACGCCGTCGCTCGTCGGCTGGCTGGCGCCGTCCGCGGGCGGCGGCGTTTCCGTCTCCGCCGCGGCGTCCAGCGTCGTCGTTTCGGTGTTCTCAGATGCCGACGAAACGCCCGACGTTCGAGCGTTAAACACCGCCAGCCGCGCGTTCGCGTCCGCCGCGAACACGTCCACGGCGTGCAGAAAAAACAGCGTCGCGCCGAGCGGCGGCGCGACGGCCCGCGCCGCGCGCTCCCTCTTCTTCGCGCGCTCGCGCGCGCGCGCCTGCGACTGGCTTGGCGGCGCGTCCTCATCTCCCTCGTCCTCCTCGTCCTCCGATCCGTCGATCGCGCCGCGCGCTGCTCCGGCGTGTCCCGCGCGTCCGCGTCGCCGCGCGGCGCCGCCGCCGTCGCCGCGGCGTTCGCTCTCCTCCGACGCGTCGCACAGCCGCCAGAGCGTCTCCGGCTTGCCCGCCGCCGCCGCCATCAGCGCGGCGAACCGCCGCCAGTCCGCGGCGATCCCTCGCTCGCTCCCCGCGCCGCCCGCGCCGGCGTGGCCCTTCTTTGGCGTCCTGTCGCTGTGGTGGTCCCTCGCGCGCGCGTCTGAGGGTCGTTCCATACAAAGCATTGTCGGGGTGGAGTTCAAAGGCGTCAGTTGGAGTTGAAAGGCGTCGAGGGCGGGGATTGAAACCGAGGGGTGGGCGGACACAAGCGACGGGAAAAGTCCTTAAGGATCGGCGTTCACCACGCGAACGCGGTCGTATGGGGACCAGTGTATAGAACGCACCTGAGTCGATCGGGGTCCACGTCAGCTCGCACGTCGCCACCGCGGGCGTCGTCCCCGGACCGTCCGCGTCCGTTCCTCCGCGCGGCGTCGAATCGATCGGATTCGAGCGCGTCGTCATCACGATCTCCGCGGCCGGGTGCAGCGCGTGGACGCGCTTGAAGACGTCGATCGTCGCGCGCGCGAGCTTGGCGTCCTCGGATCGCGCGACGCGCGCGCGAAATTCGAACGCCTCGATCGATTCGTCCTCCTCGGCGTCGTCCGCCTCCGCGCGCGCGCGCCTCCTCCGCGTGGGCGCGAGCCGCCGCCGCATCAGCACGCGCGCGAGGCGCTCGTAGAAGTACTGCGGCGGGATCTGATCGCGCGCGTTCCGGAGGAGCGCGTCGAACGCGTTCACGAACTCGAACTCGCTGCGTCGCGCGTCGTCCTCGCCCTCGTCGCTCAGATTCCGAGATTTGAATCCGCGCTCCGCGCCCTCCGTCTCCAGGAACTTCACCGTGAACGCGTCGTAGACGTGCGGGACGACGCGCACGGTCAGAGGCGCGTCCGCGTCCGCGCCGCCCGCGCGCGTCTTAAGCTTCTTCGGCGGCCGCGCGAAGGACTCGAAGAGCCCGAGCTGTCGGCCGCGATCGCGCGGGCTGGACGCGCCGTTCGCTTTTTTCTTCTTCGCCGCGCCTCCCCCGCCCGCCGTCGCGCCACCCTTCGCGACGGGGGACGTCTTCGCCGCGGGCGCGCTCGCCGTCGCCGCGGGCGCCTTCTTCGAGCCTTTCGGGGGCATCGCGAACGGACGCGCGCTTCCCCGCCGCCGCCCGCGTGCCTCGGCGAGTGCGGACCGCCTGCGTCACACGTTGAAATGGAGCTCCGCCACTTGGCCGCTGGATATTTTATTCGCGCGCAGATCTCGGAGGCCTCGCCACTCCCTCGTACGCGCGCGACGATGTTCGCCGTCACCGCCTCCGCGCGCGCCGCGCCCGCCGCCGCCCCCGTGACCCTCCGCGCCGCGTCGTCGTCGTCGTCGTCTTCTTCTTCTTCTTCGCGCGGCGTCGCGCGCGTCGCCCCGCGCGGTTCGAGCGTCCGATCCCGCGCGTTCGGTTTCGGCAAAGAGTCTAAGAAGACGGAGGAGGCCGCCGCGGAGGACGAGGACGACGAGGACGACGCGGACGACGCGGACGGCGAGGGCTCCGGGATCGACTTCAAAGGCTTGAAGCAGCTCATCTCCATGGGCCTCGGCACGATCTCCGGGGACATCACGGAGATCAACTTCGACAAGGAGAACGCGTCGCGCGCGGTCGTCATGGAGCTCGAGGCGAACAACTTCGAAGACGCGGAGGGGAACCCGCTCTGGAAGCCGGACGACGTCGGGTTCGTCGGCGACGCGGAGGAGAGGACGCCGATCATGAACTACGTCGTTCCGGTGGTGTTGGGCGTCGGCGCCATCGGCGGCGTCGTCGCGACGCTGAACGCGTTGTAGAGCTCGCGTGCTTGTAAGAAGAGGATAAACTCGCGTGCGTGTGCGGCCATTCAGCGGATCTCGCGCGCTCGACGTCACTTCTCGCCGCGCGCCCCGCGTCCACCCCCCCGTGCATGGACGCGCTGCAACGCGGGATAGAATCGATTCGCAGAGCGACGGACGACGCTATACGCGCGAGCGCGAGGAGAGAGGCGGAGAAGGTCGTCGCGAGGAGTAGGCGCGAGGAGGCGACGGCGAGGGAGGAGGCGGAGGACGTTCGAAGAAGCGGAGGCGACGCCGAGGACGCGCGCGGGCGAGGGCGTCGCGCGCCGTACGACCCTCCGACGATCCCGCCGATCGAAGGCGAGCGCGAGCGCGAGCCGCCCGCGACGCCGCCGATCGCCCCCGGCTCGGTCGCGAGCGCGCGGACGCCGCCGCCGTCCGCGCCCGCGCCCGCGCCCGCGCCCGCGTCCGCGTCCGCGAACCCTCGCGCGTCCGCGCCGACGACGACGGCGCCGGCGATGGCGACGCCGTCGTCCTCGTCCGCGGGCGCCCCCGACGTCGACGTCGCCGTCGTCCTCGCGAGCGTGCAGTCCGAGCTCGACGCGGTGAGCCGACGCCAGGCGTCGCTCCAGGAGACGACGCGCGCGGCGGTCGCGGCCGCGATGGCGTCCGCGCGAGACGAGATCTTCGCGAGCGCGATGGCCTCGCTCGAGGCGACGCTGGCCGCGAAAGCCGAGGAGCGGTGCGTCGCGGTCATCGCGGAGCAGGTCGTTCCGCGCGTGGGGGAGTCGCTGCGGAAGCTCGACGCGCGGCTGACCGCCGCGGAGGCTGGCGTCGCGGCGCTCGCCGCGAAC
>Ga0181560_10004814_pt1 | contig 12161 bp, 7 predicted proteins | sample 011ome_20_FD_133751 | JGI IMG/M metagenome (GOLD analysis project Ga0181560, IMG submission 133751) | Coastal salt marsh microbial communities from the Groves Creek Marsh, Skidaway Island, Georgia - 011509CT metaG (megahit assembly) | ecosystem: Environmental > Aquatic > Marine > Intertidal zone...
CGCATGGGAGCTTTGAGACAAGTGCTGACGAAGCGCCGCGAAGCGCTCGAGCGAGCGCACGCAGTGCAAAGCTTTGAGCTCGCCGTCATGGATTTCGGATCTCGCGTGGAGAACGGCGAAGCCTTCGAAGACGCACTAGCGCTGCTCAACACGTGCGCCAAAAAAGATCCGTTCATCGCCACCATCATTCAAGGCTTGGATCAAGATATGGCAAAGCGAGGCGTTCCCACGCGCTTGCAATTGGCGGAACAGCTGGAACGCGTTCGGGACACGGCGAGAAAGTTGTCGTTGGTTCCGCAAGACGGTGGCGGTATGTTAGCGCACGGTTTAGCGTACGCCGCTTCACTGCTTCGCGTGAAGGATACATCCGACGAAGGCGCGCAGGGTATTGAAGGCGCCATCGCCAAGGCGGAAACTCACTTAGCAAACGGAGAATTGATGCACGCGGCGAAGTCGCTTGCGAGCGCCGCGGAGGGTACGAAAGCGGCGACTTCCGTCACCGAATGGGCACATAGCGTTCGTTCACGAGCCGAGGTTGAGCAGGCTCAAACTGCATTAAACGCGCACGCGCAGTGCCGTGCATCGGCGCTTGTTTAAACATTAAAATAATTTGTCAATTGATCCAAACTATCGCGCAAACGAACGTCATGTGAATGTTTGGGGCGCCGAGGCCAGGTCTCAATTCCACGCGCGCGTTTCATGTCCACGCAATTGCAATTAAGACTCGCCGTAATTTGTGCGCTTTGCACGCTCGCACACGCGGCGACCAACGAGCCAAGACGTGCGTTGGTCGAATCTTCCATCACGTACGCTGCCGACACGACGGGAATCTCGCGCGGACAATCGATTTCGACTTCCACGACATGGAACACGTTTTGCGAGTTCATCCTACCGTTCTTGCTTGAACGCGGCTACACACCGCCAGCACATGTATGCAATTAAAATACAGTTCTACAGTTCATCATCCTTCGCGCGATTCGAGTGCAATTCCTCCGCCGAGGCCTCGACCAAGGCTTTGTCGGCTTCGCGTTTTGTCTTCTTTGTTTTTGCGTTCTTGCTCACCATGGTCAACACGTCTGCGAGTGTGGGCGCAGACTCGCCCGTGATGTACTCTCCCGCCTCCGTGCGCAAGGGGACCCATCTCGGGTTCTCCTTCTTTTTCGCCCGGTACAACAGCACGCACGGCGTCGTCGCCATGTCGGCGTACGGAGGTGGCACGTCGTTCTTCTCGACGTCTATTTGGGCGATGATCAAATCTTTCGCATCCTCCAGGACTTCGGCGAGAAGCGCGTGCGTCTGCTCATACGCCTCGTGAAACTCCTTGGCCTTCGTCGGATACGAAAAGTACACCACCGCGTCGATGTCTCTCTCCAAAATGATGCGCTTATAAAAATCCGACGCAACGATTCTGGCCACCTCCCCCTTCTTCGGCGCCGCGTACTCGGGCTCGCTCAGGAACTCGCCCTCGTGTCCCGGCGCGGTGTCCCACGGATTCAAGTCTTCCCTCGAAACCTTCATCGCCGCCGTCTCCGCGTCCTCGCACGCGCCGCCCATCGCGCCGTTCGCCCCGCACAGCGCCTCCCCCAAATCCGCTTCCTTCTCTCCTCTTTCCATAGCCTTCCCGACCTCGTAATACAACTTCACCACCTCATCCTCGCTTCTTTCGATCATCCTCTCGCACGCGACGCGCAGCGTTCGATTCAACGCCACGCTCGTCGTCGCGCACGCTCGCGGCACCGCCTCTTCGATGACGCTCTCGTACGCGCCGTACCGCGCCGCGTCGAATCGCCTTTCCCCCGTCGCGCTCGTCGCCTTCCGTCGCTCCGCGTTCGTGATGTCTTGAAGCGCGAGCACGCGCTGGCACGCGACGCACGACGCCGCGCGCGCGCGATACCGCGGCAATTCGCGTCGGAGCCACGTCGCGTGCGCGTCGACATCTTGCGCCGTTTCGTCGGCGCGCGCGAGCGCGACGCGCGCGACGCACGCGAGCGCGATGAGCGCGCGCGCGCGGGTGAACGCGCGCGCGATCGAGCGCGCGCGCGAGGCGAACATGGTCTGGAGTCTGAGAATGACGACGGATGTTGGATCGATCGCGCGGGCGAGCGCGATCGCGCGGGCGTCTCGGATGGATATTATAAATGAACGAGCGCGCGATGCGAGGCGGTGGGAAAAAATGTGGGATTAACGGCTGAGACACGCCTCGAAGTCGCGCTGTAACTCGGCGCGGTCGAGATCTTTGCCGATGAAGACGAGCTTGGACGAACGCGTCTCGTCGGCTTTCCACGCGCGGTCGGGCATGCCCTCGAATAACGCGTGGACGCCCTGGAAGACGTAACGCTCGTCGCAACCTTGAATGGCGAGGACGCCCTTCATGCGGTATAAGTCTTCCCAACGCTCGTTTAAGAGTAAACCGAGCCAATCGTTGACGAGATCGAGATCGAGGTCACCGTCGAGGGAGAGGGAGACGCTTCCGACGGCGTCGTCGTGCACGTGGTGCGAGTGCGAATGGCCGTGTTCACCGCAAACCTCGCAATCGGCGTCCGCTTCGACACCGTGAGAGTGCGCGTGTGAGTGGGAATGCTCTTCGCCGTGCGAGTGGCTGTGGCCGTCGTCGTGATCGCACTTTTCGCACGATTCCTCGCCGGCGGCGTGCGAGTGGCCGTGATCATGCGCCTCTGTCTTTTTCGGTTCGTCGGGTAAGACTTGATCTTGCACGCGCTCTAAATCGAACCCACCGACGCCGAGCACGAAGTCCAAATCTACCTTAGCCATCGACGCTCGACCGATCTTCGCCAAGTCGTTAATCGTCCGTAACCGATACTCCAACGCGTTGGCTTGCGCGTCCGTCACCAAATCAGTCTTATTCAAGACGATTCGATCCGCGAACGCCACCTGCTCCAGCGATTCGTTCACCACCCCCGCCGGTTTCACTTCATCCAAATGCAGCTCCGCGTGCTTCGCGTCGACGAGCGTGACGACCCCGTCCAACCTCAACGAATCCAACAGCGCCGGCTCCAAATAAAACGTCTGAATAATCGGCGCCGGGTTCGCCAACCCCGTCGTCTCGATGAGAATGTGATCGAACATTCCCTTCTTCTCCTTCACCAGTCTCGTCAGCATCTCCACCAAATCACTCCTCACCGTGCAGCACAGGCATCCGTTGTTCAGCAGCATGATGTCCTCGTCCCCGCTCTCGCGAAACGCCACGAGTTCGCCGTCGATGTCCACCTCGCCGAATTCATTCTCGATCACCACGATTCGTTTCCCGTGCTCCGCCTTCAGCACGTGATTCAGCAGCGTCGTCTTCCCGCTGCCGAGGAACCCGGTGAGGATCGTCACCGGCACGCGCGAGTCCGCCGTCGCGTCGCGCGTCGCCGCCGCCGACGCGCGCGTCACCGATCCGATCGCGCGTCGTCCCGTCGCGCCGCGCGCCGCCGCGGACGTCGCGCGCCGCGCCGCCGTCGCCGCCGTCGCGCGCGCGCGTCGTCCGCGGCCCGTCGCGCGCGCGCCCGCGCGAGGCGCGCGCGCCGAAGACATCATCGACGACGAATTCGATGCGACGCGCGTCCCGCAATGCGGCGCTTTTCCGCGCCGGCGCGCCGCACACCTCGACGCGCGCGCGGCGCGACGCGATGGCGCGATAGCGCGCGATGCGCGCGACGAGCGATGCGACGCGCGCGAGCCTGCGACCGGTGCAGGCGCCGCGCGGGGCGAAGAGGATCGACATCGACCCTCTCGGGACGCCGAAAGAATTACTGAACGACGCGCGCGCGCTGGGATTCGCGGACCCGACGCTGCCGAGACACATCGTGACCGTCGCGCTGGTGACGACGCCGGAGTGCGCGATCGAGCTCAGGACGGCGGCGAGCGAGGTGTTCGTGCAGGATAAATTCGGCGCGCTGCGGATGCTGAAGCCGCGGGCGAAGGCGTTTCTGAAGCGAGGCGAGGTGCTGTTTTTCGCGTGGAGCAAGGCGCGAGGGACGAGGTTCGGGTACGTGTTGGACGTCGGGGACGGCGGAGGCGAGGACGACGGCGCGAAAGGGGCGGGAGGAGGACGCGGAGCGGCGGAGGTGATCGATATCGCGAGCGAGGAGGACGCGAGCGGGACGCCGAGACGGCGGCGAGAAGACGGGGCGAACGAACGAGCGGAGGAGGCGGCGGCGGCGGCGACGAGAAAGACGCGACGTGAGAGTGGCGTGCACGGGAAGACGTCGCCGTCGTCGACGACGACGACGACGACGAGCGAGGGAACGAGGCGAAGCGCGAGGAACGCGAGAAAGGCGAGCGCGCCCGAGGCGAGCGCAAAGGACGAGAACGTCGACGACGAAGACGGCGACGAGGTAGAAGACGATGTCATCGAGGTAGAGAATGACGATTGGACGCACGCTAAGCGGCGACGCGAAGAGGGGAGCCCGGCGACGGCGTCGTCTTCGCAGGCGGCGAGACAGTCGCGATCGAACAAGGACTGCCCGATCAATTGGGCTCGAGCCCGAGGGTACGGTAAGCCGAACCTTCCTCCGCGCGAAGCGGAGACGTGTCCGCACGACTACGCCGAACCGCCTCGCCGCGAAGAGCCGTCCATGTGGGGGGGGCAACAGGGACGCGAGGAGGCTCGCCAACAAGCGGAGGCGGCGCGAATACCGCCGTGTCCACCGGAGGGATTACCCGACGATCCTACGGAGTTGCAAAACGCGAGAACTGCGCTGAAACAAGCGCATAGACAACTCGTCTCCGCGCTGAACACGGAGGTGGCGATGCGACAAACACTCGCGCAGTGCCAGCTCGATTTCCAACGCACGATGCGCGGAGGAGCAGATTACGCGCTCCGCCAATGGCACAAAGATAACTTGCAAATGGTCGCGGGGAAGTACCAGCAAAGTCAATTCGCCGCCGCCGCAGCGCGTAGTTCGTATCAACATGCGTTGAAACTGTTTCACCGCACAGTGGAACGGTGCGAGGGATTGCGAACAGGCGCCGACGCCTCAGCGTCGCCGGCGGCGTCGCCGATGTCGAAGCAGAGACAAAAACCTGAGGAACCGACCGCGAGTGCGGCGACGAAAAGTCGTTTTGATGCGGAGTGCGAGGCATGGGACACTTTGCTCAGTGTTGATCCCACGAAAATGTCTATCAAGGACCTGCGAAGGTGCGCGACGGATGTGGGTATCGACGTCTCGACACTCGTCGAACGAGAGGATTACGTCAACGCGCTCACGAAAAAGCGCGACACCGGTCAAGCCGCCTTCAACGAGAAGAAGCGTAAGCGCGATGAAGAGCGTGCGGCGGTCGAAGCGAAACAAAGAGCAAAGAAGGCGAGCGAAGAGGAGGATCACGCCAAACGTGCAGCCGTCCATCAAGTCTCCATCTGGGCCATGCACGCGGACCTCCGTCTGTTCCTCTACCGCTGCGGCGTGAGCATCGACCAACACGGTCGATCAACCAAGCGTTTGCTCCAAAAGAGCTACCGCCAGGCGATGTTAAAGTTTCACCCAGACCGCGCGCGACAAAAATCGATTCGCGAGCAGGCGTTGGCGAACGAGGTCACCAAGTGGCTCACCCACGCCTGGCAGCAGCTCCCCCCGTGATCGCTCCATCGCACTAGCCCGCGAGTATGACAACTCACCTTAGCTCGACGATGTAATCGCTGTGTAACCGCTTACACTGTAAACCACTCGCTGGCGTCCCGCTCGCGTCCGCGTCTGACTCGCCGACTCGCGTTTCGAAAGACAGTTGGAGCGGTCGGTCGTCATTCTACCGCGCGCGACCCGATCGCGCGCGCGCGCGCGGAATACGAACGCGCATAAAAATGGTCCTCAAGCGCATGTTCAGCCGCGGTTCGCTCGGCGATCTCAACGAGCGTCGAGCGAAGAAACGCTCGCGAACGAACCCCAAGGACCTGCGCGCGCCCGGACGTAAATTCGTCATCGTCACCACCGCCGCGCTGCCGTGGATGACGGGGACGAGCGTTAATCCGTTGCTCCGAGCGGTGTATCTGGCGAACGGAGACACCACGCGCGAGGTGACGCTCTTAGTACCGTGGTTGGCGAGAAAGGATCAGAGGATCGTCTACCCAAAGCGCGTCGAGTTCAAGACGCCGAGCGAACAAGAGGCGTACATCATGGACTGGACCAAAAAACGCGTGGGATTCGCGCCAAAAATTTTGATCGCGTGGTATCCGGGAAGGTACGCGACGGACAAGGGAAGCATCGTGCCCGTGGGGGATATCACGTTGCGCGTGCCGAAGGCGAGCAGAGACGTGGCGATACTCGAGGAGCCGGAGCATTTGTGCTGGTATCACCCCGGAGCGCGGTGGACGTCGCGGTTTAAGCATGTGGTTGGAATCATTCACACAAATTACTTGGAATACGCGCGACGAGAGGAGGATGGTGAACGTAAGGAGCAGATACTGCGTTGGATTAATCATTTGACGGCGCGATGCCACACACACAAGGTCATCAAATTGTCGGACGCGGTACAAGAGTTTGCGCGGTCGATCACGCAAAACGTGCACGGTGTGTCAAATGGATTCATCGATGCTGGTAGAGAGAAGGCGAAACGAATCAAGAAGGAAGGCAGCGGGGCGTTTAGTCGCGGGGCGTATTTCATCGGAAAGTGCGTTTGGGCGAAAGGATACTCAGAGTTGATGCACGTGGTGGGCGATTTCAACGAAAAGTACGCTAAAAGTGCAAAAGAACGCTTGGAAATGGACGTATACGGTGATGGTGATGATTTTGCCGACGTGAAAGCAGCTGTGGCTGAGAAGGCTCTGCCGCTGAACTTGCTCGGTCGTCTGGATCACGCGAATGAGAAAATTCTCGATTACAAGGTATTCATTAATCCATCACTGTCTGACGTCGTCGCGACGACGTCCGCGGAGGCGTTGGCGATGGGCAAATTCGTCGTGTGCGCAGAACATCCGAGCAACGCGTTCTTTGCCACGTTTCCAAATTGTCGCACGTATGCCAATATGGATGAGTTTGCAAAGTGCATTAGAGAAGTCACAACGTCGACGCCAAAACCGATGACGGATGATGAAATCCATCGTTTAACGTGGGAAGCAGCGACAGAACGTTTGTTAGACGCCGCTGCACCCTGTGATGAGACGAAACACACGATGAAGTCTCACCTCGCGGATTGGTTTAGCGCGCGCTTTCATTACGCTGTGACGAAGAGCGAAGCGGTGAGATGTTTGATTGGTGGAGGCGCGGGAACTCTTGTACCGCCGGATAATCTCGCAGATTGGTCTCCTGATGCGTGGGGTGGGGGCTTGATGGATCGTAAACCATCCTAGATTCTATTTTGATTGATGCGCTATGTTCTAGGGGAGAGTTCTAAAGTTCTGTCGACGAACGAGTCGACGGGCGTGTGTGATATGACGATCGTTGTTCGTCCGCGAGCGGCTTTTCGCAAAGCCGCGGTAACGATGGATTCGGCTTCTAAATCAAGAGCGCTCGTGGGTTCGTCCAATAATAACACCCGCGGAGACGAGTACAACGCTCTAGCAATTGCGACGCGCTGCTTTTGGCCGCCTGACAATTGACAACCCCGCTCTCCGACGTGTGTATCGTAGCCGCCGAGTTCGTCTTCGATGACGTCGTGGATCAGCGCAGTCTTAGCGCACTCAATCGCACGCTCCCGATCGATTCCGGCGCCCAAACGAGCGTACGCAATGTTAGAAAGAATTGTGCCGTTGAAAAGTACTGGCTCTTGGCCAACGAGCGCGAAGCAGTGACGCCGGAGCCAGTTCGGCGAGAGCGTCTCGATGCGCGCTCCGTCGAGTGTGATGTCGCCGCTAAATTCGGTGTAGAAACGCTGTAGCAGTGCGAACACTGTAGACTTGCCGCAACCACTCCGACCAACGATGCCGATGATCTCGCCGGGCGACACATCGAAGCTCACGCCCGAGAGCGCGGGAATATCCGGTCGAGTCGGATACGAGAAGGAGACGTTTGAAAACGATATTGCTCCCTTCACGTCGTCGATGGGTAGCGTCGCGCCATTGTCCGCGTCGTCGTCTTCTCGCTCGTTCTTGGCCAAAACTTTGAACAATTCCGCCGCTGCACCTCGCGCGGCGAACAAATTCGTAAAAGAGCTCAAAAGATTCCCGAAATACTCTTGTAAAATCGCAGAATAAAGCATGGTCGCAACGAGCTTTTCGGCGTGCATCGAGCCGTCGACGACGAATCCACCTCCTACGTACAGAATTGCCGCCGGCACGAAACACGCCGACACGAGCGAATACATAAACGAATAGTACCATCCTGACAGTTGCGCGGCGCGATACGACTGCTCGTACCACTCATCTATGGCATCGCCGAACCGTCTGCGTTCAAACGGTTCGTTCGCGAACGATCGCACCGTGACGATGTTTGAAATAGTTTCTTGCGCCACGCCGTTCGATTTCGCCAACGTCTCTTGCACTGACTCTGCGTTAGCGCTCAATAACTTGCCATAGAAGTAATTGACCACGCTTGTTATCGGTATCACGACGAGCGCCAACGCACCGAGCTCGAAGTTCACCCAAAACAAAAGATATGCGCCGACACCGACGCACCTGACGACCGCTTCCACGCAGCTGCGTAACAGCCAAGACAAATTCGCGCTCACCGCGCTCGTATCGTTCGTCACCGTCGAATTTATTTTACCCGACGTTCTCGCATCAAAATACGCCATATTTTTCCTCAGCGTCGCCGCGAACGCTCGATTCCGCAACCGCCTCGCCACGCGACTCTGCGCCAACGCAAAGAGGAACACATTGCTAAAGTCTAAAACTCCGTTCACCACGCCAACGACCAGGAACCGCGTGACGTTGGCGCGAAATCGCGCTTCATCGCCGTCAATCGACGCCCCGATCGCGACGCTCGTGAAATGCGGCATCGACACCGAGAACGGCAGGCGAACGAGCAGACTGAGTGTCCCGAACAGTAACGTGTCCCACTCGCGTTTCGCGAGCGATAACAGCTGCGTAAAGGTGACGCGCGCGTCCAGAGACGACGTCGTCGGGTCGTCGTCGTCTAAATCATCGTCCGCGACGACGTCCACGAGCAACGGGCTGCTCTCGCGTCTCATGCGCGCGGGAAAGTGGAGACTACTCTACAGATGTTTGTTACACTCACGCGTTCGCCTGGCGGCGACTAAGATTCCTCGCCGTCGGACGCTGGTTCCGATTCAGCGTCGGAATCTGAGCCGGACGACGCGCACGCTTCCGGCACGTCGCGACTCGCGTTCGCCTCGCTCGGTGGGTGCTGACATCCCGGACACAAATCGTGCGCCTTGCCGCACGCGTCGCACAGGCTTCGGTACGCCATGCGCACGCTCTTCTGCTCGCACTTGTTACACCGACCGCGCGTGCCCGGTTTCTTCGCTTTATACTTGCCCATTTGAAAGCGCCAGACGATCTTTTGCTGACATCGCTTGCAGATGTTCTGCAGGGCGAGGTTACGGAGGCCGAGCTCGCGCTCGCGGTCGCCCTCGTTGCGCTTGATGTCCCGCTTGGCGACGAACGGCACGCGGTTTTGGTGCTTCTGCGACCGCGAGCGACCGCCGGACATGCGCGGAGTCGATGTTTGTTCCACACTCGGGCGACGCGACGCCGCACGCGATCGATCACGACGGTGAGGACCGGTGGGGAATGAGGCGGCGGCTGAGGCGGCGGCTCAGCCGTCGCGAACGCCAAACCGGCGAGCGAGGGCGAGACCCCACACGAGGTCGGCGCCGTGCGTGGCCTCGATATCAAACGTGCGATTCTGTAAAGAAATTGAAACCACGTCGCGCTGGTCGTCTCGCGTCATGGCGAGGGACGGCGATCGGTCGACGGCGGTCGGGGCGCCGTCGCTCGCGGCGCGCCGCGGCGCGATTTTCTTGAACCGGCGAGGCAACTGCGCGGCCTCAAGCGCACCGGTGAATGGATCGATGCGGACAAGTCGATCGTAACGCTTGCCATTGCGCGCGAGCTTGGTTAAGACTAAACCTCGCTCGAGCTGACGGTCGGCGGAGAGAGCGTGGAGTCGCGCGGCGGCTTTGGCGCGCTGACGATGCGCGTCGCCTTCGGCGCGCGCTGCCGCGAGTTCTCGAGCGTATCTCTCGTCACTGGCGCTCCTGTGGTTCTCTAAGTCGCGCACGTGCTTCAATACGCCCTTGTTCGATCGCTCTAAAGCCATCAATATCGCCGTGCGCTCGGTCGATCGACGAGCGGCCGCTCGTCGGGCCATGGAATGTCTCGCGCGAATCGCATCCACCTTGACATATCGTCGAGTCATTTCGGATATTTTTGCGTCGCAAACCGCCGCCAGAGCGTCACGTATTAAGACCATGAATTTGTTCTCGATGGATAGGGACTCGCACTCGCACACGAGCTCGGCGCGTTCGGCGACGACGAGGGCGTGCTTCGATTCGAGCGCCGCGTGTCTGCGCATCAATCTCGCGTTGTCCATCCGCTGCGATCCAACAGTCGACCGAAGCCGCACATTTTCGGCTTTAAGCTTGGCGTTGTCAACGATATTGGAATCGTTGGATACCTTCAGCTCGCTCGCGAGCTTATTGAGATGTTCCATGCGCTTGAGCGTGTGCGAAGCTGACGCGCGCTCGGCGCTCAATTGCGCGTCCAATTTCCGCGCGTCCGCCACAAGTCGCGCTGATTCCTCTTTGAACTTTGCTCTCTCGTTCTGCAGCTCATTCGAAGACGTGCTCAACTTTACCACGAGCGTGCGTACGCGCGAATCGAGCGCGCTACGCTGATTTTCAATCGCATCCAACTCGCGCGTCTTTGTCGTCGACTCGCTCTTCGCTTGCTCGAGCGCCCTCTTCGAAGACTCCAACGCCAATCTCGCGCTGCAAATCTCGTGTTGAAGCGAATCGCGCGACTTTTTCATCGCGTTAATGTCATCCTCCGAACTTTTCGTCGCGTTTGCGAGCGCGCGACGAAGCGAAGTGACTTCATCCATCAGACGCGCCACCGCTTCGTCGTCGCATTGACCGCGCAATTGTTGCGTCAGTTTGCGAGGGTCCATGTCCACTAAGGACGAACGAACCTCGGGTGAAGTCACGATTCGCATCGCACGCGTGGCAAAGTCGAGCGAATTCGCGCTTTCGTTCGCGTGCTCGATCTCGGAGCTGACGCACACGAGCAGAACCGTGCGACTCTTGCCGTTCAGGCTCGGCTCTAAGATTTTCGTAAGCGTGGAATCACGATACGGGATGTGCCTGTGCCCCGCCGCAAGCGCACTTACGACGTTCCCTAGAGCGAGCAGGCTGGTGTTGATGTTCAACGCCTCTTTGAATCGCGCGCCGACGTTCTGCGTCTTCTTCTGTCGCTCACTTCCGGCCAAGTCGACGATGGTGAGCAGTCCGAGACGCTTCTCCACGGCGACGAGCTGCGCGGTTCCGTCTTCATCCTCATCCTCGTCGCGATCGACATCCGCCTCGATCGGTCGCTCGATGCGTTCGATTTTCATCTGAAACACACAGTGGGATCTCGAGCTCTGCTTGTTCATATGCGTCTCGGCGTACACCAATCGCGATCGCCCGCGACGAAAACACTCGAGAACGTCCTCGGCGCTTCGACACGGCGTCCACGATAAGTTCTCAATCTCCCACCCCGAGCCATCGCTCGCGGGAACGACACGTAATCCCGATTTTTTCGCTACCAAATCATCGACCTGTTCGTTATAAATCTGCGCCATCGCGCACGACACCTCGTACGCGTGCCTCGCGTCGCTCGCCGCTCGCGCGAAACAATCCACCGCGATTCTCGGCACGAGTCCCGGCCCCCCGTTGCCACCTTCGCTCGTCGACGCCTCGCGTTCGTCTCGATCGCCACCCCCATTCAGTAGTGAATACGTCTTCCCCGACCCCGTCTGTCCGTACGCGAGCACGCATCCTCGACACCCGCTCCGCACCGCCTCGAGCACCGGCGCGCACGTCTCCGCGTACACCTCCCGCTGCGTCGCCCTCCCGTCGAACGCCCCGTCCACCGCGAACCTCCGCGTGACGCCGTTCACCGACGTCATCGATTTCACGCTCACCACGCGTCCGTCCTCGATCCACGCCCCTCGTCGTCCCGCGCCGTCGCCGTCCTCCCCCCCCTCCCCCGCCTCCCCCCCCCCCTCCCCGCCCCCGCCCCCGCCCCCCCCCCGCCCCCGTCCCTCCCCCCGCCCCCCCCCCGC
>Ga0181560_10004819_pt1 | contig 12156 bp, 14 predicted proteins | sample 011ome_20_FD_133751 | JGI IMG/M metagenome (GOLD analysis project Ga0181560, IMG submission 133751) | Coastal salt marsh microbial communities from the Groves Creek Marsh, Skidaway Island, Georgia - 011509CT metaG (megahit assembly) | ecosystem: Environmental > Aquatic > Marine > Intertidal...
GCCGCCGCCGCCGCCGCCGCCGCCGCGTCGAAGGACCCTCGCTGCGCGTGCTTGACGCGCGGCATCACCGACGACGGCGTGGACATCACCGCCGCCGCGCACGGCTGCGCGATGCAGCTCCACCCGGTCGACCTCGGGTTCTACTGCTACGTGGCGGACGCGGATTGGTGCGTCGAGCGCGGCGCCGCGGAAGTCTCCGAGTCGTTCCCCGGCGCGGCGTGGCGACCCTGCGCGCCGCTCTCGGAAGCCCTCGCGATCGGTAACGCCTCCTCGCCGACGGTTACGCTCGCGACCGCGATCGAGCGAACCCCCGGCCTCGAGACGTTCGCGCTCGCGGCGAATAAGACGCGGCTGTGGCAGTCGTTGGGCGTGGGAAGGAACGTCGACGCGAACCCTCAGGCGCGTTCTATACACTGGTCCCCATACGACCCCGTCGGCGTGGTGAACGCCGATCCTTAAGGACTTTTGCCGGCGTGTCTCTCCGCCCAGCCCTCGCTTTCAATACCCGCCCTCGGCTCCTTTCAACGCCAACTGACGCCTTTCAACTCCACCCCGACATTCGCTTTGTATGGAACGGCCCTCAGGCGGAGAGAGGACGGCGGCTCGTGATCGTCGCGCCGACGAACGCGGCGTTCGAGCGGCTCGCGGCGCGCGTCCGCGAGTCGCGACTTCGGAACGCGGATTTCGGCGGCGGCGCGGATCTGTTTACCCTCGCGGATCTGTTGAACAGCGCCGATCTCGTGGACGCGATGGAGTCGCACGTCGCGATAGGGTCCTTCCGCGAGGCCGCGGCGCCGGCGGCGGCGGCGGCGGGGTCTGCATCGGACGAAATCTCGGTTCTCGCGGCGCTCGTCTCCGCCCCTCTCCCGACGCTGTCCCCCCCTAACGCGATATTCCCCGACGTCATCCTCAGCGCATCGCACGCGCTCCTCGATGCCCGCGACGTCCGCCGCGAGGGACATAACTGGGATATAACTGACGCGTTCGATGCGTTAGGGGAGGGCGCAGAAGACGCGTGGCGAGACCTAACGCGCGGGCGTCGCTTCGGGCATCACGCGGAAAAACGCCGCGCGCGGGAGGAGGTGAGACGCCCTCGCTCTCCGCCCACCCCTCGCATTCAACGCTCGACCCCACCCACGACGCCTTTCCTTTCAAATCCACCCGACCCGACCGATCATCCCTTCGATCGTCGCTTTCAGGAGATGGAAAGACGAACGGCGCCCCCGCATTCGGTCATCCCCGGCGGGTATAAAGGCGCGACGACCGACCGCGGCGGCGACGGCGCGGAGGACGACGACGACGACGCGCGCAACGATCTGCGCGTGTTCGTGACGCGCGCGAGGTCGGAAGGCGCGGAGATGACCACGACGGATTCGGGGGATTCGGAGACGACGCAAAGAGAGAGCGACGCCGCCGCCGCCGGCGGCGGGAAAAATCCAAATCCTCCCGCGTCGACGTCGACGTCGCTCGGCGACGGGCTCGTGATTCGCGCGGCGATCGAGGACGCCACCGCGGGGGACGCGTCCAACCCGGACTACGCGCTCACCGCGAGGGTGCTTGACGTCGTGCACGCTGACGCGGGGACCGTCCTCGTCGTCGACGAAGTGCTGAGCTCGCCGGTGGCGTGACGAGAGAGGAGGAAGAGAGAGGACGACGACTGGATCTGATCTCGGTAAAGAGAAGCGACGTACGGGAAGAGAAGAGAGAGAAGAGAAGAGAAGGAACGAACGCGTGCAACGCGCGACGCTGCGATACGTATGTTGCTGTACGATGTACAACGCTGCGATAGACCTACGCTACGCTACGAATACGACATCCATCACGTCATCGCGCCGTCATCCCTAAACCGCGCGCGACGCGACGCGACACGACGCGTCGAGTCCGAGTCCGAGTCGCGGCTGGCTCATCAGAACCAAAAGTTGAGGCTGAACGACGGCGTCCTCGCGACGACGCGGTGCCACCATCCCTTCGGAATGAACAGCGAATCGTCCGGGCCGAGCTCCACGTCCATGATCTCCTCCTCCGGTATCTCGCCAAACTTCGGGTACCTCGAGAGCAGCTCGGGGCTGTTCGCGTCGTCGGGGTCGATAGGCGAGAACGCGTTCACCGCACCGTTCCCGCCGCGCCGTTCCGGGTACAGATGCGCCTCGCCGACGTCCGGCGAGTACAGCCGCACCGATTTAATTCCCGCGACTTGCGTGAGAATATTATCCGCGGCGTCCGTGTGGAGATGGGTGATCGTCCCCGCGGTCCCTATCCACGCGTTGGCCGCCGCGAGCCTCCCGACGCAGTACTCTGGGACCGCGAAGTGGCGCTGAAGCTCCGGGCGCTGATGCAATAGGCTGTGTTGCGACACGTACGCCACCTCGTCGCGCGGCGTCGTCGCGTCAGCGAAGTGGTCGTTCAGGAACGTCGCCAGTCGCGTCAGCTCGATTCGGGGTACCGCGCGCTTTCCGTCCGCGCTCGCGACGCCGATCTCCACTGGCACCTGAGGGTCGAGGGTCCATACGAGCGAATGTCGGGGTGGAGTTCATAGGCGTCAGTCGGAGTTGAAAGGCGTCGAGGGCGGGGATTGAAAGCGAGGGCTGGGCGGAGAGATGCGCCGGCAAAAGTCCTTAAGGATCGGCGTTCACCACGCCATTGGGGTCGTATGGGGACCAGTGTATAGAACGCACCAGCGCGTCGCCGTGGTGCGATCGCAGCCACTCCAAGTCCGGAAACGTCTCCGCCGTGCTCCACTTCTGATGTCGCATCAATCCGCGAATCACGCACGGCGATCGACGCGGCGACAGGTGCGCGTTGACGAACGCGGGCGCGCGGAACGACGACGCGTCGTACGTCGGCACACCGTTTGCGCCGGGGCGCCCACTCGGCGTGGGCACCCCGGTGGGCACTCCAGCAGTCGGGAGTCGCGCCAGAGGCGGCGGCGGTCGGCCCGAGCCCGTCGGCGATGTCAAATCGCTCGTCGTCGTCGCCGCGTCGAACGCGTCCGACGCGGCGACGTACGCGTCGCCGACCCATCGCACGTCGCCGATCGCGCCCGACTCGCACCCGTGCGTCGTCGCGAGCTCCGCCAGCGCCGTCGCGCGCTCCACCGCGATGCGCGCCTTGCGCTCGTCGCGCGGCGAGTCCATCGCGTCGTCGAGCGCTTTCGCCGCCGCGACGCCGCGCGCGAGGAGCAGCGCGCCGTGCAGCGCGGCCGCGGACGGCGACTGCGCGTCGGACGACGACGCCTCGTCCGCATCCCCTAGCGCTTCGACGACCGCGGAGACGACGGCGTCGCGATTCGCCGCCGCCTCGCGCGGGTCTCGGTCCTCGCGATCGAACACGTCGGCCAGCGCGACGGACGCGAGCTGTCGCGCGACGTCGACGTGCCCCGCCGCGCGGAGCGCGGCGGCGCACTCGGGCACGCGCGACGCGATGGCGCCGTTTACGCGGCGGATTCGGCGCCAGCTGTCGTCGTCGTCGTCGGTGCCGACAATCGTCCAGCACCGGCGCGCGCGCGCGAAGAAGGGGTGCGCGTCCGCGCGGGGCGGCGACGGCGCGCCGGACGCGTCGGCGTCGGCGTCGCCGAAGAGGCCCCACGCGGAGGCGCCCTCGCCGGGAGGCGGCGGCATCGCGCCGCGCGCGTCGTTGTAATCATCCTGCGATCTGAACAGAACGTCGCGTCGCGTTGCTCGATCTGATCTCGTCGTCAGTGATGTTCGCGCGGTTCCGGGGCGCGCCGCCGCCGGCCGCCAGGCCGGCGCCCCACCCGACGCCGAGCACTCACTACGGCCAGGGCGTCCCCGACGAGGACATCCCGATCGACGTGAAGTACTCCAAGCTCCTGGAGTGGCTCGTCGATCGCAAGAAGACGCGCGCGGACTGGCGCGAGAAACTGCGCGCCATTCAGGCGCGTTCTCCTCGCACTGGTCCCCATACGACCCCGTCGGCGTGGTGAACGCCGATCCTTAAGGACTTTCGCCGGCGATTCTCTGCGCCCACCCCTCGCTTTCAATCCCGACACACCTCGACGCCTTTCAACTCCGCTTCTGACGCCTTTGAACTCCACCCCGACGCACGCTCGTATGGAACGCACCTCAGGCGACGACCGCGTCGCTCGTCCGCAGTCTCCCGTCCCATCTTCTGCGTCTGCACGGCCTCGGCGTCCCGGACGCGTCGATATTCGTCGGCGACGGCGGCGACGGCGTCGGGTGGGATTACTTCCGATGCGTGCTCGTGCGAGACGCGATCGTGGCGGGCGCGTCCACCGCCGCGAGAGCTCAAGGGGGGGCGGTCGCTGAGGAGGAGGAGAAGGAGAAGGAGAAGGAGCCTGATGAGAAGGACGTCGAGGACGTCGGCGGCGAGATGACCGAGGCGAACGTGGACGACGGGGGCGACGGCGACGGCGACGTGGACGCGCCGACGCGCGGGCTCTTCGGCCGCCTCGCCGGCATCGCGAAGAAGTGGGACGACGTCGTCCGCGCGTACGAGCGCGATGGTCTCCACCTCCCGGAGACCGCGCTGGCGATGGCGCGAGGCGTCGACCTCGAGATCCCGCATCACGACGCCAAAGCCGCGAGGGCGTCGAAACAGCTCGCGGACCTGGACCGGCGCGAGAGCGAGCTGAAGCGCGGTGTCGGGGTCGCGAGGGAGGCGTACAAGAGCGCGTGCGACGCGCTCGGGGTGAGCGCGGCCGCGGCCGCGGCGGGGAGGGGGGGGGACGGAGGAAACGGAGGAAAAGCATTCGCCGAGGAGCTGAAGCGCATCGCGGGGGGGCTCGACGACGCGTTCGCCGAGTGCGCCGCGCTCGCGCGGAAGAGCGACGTCGGCGAGGCGATGACGCGCTACGCGGAGTGGTGCGCGTGGGCGCACGGCGACGCGCGCGGCGCGGAGACGTTCACGCCGACGTTGCTCGAGCTCCGAGCGTACGAAGACGGCGCGACGATCGAGCCGCCCGCGACGAAGACGACGACGACGGCGGCGGCGGTCGACGACGACGCCGCGCCGCCGCCGCCGACGATCGTCGAGCCCCCGAGCGGAGGCATCGACTGGGACATCGGCGACGCGTCCGCCGGCGGCCCCGAGGTGGTCGCGCCGCCCGCGGGGGGGATCGACTGGGACCTCGGCGATCTCGCGGTGGACGGCGGCGACGACGCCGCGGACGGTGCCGCGATGATCGTGGAACCCCCCGCCGGCGGCATCGACTGGGACCTCGACCTCGGCGTCGAGGTCGAGATCGAGCCGACCGGGGAAGCGCCCACCGTGGTCGACGCGCCCGAGGGCGGGATAGACTGGGGCATCGCCGTGGAAGACGTCGCGCCCGCGGAGGAGGACGACGACGCCGCCGCCGACGGCGGGTTCTCGCTCGACGCCGCGATGGCTTCCGTCGCGACGATCGACGTTTCGTCGACGGCGACGGCGATCGCCGCCCGCGTGCCGTTCCACGCGCGTCTCCGCGACCAAGACTTCCGCGCGGCGCTCGTGAACGAGCTCTCGGAGCTCGCGGCGTTCTTCTCCCAGCGCGTCGCGGATTCGCGATCGCCGGAGACGACGTCACTGCTGGCGTCGGCGCCGGCGTCGATCCAACGCTCGTCCGCGCCGGACGTCCTCGCCGACCTCCGCGCCGCCGTCCTCGCGCCCGTCGCGACGCTGCGCGCCGCGAGGACGCGGAAGCTGCTGCTCATCGCGAGCAGCGAGCGGTACGCGCGGCGGCTCGCGAGCGAGCTCGAGTCCAAGGCGCGCGCGGAGGGCAAGGCGCGTTCTACTAAGATTCCATCACCGGTCCCCGTGCGACCGCGTTCGCGCGGTGCACGCCGTTCCTTAACTGAGGAGTTTCGTCGCCCGGGATGGAGTTCTCTTCGCCCACCCCTCGGTTTCATGCAATCCCGACACACCTCGACGCCTTTCAACTCCACTTCTGACGCCTTTTAACTCCGCCCCGACGTTCGTCGCTTTGAACGACGCGACGACCCTCAGTTGAAAAAGGCCCTGACGGATTTGGAGGACCGGCGACGGTCGACGCGAGCGGAGCGCGCGCGCGCGTCCGCGCGCGGCGCCGCGCTGCGTCGCGCGCTGCGGGAGAAGCGCGCGCACGTCGAGCGCGCGATGGGGAAGATGTTCAAGGGGCGCGTCGTGAACGTCATCGGGGAGATAAGCAACGTCTTAGCGGAGTGACTACGTGTACTGGTGGAAGAAACGTTCGTAGGGCTATCTTAAAGTCGTGACCCTTCGAGTCGCGGACGGTCAATCATCCTTCTTATCCGTCACGTCACACCCCCCTCGCGTCACACCCCCCCAGCCCCGCGCATCGCATCATGTCCGCGGCCGCGTCGCGCGCGACGCGACGCGCGCTCTCCTCGGTCCTCGCCGCCGCGGCGTCGGCGTCGGCGTCGGCGTCGTCCGCCGGCGGCGGCGTCGCGGCGACGACGACGACGATGATGTCGTCTCATGGACGCGGTGCCCTCTTCGCGACTCTTCGCGCCGCGACGGCGGCGCATCATCGCGAGTCTTCGATTCTTCGAGGCTTCGCGTCCTCCGCCTCCGCCTCCGCTTCCGCCGAAACGTCCTCCAGCCCCGGGATCTTCGAGTTCCGCACCGACGTCGTCATCCCCGCCAACCGGAACGACTACCTCGCGACGTGCTACGAGCGCGAGTACAGAGAAGCGCGAGTCTCCATCCACGAGGGCGCCTTTCTCGGGATGTGGACCGTGGAAACCGGCGGCGACCTTAACGAGATCACGCACGTCTACCACTACCGCGACTACGATCACCGCGACGTCGTGCGCGCGAACGTCAAGGGCGCGAAGGACGAGGAAGCGTGGGCGTGCTTCCAAGCGGACGCGTGGCCGTACGTCAAGTCGATGAAGTCTGAGGTGCGTTCTATACACTGGTCCCCATACGACCCCGTTGGCGAGGTGGACGCCGATCCTTAAGGACTTTTGCCGTCGTCTCTCTCCGCCCACACCTCGCTTTCAATTCCCGCCATCGACGCCTTTCAACTCCAACTGACGCCTATGAACTCCACCCCGACATCGCTTTGTATGGAATGGCCCTGAGATTTTTCTCCCCGCGACGAACGCGCTCGCCGCGGGCGGCGTCGCGGCGGACGCGCACGCGCACCTCGCGTCCGTCGTCGCCGCGGACGCGAAGGACAACGGCGTGTTTGAGATGCGGCGGTATCAGCTCGAGCTCGGGTACAACCCGGTGCCGAAGCTGATCGAGCACATGTCGGAGGGGCTTCCGTCCAAGTTGGCGGCGGATGAGGTGCGTTCTATGTCACACTGGTTCCCATACGACCGCGTTGGCGTGGTGAACGCCGATCCTTAAGGACTTTGCCCGGCGCATCTCTCTCCGCCCACCCCTCGCTTTCAATACCCGCCCTCGGCGCCTTTCAACTCCGCTTCTGACGCCTTTCAACTCCACCCCGACGTTCGCTCATATGGAACGACCCTGAGAAAAAATTGGGCACGTTGGCGTGGATGGGGTACAGCGACCTCGGCGGATTGAATCAGTTCGTAGAGCTGTGGCGGTACGACACGTGCGAGGATCACATGAAGGTGCGGGAGAGCGCGCGCGGCGCGGAGGCGTGGAAGGCGTGCATCGGGAAGATCGCGCCGATGGTGCAGAGTTTCGACACGAAGCTGATGCGGTTGTGGTTGCCGTGACGACGAGGAGGAGGTCGACTCGACGTCGGCGCGGAGCTCGATCTTATTACACGTAGTTTTACGAGCACAACACTGCAGGGCTGCTGCTCGTTAGAGACCACTCGACCTGAACACGATTTCCTGCCGCGCACCGCCCGCTCGCGACTACGCCCCCTCTCCTACCTCCCCAGCTATCCACTGCAGCACATCCTCATGCTTGCGGTCCCGCGCTCGAGCTTTGCATTCCTCCGGATCCCACGGAGCGCCGTTCGCACGCGCCCACTGGAGCACCTCCAGGTGGCCGCCTTCCGCGGCTAAGCGGCAAATATCCTCGTCCCACGGAGCGCCGTTCGCGCGCGCCCACTGGAGAATCTCCAGGTGGCCGCCTTCCGCAGAACTGGCGCAAATCTTCTTGTCCCAAAAAAAAATAATGTCCTCGTCCCACGGAGCACCGTTCGCGCGCGCCCACTGGAGCACCTCCAGGTGGCCGCATACCGCAGCAAGGTGGCAAGTATACCCATCCCACGGAGCGCCGTTCGCGCGCGCCCACTGGAGCACCTCCAGGTGGCCGCCGCCCGCAGCAGCGCGGCAAGTCCCCTCGTTCCACGGACATCCGTTCGCCCGCGCCCACTGGAGCACATCCAGGTGGCCGCCATACGCGGCATTGGAGCAAGTCTTCTCGTCCCATGGAGCGCCGTTCGCGCGCAACCACTGCAGCACCTCCAGGTGGCCGCCATACGCGGCATTGGAGCAAGTCTTCTCGTCCCATGGAGCGCCGTTCGCGCGCAACCACTGCAGCACCTCCAGGTGGCCGCCGCTCGCGGCCCAAGCGCAAGTCCACACGTTCCACGGGCATCCTCGCTCCCTCGCCCACTTCGCGACCTCCACGTTCCCACCCCTCGCGATGCACCTGAACGTCGCCTCGTTCCACGGACTCCCTCGCTGATCCTTCGCCCACGTCAGCCTGCCGATCGACCCGACGAAGTTTCGCACCCTCGCGAGCTCTCTCCTCACCGCCGCGACGTCCTTCACGTCGCCGACGGGCGATTCGAACACGACGTCGCGCATCTTCCGGTTCACCGTCGCGAGCACCGCGAGGTCGCCGTCGTCGAGCCGCGGGAGCACGTTCCCGACGAAGACATCGCGCGCGTCCGCGGCGAGTCGTTCCAGAAGTGGCTCGCGCGCGTCCGCGGCGAGTCGCTCCAGGAGTGGTTCGCGCGCGGCTTCGCGCTCTTCGAGATCGCGAACGGCGTTCTGTAGCTCGAGCAGATCAGTCGTCGTGACGAGCTCCTCCTCGAGCGACGGCGGATCCTCGACGCGCGCGCGCTTGCGCCCCGCCGACGGCGACGTCCCGACCGCGCGGAACGCGACCGCGGCGTTCGCCGCCTTCAACGCGCGCACCTCCGCCGCGAGCGCGCTGTTCTCCGCCGCGAGCGCGTCGCACTTCGACGCGAGCGCGTCGCACTTCGCCGCCAGCGCGTCGATCCGCGCGCTGACGGCGTCGTCCAACGATCCGACGGCGTCTGCTCCCGCGGTCGCGCCATCGCGCGCGACGCGCGCGCTCCTCCTACCCCGCGCCGGAGGCGCCATCTCGTGCTGATGGCGACTCGGGGGCGGGGCGATATGGTGGCAGATCGCGTGTCGGACCTGACGACAGTGGTAGAAGTGGTCTGGCTCTGGTGGCGCCGGTTCATAGATTCATTCGTTTCTCTTCAACTCGTCCGTCGCTACAGCTCGCCGTCGCCGCCCGTCCGTCGTCGCGTCTTCTTCCCCGCGGAGAACCCCTCCGGCGGCGACACGCTCCCCTCCCGTTTCGCGTCATCTTCGCGGTCCGCCCTGACCTTCCCCCCCGCGCTCGCGCCAAAGTCGAGCTCGAACGGCGCGTCTCTCAGCCGTTGCGCCGCGACGCGTCGCAGCGAGTTGAGACAGTTGACGAGCAGGAGCTTCTCTCGAAGGCGGCACCGCACCGCCTCGCGATGGACGCCGGTCAGCGGCGCGCGACCGGCGGCGGCGTTTGAGGCGGCTTCCGCCGCGCGGCGACGACGACGTCTCTCTCTCTTCTCTTTCTCGCGTCGTTCGCGCTTCGCGTTTAAAGCGGCGTCCGCGTCGTCGTCGTCGTCGTCGTCGTCGTCGTCGTCGTCGTCGTCGTCGGACGTCTTCCCGGCTTCTTCGTCCTCTTCCTCCTCCTCCTTCTCCTCCGCGCCGATCCGCAGAAGCGCTTCGTCCTCCTCGTCCGACGTCGGGTACGCGTCCAGCAGCGCCGCGACCGTCTCCACCAGCGCCGCGAGCGCCGACGCTTCGCTGTCTTCGCTCACCGGGCGCGTCGCGAGCCTCCTCGCGACTTCCGGGTCCCTCCTCTGCCCGTTGCGCACCTCCGTCTCTCTCGGATATTTTCGACGCTAAGGGTGGGTGATCAAGCAGGGTCCGCGCGAAGCGACGACAGACGTCGGGGTGGGCGTTCGAGGGAGCGTCAGTCGGTTAGTCGATGAGAGGCGCCGCGGCGCGTCGGGATCGAAGAAACCGCGGTCGGTCGCGCGGGGACCGGCGTCGTACAGTACGGATAGAACGCGCCTTGTTCCCGTCTTGGTCGTACTCGTCGTCGCGCTCGTCGCGCTCCGGGTCGAACGCGTACAGCCCCTCCGCGAGCGCGATCACCTCGGTGTCGTTCGCGGTCGCGACGCGCACGGCGCACATCAGCGACGGGGACGGCCCGTCGTTAGTCAACGCGCGCTCGTCAGCGTCGCCGCACGCGCGCAACAACGCGGTTTTCGCGGCTGTCGGGGTGGAGTTGAAAGGCGTCAGTTGAAGTTGAAAGGCGCCGAGGGCGGGGATTGAAAGCGTGGTGTGGGCGGAGAGACACGCCGGCAAAAGTCCTTAAGGATCGGCGTTCACCACGCGAACGGAATCGTATGGGGACCAGTGTGAAGAAGAGAACGCGCGCACCCAACACAGCGACGTCGTCCGACGGCTTCTTGCGATTCAACGCGCCCTCCGCGGTCGCCGGTCCGTCCACGTACGCGTCCTCATGGAGGAGGAGCACCATCGCGTCGTTTTTGTTCACGCCGGGGCCCACGGTGCCGTGGCGATGCATCGACTCGGCGTCGGACATGGTCCCCGCCACGGTGCGCGTCTTGGCCGCAGAAGATTTAGGGCCGTTCTATACAAGCGAACGTCGGGGTGGAGTTGAAAGGCGTCAGGTGGAGTTGAAAGGCGTCGAGGTGTGTCGGGATTGAAAGCGAGGTGTGGGCGGAGAGATGCGCCGGGCAAAGTCCTTAAGGATCGGCGTTCACCACGCCGACGGGGTCGTATGGGGAACAGTGTGAGATAGAACGCACCTTAGTATTCTTCTTCCCGAAGCCAACCTTCACCGCGCGCGCGCCGGCGCGGTTGCACCCCATCTCCTCGCCGGCGCCTGCTTTCGCGGTCTTAACGCTCAGCATCGTGGCGTTACCTCGCGTCTTCGGGACGATGCCCACGCACGGCGCGTTCCCGGAAGGGTCGTGCGGGAGGAGGTGCGCGAACGGCACGACGGCGGCGAACGAGCTCCACGAGTAGTGCCCTTCGAACGTCGCTGCGATGGACGGTCGGTCAGTCGGGGGGCCGGGAAGGTCGATGATTGGTCAGCGCATGTCGACGTGGCGGGATAACGGACGGCGAGAATATCGGGATACTACACGTGGCGAAACGTGCGGTGGTCGTCAAGACACGTGGACCGATCGGCGCGCACCAGCCCAACCGCTCCACGCGTCGTCGTCGTCGCTGTGCACCGACTCCTTCCTCTTCGTGAACGTCGCCGTCGGGAACCGCACGCCGATCGCCCGCACGATCCCTAACGCTCTCTCGAAAGCGGTTACGTTATACACGCGCTCCGGAAACGCGTGCGGGTACTTCATCGGCAGTTGGTCCGCGACGACGTGCCACGCGCGCTTAAACTTCTCCGTCTCCTGGGTAGCGAACTGAGCGCCGGCCGGGTCGTTCGAGCGGCGGAGAAAAGACGCGCGTCAGTAGTCATGTAGACGTGCGATTGGTGGACGACGTTCTCACGTGTCAAAACGTGAGGTCGATATCGCGCGAAAGAAAGAACGCCTCAAGGATCGGCGTGCACCGCGTGATGAACGCGGTCGTACGGGGACCAGTCGGGGGTGTTAAATGGTAAATGGAAGGAAATGGGACGCGCCTCGAGCGCGTACGTCCCGTCCAGCGCTTTCCTCGCGTCCTCGTCCTCGCGCGCGTCGAACACGCGCTTAATCGCCGGCGGAGGAAACCTCCGCACGTTCTCCAGGAACGCCGCGAACGGCGAGCGATCGCCCGCGTCGAGCTCGCGCAGGAGCAAGCACGCGAGCGCCCACTCCGGGTCGCCGCGGAGGCCGTCGCGCGCGAGGCCGCTGATGGTCGTTCCATACGAGCGAACGTCGGGGTGGAGTTGAAAGGCGTCAGGTGGAGTTCAAAGGCATCGAGGACGGGGATTGAAAGCGAGGGGTGGGCGGAGAGAGACGCCGGCAAAAGTCCTTAAGGATCGGCGTTCACA
>Ga0181560_10004820_pt1 | contig 12154 bp, 10 predicted proteins | sample 011ome_20_FD_133751 | JGI IMG/M metagenome (GOLD analysis project Ga0181560, IMG submission 133751) | Coastal salt marsh microbial communities from the Groves Creek Marsh, Skidaway Island, Georgia - 011509CT metaG (megahit assembly) | ecosystem: Environmental > Aquatic > Marine > Intertidal...
GCGCAGTTGTTGCGGCGCGGATCCTAAGGGAGGAGCGGATCCTTGCCGTGATACGGCCCCAAGGGAGGAGGAGGGGCGCGTCCTTGCGGGTCTTTCGACCCTTGTTCTTGCGAGAACCACTAACGGAGGAGGAAGTGGTTCCCGCTAAATCCCGCGCTTCAAGGGAGGAGGAGAAGCGAGAGATGTTCCGGTGTTTCAGGCGTAACGCCCGTAAGCAGCCTCAAGGGCGATGTTGCGCAGGTTGCTGCGCGCGATGCCCAAATCGGCCAGCTCGCGGTCGCTCAGGCTATTCAGCTCATCAAATGTGCGCTGATAGACGCGGCGGGCTTTGATCGCTGCGGTCAGGTGGGATTTCATTTCCCCCAGACGTTCGGCGAAGCTCAAGCTCGGTGCGTGGCGTGTGGCAAGATAGGCCATTTCAGTATTCCTTAGTTCATATTCATATCCGCTCGCGCTTTTGGGTTATCCGAAGCGCTTTGGTTCCAAGCCATGTTGGCCTGACACGGATGAAGGTAGGTAATTGCTGCGATTGCACAATAGGTCTTCTCATCAATTCTGCTATGCAGCAAATGCATAGCAAATGCTGACCTATTTCATAATTTTGTCACTTTCGTGATTTTTGCCTCTTTTATGGGCAAAAGAGGGGGTTGCAGCCGCGCATGCGCCGCGCGACATAAGGACGAGTGAGCCAAAACGTGGAGTTGCCACCCAATGTCGGACGGAAAGTCGCAGATCACCCGCGCAGAAGTTGATGCATTTTTGGCACAGTTTGCCCTTCCAGGCGGCGGAAATCTGATTTCCCGCGATATGGTTCGGGCGTTGCGAGTCGAAGATGGCCGCATCACATTCATCATCGAAGCAGAAACGCCGCAGGCGGCGCGGGCTCTCGAGGGGTTTCGGGCCGCGCTGCAACAGGCCCTTGAGGCGCAGGCGGGGGTGAGCGCCGTTTCAATAGCCTTGACCGCACCGACCCAAGCCCCGCAGCAAGCCCCCCAGCAGGCCCCGCACTCTGCCAAACCTGCGCCCGATGGCCCCCCAAGTCTGAAAATCGGGGGCCATGCCAAGCCGCAATCGGAGCCGATGAACCCCAAGGGCGTTGCGCGGATCATCGCGATTGGATCGGGCAAAGGGGGTGTTGGAAAATCGACATTATCTTCAAACCTCGCCGTGGCCCTTGCGCGGCAGGGGCGCAAAGTGGGCCTGTTGGATGCAGATATCTATGGGCCTTCACAGCCGCGCATGATGGGTTTGACCAAGCGCCCCGCTTCGCCTGATGGCAAAACCATCCTGCCTTTGCACAATCATGGCGTAACATTCATGTCGATTGGTCTGATGCTGCCCGAAGAAAAGGCGGTGGTCTGGCGCGGGCCTATGTTGATGGGCGCGTTGCAGCAAATGATGACCCAAGTTGAGTGGGGCGAATTGGATATTCTTTTGGTCGACCTGCCGCCTGGAACGGGCGATGTGGCGATGACCCTGTGCCAGCGATCAAAGCTGACAGGTGCGATTGTTGTCTCTACCCCGCAGGATGTGGCCCTTCTGGATGCGCGCAAGGCGCTTGATATGTTTGCCACCCTCAAGACCCCCGTTTTGGGTCTGGTCGAGAATATGTCGGGCTTTGTTTGCCCCGAATGTGGGCATGAGGCGCATATCTTCGGGCAGGGCGGCGTGGCGGCCGAGGCCGAAAAGATGGGCGTGCCGTTTTTGGGTGCTTTGCCGATCTCCCTTGAAACACGCTTGGCGGGGGATGCCGGCACGCCGATTGCCGCCAGCGAGGGCGCAGCCGCCGAGGCCTATGCACAATTGGCCGCCCGTCTTGTGGCCGGTGGCATGGCATAATCACCTAAAAATCAAAGCTGATTCGTGCAATTGGGCGCGAAAACGCTCTGATTTTGCGAAATCTGGCGCGGTTGGATGGAAATTTCCCCCATTTCGCCCCAAATTAAAGGCCGCCCCGAAAAATCAAGATATTGTGGTTGTGATTTTCCAAACCACCCCATGCAGGGGTGGTTTTTTGATTTTGGCACAAGATGCTGCAATTTTCAGACCTTCAGGGGCACATCTTGGGGGAAATTCCCAAAAAAAGGGATTGATTGGGAAATATTTCCATGAGACAAAGATGACACAGCAAAAGAGACGCGCCCTGAACCTGAAACAGGCGGGCGCATATAATAAAAAAAGAACTCTAGGCAGGTGTTCATACAGGCATCTCAATTGCTGAAGCGCCGTTGCGTAAGCGAGCAGACCATCCCCCCAGATGTGCTGCGCAATCGGCCCCCGATGACGGGATGAGGGCGGCGGATCGGGCATAAAACTGTCTCGGTCCGCCGTTGTCGTTTCACGGGTCGGGAAAGTTTGAAGATGTGACGGGGAAACGGCCATTGGGGCCATAACGAGGGCAGGGCAGTGGAGCGCAGGTTTCAGGGCGAGAGCCTGAACAAGGTGGACGGAAAGGGCCGAATTTCGATTCCGGTCAAGTTTCGCCGTGTGCTTGCCAATTCCGATGCGAAGGCTACGGCGGGCGCGTCTCCGCGTCTATACATTGCCTATGGCGACAAATCGAAGAATTACCTTGAATGTCTGTCTGGTGACGCCTTCGACCAAATTGACGCGATGATCCGCCGCGCGCCCTTGGGCACGCCTGTGCGCCGCGCTTTGGAATTTCTCTATTATCAGAAATGTGATGAAACCACCGTGGATGACACGGGCCGTTTGGTTCTGCCTCAGGCCGCGCGCGACAAGATCGCGCTTGCCGATGAGGCGCTGTTCCAAGGCATGGGCGACAAGTTTCACATCCTCAACCCAAGCGATGCAAAAGACGCTGAGGCGCAAATTGATGCGTTGATTGACAGTCTTGCCCAAGGTGACGAGTTCTTTGATCCGCTGTCCCTTGTGGCTGGTGGTGTTGGAGCGATGGATCATGACGGGGGCGTATGATCATGGCGGCGGCCAAGCTCAACGAACCCGCGAGGGCAGAGGGGCCGCATATCCCTGTTCTATTGGATCGGATCTTGGCCGAGATCGCACCCGTGTCTGGGGACTGGCTCGATGGAACTTTCGGCGCTGGTGGCTACGCCCGTGGCTTGCTTGATCGGGGGGCGGCATCGGTGATTGGTGTCGACCGCGATCCTCTGGCGCTTGAGATGGCCGAAGCGTGGCGCGCTCAATATGGTGACCGTTTGAAATTGGTTGCGGGCGAGTTTGGCGATCTTGATGATCATGCCCGTTCTGTGAGCTATGATGCGCTTGACGGCGTTGTGCTTGATCTGGGCGTTTCGTCTATGCAGCTTGATTTGGCTGAACGTGGCTTTTCATTCATGCGTGATGGCCCGCTTGATATGCGCATGAGCCAAGCAGGGATGTCCGCCGAAGATCTGGTGAACGAGGCGCCCGAGGCGCATTTGGCCGATATTTTGTATCATTACGGCGAAGAACGCGCTGCACGGCGCATTGCGCGCGCGATTGTTGCCGCCCGCAAAGGCGCGCGCATCACCACCACTGCCGCCCTTGCCAAAATCGTTGAGGGCTGCCTGCCGCGCCCTAAGCCCAATCAAAACCACCCCGCAACGCGCAGCTTTCAGGCCTTGCGCATCGCGGTGAATGATGAGTTGGGCCAATTGGTTAAGGGCCTTTTGGCCGCAGAGCGTATCTTGCGCGAAGGCGGCATTTTGGCGGTGGTCACCTTTCATTCGTTGGAAGATCGGGCGGTCAAACGCTTTATGCAATTGCGCAGTGATACGGGCGGCGGCGGGTCGCGCCACGCCCCAGAGCGCGCGCGCCAAACCCCCAGTTTCCTGCAAAATACCCGCAAGGCCATCGCACCAAGCCCCGAGGAAGCCGCACAGAACCCCCGCGCGCGCTCGGCCAAATTGCGGTTGGCTGTGCGCAGTGGGGAAGCCGCCCCCGCCCCCCTTGATTTTAGTGCTTTGGGCCTGCCCCCGTTAGAGGTGACATAATGCGCGCTTTGATGTCCTTATTCACAGCAATTGCCGTTATTGGCCTTGGATTTTGGGCCTATCAGCAAAATATCCTAACCCAGCAAGCCGAACGCGAAGTGGCGCGCCTAGAGGCCGAGATTGCCGCCCATCATGAACGGCTTGCCATTTTGCGGTCGGAATGGGCCTTTCTCAATCGTCCTGATCGCTTGCGCGCGTTGGTCGATATGAATTTTGATCGCTTGGGGCTGTTGCCGATGCAGCCAGATCAGTTTGCCACCATTCATGAAGTGTCTTTCCCTGATCCTCTTGCCGCGCTGACGGAGGCAAGCCTCGTGTCGGATGAGGCCGTGCAGGAGGATCAACCATGAGCGGTCAACGCATCCCCTTGCGCCCGTTGTCACGGGTGATTGAAGCGCGCCAAAAGGGCGAAAACCCCGATTACATCGAGCGCGAAAATCTGCGCCAACGCCACGAAGCGGAGCGGGACAAATTGCGCCTGCGGGCCGAGGGGCGGATTTTGGTCGTGGCTCTGTGCTTTTTGCTTGGCTTTGGCGCGGTTGGCGTGCGCATGGGCGCCTTGGCCGCCTCCGAACCGCAAGAGCCTGGTGTGACCTCTGTTGCAAGCGCAATTCAGACCGCCCGCGCGGATATTGTCGATCGGCAGGGGCGCATTTTAGCCACCAATCTTTTGACCAATGCGCTTTACGCCCACCCCCACGAGATGGTCGACCCGCTTGCTGCGGCTGAAGGTTTGGTCGAAATCTTCCCTGAGATGGATTATGACCGCTTGGTCGCGCAACTGACCTCTGAGCGCCGCTTCCTTTGGCTGCGCCGCTCCATCAGCCCCGAGCAGGAACAAGCGGTGCATGATCTGGGCGAGCCTGGCTTGCTCTTTGGCCCGCGCGAAATTCGGCTTTACCCCAACGGCGCGATTGCCGCGCATGTTTTGGGGGGCGCAGGGTTCGGGCAAGAGGCCGTGAATGCCGCAGAAATCGTAGGTGTTGCGGGGCTTGAGGCGCAGTTTGACGCCGAATTGCGCGATCCTGCCCGCGCACACACGCCTCTTCGCCTGTCGATGGATTTGGCCATCCAATCCGCCACCGAGGAAGTTCTCGCCTCTGGCATGGGATTGATGAATGCGCGCGGCGCTTCGACGGTGTTGATGGATGCCCATACGGGCGAGGTGATCTCACTTGCAAGCCTGCCTGATTTTGACCCCAATGCGCGGCCCCGTCCGCTGACATCGGGCAATGATCCGAGCCAAAGCCCGCTCTTTAACCGCGCGGTGCAGGGCGTGTATGAGCTTGGGTCTGTGTTCAAAATCTTCACCATGGCGCAGGCCTTGGAATTGGACATGGTGACGCCTGAGACCTCAATCGACACAACCAGCCCATTGCGGATTGCGGGGTTTAACATCCGTGACTTCCATAATTACGGGCCACGCCAAACCGCGACCGAAGTGATTGTGCATTCGTCAAATATCGGCACGGCGCGTATTGCTGATGAGATCGGGCCAGATCGCCAACGCCTGTTCCTCGAAGATTTGGGTTTGCTTGAACCAACCCCCCTAGAGATTGTCGAGGCCCCAACGGGCCGCCCGATGATCCCCGCGAGATGGGAACGCTTGTCAACAATGACTGTGTCCTACGGGCATGGTCTGTCGACATCGCCTTTGCATTTGGCGGCGGGATTTGCCGCGATGGTCAATGGTGGCACGCGGGTTGCGCCGACTTTGATCGCACAGCGGGACGCGCCGCAGACGGGGGCGCGCATCATTTCCGAAGATACCTCTGCACAAATCCGTGCCATGATGCGTGCCGTGGTCGATGGTGGCACAGCCAGCCTTGCCGAGGTCGAAGGCTATGAAATGGGCGGGAAAACGGGCACGGCCGATAAACCCAACCCATCGGGCGGCTATTATGAGGATCGCGTGATTGCGACCTTTGCAGGGGCCTTTCCAATGAGTGACCCGCAATATGTGATTATCGTCACTTTGGATGAACCTGAAATTGTCGCCCTTGGCGAGACGCGCCGCACCGCGGGATGGACGGCTGCGCCAGTGGCCGCAGAAATCCTGCGCCGCGTAGGCCCTTTGCTGAATCTGCAGCCACGTGGTGCAGCAGAGATTGCGCAAAGTGGGGTTTCTCAGCTATCGAGCCATATCGAGTGATTTTGCCAAACCGACCAAAGGATTAACCCATGCCTGCGTCCCATCGCGATGAGACAATCCGCCTTTCATCGCTTGGGTTGACCCCAACGCGGGGTGGGGATGTGGCGGTGACGGGTTTGTGTCTTGATAGCCGCAAGATCAAGCAGGGCGAGGTCTTCGCGGCCCTTGCAGGCAGCCATGCCCATGGGGCCAGTTATGCGCAAGCGGTTCTTGCCGCGGGGGCTTCGGCGATTCTAACCGACCCTGAGGGCGCTAAGATCATTGGTGATCTCGGCGCTGATCACAATGCCAGCCTGATTGTCGTGGCCGAGCCACGCGCAGCATTGGCGCAGGCTGCTGCCCTTTGGTTTGGCGCGCAGCCCGACACCATGGTCGCAGTGACAGGCACCAATGGCAAAACCAGTGTCGCAAGCTTTACCCGTCAGATTTGGAACGCCTTGGGTTTTGATGCGGTGAATATCGGCACCACGGGCGTGGAGGGCAGTTTCGCCGCCGTAGGCACCCACACAACGCCCGATCCTTTGACCTTACACGCCTTGTTGCGCGATATGGCCGAGGCGGGGGTCACCCATGCCGCGATGGAGGCTTCGTCACACGGGCTTGATCAATATCGCCTTGACGGTGTGCGCTTGGCCGCGGCGGGTTTTACCAATTTCACCCAAGATCACCTCGACTATCACGGCACGATGGAGGCCTATTTCGAGGCCAAAGCCCGCCTCTTTCGCCAAGTTTTGGATGACAATGGCACTGTCGTGGTCAATCTCGATGATCCCAAAGGGGCGGCCATTGCCGCCATCGCCGAGGCGCGAGAGATTGAAGTGATCACCGTGGGTGAGGATGCGCCAACTGCACGCCTGCGTATTACGGCGCGGCGCTTGGATGAACGGGGTCAGGATTTACTCTTTACATGGCAAGATGACCCCTATCGCGCGCGGCTGTCCCTCATTGGTGGGTTTCAGGCCATGAATGTCTTGGTCGCGGCGGGTTTGGTGATTGCGGCAGGGGCCGCCCCTGATGCGGTTTTTGCTACGCTGCCGCGCCTACAAGGCGTGCGCGGGCGGATGCAGCTTGCCGCAACCCGTGCCAATGGGGCGCCTGTGTTTGTCGATTATGCGCATACGCCCGATGCGTTGCGCACGGCGCTTTTGGCGCTCAGACCGCATGTCATGGGGCGGCTTCATGTTGTCTTTGGTGCAGGCGGGGATCGCGACCGCGCCAAGCGCCCTTTGATGGGGGCCGAGGCCGCCGCCCATGCAGATTGCATCACTGTCACCGATGACAACCCCCGCAGCGAAGACCCCGCCGCCATTCGGGCCGCCATTCTTGAGGCCTGCCCGCAAGCCCGCGAGGTCGGCGATCGCGCCGAAGCGATTTTGCGCGCCGTGGCCGATTTGGCGCCAGGCGATGCGCTTTTGATTGCGGGCAAAGGGCATGAAACAGGGCAGATTGTCGGTGACGTTACCTATCCGTTCGATGATCTCGAACAGGCAAGCCTTGCCGTGAGCGCATTGGAGGGTCAGCAATGAGCGCGCTTTGGACATCAGCCGAGGTTGCCGCGGCCACCCATGGTCGCGCGCATGGGCCAGATTTTAAGGTCACAGGCATCTCGATTGACACCCGTAGCCTTATGGCAGGGGATTTCTTTGTGGCCTTGTCTGCTGCGCGCGATGGCCATGATTTTGTGGCGGATGCTTTGGCCAAAGGTGCCGCAGGCGCGTTGGTCAGCCGCATTCCTGACGGCGTTGCACAAGATGCGCCCCTGATCCTTGTAGAGGATGTGCAAACCGCGCTTGAGGATTTGGGGCGCGCAGGGCGCGCGCGTATGACGGGGCAGGTGCTTGCCATTACAGGGTCGGTTGGCAAAACCACCAGTAAAGAAATGATGCGCGCAGCCCTCGCACCCTTGGGGCGGGTGCATGCTTCGGTTGCCTCCTATAACAATCACTGGGGCGTGCCTTTGACTTTGGCGCGGATGCCGCGCGAGACGGATTTCGCGGTGATTGAAATCGGCATGAACGCGCCTGGCGAAATCGCCCCCTTGGCGCGTATGGCGCGGCCCCATTTGGCCATTGTGACCACTGTTGCCGCCGCCCATCTAGAGGCATTTGGCAGTCTTGAGGGGATCGCCCATGAAAAGGCGAGCATCTATGAGGGGCTTGAAACAGGTGGGATCGCCCTTGTTAATGCCGATGTTGAGACGAGCGCCATTTTGCAGGACAAAGCAACTGCCTGTGCCGCCCGCGTCCTTCTTTTTGGTGAGGCCGAAACCGCCGCGGCGCGCTTGGCTTCGGTTGAGATTATCGAGGATCGCACCATTGTCTCGATGGTCTTTGACGGGGACACACATCTGTTCAAGCTGAACACCGCAGGGCGGCATTTGGCGCTGAATGCGGTGGCCGTTATGGCCAGTGTTGCTGCTTTGGGCGGGGATGTGGCGCTTGCGGCCCTTGGTCTGTCTGACTGGCAAGCCGTAACAGGGCGCGGCACCCGCGAGCGTTTGACCCTGTCAAATCGTCATGCCCATGCAGGCGAGATTGAAATGATAGATGATGCCTATAATGCCAATCCCGCCTCTATCGCAGCCGCGCTTGATGTTCTGGCTTCTGCAGAGGCGCGCCGCCGTGTGGCGGTTTTGGGCGATATGTTGGAATTGGGCGCACAAGGCCCCGCGATGCACGCAGAATTGGCTGATCTTGCAAGTATCGCCAAGATCGAGCGCATTCATACAGTGGGCGGCTTGATGGAACATTTGCATGAAGCCCTGCCAAGCGACAAGCGCGGGCTGCATTGCGAAACCGCCGATGAGATGGCGCGCGCCCTGCCCAAAACCCTAGAGGAGGGCGATATTGTCCTTCTGAAAGGTTCAAACAGCGTAAAACTTGCGCGCGTGGTTGACGCATTGCGCAATCTCGGGCAATCCGTTGAGGAACGCTAAGGGGAGAACCGCCATATGTTGTATTGGCTCAGCGAATTGTCAGATGGCGGCGACCTCTTTAACCTGTTCCGCTATATCACCTTCCGTGCAGGGGCCGCGTTTTTCACGGCGCTGATCTTTGGTTTTATCTTTGGCCGCCCTCTGATCAACGCGCTGCGCCGCCGCTATGCCAAGGGACAACCCATTCGCGAAGATGGGCCTGCGCATCATATCGCAACCAAGGCAGGCACGCCCACGATGGGGGGCTTGCTGATCCTCGCGGCGCTGACGCTGTCCACGCTGCTTTGGGCGCGGCTTGATAATGGCTTTGTCTGGATTGTCTTGGGGGTGACTGTGGCCTTTGGCCTGATAGGTCTGGCGGATGATTGGGCCAAGGTCAGCCGCCAAACCACGGCGGGGCTTTCGGGCAAATTGCGCTTGGCGCTTGGCTTTGTGATCGCGGCTGTGGCCAGTATTGCGGCCTCAGTTTTGCACCCTGATGATCTGACGCTGCAACTGGCTGTGCCTGTGTTCAAAGATGTGCTGATCAATCTGGGATATGTCTTTATCCCCTTTGCCATGATTGTAATTGTGGGCAGCGCCAATGCTGTCAACCTGACCGATGGTTTGGATGGCTTGGCCATCATGCCCGTGATGATCGCCGCAGCCACGCTTGGCGTGATTGCCTATGCGGTGGGGCGTGTCGATTTCACGGAATATCTTGATGTGCATTACGTGCCGGGAACGGGCGAATTGCTGGTGTTTTGCGCGGGCCTGATCGGCGGCGGTCTTGGGTTCTTGTGGTATAATGCCCCCCCCGCAGCCGTGTTTATGGGGGATACAGGCTCGCTCGCCTTGGGCGGGGCTTTAGGCGCCATTGCCGTTGCCACAAAGCACGAAATCGTTTTAGCCATCGTGGGCGGCTTGTTCGTGGCCGAAGCCATGAGCGTGATTATCCAAGTTCTCTATTTCAAACGCACAGGCAAACGCGTGTTTTTGATGGCCCCCATCCATCACCATTTTGAGAAAAAAGGCTGGGCTGAACCGCAAGTGGTGATCCGCTTCTGGATCATTTCCCTTATCCTTGCGCTTATCGGCCTTGCGACATTGAAACTGCGCTAACAAAGCAAGGAGCGGTCAGATGATTCCCGTCACTGGGTTTTCAGGTCAAAAAATCGCTGTTTTGGGCTTGGGCCGTTCGGGTCTTGCCACAGCGCGGGCGCTGCAAGCGGGTGGGGCGATCGCGCTTGTTTGGGATGATGGGCAAGAGGCGCGCGCGCGCGCCGAGGCGGACGGGTTTGCGGTCACTGATCTCACGAAGGCAGGCGCTTTTGAGGGCGTGTCGCGCCTGATCACCTCGCCCGGTATCCCCAATCTCTACCCTGCGCCGCATCCCGCAATTTTGGCCGCCTATCGCGCCAATGTGCCCGTTGATAATGATGTGGGCCTGTTTTTCGCGGCGCTTGGTCAGGCGGATTGGGCGCAATTTGACCGCCCCCCACGCGTGGTCGCGGTGACAGGGTCAAACGGAAAATCAACCACCTCGGCGCTAATCGCCCATATTTTGGATGTTGCAGGCGTATCTGTGCAGCTTGCGGGCAATATTGGGCGCGGTGTTTTGGATATTGATCCGCCCGAAGATGGGGGGGTGGTCGTGTTGGAGTTATCCTCCTACCAAACCGAGCTTGCCCGCGCCCTGACGCCCGATATCGCGGTCTTTACCAACCTGTCAGCGGATCATTTGGATCGTCATGGTGGGATGGGGGGCTATTATGCGGCCAAGCGCAGGCTCTTTGCCGAAGGTGGCCCAGATCGCGCCGTGATCGGAATTGATGAGGTTGAAGGGCTGTCCTTGTCCAATCAACTGACCCAAGGGGCAGGGGATGATCGCGTGATCCGCATCTCCTCTGCGCAGAAATTAGACGGCACGAATTGGGATGTCTTTGCCCGTAAAGGCTGGCTGTCGGAATGGCGCAAGGGGCGTCAGGTGGCCTCTATTGATTTGCGCGATATCGTGGGACTTGCGGGCGCGCATAACCATCAAAACGCCTGTGCGGCCTATGCGGTGGCGCGCGCGCTTGGCCTTGCGCCGCGCGTGATCGAGGACGCGTTGCATTCCTTTAAGGGCCTGCCGCATCGCAGTCAGGTTTTGGGCGAACTGCGCGGTGTGCGTTTCGTCAATGACAGCAAGGCCACCAATGCCGATGCCGCCGCCAAGGCGCTTGCCGCTTATCCTGCCATCCGTTGGATTTGTGGCGGGCTTGAGAAAGAGGGCGGGCTTGATGTGGCACGGCCACATTTCGGCTCGGTCATAAAGGCCTATGTCATCGGGCGCGAAGCTGCAAAATTTGCCTTGAATTTGGGGGATCTGCCCAAAGAGATTTGCACAGATATGGCCACCGCAGTGGCCCGCGCTGTCGCCGAGGCCGAGCCGGGCGATGTAGTTCTATTGGCCCCTGCCGCCGCTAGTTTTGATCAATACGACAATTTTGAGAAGCGGGGCGATGATTTTGCCGCCCAAGTTGCGCAAGTTCTTGCGCAATCGTAGGGCTGATGCGGCTTTCTCTGGCTTTCGGGAATAAATTTCGCTAATTTGCCCATGAGACCCGAAAAATCGGGCGGTTGAGGCAGTATCGGGCGGTATATCCCATGACAGAAATGGCGCATGGCACAGTTCTTGTGCAATCAGGCGAAGCGGTTTTGCCCCGTTGGTGGCGCACTGTTGATCGCGGCACAATAGGCTGCATTTTGGCACTTTTTGCGATTGGCCTGTTATTGGGCTTTGCCGCATCGCCGCCTTTGGCCGAACGCAATGGTCACCCGCCCTTTCACTATGTAACACGCCAAGCCATCTTTGGCGGTGCGGCGATGATTGGGATGCTGTTAGTGTCGATGCTGCCGCCGCTCATGCTACGTCGTTTTGCGGTGGTGGGGTTTGCTGGCGCGTTTCTATCCCTTTTGGCGCTGCCGATTTTTGGCACTGATTTTGGGCAAGGCGCTGTGCGGTGGTATTCGCTTGGGTTTGCTTCGGTGCAGCCATCCGAATTTCTAAAACCCCTCTACATTGTCACAGTCGCTTGGATGGTCGCCGCAAGCCAAGAATTGGCAGGCCCGCCAGGCAAGCGCCTGTCC
>Ga0181560_10004824_pt1 | contig 12151 bp, 9 predicted proteins | sample 011ome_20_FD_133751 | JGI IMG/M metagenome (GOLD analysis project Ga0181560, IMG submission 133751) | Coastal salt marsh microbial communities from the Groves Creek Marsh, Skidaway Island, Georgia - 011509CT metaG (megahit assembly) | ecosystem: Environmental > Aquatic > Marine > Intertidal zone...
AAACCAAAGGGCGACAACAGCACCAGTGCGCCCATGTCCAAGGCTGACGCGATTCCGACAGCGTCAACTTTTCGCACCAAACCCGATTGCAAGAAGTCTTTGCCATCAATCACGCCCACGGGTCGGGCTGTGATGAAGTTGCCACTCATCACCCGCACCGTCGCCCCTGCCATGGGTGTGTTGGGTAGCCCTTGGCTAAAGGCGGCCTCAATTTCGTAGCGCAGTTGTCCTGCGGCTTCTTGGGCGCAATCAAGTGCGACCGAATCGGTCACCCGCATGCCGTGCGAAAACTCTGGGGCGTGACCCTTGGCGGCCAATTGCTCGTTGACTTGGGGGCGAAAACCGTGGACCAGCACGATGCGAAGCCCCATGCTTTTGATCAGCGCGAGGTCTTGCGCAATCAAGGGCAACTTGCCCGCTGCGATGGCTTCACCTGTGATTCCAACGACCACCGTTTTGCCTCGGTGCATGTGGATGTAGGGCGCAACCGAGCGAAACCAAGGGACAAAAGTGAAGTCGAAAACAGCGGACATAAACGGCAGAGATCCAGAGGTTGGGATAATGCACATTTTGACGCATTTGTGCGCCTGCTCACTGACCTGTTGTTGATTGCGTGACGATTCCGACTGACACCTCCTCGAACTTGCTCCTGAACTTCCCCAGCGAACTGCCCGTAAGCGAGCGCCGTGAGGAGATCATGCGCGCCATTCGCGACCATCAGGTTGTCGTTGTGTGCGGCGAAACCGGCTCGGGTAAAACCACGCAGTTGCCCAAAATGGCCTTGGCGTTGGGGCGCGGCCGATTGAATGGTGGCGGGCTGATTGGGCACACCCAACCCAGACGGGTGGCGGCCACCAGTGTGGCCAAGCGCATCGCCGAAGAGTTGCAGACCGATTTGGGTGATGTGGTCGGATACAAGATCCGATTTCAAGATCGCCTCGATGCGAAGAGCTCGATCAAGTTGATGACCGACGGCATTTTGCTGGCCGAGACACAGCGTGACCCTTTGCTCAAGGCCTACGACACCTTGATCATCGACGAAGCGCATGAGCGCAGTTTGAACATTGATTTCTTGTTGGGTTACTTGCGCCAGCTTTTGCCCAGGCGGCCTGATCTCAAGGTGATCATCACATCGGCCACCATTGATGCAGACCGTTTCGCCGACTACTTTGCCAGTCGGCGTGGGCCTGCGCCTGTCATCTTGGTGAGCGGGCGCACCTACGAGGTTGAGGTGCGCTGGAGGCCCTTCACCGAGTCACGCGATAGCGACATGAACACCGCGATTGCTGAGGCAGTCGACGAGTTGTGGCGTGGTGGCGCGCACGCGGGCGATATCTTGGTTTTCCTGCCCGGCGAGCGCGAGATCAGAGACGCCGCGGCCCATTTGACGCAACACCTCAGCCACCAGCCGGCTCTGCGTGAAACCGAAGTTTTGCCATTGTTCGCGCGCCTCAGTCAAGCGGACCAAGACCGCATTTTTTCGCCACACGCGCGCCGTCGCATTGTTTTGGCGACCAACGTGGCAGAGACCTCTTTGACCGTGCCCGGCATTCGCTTTGTGATCGACAGTGGCGTGGCGCGTGTGAAACGCTACAGCTACCGACAAAAGGTCGAGCAGCTGCAAGTTGAGCCCATCAGCCAAGCAGCAGCGATGCAACGTTCTGGGCGTTGTGGGCGCGTGGCCAACGGCGTCGCCATTCGGCTATACGAAGAGGCAGGTTTCGCGCAGCGTCCCCGCTTCACCGACCCTGAGATTCAGCGCAGCTCCTTGGCTGGCGTCATTTTGCGCATGATGGATTTGGGTCTCGGGGTGGTACAAGACTTCGCCTTCATCGATCCCCCTAAGCAAAAGGCCATTGCCGACGGCTACCAACTGCTCGCCGAGCTCGGGGCCATCGACGAAGACCAAGCGTTGACCCCACTGGGAAAGACCTTGTCACGCTGGCCACTGGACCCACGCGTGGCACGCATGCTGTTGGCCGCGCACGAGTTCGGCGCATTGACAGAGGTGTTGGTCATCGCGGCGGCGCTGAGCGTGCAAGATGTGCGCGAGCGCCCCCTAGACAAGCAGGCGCAAGCCGATCAAGCGCACAAGCCATTTGACGACCCCAAGAGTGAGTTCGTGGGTTTGTTGCGCTTGTGGGCCTGGACCCACCAAGTGCGTGGCGGTCAGTCCGTGGTCGGGCAGCCCAGCACACCCAAACTATCCAACCGGCAGGTTGAGCAAAAGCTGCGCGAACAATTCATCAATGTCCGCCGCCTGCGTGAGTGGCGAGATGTGCACAAGCAACTGAGTGCCACGGTCACTGAACATGGCTGGAAGCTGAACACCGAGCCCGCGACCTATGAGCAGCTGCACAAGGCACTGCTGACGGGGCTGTTGGGCAACATCGGTTGCAAGAGCGACTCCGAAGATTGGTACCTTGGTGCGCGGGGCATCAAGTTTTGGAAGCACCCCGGCGCGCACTTGAACAAGAAGCCAGGGCGCTGGCTGGTCGCTGCTGAGTTGGTCGAGACCACCAGGTTGTTTGGCCGTGGTTTGGCGGCCATTGAGCCACAGTGGCTTGAGCAAATTGGTGCGCATTTGCTGAAAAAGCAAGTGGGCAACCCGCGTTGGGAGAAAAAAGCGGGTCGTGTGGTGGCCGACGAGCGGGCCACGCTTTATGGACTGGTTGTTTACAGTCAGCGCCGCTTGGACTTTGGGCGTGTTGATCTGGCTCAGGCGCGCGAAATATTCATCCGAGAAGCCTTGGTGGGCGAGGGGCTTGAGAGCCGTCTGCCTTTCATGTCGGCCAACCAACGCATGGTGCGAGAGGTGCTCGAGTTAGAGCACAAGGCGCGGCGCCAAGATGTGATGGTAGACGACGCGCTCATTGAGGCTTTCTACGACGCCCAATTGCCTCCTGATGTGTGTGACCAACGCAGTCTCGAGGTCTGGTGGAAAAAGCACGCCCGCGAGCAGCCCCAATTGTTGCGCCTGAGTCGCGAAGATTTGATGCGGCATGAGGCCGCTGGTATCACCGCTCAAAGGTTCCCCACCCACATCAAGCTCGGAGGCGCCGATTGCGTGGCCCAGTACCTGCACGAGCCGGGTCACCCGCGCGATGGGGTTACGGTGGACGTGCCGCTGTTCGTGCTGAACCAAATTGCGGCGACCAGTTGTGACTGGTTGGTCCCAGGCATGCTCACTGAGAAGGTGCTCACCATGCTGAAGTCGTTGGGGCAAAGGCCCCGGTCGCGCATGGTGCCCTTGCCGCAAACGGCCAAAGACATGGCTGAGCAGTTGGCAGCGCCGCAAACTTTTCGACAGGGTGATTTTTTCCAAGCGTTGGCGGACATGGCCAAGGCGAAAACCGAGTTGGACATCAAGGCGTCTGACTTCAAGCCAGATCAACTGCCTGCGCATTTGCAAATGAACTTTCGCGTGGTCGATGAGCATGGGCGCCAACTGGGCATGGGGCGCAGCTTGGCTGCGCTCAAAGCCGAATTGGGTGGCAAGGCCAGAGGCGCTTTTCAAGCGCTTGCGGCGCTGAAAATACGCCGCGTTGAAGCAGGTGGCTCGGCTGTGGGAGATTCACCTGCTGATGCGAGCAAGACCGCAAGCGCGCCCGCAGCGCAAAGTCAGGGCAAATCGGCGCAGGTTGCAAAGCGTGACAAATCCGCTCGTGAGGCAGGCCCCAGCCAAGCTGCAAGCGGTCTCGCTGATGCAGCCCAGCGCCACGTGAGCTGGTCGTTTGGCGCCTTGCCTGAGATCATGGAGATACACCAAAGAGGCCAAACCCTGATGGGGTACCCAGCACTGGTCGACGACGGCGACGCGGTCCACCTGCAGGTGTTTGATTTGCCCGAGGACGCAGAGCAAAAGCACGCACTGGGCCTGCGGCGCTTGTTCGCGTTGGCGGTCAAAGACGCGCTCAAACTGCTCAACAAAGGCATGGCCGACCAACAGGCCATGGGCGTGGCATATATGCCCATGGGTAGCCTTGAGGACTTGAAGTCTCAGATTCTCAATGTGGCATTGGACCGTGCATTCTTGGCCAAACCTTGGCCCAGCGATGCGCAGGCATTTGAAGAGCGCGTCGCACAGGGGCGCACCCGGCTGGGTTTGATTGCACAAGAGGTCGCACGCCTGAGCGCACAGATACTGCAAGAGTTTGCGCAAGTCAGTCGGCGTCTCAAAGAGCTCAAGTCCAACCCCGCTGCGGCGCAAGACATGCAAGCGCAATTGGGGCGTTTGATGCATGCACAGTTCATGCGCGACACGCCCTATGCGCAGCTTCAGCACTTTCCCCGCTACTTGCAGGCCATCGCGATGCGGATCGACAAGCTGCGCAAAGACCCCGCCAAAGACCAGCAACTTCAGCGCGATGTTCAAACCCTAGAGCAAGGCTACTGGAGGCTGGTCGCACAGCGCAAAGGTCAGACAGACTCAGCCATGGAACAGTTTCGCTGGCTGCTCGAAGAGCTGCGCGTGGGCCTGTTTGCGCAGACCCTCCGAACGCCTCAGCCGGTGAGTGTCAAGCGTTTAGAGAAGGCTTGGCAGGCCATGCAGCGTTGAAGCTGCGCGCCTGCTTCGCGCGCCTCGCACGGTGATTTGGGTTTAGAGCTGATTCAGCCTTTGCAGCGCGTGCTCTAGGGTGTCGTCGCGCTTGGCAAAGCAAAACCGAATCACACCTTGGTCAAATCCATCGCCGTAAAAAGCCGACATAGGAATGGCGGCCACACCCACTTCGCGGGTCAGCCATTGGCAAAAGTCGGCCTCGTTGAGCGCGCGCTCGGGCACCGCCAACTTGTCGTAGCGGGCGCATTGAAAATAAGTTCCTTGGCTGTGCAGCAGCTCAAAGCGAGTGCGGGAGAGGCCGCTGGCAAAAAAGTCGCGCTTGCGCTGATAAAACGCGGGTAGGTCGAGGTAGGGCCGGGGGTCGGCCATGAACTCGGCCAGTCCGTGTTGCACAGGTGTGTTGACTGTGAAGACGTTGAACTGGTGGACTTTGCGAAACTCTGCCATCAGCGGCGCGGGTGCTGCGACGTAGCCAACCTTCCAGCCGGTGACATGGTAGGTTTTCCCAAAGCTGCTGACGATCAAGCTGCGCGCCGCCAAAGCGGGGTAGCGCGCCGCGCTGCAATGCATCTGTTCATCAAACACCATGTGCTCATAAACTTCATCGCTGATCACCACGATGTCTGTGCCGTCCAGCATTGCTTGCAGCCGCTGCATCTCAGTGTCCTGCCACACCGTTGCACTGGGGTTGTGGGGCGTGTTGATGATGATGGCGCGGGTGCGTGCGGTGATGGCGCTTTGAATTTTGTCAAAGTCGGGGCGAAATGTACCTGGTGTGAGAGGTACGCGCACCACTTTGCCGCCAGCCAGCGCAATGTTGGGGACGTAACTGTCGTAGCAGGGCTCGAGCACGATGACTTCATCACCTGGATGAACCAGGCTCAAAATGGCAGTGAGGATCGCCTGTGTGGCGCCTGCGGTGATGGTGATTTCTTGGTCTGGGTTGTAGCGGCGCTCGTACAGCGCTGCGATTTTGTCGCTGATGGCGGCACGCAAACTGGCTATCCCCGCCATAGGTGGGTATTGATTTAGCCCGGCTTGCATGGCCTGGCTGACAGCCTGGGGCAGGCGAGGGTCGCCTTCGAAATCTGGGAAGCCTTGCCCCAAATTGACCGCGTTGCACTCGGTGGCCAAGGCGGACATGACGGTGAAAATGGTTGTCCCGACATCGGGCAGTCGGCTGGGGATGTGTGGGGTGTGGAGTGCGCTCGTACTCATATGCCGTAGTTTTCGCCAGCGTTTTGCATGGCCTTCTTGATCAAGTCTTTGTTCAGGCGTTCACTCAAAAGTTCAGCCAACTGCAGCACCACTTCGCGCAAATAGGCGCCGCGCTTGAAAGCCACCCGCGCGATGTTGGTGCCAAACATATGTCCGGCAGGGCGCACCGCCAAGTCAGGGTCATGGGCGTCGCCCTCGACGGCCATTTGCGCCACCACGCCCACGCCCATGCCGAGTTTGACGTAGGTTTTGATCACGTCTGAGTCGATGGCTTCGAGTGCGATATTGGGCTTGAGGCCTTGTGCGGCGAACGCCAAGTTCACGCGAGTGCGGCCAGTGAAAGAGGGGTGATAGGTCACCAAAGGGTAGTCAGCCAAGTCTTGCAGCCTGACACGCTCTAAGTCCAACAACGGGTGGCCCAAAGGCATCACCAGGACGTGCTGCCACTCGTAGCAAGGCAAAGAAATAAGGCCCTCGTAGTCGGCCAAGCTCTCGGTCGCAATGCCGATGTCTGCGACGTCGTCCAAGAGCATTTTGGCTACTTCTGCAGGCGCGCCCTGATGCAGGCTGACATTGACTTTGGGGTAGGCCAGGCGCAGCTTAGAGACGGGCGCAGGCAGCACATACCGAGCCTGTGTGTGGGTGGTAGCGATTGAGACCGTACCGCTGTCGTTGTTGGCGTACTGTTGGCCCACACGCTTGAGGTTTTGAATCTCTCGCATGATGAGCTCGATGCTTTTGAGCACCTCGGCGCCCGGCTCGGTGACGCGCTTGAGGCGCTTGCCGTGGCGTGCGAAGATTTCGACACCCAACTCATCCTCGAGTTCAATGATGGCCTTGGATACACCTGGCTGAGAGGTGTGCAGGGCTTTGGCCGTCTCGGTCAGGTTGAGGTTGCGTCGAACCGCTTCTTGTACAAATTTAAATTGGTGCAGGTTCACTCAGGCGCCCTTAAAGCCAAAATCAACCCCATTATGCAAGGGATTCGAGCGCGTATCGGACCACGGCATCCTGCACGCCGGGGTGGTCGCCGGCGGGCTTGAGCAACTCGACAGCCAAGTCAGGGTAGGCCTGACGCAGCAAGTTGACGCGCTCGGGCAGGTCATTTCGTATGTGCTTGCCCATGCCAAAAAACAAAGGCACCAGGCGAATTTGGCGAACGCCCTTGACGACCAGTGGCGCAACGGCTTGGACCAGGTCTGGCGGGCACAGCTCAAGGTAGGCGCAGGTGACGATGGTTTGTGGGCTGGCTTGGCGCATGCGCTGTGCCATCGATTCAATGTTTTCTTTCCATTCAGGGTCACGAGACCCATGCGACCAAATCACCACCGCCGTTTTGAATGATTGCGTCATCTTCGCAGTACCAGCCACCCAAATGCCGCCAACGAAATGGCGGAGTAAATCAAACTGGGTGAGGCCGCCGCCAACCAAGGTATCCAGCCATGCAGGTTGCCCACAAAGCCAAACAGGTTGTTCAGCAGGTAAAAGCTGATGCCGGTCATCACCCCCAAAAAGACATAGCCTGCAATGCCGCCTTTGCGAAAGTGCAGATAGCCAAATGGTAAGACCAATATCACCATGACCATGCAACTCATGGGGTAAAACACCTTGCGCCAAAAGTCTATTTGAAAGCGCTGGGCATTCTGACCATTTGCCTTCAGGTGCTCGATATACCGATACAGGTCTAGCGTCCCCATGCGGCGGTTGCGCAGCAACTCGGCCGACACCATGCTCGCCGTCAATTCTGTGCGCCACACCATTGTTTCTGCGGCAGTTTGGCTCAGCGCCGACGCATCTCCGGGTGTGGGGTAGTTGATCACTTGGACTTGTTTGAGCAGCCACTCGCTGGCCTCAGTTAGCTGCGCAGATTGCGCTCTGATCTCTTGAATCAAGCGGCCCTGTCGGTTGAACTCGAAAATGCGCAAAGCTTGGGGTTCACCCGCCGCGTTGAGGGCGCCGACGTTGATGGCTGCGCCACCATTTTCGCGGCTCTCTCGCAACCATGCCCCGGTTCGGCCTGTGCTGATATCACCTGAAAACTGGGCGCTGAGTAAGGCCTGCTGGCGCTCGGCTGCGGGCACAGCGTAGTCGCCCACCACAAAGGTGGCGGCCCCCATGGCGACGCCCAAGGTCAACAACGTTCTCATGGCCAGCCAGGGCCCTAAACCTCCGGTGCGCAAAACGGTGAATTCAGAGTTTTGGGCCAACCTTGACATCACGAAAACACCGCCAATCAGCAAACAAATCGGCAGCAATGTATAGATGTGGGTCGGCACCCCCAAAGCCAGTTCTCGCGCGATGTCCCATGCGCCATACACCCGGTCTGGGTTACCAACAGCGGGCCTGCCGAGGCGCCTGAGTTCATCGAGCAGGTCAAAAAACGTCATCAGCGTCACAAACCCAGCCAGTGCCCAAGCGGTGGCCAGCATGATTTCGCGCTGAATCAACAACTGCACTGTTTTCATGCCGCTGACCCCGATGTGCGCCGCGACCATGGCCACAAGACACGCCAGCCCCATTGGTGGTGGCGTTGCATCAGCCAAAGCACGGTCAAGACAAAAATGCCGCCGTGCAAGCCCAATAAAGCCGCGCCGAGTCCAACGCGCCCGCTCGCTACCCAGCTCTGGGACAAGGTGGTGAAATTGAAATAAATGATCGCAATCAGCGACGCCATGGCGATGCTTCCCCCGCCACCCATGCGCGGGTTCACGCGGGCGATGGCCAGCCCCAGCAACACCAAATTGGCGCTCAACAAAACCACACCGGCACGCCAAGCCAACTCGCCCTTGGCCCATGCCCTGGGGGTAGACATCAACTCTGCGGTGGACATGGCTGTGGCGCCTGCGCCCCGACGGCTCCCCGCTTCGCTGATCAACTCAGTGCTCAGGGTGGCGAATTGAATCACACGCAAGCCTTGCTCATCGGGCAAATGTTGCACGCGTTCACCATCCACCAGGTTCAACACCGTGCCGCCCCCCTCGTGGTTCGTCGCACTTGAGCGAGCGGTGATGACCACTTGGGCGCCACTGGACTGGTCAAGCAAAAACAAGCTGTTTGCGACGGTCTCATTTGACGCGTTCTTTTCGACGAAAAACACGCGGTCACCTTTGGCTGACTCTTGAAACTCGCCGGGCGTGACGCGCTCAATATCGGCGCGCTGTTCGAAGCGTTGGCGCAACTCTTGAATCTGGCCATTGGTCCAAGGCCAAACCCACCACTGCAGGGCGGCCACTGCAATCAGCAAAGGCAGGGCGAACTGGTAAAGCGGTGTGACAAAGCGACCCAAGCCCGTGCCGCTGCTGTGCCAGACATCCATTTCGCTGTCGCGGTACATGCGCGAGAGCACGGACACCGTGGCAATGAAGAGCGAGATGCCGATGATGGATGGCATTTGCCCGAGCGCCAAATAGCCCATGACCTCCGCAATGCCTTGCGGGTCAACGCGCCCGACATTGGCGTCGTGCAGGGTGCGCACCAAACGCACCGTCATGGTGATGGTGAATAACACCGCCCACGAGGCCCAAAAACTGCGGGTCAATTCTTTTCGGATCGAAGAATGGAATAACATGGAGGTATCTGTAAATGAAGGGTTAATTATGAACGTGGAAGTCAAGTCGATGGAAATGGGGCAGGCGTCACAGAGCGCCTGCGACGCTTTGGTGGTCTTGGTCGGTGCATCGATTGGCAGTGGCGCTGGGCCCGTCGGCGTTTGGATCAACGCCGCGGCCAAGGCCAAAGACTTTGTGAAAAACGGCGACAGTGTCCAAAGCTACGGTCTCGCCGGCGTGAAAGCCAAGCGGGTGGTGGCGGTCCGTGTAGAGGGTGACGATGCGGCGGCTTGGCGCAAAGGCTTGACGCAGGGTTTGGCGGGTTTGGCCAAGCAAAGCATCAAAAAGGTTTGCGTATTTGTCCACGCCAAAGGCTTAGACGCCACGGTTTGGCAGCAATTGGCGACCCAGTCACAAGCGGCTTTTTACAGTTACCAAACCACCAAGTCGGCCACGGCTGTTGCAGCGGTTTCTCGCACTTTGGTGCTCAGCGGATCCATAGACGCAAAAGCTCGCGACGCGGTGAAGACCGGCTTGGCCACTTGGGAGGGTGTCGCTTTGGCTCGCGAGTGGGCCAATCGCCCCGCCAACCACGCCACTCCGACACACCTGGGTGAAGCGGCCAAAGCATTGGGCAAAGCCAAGAACCTGAGCGTTCAAGTGATGGGCCCCGCCGAGGTTCGAAAGCTCAAGATGGGTGCGTTCTTGTCGGTGTCTGCAGGCTCAGAGCAGCCGTTGCGCTTCATCGTGATGCAGTACCAGGGCGCGCCCAAATCAGAGGCTCCCGTGGTGCTCGTGGGCAAGGGTGTGACTTTCGATACGGGTGGCATTTCGCTCAAGCCCGGGCCCGGCATGGACGAGATGAAGTTCGACATGGGTGGTGCGGCCAGCGTGTTGGGCGCCATGAAGTCCATCAGCCTGTTGCAACCCAAAATCAACGTGGTGGCGCTGATACCTGCTTGTGAAAACATGCCAAGTGGCAAGGCCACCAAGCCTGGCGATGTGGTCACCAGCATGAGCGGTCAGACCATTGAAATCCTCAACACGGATGCCGAGGGGCGCTTGATTTTGTGTGACGCGCTCACCTACGCCAAGCGCTTCAAGCCACGCCATGTGATTGACGTGGCCACCCTAACTGGTGCCTGCGTGATCGCACTGGGTCATGTTCGAACGGGCATGTACGCGACGTCGGACGAGCTGGCGCAGTCGCTTCAGTCTGCGGGCGATCGCGTGGCCGACCCGTGCTGGCGCATGCCGTTGGACGACGAGTACGCGCAGGGCCTGAAGTCCAACTTTGCCGACATCCCCAATATTGCTGGTCGCGATGCAGGCTCGGTTACGGCGGCTAAGTTCTTGCAAAAATTCATCGACTACGACTGGGCGCACCTTGACATCGCAGGTACTGCGTGGAACAGCGGTGCCAACAAGGGCGCAACAGGGCGACCTGTCCCCTTGTTGGTTGAGCACGTGTTGTCCCAAGTCGGCAGCAAGGCCGTTGCGGCAGGCAAAGCCACGCGCAAGGCAAGCACGCGCAAACGCTAAGAGGCAACAAGCTTTGACTGCGCTTGACTTTCACTCAGACGTGCAACAGCCGCTGCATTACGCTGCGCGGTTGGTGCGCAAGGCGTCTCAGTTGAAGCAGCCGCTGGTGCTGCTTTGTCACAGTGAGCAACTCGATGCGCTAGAAGAAGCCATCACGGCGTTGGACAAAGCCAGCCTGGTGCCCATGGGGCGCCAGGGCGCGCCCGCAGCGGTGGTTGACAGAAGCCTGATTTTGGTCGCCCACGATGCGCAGACCATCCCCGCGAGAGGGTGGTTGGTGAACCTCACGCAGACATGGCCAGCAGGCTTTGAAGCGTTTGAGAAAGTGATTGAAGTCATCGCTACCGATGAGGCCTCCGTTCAGGCAGGGCGCGAGCGTTGGGCCCATTACAAGTCCAAGGGCTACCCTCTGGCGCATCGCAAGACCCCTGCCAACGCTTGACGGGGCAAGCCCCGTCGGCCCTGTCGGTTAAAGCGTCAGCTGGCGTGGTCGGAGCCCATGCGTTCTAACTTTCTGAGCAAGGCTGGCCAAGCCACTTGTGAGCCCAAGCCAGCCGTGGCGACTTTCATGACTTCGCTCATGCCAGCCAGAATGGCAGGGTTGACCTGAACCAACTCGCCACCGGCTTGGGCGTCAATTTGGATGCGGCAGGTGTTTTCAAACGTGTACATATTCAAAAACGCATCTGGTATTGAGCCACCCACAGTCAGCAAGCCATGGTTGCGCAACATCAAGTAGTTGTTGTGGCCAAGGTCTTGCTGTAGGCGAGGGCGCTCGTCTGGGCGCAGCGCGACGCCCTCGTAATCGTGGTAGCCCAAAGAGGCCAACACAAAGGTACTTTGCTGACTGATGGGCAACACCCCCGAAGCCTGTGCACTGACGGCCACACCGGCTCGGCTGTGGGTGTGCAGCACGCAGCCGACCTCGGGGCGGGCCTCATGGACGGCGCTGTGGATCACAAAGCCCGCAGGGTTCACGGGGAAGGGCGAGTCCATGAGCTTGTTGCACTCCATGTCCACTTTGACCAAGCTAGATGCGGTGATCTCGTCAAACATCAAGCCGTACGGGTTGATCAAAAACTGGTGCTCACCACCGGTGACCGAATCGGGCAATTTGGCGCTGATGTGCGTGAACACCAGGTCGCTCCACCCATAGGCAGCGACAAGGCGGTAGCAAGCGGCTAGGTCACACCTGATTTGCCACTCTTCTTGGCTGACCACGTTTTGGACGTTGGGGATATTCATGGGGTCTCCTCGTTGTAGGTTTGGGTGGTTGAGAACA
>Ga0181560_10004831_pt1 | contig 12141 bp, 11 predicted proteins | sample 011ome_20_FD_133751 | JGI IMG/M metagenome (GOLD analysis project Ga0181560, IMG submission 133751) | Coastal salt marsh microbial communities from the Groves Creek Marsh, Skidaway Island, Georgia - 011509CT metaG (megahit assembly) | ecosystem: Environmental > Aquatic > Marine > Intertidal...
AACAGCCCTGCGAAGACGTTCGTTCTCCTTCTGCAACCGCTTCAACTCTTTGAGTTGATCCGTCCCCATACCACCATACTGCTTGCGCCAGCGGTAATACGTCTGCTCGGTAATCTGCACCTGGCGGATCGCGTCAATGCGAGCCTGGCCTTGCCCGACAAGCACATCAACCTGCCGCAGCTTGGAGACAATCTCTTCGGGTTTGTGTCGCTTCGTTGCCATCCTTGATCCTCCGTTCACTAAAATACACGGTGGACCAATTCAATGGGGGTGGATCAGTTGGTAGCCCCATTATTCTGCTGGTCTTTTCCCTCTAGGGGTTGGCGATATGGCGACACCGAACGATACAGTGAAACGGTACCGAATGGCGTTTGTGCTGGTCCTGACACTGTTGGTGTGTCTGGCCTTTGCGGCCCTCATCCGGAACTTCCTGCTGGCTGTTCTGATGGCCGTTGTGTTCAGTGCCGTTCTGCATCCGGTCTATCGTCGGGTTCGCGTGATCACGCGGGCCCGTCCGGCGCCCACATCCGGCATGGTATTGGTGCTGATGCTCGTGGCTGTGGGGATTCCGCTGATCGCGCTCGGCAGCCTCGTTGGAGCCGAAGCCCTCGCGATCAGCAAGGCGGTCTCGCCCTGGCTCCAATCCCAGATTCGCGGTGACGGGATTCTGGCTTTCCAGTTTCCGGCCTGGATGCCCTTTAGTCATGATATCGAGCCGTACAAGGCACAGCTTGTTGAGAAACTGGGCGAAGCGGCCGGTGGGGCCGGGCAGTTCCTGTTCGATGAGCTCGGAAAAGCCCATCACGGCGTTCAGGGGTGTGCGCAATTCGTGACTCATGGTGGCCAGGAAGCGGGACTTCGACGCGCTGGCCTGTTCGGCGGAAAGGCGTGCCTCATCAAGCTCGCGTGCGCGCTCCTGCATCACTGCGTTGGTCAGTTGCAGAAGAGACAGCGCCGTACCGATTCCCAGATAGTCGCCATCCCGAGTGACGATGAATCCCTTCAGTAGTGCGCTCGGTTTTTCATCGACGATCAGCCGGTTGAGCGTTTCCAGCGGGATCGAAACCTCGACCACCAGAGGTGCTGTGTCCATCATCGCTTCGACGGGTTGACGGTCGTAAAGCGCACGACCGTACTGATGCGCCATGGCCTGAATGAACTCGTGCCGGTTCACGAGACCGACGGGACGTTCACTCGACACGATCGGGATGGTGAGAAGATCCGGGTCGTTGGAGAATTTTTCCAGGATTTCGGCGCAAATCGTGCCGGCCTGCGTCGGCGGCTGGAACTCGATCAGATTCTCCAGCGATTTCTTCATGGGGCCTGCCTCTGCACCGCAACGTGAGTTGGTAGAGAACTTGCCGAATTCCCGTGAACAAATATTTAACGGGCGAGCCTAAATCGTTGATTTCATGAATGTTTCAGATATGTGGCTCTCAAGCTGGAGCCGGATGCAGCCTGCGGCTAAGCTTGATGCTTCATTGTCGACAACCACCTCTGCAAGGACGACACTCATGTTGAAAACTCTCTCTCGCGGAAGTTGTTGGGTGCCTGTCTGGTTTCTGGTTCTCGTGCTCGGAACGGGTGCGGCTCACGCCCAGGAGCCGGTGGATCTGGAACTTGTTCTTGCCGCGGACGGCTCGGGGTCGATTGATGACGAAGAACTCCGACTGCAGCGCGAAGGCTATGCCGCCGCCGTGCGCAATCCCCGGGTTCTCGAGGCGCTGACCGGCGGCATCTACGGCAAAAGCGTGATCGCCTATATGGAATGGGGTGCCGCGGAATCCCAGCACACGATTGTCGACTGGATGGTCATTGACGGCGCCGCCGCCGCCGAGGCCTTCGGCAAAAATCTGGTGGACGCGCCGCGTCAGGCCTGGGGTTACAACTCCATCAGCAACGCGATTGTCTATTCCCAGAACCTGATCGAGACCAATCTCTATCGTGGCTTGCGCCGGGTGATCGATATCTCGGCGGATGCCGGGAATATCGGCGGTGTTCCGATCACCTTTGCACGGGACAATGCCGTGGCGACGGGCATCACGATCAACGGGCTTGCGATCAGCCGGCCCGGCAGCACACGCCCGCTGCGCGCCGTCTCTCTGGAGGCCGAGTTTCGTGAGCGGATCATCGGCGGGGCCGGCGCCTTTATGGTGACGGTGGACGAGACGACCAGCTTTTCCGAAGCGGTGCTCAAGAAGATGATCCTCGAAGTCGCAGGCCTGTCACAGGTCGATCTGGCGACCTTGCCGTCGGCGGGGAGGCTGAGCTTTGCGCGCCCGGAACAAGCTCCCGCGCAACCTTCGAGATAGCTGACGGCTATGGCATGGGCGGTCCGCAAGCAGGATCGTAACTGATGGTGTAGGTTTGCCCGAAGATCAATTCAGAACACGGGGGAAACGTCCTTGTCTCAGACCTCACCACTTTCAATGTTCGATATTTCGGGAAAATCAGCTTTGGTCATTGGCGCAACAGGCGGTTTTGGCAGCGCGGCCGCACAGGCGCTTTCACAACTGGGATGCGATCTGACTATCGCGGATATGAACGGTGACAAGCTCGAGGATCTCGCCGGGAGACTGCGCGCGGAGGGCGGGACGATCGCAACGGTGGACGAAATCGCCAATTCGGAGGCGGCGGCCGAGAAGATCGTGTCGAGCGCCGTATCGGCCCATGACGGGCTCGACCTGATGTTCGTGGCCACGGGCCTGAACGATGTCGGCTATATCGAGGAGCAATCCTATGACGACTGGCGGGCCGTGATGAATGCCAATCTCGACGGATACTGGCTCGCCTGCCAGGCGGCCGGGCGGCAGTTCGCGAAACAGCCTGCCGGGCGGGGCCGCAGCAAGGTTGTGGTTGTGTCGTCCACCCGGGGGCGCCACGGCCTGCCGACGGGCTACACCGGATATTGTGCATCCAAGGCGGGGCTGGACGGCATGGTGCGAGCGCTTGCCTGTGAGTGGGGCGCCAAGGGGGTCAATATCAACGCGATCGGACCCACGGTGTTTCGCTCCCCGCTCTCGGAATGGATGTTCTCCGAAGAGGACCCGGGCAAGTCCACACGCGAAGCCATGCTCGAACGGGTGCCCGTCGGACGCCTGTCGGAAACCGACGATCTGATCGGTGGCCTGATCTATCTGCTGTCACCCGCATCCGACTATGTCACCGGGCAAACGCTGTATATCGATGGCGGCTACACGGCAGAGTGACCTTCGCCCCGATTTCGCGCTAGGCTGAGCCTTCAAAAGGGGAAAGGAAACATCAGATGGCGAAGGTATCGGTTTCGGAGAAAATCCCGGCCAATGCGCAACAGGTCTGGGAGATGATCGGCAACTTCAACAGCCTGGCGGACTGGCATCCGGCGATTGAGAAAAGCGAACTTGAGGAGGGCGGTTCGGTCCGTCGTCTGACCATGCCCGACGGGACGACAATCGTCGAAACGCTGACCTCGGAAGACGGCAAGGAACGGATATATGAATACGTGATCCCGGACGGCCAGTTGCCGTTGTCGGGGTACAAGGCCTTTATTCGCGTGGTCGAGGATGATGACGGGAATTGCACGGCGACCTGGGAAAGCGAATTCGAACCCCAGGCCCCCAATGCCGAGGACATGGTGACGGGGCTCTATCAGGCCGGTTTCGACAATCTGCGCAAGATGTTCGGCGGCTGATCTGCCGGACTGATTTCGGGTTTTGATTCAGGCCCATTCAACGACCGAGACTTTCGATGATGTTCAAACTGATCCTTTGGGCCATTCCCTGGCTGTTCCGCTTTGCCAAATGGCGCTCGCCGGAATTCCGCCAGCGTTTGTGCGAGCGAAACATGGTCGTGCAGATACGGACCCATGACGGGCAGGCCGGGCGTTATATTGAAATCGAGAACGGTGAAATCCGCTCACGTGCGGGGCTGCATGCGGCGCCGACCGTCGAGTTGATTTTCAAGACCGCGGCTGTCGGTGCGCGTCTGCTGATGCCGCCGATCGATCAGCTCGAACAGATCGACGCGCTGAAGAACTTTCTGGTCCGCCTCGAGGGGCCGGACGAGGACGGGGTGTGGTTTGCACAGACCGTCATGGCGGCCACCACGGCCGGTTGGAAATTCGGGCGCAAGATGCCCGACGGCACACGGCGGTTCTGCACCATGACGAATGGCGGGCCGCTGTTCGTCTATGTGCAGGACGGAAAGATTATCCGCACTGCGCCGGTGGTCTTCGACGACGACGATCCCGAGACCTGGGAGATCGCAACCCGGGGGAAAGTCTTCTCGCCGCCACGCGCTGCCTCGCTCTCGCCCCATGCGATGAACTGGAAGTCGATGGTCTATGCGCCCAACCGTCTCCAGTATCCGATGAAGCGCGTTGACTTCGATCCGAACGGTGAACGTAACATCCAGAACCGCGGTATCTCCGGATACGAGCGGATCAGCTGGGACGAAGCGCTCGATATCGTGTCTTCCGAGATCAAGCGGATGAAGCGCGACTATGGCACCGGTGCCATAGCGTCGAGCAACGGCTCCCACCACAACTGGGGCAATATCGGCTATTACCTCAGCGCCAAATTACGGTTCATGAACGCGATCGGCACCACCGAGGTGCACCACAACCCCGACAGCTGGGAAGGCTGGTACTGGGGTGCCTTGCATCATTGGGGCGGCAGTCTGCGCGTGGGTGGCGGTGAACTCTTCGGAACGGTGGAGGACTGTCTCGAGAATGCCGAGATGGTGGTCTTCTGGTCCAGCAACCCGGAAGCGACCGGCGGGGTTTATGGCGGCCAGGAAGGCACCGTGCGACGCCAGTGGCTGCGCGATCTGGATATCGAGCTCGTCCATATCGACCCCTATTACAACGACACCGCGCAGTTCCTCGGGGGCAAGTGGATCAGCCCGCGCCCGACGACTTCGCCGGCGCTTGCACTGGCGATTGCCCATGTCTGGATGACCGAAGGCCTTTACGACAAGGAGTATGTCGAAGCCCGGACCAAGGGGTTTGAGGCCTGGCGCGATTATGTCCTCGGGGTTGAGGACGGGGTTGCCAAGACCCCGGAATGGCAGGAGGCCGAGACCGGCGTGCCGGCCAAGGATGTGCGCGCGCTGGCCCGGAAATGGGGCAGCAAGCGCACCTATCTTGCGGTCGGCGGGATGGGCAACACCTTCGGCGGCGCGTGCCGCAACTCCAACGGCACCCAGTGGACCCGCACGATGGTGTGCCTTATGGGGATGCAGGGGCTGGGCAAGCCGGGCGTCAATGTCGGCAATCTGCAGCTCGGCGCGCCGCTCGATTTCAGCTTCTATTTCCCGGGCTATGCCGATGGCGGCATTTCCGGCGATTTGAACAACACCGCCATGGCCGCGGCGCTGTATCAGCGGATGCCGCAGCTTCCGACCATGAATCCCTCGACGCAGTTGATCCCGCGTCTGCGGCTGCCCGAGGCGATTATCGACGGACATGCCGAGGGCTATCTCTGGGATGCCCGGACGATGGAGGGGCAGTTCTCGAAAATCGTCTATCCGAAGCAGGGGCACGCAAAGGTGCACATGCTCTATCGCTACGGCACGGCGATCCTGGGCACGCTCAACGATGCCAACCGTTATGTGGAGATGTACCGCTCCGAGAACCTGGAGTTCGTGGTCAATCAGTCGATCTGGAACGAGGGCGATGTGCAGTTCGCGGATGTTATCCTGCCGGCCTGCACCAATCTCGAGCGTGACGACATCAGCGAGTGGGCAAATGCGGGCGGCTATGGCGCGCATTTCAATTCCCAGATCAATCACCGGATCATCACCTTCCAGGCAAAATGCGTCGAGCCGGTCGGGGAGTCCCGGTCCGATTACGACATCTTCTCCGCGCTGGCCTGCCGGCTGGGCCTGGGTTCGTATTACACCGAGGGCATGCGGGAGCTCGACTGGGTCAAGCGCATGTTCGATGCGTCCGATCTGCCCAAGCATATCTCGTGGAAAAAATTCATCGAGCGCGGCTATTTCGTGGTGCCCTCGGAAACCCCCGAGCATCGCGCCCCGACCGCTTATCGCTGGTTCGCCGAAGGCCGCAAGAAGGACCTGCCCGAGGCCATGCCGCTGCCCGGTGACTACACCGAGCAGTTCCTCGAAGGCCTGCAGACCCAGTCCGGCAAGTTCGAGTTCGAGAGCTCAAGCCTGAAACGCTATGCGCCCGAGGATCCCGAGCGCCCGCCAATCGTGAAGTACACCCCGTCCTGGGAAGGGCGGGATGCCCCGGAACTGTCTGCCTATCCGCTGCAGTTGATGACGCCCCATGCGCGGTTCAGCTTCCACTCCCAGGGGGACGGCAAGGACAGCTTCCTCAACGACATCGCCGATCACCGCATGCTGATCGACGGCCACTATTACTGGATCCTGCGGCTCAATCCGGCCGATGCGACGGCGCGCGGGATTGCGAAGGGGGATCTCGTCAAGGTCTTCAACGACCGCGGCGCGGTCCTGTGTGCAGCATTGCTCACCGAGCGGCTGCGTTCGGGGGTCGTGCAGGGTTATGAATCCTCTGCCGTTTACGAGCCCATGGGCGAACCGGGCCGCTCGGTGGATCGTGGCGGATGTCTCAATCTGCTCTCGCCGCGCCGCTCCCAGGTGAAGAATTCGCACTCCATGGCGAACGGCACTGCGATGGTCGAGGTCGTCCCGTGGGATGGCGACATCACCTTCGAACGCAAGGTGCCCTATACCGATGGCGCACCGATGCGCGCGGAGGCTGCAGAATGAGCAAGTGGAACCTGATTGTTGACGTGGCCAACTGCACCAATTGTCACCTGTGTACCCTTGCCGTGCAGGATGAGCATGTGGGGAACAGCTTTCCCGGATATGCCGCCGAGATGCCCAAGCACGGTCACAAGTGGATCGACATCAAGCGGGCGGAGCGGGGGCAGGGCACCCAGGTCGATGTCGCCTATGTCCCGACCATGTGTCAGCTCTGCGACGATGCCCCCTGTATCGCGGCGGCGCGCGGCGGCGCGGCCTATAAGCGCGATGACGGGATCGTGGTGATCGACCCCGAGAAGTCGAAGGGGCAGAAGCAGATTGCCGAAGCCTGCCCCTATGGTGCGGTCTGGTGGAACGAGGCGCTCGATATTCCGCAGCACTGGTTTTTCGATGCGCATCTTCTCGATCAGGGCTGGGATGCGCCGCGCTGCGCCAGCATCTGCCCGACCGGCGCGTTGCGTGCGGTGAAAGTCGATGATGCGGAGATGCGCAGGATATCCGAGGCCCAGGACCTCGAACCGCTGCGCCCGGACCTAGAGACCCGGCCCCGTGTCCATTACCGGAATTTGTGGCGCTACAACTCTGCTTTCATTGCCGGGACGGTGTCTGTCCAGCGCGAGGGGCTGGTCGAATGTCTCGAGGGGGCACAGATCGTACTCCAGCGCGACGGCCAGACCGTACAGGCGGTCGAGAGTGACGGGTTCGGGGATTTCAAGTTCGACCGCCTGGACGCGGATGGCGGTGCATATACGCTCGAGATTTCCGGACCGGGACACGAAACCAGTCGCCAGAACGTGACGCTGCACGAGAGCGTCAATCTGGGCGAGATACGTCTGGACTAGCGGGTTGAACGCGGCGGCGACCACGCCCGATCGCTGGACCGGGTACTACAAGAAAACCGGATCGCGCCCGCCGCGCCCGACGCTTCTTTTGGCGCTCGACAAATTCGATGATGAAGGCGCTGCGATGTCGCGCTTGGCCGTGGATCTCGGGGCGGGCGGCGGCCGCGACGTGATCGAGATGTTGCGGCGCGGCTGGCGCGTGATTGCAATTGATGCCGAACCCGATGCCGGTGCGGCGATCCGGGCGCGTAACGATCTGCCATCAGGTGCTGAACTCGAAACCCGTGTGGGACGGTTCGAGGACGCGGACTGGCCGGTTTGCGACCTGGTCAATTCAAGTTTCGCCCTGCCGCTCTGTCCCCCGGAGTCCTTTCCCGGGGTCTGGGCAAAAATCATGCACAGCCTGAAGCCCGGTGGCCGGTTTTCGGGACAACTCTATGGCGACCGGGATAGCTGGGTCGGCCGCGAGGGCATGACATTTCACACCCGCGCCGAAGCCCGGGCCCTGCTGGCCGGTCTCGAAACGGAGATGTTCGAGGAAGAAGATGACGATTCCACCACGCCTCGTGGTGAGACCAAGCACTGGCACGTGTTCCACATCGTGGCGCGCAAACCGGCCTAGGCGTCCCGGTCCCAGTCGAAGAGCAGCGGTTCCTTGGCCAGGAACCGGTCGAGTGCGGCACGGTGATAGGTGCTCGCATTGGCATCGGCCTGCCCGTCGGCCTCGGCATCCAGCGCATCGGCGCGTGATGTTTCGAAGGTGTCCTGAAGAATTTTCTTGGCGCGCGCAATCGCATCGGGTGAGGCATCGCGGAACCGCGCCGCGAAGGACTGCGCGTGTTCGAGGAGATTTTCATCCTCGACGATCTCCAGGACTAGCCCCAGCCGCTGCGCCTCTTCGACATCGAGCGTACGCGCGGTCAGGATCAGGTCCTTGGCGCGCTGCAGCCCGACCAGACGGGGCAGCAGATACATGGCGCCCCAATCGGGGACAAGGCCGATTTTCCCGAAGGACATGGCAAATTTGGCGCGGCGCGCGGCGATCACGAAATCACAGGCAATGGCCAGCGAGAATCCGGCCCCGGCGGCCGCGCCGTTGACCGCTGCGATGGTCGGGATAGGAAGATCGAGCCATCGATCCAGGGTTGTGTGGGACACCTTCATGCGTTCGCGCATGGCCGCAGGGCCTTTCTCGTTCATCTCGCGCAGCACCTTGATGTCCCCACCGGCGCAGAAAGCCGGACCGGCTCCCGTCAGCACGACCGCGTGGATTGTGTCGCCCGCCATGTCGCCAAGCCGCACGACAGCGTCGGCGAACTCGTCCCGCAAGGCGCCACCGAGCGGGTTACGTGCCTCGGGACGGTTGAAGGTGATGGTGGCGACACCGTCACGCGTGTCGAGCATTAGTTCCGTGTAGCTCTGGGTCATGTTGCGTTCCTGATCTGTGGTAAGACAACGCCTGATCCATAGCATGCACACACATCGACTTGTGCGAAAGACAACGCGCTTGATGGAAAGAGGAACGCACCATGAGCAATGCCGAACTGCTGGAACCGACAATCGACCCCAACACCAAGAACCTGACCTACCGGAATGTGGTGGGCCGTAACGCCGGCGGCAGCCGGACCGAAATCTCGGTTCGCGACACGCCGGGCTTCGCGACTGATGAGCCGACGGCACGTGGCGGCACCAACACCGGTGCGACGCCCGTGGAAACGGTGATGGGCGGACTGTGCGGATGTGATGCTGTGATCACGGGGATCGTGGCGGAGCTGATCGATTTCGAATATGGCGATATCGAGTATGTCTGCGATGCCGAAATCGACCCGCGCGGCGTGCATGGTGTCGAGGGGTTTCATCCGTATTTCGAAAAGGTCACCCTGAAGAAGACCATCAGGACCAACGAACCCGAAGACCGGATCGAAAAGCTGAAGAAGAACGTCGAACAGCGTTGCCCGGTCAGCAATCTCATCCGCGATGCCGGTGTCGATCTGCATATCGAATGGATCGTTGAGCCCATGTAGGCGCTGATCCCATGACAAAAAAAGGGCCGGCAATTTGCCAGCCCTTTTCGTTTGGCCGCGGATGCGACCGGAATTTGCGCGCTACTTGATGTCGTAGCGGACCGGCCATTTGTGACCCAGGTCTTCATGGATTTCGACGGCCATGCGGACGACCTTCGAACCCGGAAGGCCCTTGGAGTCGGCTTCCTTGGCGCGCTCGTTCGGGAAGTCGGCGAGTGCCTTGGCCCAGTTCAGGCGGGCTTCGTCCGAAACCTTGCGGATGTTGGCGCCGTTCTGAACCATGCGGCCCAGATTGGTGGCCTCCAGTTCATCCAGCCAGGGGCCGGTGAACTCTTCGGTTTCCCGGGCTGCTTCCATCATGGCGTTCTGCACGACCGGCGGGAGATCTTCCCACACGTCCTTGTTGATGGTCAGGCCATGGAAGGTCTTCGCACCGAAGCCGACGATGGTGTAGTTCGGGGCCGGCTCAAAGAGCTTGTGGCTCCAGCCCACCGACGGGAACAGGATCACGCCGTCATAGACACCGGTCTGCAGCGACGGATAGACGTCCGGCAAGGTGGTGCCGACCGGAATCGCGCCCAGGCTTTCAACCCAGGGAAGGTTCGGACCGGCGCCCGAGAGCTTGCGGCCCTTGAGTTCGGACACGTCACTCCACGGGAAGGTGGTGTAGAGGCCGTAGTTGTCGAAGCCGAAGAGCGAGAGAAGCTTCTGATTGTACTTCTCTTCGAAGATGTTCCCCATCTCCGGCACTTCGTCATAGATCTTGCGCGTCACCTGGGTGCCGAGCGTCGCGGTCTGTGAGTCGAACGGCATCCAGAGCGGATAGACGTTCAGGAACAGGTTCGACGGCTCGAAGCAGAAGCAGTAGCCGCCCATATCGACGATGCCGTCCTGCACGCCTTCCAGCGTTTCGGCGACCTTCACGATGGAGCCGCCATAGGCTTCGTTGAAGTTGGCGGTGTGACCCAGTGCTTCCAGCTTGGCTTTGACGCGCGGAACGAACTGCTCCGACATCATGACCACATAGCCGGTCTGCGGCGCATGGCCCGAGGCCATACGGAAGTTGAAGGTGTCGGCCTGCGTGGCGGAACCGGCGGCGGCAACAAAGCCGACAGTCGCGGCAGCAGCGACGAGTGTTTGTTTGAATTTCACGGTGATTTTCCTCCTGATTTCCCCGAAAACGGGATGGATAGGTACGTATTATTGTCTTTGGGAACTTCATGCCCCTGCGTACTTCGTGTCGAGACTACTCACGTTTTAGTGGCGTGACAACCAGAAGGGTCGTTTCTATACTCGTCGATACTGGTGTCTGGGGTTGAACCCGGATGCAATTCCAGTTTGGGCAGAGAAAGATCGGGAAACGATCTCCTGCCATATGTCTTTCTGAGGGGGACTTCGTCTTGAAACATATCGACCTTCCGGTCCTGGGCTTCATTGATGTCTGGTCGGAACGCATCAGCAAATGGCTGATGGTGATCGCGGCCATGTGGGCGTTTCTGCTCGCCTTCTACATTCTTGTGGATGTGATCGGACGCTTCTTCGGGTTCCCGCTCAAAGGCACGCATGAAGTCGTGAAGAACTCGATCGTCATGATCGCCTTCATGCAATCCGCATATTGTGTGTTGTCGCGCTCGATGCTGCGGGCCGATTTTCTGCTGCACCTGATCGGCGACAAGGCCCAGCGGCTGTTCAACATCATCGGCTATTCACTGGGCGCTGTGTTCTTCCTGGCTCTGTTCATCGGAACCTACGAGCCGGCGATCCACTCGGTGGTCAGCGGTGAATTCGAGGGCGAGGGCGCCTTGCGCGTTCCCACATGGCCGGCGCGTGTTGTCATTCTGGTGACCAGTGCCTTGCTCGTGGTGAACTACGCCATGCTGGCGCTGAAGGAGATTTTGATAAACCCGGACCATGCGGACGATCCGCTGGCCGCGGAATAGACGCGGCTCAGGGGGGAACAATCCATGTTTGATTCAACAACCGTTTTTATCGTCCTGGGGCTTTTGCTGGTTCTGGTTTTCTCCGGCATGCATGTCGCCATTGCTCTGGGCGTCACCAGCGCGGTCGGCGTGTATCTTGTGACCGGTCGTGATTCGGTCGTACTGGCTCTGATCCAGAACACGTTCTACGACGCGATCCGGGACTACATTTTTGCCGTTATTCCCTTGTTCATGCTAATGGGCGAGTTCATCGGCAGATCCGGAGCCACATCCGATCTTTATATCGGGCTTCAAAGAACCTTCCGGCGTATCCCGGGCCGACTGGCCCTGGCCACCCTGTTCGGCAATGCGATTTTTGCCTTCGTCACGGGTGTGAGTATCGCCTCGGCGACGACGTTCACGCGGATCGCCTATCCGGAGATGACCAAGTACGGCTACAGCAAGAGCTTCTCGCTTGGCACCATTGCCGGCAGCGGCTGTCTCGGCATGCTGATTCCGCCCAGCGTTCTGATGATTGTCTGGGGGATTCTGACCGAACAGTCGATTGGCAAGCTGTTCCTGGCAGGTGTTCTGCCGGGCCTGATCCTGACCTCGCTCTTTGCGGGC
>Ga0181560_10004832_pt1 | contig 12137 bp, 7 predicted proteins | sample 011ome_20_FD_133751 | JGI IMG/M metagenome (GOLD analysis project Ga0181560, IMG submission 133751) | Coastal salt marsh microbial communities from the Groves Creek Marsh, Skidaway Island, Georgia - 011509CT metaG (megahit assembly) | ecosystem: Environmental > Aquatic > Marine > Intertidal zone...
ATAAGCCATGGGCGGTAGCAGAATTAGAAGAAAGTAAAAAACTCGCATTTAAAGACTTGCTTCGAAGTATGCCTGATGTGGACCAAGACAACTCGACCTCCACGCCCTACCCGTACAGCATCCATCACAATTGGATCGTCAACACCCCCATGGAAGTAGGACTTGCACCTGAGGAATATGCCTTGAAAGCATTAGACAAAGCAGCGCAATACACCAATCCATTCGGGATGTTTGTAACCGGTATTGATCGCGATGAAAGTGCAGGAACCGATACAGATGGGTTCGCAAAGCGCAAGAAAGCATTTACCTATGTGGGAGCAGTTATGACTCTACCAACGGGTGTGGCAGCCGTTGCCGAAAACAACTACGGCCGTCCAGACCAGGCTCTAGACTACCTACACCGAATGTCTAGAAGTTGGGGATATGCTTTTCCCGGAAGTATGTATGAGGTGAGCCCAGATTTCGGCATGATGTGTCAGGCGTGGAACATTTATAGTTTCGCCTACCCTATTGTTAGGCAATTTTTTGGAGTTCAACCTAATCCCGAAGACCACACCATTACTGTAGATCTCTCCTTCCCATCGACCTGGAATCACCCTCAGCTGAAAGGAATTCGAATTGGAGAAGGCAGCAACGAAACGTTCTTAGATATCACCTACTTGAAAGGAGAAGGAACCCGTAAAAATCAAATCATGCTTCTTCAAGAGGGCGCATCTGTATGGACTTTGCGAACTTCCATTCCTGAAGGCGCCACAGTTACCGTTGATGAAAGGGTTGAGGAGATGACCTCAAGTCAAAATCATAGATTGGAAGTTCAGGGTCGAAAGGTAATTATACGTTGGTAATAGCTACTTTTAGCGCATGAATACAATTTCATTAATCGGAATAGCGGCAGCGCTGTTGACAACGGCTTCTTTTGTGCCTCAGGCTTGGAAAATACTGCGCTTGCGTCAAGTTAAAGACCTGAGCTTAACGATGTACATCATGATGTTCAGCGGCCAATTATGCTGGCTTGCCTACGGTCTATTTCTCGGCGACCTTCCTTTGATCATCGCCAACGTCGTCGGCGGAAGTCTCACAGGCACCATACTTGGTTTCAAGTTATTCTTGAAATAGCCTCCGATTCAACCCTACTTGGCATATTTTTTGACTATTGCGAGGAACAAATTAGGTCGTTTTTGGCTTATAACGTTGTTAAACAACCGCAAAATGAAAAAATGGATTGCCCTCTTAGGGATCATCTTTAGTACTACCGCTTTCGCTCAGAATGTAACTATCAGTGGATATATTCGCGATGCAGCAACCGGTGAGGAATTAATCAACGCCTCCATCATTAACCAGAAAGGACAAGGAACCGTAACTAACATTTACGGGTTTTATTCGCTCACTGTTCCTGCCGATAAATACGACTTTGTAATCAGCTATATTGGTTACGAAAACATCGAAAAATCAATCGATTTACGCGAGAGCACAACGCTGAATTTTGAACTAAAGGAAGCAACAAATCAGCTTGCCGAGGTCGAGGTTACTGCCAAGAAATTGGACGAAAACCTCAACCGTGCGGAGATGTCAACCACTCAGCTCACCGCCAAGCAAATCAAAACCATTCCTCAATTTCTCGGTGAATTTGACGTTATTCGCTCCATCACCCTACTTCCTGGTGTAACTACTGTTGGAGAAGGCGCAAGTGGATTTAATGTGCGCGGAGGTAAAACCGATCAAAACTTAATTCTTCTCGACCAGGCTCCGGTTTACAACAGCTCCCACATCTTTGGATTCTTCTCTGTATTCAACGGAGACGCTGTTCGTGATTTGAAACTCTACAAAGGAGGTATTCCTGCGCCATTCGGTGGACGTTTGTCTTCCGTACTTGATGTACATCAGAAGGAAGGAAACACCAAGGAATTCGGTGGAACAATGGGCTTGGGATTACTTTCTTCTCGCCTCATGTTGGAAGGACCATTAGTTAAAGATAAAGCCAGCTTTATGGTTGCCGGACGTCGCTCTTACCAAGATGTGTTACTCAAGGCAAGCCCTAATGATGATTTAAACACCATCATTGCAAACTTCTACGACTTCAACGCTAAGGTCAACTATAAATTCAATGACAAAAGCCGATTGTTCCTAAGCGCGTATTACGGAAAAGATGCCTTTGGTGTCCCGGGATTGGTGAAATTCAACTGGGGGAACCTTGGGCTAACGGGTCGCTGGAACTACCTGATCACGGACAAGCTCTTTATGAACGTGAGCACCATATATTCGGATTACGACTACGCAATTGGCTTTGATTTCCCTCAAGCTAAAATTGACAACATTGCCTACATTAAAAACCAGACAAATAAGATTGGATTCAGCTGGTTCCCTAACGCGAAACACCAGGTAAATTATGGTGCAGAAGCGACCATCTACGATTTCGAACCATTCTCCACGGTCTTCGATTATATCGATACCAATCTGGCCGACATCAATATCGAACTACAAAATGAATACGCGGTTGAGCCGGCGATTTATATTGAAGACAATTGGAAATTGAACAATCGCCTCACTATTCGCGGTGGTCTTCGTTACAGCTCCTTTTACAATCTCGGAGCGCGCGACGTAGTAAACTATACACCAACAGCTAACGGGACCGTTCGCAACGACCTGATCACAGATACTACCAGCTATGGCTCTATGGAGATCATTGAAGCTTTTGACGGCTTACAAGGACTTGAGCCTCGTTTAGGTATCAACTATAAAGCAACAGAAAACACTGCGATTAAAGCGAGCTACAATAGAATGCGCCAGTACATTCATTTGATCTCAAACACCACTTCCTCTTTGCCGATCGACACGTGGCGCCCTGCTGGACGCTACATCGATCCGGGAACAGCGGATCAAATCGCCCTTGGATGGAACCGCAACTTCCAAGACGGTGAATGGCAGCTGAGTATCGAAAGCTACTACAAGTCTATGCGTGATCTCGTAGATTTCAAAAATGGTGCGCAGCCTACCGGAATTGACAACCTAGAAATTGCCCTGATGACTGGACGAGGCAGAAGTTACGGTGTGGAAATGCAATTGGACAAAAAAGTTGGACAACTCACCGGTTGGATTGCCTACACCTACAGCAGGTCCGAACTTCAAGTAGACCTCGGTGCAACACCAGATGAATGGATCAACCTGGGCGAGTGGTATTCTGCTGCTCAAGATAAACCGCACGATATAGCGATCGTTGCAGCCTATGCCTGGAAGCCAAATATCAGTTTCTCCGTTTCATTCATTTACCAGACTGGAAAGCCGTACACTTACCCGGAAGCTAAGAGTGAATTTGAAGGTATCATTTACCCCTTCGCACTGAGCAGAAACAACAGTAGAACCCCTGCCTACCACCGCTTAGATTTAAGTATGGACATCTCCATACCAAATAAAAAGGACCGCGACTGGAAAGGAAGCTGGAATATTGGAGTTTACAATGCCTATGCCCGCAAAAATGCCTTTAGTATTTTCTTTGAAGAGGAATTGGACGAGAACAATATCCCAACTGGACAGACTAAAGCTACGCAACTTTCCATCTTTGCTACGGCCATCCCAACTATCACATACAACCTAGACTTTTAAGCAATGAAAAAACTGATTCTATTTAGCTTTCTAAGCATTGCCATTACTTCTTGTGAGATTGACGTCACAGACAAGGTCATCACTGACGCCTACGATGGCGCTGCGCTGATCTCTGTGAGTGGAGCTGTAACCGATTTACCGGGGACAGGGACCTATCTTGATTTGGGCATCAGCTCACCATATTTAAGCACGGATGAAGCCTCTAAAATTTCAGGTGCGCAGATTGAAGTCTATAAAAACGATAGCTTGATCGCCAACCTTGCCGAGGTAAGCACAGGCCGATATGAAGATACCGCGCTACTTGCACAAGTTGGCCAGGGTTACCGTATCGTCATAGATGTCCCATCTGGTTACGGCGATGCTACAGGTGTTTGGGAAAGCACGACAGATGTTGTCAATGCACCTTTCACTTTCCTTGCCCCAATGTTTCCAATTTTAGAAGACGACAGCAGCTGGGTAGATTTCAGAACCGGCGACTCTGTTTTCTATGCAGATGCCGATTCGGCTTACTACAGTCCTTACGCACTATGGAATGACCCAGCAGGTGTTGGTAACGCGTATTGGGTAAAGAATTACTGGACCACGAAAATCTATGCTCCCCAAGGCCCGACTGGACCGCTCACTCCGGAAGAAACAGAAAAAAGCTTGAATTCAAGCATTAACATTTTCAACGACGAGCAGTTTATTCAAGGTCCACAGGTGAGCCGCTTCAACTTTATCGGACCTCCTTACACAGTATTCCGCGATACCTTGATCAATCTTGCATTTGAAACAAGAACAGTGAGTAGTGGTATGTACGACTACCTAACCATCATGGGAAACAACATCGGTGGCGGCGGACTTTTCAGCGTGCCATATAGCCCTCAGATTGGAAATATTAGACGACAAGACGATACAACCGTTTATGGTTTAGGGTATTTTTATGCAACTTCGATTAGATTTGATAGCATAACCCTATTTCACCCATACTAATGGATCAAATACATTGGGCCAGCGACTGGCTGCGTCAACTGCATGTTTCTGAATATTGGATCGAGTGGTTGGTGCTCGGTATCGACATCGTCCTATTGACGGTCATTTCACTGTTTGCAGACTTCCTCTCCAGGAAAATCCTCGTACGTGTGATACACACGGCCGTAAAGCGTACTAAGGCAACTTGGGACGATTATTTCTTTGAGCAGCGCGTGTTTAAAAACCTCGCCCATCTGGTGCCGGCTGGAATCGTTTACCAAAGCCTGCCCTTTGTATTCAATGATGTTCCAAAGATGATTCCAATCATCGAGAAGTTCGTCATTCTATACACTATTGTCCTCGGGGTAAGCTTAATCAATCGCACCTTACGCGCACTTGAGAATTGGCTCACCAAGAACGACAAGTATACCAACACACCCATTCGTACGATTAGTCAGGTCATTCGCCTTCTCGCGTTTTTCGGTGCTGCTATTGCTGTCATATCACTTCTAACGGGCACTTCTGCAGGCGCAATTCTAGGCGCATTCGCCGGGACCACTGCCATCCTGATTCTTGTATTTCAGGATAGTATCAAAGGGCTTTTGGCCAATTTCCAAATCCACATGTACGATTTGGTAAAGGTGGGTGATTGGATCACCTTCTCTCAATACGGTGTAGACGGGGACGTAATGAGCATTGATTTAACGACAGTAAAAGTCAAAAACTTTGATAAGACCATCAGCACTGTTCCTGCAACGGCCTTTGTGAGCGATAGCTTTGTGAATTGGCGCGGCATGTCCGAGACCGGTGCACGACGCATCAAACGCAACATTCATATTGACATTACCTCCATACGCCACCTTGATGAGGGGCTGCAGGACAGTCTCCGAGAGATTGACTTAATCTCCGATTTCATGCACGGGCGCCAAGCAGAAATAGATGCCGTGAATAAGGAACGCAACATTAAAGGCGCGAGCTTATTAAACGGACGTCGCCAAACCAACATCGGGCTCTATCGCAAATACATTGAATTTTATCTGCGCAACCACCCGAATATCAACACGGAGCACACCTTAATGGTACGTCAACTACAACCTACTACAGAGGGCATTCCTGTAGAGGTCTATTGCTTCACAAACACTACCGACTGGACCATTTATGAAAACATCATGGCAGATGTATTCGACCACCTCTATGCGGCCACTCGCCACTTTGATCTGGCACTTTTCCAAAAACCAACAGGGGCAGATATTCGCAGCATTAAGGCTTAAAGGAGCTGTCGGCGCGAAATATTCCCGCATAAAAAACACCCCTGCAAAGCTCGCTTTGCAGGGGTGTTTCATTTATGAATCTACACGTAGAGTGCTTGCTCTGTATTAAGCCTCTGCCGTCTCCATGTAACTTTCGATAGGCTCACACGTACAAACGAGATTACGATCACCGTAAGCATCGTCCACACGACGTACCGTAGGCCAGAATTTATTCTCACTCACATACGGAAGTGGGAATCCAGCTTTCGAACGAGTATATGGGAAGTCCCAATGATCACCACAGATCATGTACTGGGTGTGCGGAGCATTTTTCAAAACGTTCACTTTTGCATCCACCGATTCGTCTTCAATCTCACGAATCTCTGCACGAATACTCAGCATCGCATCACAGAAACGATCTAGTTCTGCTAGACCTTCAGACTCTGTAGGCTCTACCATTACAGTACCTGCAACTGGGAAACTTACTGTCGGAGCATGGAAACCATAGTCCATCAAACGCTTCGCAATATCGGTTACTTCAACCCCCGCATCACGTTTGAATGGGCGACAATCCAAAATCATTTCATGAGCACAACGACCGTTTTCACCGGTGTAGAGCACATCAAATGAACCCGCTAAACGCTCCTTAATATAGTTAGCGCTCAAAATGGCATATTTCGTACTGTCTGTTAAGCCTTCACTTCCCAACATCTTGATGTAGGCGTAAGAAATCAAAAGGATCAACGCAGAGCCCCACGGAGCTGCAGAAATACTCGAGATACCTTGCTCTCCACCCATATCTATAACCGTGTGCTTTGGAAGGAATGGCGCTAGGTGAGATTTACAACAAATTGGACCCATACCTGGACCACCACCACCGTGAGGGATAGCGAATGTTTTGTGCAAGTTCAAGTGACAAACATCAGCACCGATCAGGCCTGGCGATGTCAAACCTACCTGTGCATTCATGTTTGCACCATCCATATATACTTGACCACCGTGCTGGTGAATGATCGAAGTGATTTCTTTTACACTTGCTTCAAATACACCGTGTGTTGACGGGTAAGTAATCATCAGTGATGAAAGATTTTCACTGTGTTTCTCTGCTTTCGCACGTAAATCCTCTACATCGATATTACCGTTCTCATCACAAGCAACAACTATCACTTTCATTCCTGCCATAACCGCAGAAGCTGGGTTGGTACCGTGTGCTGATGATGGGATCAAGGCAATATTTCTGTGGTGATCACCATTGGCCTGGTGGTAGGCACGAATAACCATCAAACCTGCATATTCACCTTGCGCACCAGAGTTTGGCTGTAATGAAGTAGCGTCAAAGCCAGTAATCTCTGCAAGGTCTTTTTCCAATTCTTCGATTACCTGCATGTAGCCAGCCGCTTGTTCTACAGGGACGAATGGGTGCAAATTGTTCCATGAACCGCTTGATAATGGAATCATCTCAGAAGCCGCATTTAGCTTCATTGTACACGAACCGAGAGAAATCATACTGTGATTCAAAGCGAGATCTTTGCGCTCCAAATACTTCAAGTAGCGCATCATATCGGTTTCACTTCTGTAGCTATGGAAAACCTCATTGGTCATAAAGGCAGAGCTACGAACCAGTGCTTCAGGAATATAGGTTCCTAAATCACTCATTTCGATCGTATCTACACCTTCCGCTGCTGCTAAGACTGCAATGATCTCTGCAACATCTTCATCAGTGGTAGTCTCGTTCAGTGAAATACCGATGGTCTTTTCATCGAAGTAGCGGAAATTGATTTCAGCATCTTCACTAAGCGATTTCAATGTATTCGCATCACTAGATTTCAAGCTGATTTTCAACGTATCGAAGAAGCTCGCATTGTGCTGAACAAGTCCCATACCTTTTACCGCCTCGTTTAACGTACCGGTCTTCGTATGAATTGCCTCTGCGATGTCCATCAAACCTTCTGGACCGTGATATACTCCGTAAGCTCCCGCCATTACAGCTAGCAATACTTGAGCTGTACAAATGTTAGAAGTAGCTTTATCTCTTTTGATGTGCTGCTCACGCGTCTGGAGTGCCATGCGCAATGCTGGATTGCCATCCGTATCTATAGTTCTACCGATGATACGTCCAGGGATATGACGCTTGTACGACTCTTTTGTTGCAAAATATGCTGCGTGCGGACCACCGTATCCTAATGGAATACCGAAACGCTGCGTCGTTCCTACAACTGCATCAGCACCCCATTCTCCCGGAGGGGTTAGCAATACGAGTGACATGATGTCTGCAGCAACTACTAACTGAACCTCAGCTGCATTACATTTTGCAGCAAATCCGCGGTAATCTTCGATAGAACCATCCGCATTTGGGTACTGCACTAATGCTCCGAAAAATTCATCCGTAGCTTCAAATTCGCGGTAATCGCCTACGACCAATTCCACGCCGATAGGAGTGGTTCTTGTTTTCAGCAAATCTAAACTTTGAGGGAACGTGTTGTGATCCACAAAGAATTTGTTAGCGCCTGCTTTCTTTTTAGCGCGTGGCATAGCACCATAGAACATTGACATCGCCTCTGCAACTGCCGTAGACTCGTCCAACAAAGATGCATTGGCCAATTCCATCCCAGTCAAATCAACTACCATCGTCTGGTAGTTCATTAAAGCTTCTAATCGACCTTGGGCAATCTCAGCTTGATACGGAGTGTATGCAGTATACCATCCCGGATTCTCCAGAATATTGCGCTGAATAACGCCTGGCAACACGGTTGGATGGTATCCCAAACCGATGTATGTTTTGAACACGCTATTCATTTCACCGAGCGCAGTAATGTGCGTCGAGAATTCAGCTTCGGTCATGGCTGGGGCTAGGTCCAGTTCCTTTTCGGCACGGATGGTCGAAGGTACTGTTTGGTCAATGAGCGTGTCGATCGAATCTACTCCAATAGTAGAGAGCATTTGATCAACATCGACTGCTTTGGGACCAATGTGTCTGTAAGCAAATGAATTGCGCTTCATAGGAGATTCTCTTTAAGTTCTGCAAAATTACATCAGAGTTGGTTAACATGATGTATTTTTAACACCTGAGAATGGAGAGAAGTTTCAACCCTTTTATTAACACTGCACTTGGAGTCGTTCGACTTTTGGTTTATGCCAATTTTTGGGTGGCCGGTGCCGTCTTTGCACTCACATTAGCCACAGAAAAAATTCTGAACTCCTCTACCCCATCTGTCGCCCTACTGAACGCGGCTGGAACGCTTGTTATATATGGATTTGCACGATTTTTCGAAGGCCCATCAGAAGCGGATTCTTCGTCAAAAATCACGGCCTGGCGAAAGCGAATGCCTAAAATCAGCTGGATGAGTATGGTCCTTGGCGCTGGTTTATCGATAGTGGAAATCACTAGGTTGTTCTCCATAGAACTTGTGGGTCTTTATCTTTTCGCAGCAGGAATCGCAGTGCTCTATCCCTTGCCTTTTCTACTACGAAAACGAGGTGGAGGTCTGCGTTCGGTTCCGGGATTAAAGCTTTTTCTCATCGCTTTTACTTGGGCTTTTACCACCGCCTTCATCCCTGCCTATTTGGACGGTCAATCCCCTATATTACCATTCCTTGAACGCTTTTTATGGACCGCTGCACTGACTATACCCTTTGATGTTAGAGATTCGTCGATCGATAGCAACTCCATCAAAACGCTCCCTCATCTTGTCGGCCCTCGCAATAGCATTTTCATTGCTCACGGCCTACTTTGGTTAAGCTTTCTTGTGCTCACCACCGGTCTAGCACTAGCGGTCTTCCCAACGTTTATCACCTTCGTATTCTTTGCGACCATCATCATCGTAGCAAACCCTAATCTTGGTGACCTTTACTACAGTCTCCTTATTGAGGGACTGCCTTGGATACTTTTAGGACTAGTTTGGCGTATGCCTTACCTTTAGCGTCCCTTAAACAGAGCACAATCATGACCGTACTTTCCGCAGCTTATGCTGCCCAATTAGACCAAAACGACCCTCTAAAAGCGTTACGAGATGAATTCCACATCCCTGTAATTAACGGGAAGCAAACCTTGTACTTTACGGGCAACTCCCTTGGCCTTATGCCAAAAGGCGCCAAGACCTATCTTGACGAGGAATTAGAAGATTGGAAAAACTGGGGTGTTGAGGGCCACTTTCACGCACGCCGTCCTTGGATGCCTTACCACGAATTTTTCTCGGAAAGTCTTTCCAAAGTAGTGGGCGCCAAGCCTGAAGAAGTGGTCGTCATGGGAACCCTGACCAATAACCTACACTTGTTAATGGTCAGCTTCTTTAGACCAGAGGGAAAGCGCACGAAAATATTGTGTGAAGCAAAAGCCTTTCCTTCTGATCAGTATGCTTTAGCTTCTCAACTGCGCTTCCACGGTCTAGATCCAGAAGAACATCTTATCGAAGTTGGCCCTCGAGAAGGAGAACACCATATCCATACGGAAGACTTCAAGGCCGCCATCGATGCCCATGGTGAGGAAATTGCGCTTATGATGATCGGCGGTGTAAACTATTATACCGGTCAAGTGATGGCCATGGAAGAGCTCACTGCATACGCGCAAGCTCAGGGCATTGTTGTAGGCTGGGACTTGGCGCATGCAGCAGGGAATGTTGAGCTGCATTTGCATGATTGGAATGTAGACTTCGCCGCATGGTGTCACTACAAATACCTGAACTCAGGTCCAGGAGCCACTGCAGGATATTTCGTTCACCAGCGTCATCATGGCCTCTCTGATATACCTCGATTTGAAGGATGGTGGGGTCACGACAAAGAGACGCGTTTCCAAATGCCGGAAAAATTTGTTCCAATTCCAACCGCAGAAGCATGGCAACTTTCTAATGTTCCAGTCATGGCAATGGCTCCAATTCGAGCCAGTTTAGACATCATTGACAGGGCTGGATTCCCCGAACTGCAGAAGAAAAGTCGTGCACTGACTGCATATTTGCAGGAAGTATTGGACTACGTGGCGCAAAGCACCGGAAAATCACTGGAAATAATCACTCCAAAAGATGCGCGTGGGGCTCAAATATCGGTACACGTTCACGGATACGGGCGTCCACTTTTCGACTATTTGATGAGCGAAGGCGTAATAACAGACTGGAGAGAACCGAATGTGATCCGTATGGCACCAGTGCCACTCTATAATTCTTTTGAAGATATCCGCCACTTTGGCGAAATCTTACAATCCTATTTACAGAACCATTAAGAACATTTCATGAAGAATATAGTACTCATTGGTGCCGGATTAGCCGGATCCTACATGGCTTACGCCTTAGGTAAAAAAGGATACTCTGTAGAAGTCTTTGAAAAGCGACCAGACCCTCGTAAAGCAGAATACGGCAGTGGGAGATCGATCAACCTAGTAGTGAGTCACCGCGGGTGGACGGCTTTCAAATACGCTGGTATCGAAGAACAGATTCGCGCCATTGTAGTTCCTGCCTACGGTAGACAAATTCACGATATTGAAGGAAACGAAAGTTATTTTCCTTACAGCATAGATAATCAAGCGATTCATAGCATTTCTCGAAGCGAACTCAACGAAACGCTCGTTGACCTTGCCGATGCATTACCGAATGTGAACTTTCACTTCGACCACATCTGCGAGTATGTGGATACTGATCAAGGCGTAGTCCGATTAACTCATGAAGGAAAAACCAGAAGCGTCCAAGGCGATTTAATCGTAGGAGCGGATGGTGCTGGTTCGGCAGTACGCAGAACTTTGATGGGTAAACCAAGGTTTGATTTTTCTCAAAAATTCATTGATAGCGGTTACAAAGAAGTTCATATTCCTGCTGCGGAGGATGGCTCGCCTCAATTAAACATTGATGCCTTGCATATTTGGCCGCGTCGTGAATTCATGCTCATGGGTCTGGCCAATACCGACAATGGATTTACCGGTACTGTATTTGCTCCGTTTACTGGTGAATTCGGTTTGGACCAATTAAAAACCGGCAAGGACGGTCTGCGTTACTTCGAAAAATACTTCAAAGACGCCATTCCTTTAATCCCTAACCTCGAAGAGCAATGGGAAAATAATCCAACCTCTGCATTAGCGTGTATCCGATGTAATCCCTACCATTGGAACCATAACATCATGCTGATCGGAGATGCAGCTCACGCTACGGTTCCCTTCTATGGCGAGGGAATGAACGGCTCATTAGAAGATGTTCGTGTGTTCTTAGAACTTCTCGACGAACACGGCGATGAGAATATGCAGAAGGTGCTTGAGATATACACGGAACAGCGCGTCCCGGCTGGCAATGCGCTTGTAGACTTAAGCCTTCGCAACTTTATTGAAATGAGAGATCTAGTAGCAGATCCGTCTTTTCA
>Ga0181560_10004833_pt1 | contig 12136 bp, 12 predicted proteins | sample 011ome_20_FD_133751 | JGI IMG/M metagenome (GOLD analysis project Ga0181560, IMG submission 133751) | Coastal salt marsh microbial communities from the Groves Creek Marsh, Skidaway Island, Georgia - 011509CT metaG (megahit assembly) | ecosystem: Environmental > Aquatic > Marine > Intertidal...
CACCACAGCCGAGGTCAGCCCCCCAATGGTTGAGGCAACCGTGCTCCAGCCCAGCGCAAAAACACCTGCGATACTGGCTTTTAAAGTCATGGTTTTCATCCCGTTTCAATATTTGGTTGGGTGTTCCGCTGCACCCGGCAGCAGATCAGGTTTTGGGTTTGGGCAGCTCCAGCCCGGCATTGTGGGCATAGACCTTGGCGATGGCGGCGTCGTCTTCGCCGCCAAGCCCCATTTCGACGGCGGCCAAGTATTGTTGCAGGGCTGCGGCGGTGATCGGGGTTGCGAAGCCGGCAGATTTGGCAACATCAAGAACAATGCCCAGATCCTTGGGCCAGATATTAATCTGGCTTTTCGGCGTATAATCACCCTCGACAATATGCGGCGCGCGGTTCTCTAGCATCCAGCTGGTTCCGGCGCATTTGCTGATCACTTCAAGAAATTTCGCCGGCTCCACGCCTTGGGTCATGCCAAAGGTCATGGCCTCGGCCATTGTTGCGATATGCACGCCGGCAAGCAACTGGTTGACCGATTTCATCGCCGAGCCCGGCCCCGCTGTGCTGCCAAGTTCGAAAACCGTTGTGGCGCAGGCCGCCAGCATGGGGCGCGCAGCAGCAAACGCAGCGGCAGAGCCTGCCGCCATCACAGACAGCGCCCCCTGCGCCGCCTTTGCCGCCCCGCCAGAAATGGGCGCATCCAAATACAGCACCCCCGCCGCCGCGCACCGTGCCTCCATCTCGCGGGCAAATGTGGGCGGCACGGTCGCACAGGCAATAACAACCGCGCCCGCCGCCAGCTTTGCCACAACCCCGTTTTCGCCAAAAAGCACGGCCTCGGTCTGGCTGGCGTTCAAAACCACCACAACCACGGCATCCAGATCTGGCGGAAGATCGCCTGCCTCGCCACCCTCGGCCTGAAACCGCCGGGCCGCATCAGCGTTGATATCAACGCCCCACGTGCGATGCCCCGCGCGCAAGCACGACAAGGCCATCCCATATCCCATCGACCCCAGCCCGATAACGGCGATCTTGCTGGCCTTGGTCATGCGCCTATCCGGTGCTTTGCAACAAATGGCGTCATGGGGCGCGCTAGGGCTGCAGCGCGCGCCAACGCAGCGCTGGCACAGCCCGGCCACTGGCACAAAATACCCCGTACAGATGGTTTCATCTTTCCCCCCTCATAAAATGTTTTCGTAAACATTTAGTCTGAAACGATGATGTTTAGGTAAACACTTGTCAATCGCAATTTTGAACGCCAAGTTCCCTGACAGAATATGGCGCAAGGGATAAGGGCGGTTTCGATGGTGGACAAAGCAGAAATGCGGCCAACGATGGAAGACGTTGCCGCGGCCGCGGGCGTTAGCCAGATGACGGTATCGCGGGTCATGCGTGGCACGGGGCAAACCTCTGACAAGGTGCGCAAGCGGGTTCAGGATGCGGCCCGGTTGCTTGGGTATGTGCCCAACAGGCTGGCCACCGCCCTGCGCGATGAAACCGCGCCGCTGATCGCGGTTGTGCTGCCAACCCTTGGCAACCGTGTCTTTTCTGAGGTGTTGAACGGGGTGCAAACCACCTTGGCCGGCTCTGGCGTGCAGCCGGTGTTTGGCGTAACCGAATACTCGGCCGAGCGCGAAGAAGAACTGGTGCGCGATCTTTTGTCGTGGCGCCCGCGCGGGATCATCTTGCCAGGGCTGGAACACAGCCAAGCCACGCGTGCCACCATTCGCGCCTCGGGCGTGCGCGTGGCCGAAGTGATGGATATCGACGGTGACCCAATTTCTGTTGCCTTTGGCATGTCGCAGATTGCGGTAGGGCGTTGCACGGCGCAGCATATGCTATCAAAAGGCTACCGCCGCTTTGGCTATATCGGAAGCCAAGGCGGCAAAGATTTGCGCGCGCTCAAACGCCTAGAGGGGTTTCGCGCGGCCATTCGCGAAGCTGGCGCCCAGATTGTCACACAGATCATCAGGCCCGAGCCATCGTCGATGACAGTCGGGCGGCGCGCCACCGCCGAAGTGCTGGCGCAAGCGCACCCGCCGCAAGCGATCTATTATTCCAACGATGACTTAGCCGCCGGGGGCATTATGCATTGCCTAAGCGAAGGCATTGCCATTCCATCCGATGTGGCCCTTGCCGGGTTCAACGGGCTTCCCTTTCTCGAGGCGATACCCGTGCGCCTGACCACGGTGGAAACGCCGCGGTTGCAAATGGGTGTGCAGGCCGCCTTGCACCTGATCGGCCAAGAAACAGATCAAGACGGCAATCAAGACAGCGATCCAGAGCGGCACAGCACCGGCCGGCGGGTGGATCTTGGGTTTCAGCTGATCGATGGCGATACATGCTAGGGTTTGGCCCGCAATTCACCTTTGGGCATGCCACAGGCCGCATTGCACTGCCCCCTTGCCAAACCAGCGGGCAGGCGTAGGCAGGGGCGCATGAAGGTGGCCAGATTTGGTCAAATATTGCGCCCGGCGCGCTGCCAATAGGGGGCGCGCAGACGGGGCTTGAAAACCTTGCCGGTATCCTCGCGCGGTAGGCGGTTGTGAAAATCGATGATCCGCGGGTGTTTCATCCGCGCCAGCTTACCCTCGAGAAAGGCCATCACCTCGGCCTTATCGGGTGCCCAGCCAGCGGCAGGCTCGATCGCGGCGACCACTTGCTCGCCAAAGTCTGGGTGCGGCGCCCCAAAAACCGCCACGTCCCGGACGAAAGGCGCGCGCATCAAAACCGCCTCGATTTCGACTGGAAAAATATTGGCGCCGCCCGAAATGATCATGTCTTTCTTGCGATCGGTGATGAACAGATAGCCTTGGTCATCCACCCACCCCAGATCGCCCACCGAAAAATGCCCATGTTTTTCGGCATTGGCGCGGCTTTCGGGATCGTTAGAGTAGTCGAACCCGCCAAAAACATCCATCTTTGCGTAGATCTCGCCCACTTCGCCTGGGGGCAATTCGTTGCCATCGGGGCCAAGAATCATCAGCGTTCCCCCCATCTGCATCCGCCCCGCCGTGCCCGGGCGTGCCAGCGCATCGGCAGAGGAGGCCATGGTCATAAAGCCAATTTCGGTCGCGCCATAGCTTTCCCAAAACACCGGGCCCCACCAATCGATCATGGCGCGCTTCAAATCGTGCGGCCATGGCGACCCGGTCGATACCGCAAATTCAACCGACGACAGATCGTAGCGCGCCTTCACCTCTTCGGGCAGTTTCAGCATACGATTCATCATGGTTGGCACCAGATAGATATGGGTGATGCCCTCGCGTGCGATCGTTGCAAGAAAATCCTCGGGATCGAAACGGGGCGCCAGCAATGTCGATACGCCCGGGCTGACCAAAGCCGCGCTTGTCAGCGTCGAAGGGGCCGAATGATAGACGGGCGCGGCGGTGAAAAACTTGGCACCAGGATGCAGGCCCATCATCTCGTTTGCGACCTGCTGCAACAGGTTGGTGAAATCTTTGCGCGGGCCGGTCCGGTTGCGCCGCACCCCCTTGGGCCGCCCGGTGGACCCAGACGTATAGCGCAACATCGGGCGCATCATTTCGCGGTTGGGCGCCGCTTCGGCCGCATCGACCAGCGCGGCCCATTCCACCACATTGCCGGCCTGCGCGGCATCGGCCGATATGTCATAGGCGCTGCACAAAGCCGGGCCCGGTGTGACGCCGATCACCTGCCGCCCCTCCAGCGCGGGCTCTAGCGCTTTGATCAGATCGCGGTGCACGATCACATGGCGCGCGCCCGCATCTTGGCAGATTGCAGCCACTTCTTCTGCCGCGCCGTGCCAATTCAGCGCAACGATCACTGCGCCCGCACGGGCCGCCGCGCGCATCACCTCGATCTGGGCCAGATCGTTGCGCATGATCACCGCAACGGGCGTGTCGGCAAAGATGCCCGCTGCATTCAGCGCCGCGGCCCCCTTGGCTGCGCGATGCTCTAGTTCCGTTGGACAAACCCGGCGGTCATAATCGCCGACAAAAACATCATCCGCCATGGCGCACCTGCATGGTGTTGATCATGCCAAAGGGTGAATGCGGCCCGCCATAGGCGCAGACTGTACCACCATTCACATCTGCCAAATTCAAAACAGCCATGCCCCGCCCTATCCAAGTATGAAGCCCAAACTTCATACTTTCGCGGCAGGGCTGTCAAACACTTCCCGCATTAAGACCCGAGGGTGCTGGCCTGCGGGATCTCGGCGGTTGCCTCGATCTCGACAAGCGCCTCATCCTCGACAAGGCCGGCCACAACGACCATTGTCATGGCCGGAAAATGGCGCCCCAGCAAGCGGCGATAGGCCTGCCCCACCTCGGCTTGCCGGTCCAGATATTCGCGCTTGTCGGTGACATACCACGTCAGGCGCACAAGATGTTCCGCCTTGCCGCCCGCCGCCTCGACCACGGCCATGACATTGCGCAGGGCCTGTTCCATTTGACCGATGAAATCATGGCTGCGGAAGACCTGGTTTTCATCCCAACCGATCTGCCCACCCACATACAGGGTGCCAGTTTCGCTGAGCATCCCATTGGCATAGCCCTTCGCCATGGCCCACCCTTGGGGCTGAATGATCCGATGCGCCATTAGTGCATTCCTTTCACTTTAAATTCCAAAGCGTTGCGCAAATCACGGCCCCAGGGCACCGGCAAAAACAGATCTAGGCTTCTGCGCCCCAGTTTGCGGCAGGTTGGGGTGATGTCCAGCCAGTCACCAAGACGACTGGGCGCGGTGAATAGCGTATCGATCTGCGCGGGGTCGCAATCTTTGAACATGGCTGTGCGGCGATGGGTATCGGGCATCCGTCAGACCCCCAGGTAACGGTCGGCAAGGTCGGGCGTCAGCGCATCGGGTCGCCCCGCCCAGACCGATGTGCCCCGCTCGATGATCACCGCACGATCCGCGATCTTGTTCAGCTCTTTCAGGGCCTTGTCGACAACAACAATGGCAAGCCCGCTGTCACGCTTCAACGTGGCGATGGCCGCCCAGATTTCCTGCCGCACCACGGGCGCCAAGCCTTCTGTCGCCTCGTCCAAAAGCAGCAGGCGCGGGTTCGTCATCAGCGCGCGGGCGATCGCCAGCATCTGCTGTTCGCCCCCCGACAGCGATGCCGCCTTCTGATCGCGCCGTTCCGCAAGCCGTGGAAACAGCCGCGCAATGCGCGCAAGATCCCAATGACCGGGGCGCGCGCTGGCAATCAGGTTTTCCTCGACCGTCAGCGAGGCAAAGCAACGCCGCCCTTCGGGCACCAGCCCAATCCCCAGACGCGCCGCGCGAAAAGAGGGCAGCCGCAAAAGATCATGCCCATCAAAGGTGATCGCGCCAGTCATGGCCGGCACCATCCGACAAATCGCATGGATCGTCGTGGTCTTGCCCATGCCGTTGCGCCCCATCAGGGCCACAACCTCGCCCGGCGCCACATCGAAGGACACCCCGAACAAGGCCTGCGAAGACCCGTATTGCACCGCCAGTTTATCGACCGATAACAAGCTCATGGCGCGTCCTCCTCGCCAAGGTAGGCGCGGCGCACGTCCGGATTTGCGCGGATCTCGTCGGCGGTGCCGGTGGCGATGACCTGCCCGTAGACCAGCACGGAAATACGGTCTGCCAAGGCAAAGACCGCATCCATGTCATGCTCGACCAACAAGATCGGCGCCTCGGCGCGCAGACCATCCAGAAAACCCGTCAGGCGTTTCGATCCGCCCGCCCCCAAGCCCGCCATCGGCTCGTCCATCAGAAACGCTTTGGGTTTAAGGGTCAGTGCCACCGCCACCTCCAGCTGGCGCCGCTGCCCATGCGACAGCTCTGCCGTGCGCATGGCGGCGTGATCTTGCAGGCCCACCCGTTCCAACGCCTCATACGCGCGCGCCAGCAGCGCGCGGTCCTTCATCACGGGTAGGAAGAACCGCATCACACCGCCACGCGCGCCAAGCGCCCCAAGCACCGCGTTCTGCAGCACCGTGAAGTCCATCGCCAAGGCCGAAATTTGAAACGTGCGCCCCAGCCCCAACCGCGCCCGCGCCACGGTATCCAAGGCGGTCACATCCTGCCCCAGAAAATGCACGGTGCCGCTGTCAGGCGTCATGTTGCCGGCGATCTGCTTGATCAGCGTGGATTTTCCTGCACCATTCGGGCCGATCAGGGCATGTATCTCGCCCGGATGCAGATCAAGGCTGATCGCATCCGAGGCCTTCAGCGCCCCAAATGACTTGGTGATGCCACGCGTCTGCAACAGTGGCTCAGCCATGTGCCACCTCCCGCCCGGCAAGGGTTCCGATCAGCCCGCCGCGTGCAAACAGCACGACGGCCAGCAGCAGCGCGCCTAGGAAGATCTTCCAGTAGTCGCTGACCCCGCCCAAAAGATGCTCGAGCAAAATGAACAGCGCCGCCCCCGCCACGGGCCCGTAAAGCCGCCCCACACCGCCCAAGATCACGAAGATCATGATCTCGCCACTGGTGTGCCAGCTAAACATCGTGGGGCTGATGAAACGGTTCAGATCGGCAAAAAGGGCCCCCGCCAAACCCGTGATCGCGCCAGAGATCACGAAAGCCACCAGCCGCAGCCGGTAGGGCGCGATGCCAACGGTTTCGACCCGGTCAGCGTTCTGCCGCGCCGCGCTTAGCGCCAGCCCGAACGGCGCCCGCGCCAGCCGCGCGGAAAACAACAGGGCAAGGCCAAGGATCACGTAGGACAGGATCAGGAACTGCACCGGCACCAGCGTATTCAGCCCCGGAAAGCTGTTGCGCACATAGATCGACAGGCCATCCTCGCCGCCATAGGCGGGCCAGCCGATGGTGAAATAATAAAGCATCTGCGCAAAGGCCAGCGTGATCATGATGAAATAGACACCCGACGTTCGAAGGCTGAGCGCGCCAATCAGCAGCGCGGCCAATGCCGAGGCAAGCATCGCCACAAGCCAGATCATGGGCATGGATTTCGTGCCCTCGATCAGGATTGGCCAGTCCATGATGGGATCGAAGGTCTGCGCATGGCTGGCCAGAATGCCCATGGCATAGCCGCCAATCCCAAAAAACGCCGCATGGCCAAAACTGACCAGCCCGCCAAGCCCCAGCGCGATGTTCAGCCCCACACCGGCCAGCGCAAGAATCGCAACCTTGGTGCAAAGCGTCAGGATATAGGCCTGCCCCGTGGACCATGCCCAAAATGGCACCAGCACCAACAGCAAGCTTAGAGCTGCATTGATATATGTCTCGCGCGTCATCTCAGGTGCTCCCGTATAGGCCCGAGGGGCGCATGATCAGCACGACCGCCATCAGGATATAGATCAGCATCGACCCCAGCGACGCGCCTACCGTGGTGGCAGCGGATGGGTCCATGAACAGCGCGAACACGCGTGGCAGCAAAACGCCGCCCATCGTGTCGGTCATGCCCACCAGCAATGCCCCCACCAGCGCCCCCTTGATCGACCCGATCCCGCCAATGACGATCACGACAAAAGCAAGGATCAGCACCGGCTCGCCCATGCCGACCTGCACCGATTGGATCGCGCCCACCAGCGCACCGGCAAGCCCCGCCAATGCCGCACCAAGGGCAAAGACCAGCGTGTACAGCCGCGATATGTCGACCCCCAGCGCGGCGATCATCTCGCGGTCGGCCTCGCCCGCGCGGATCTGGATACCGATACGGGTGCGCGCGATCAGGGCAAACAGCCCCACGGCCAGCAGCAGGCCCGCGCCGATGATGAACAAGCGATACAGCGGATACTGGATACCGCCCGGCAGCGTCACCGGACCGGACAGGTAACTGGGCACATCCAGATAAAGCGGAAAAGAACCAAAGACCCAGCGCGTGCCTTCCGACAAGATCAAGATCAGCGCGAAAGTCGCCAGCACCTGATCTAAATGGTCGCGTTTGTAAAGCCGCCGGATCACCGTCAGTTCGATCAGCGCCCCCGCCGCCGCCGCCGCCGCAAGACTGGCGATCAGCGCCAGCGTGAAAGACCCGGTCGCCCCCGCCACCGCCGCTGCGGCAAAGGCGCCGATCATGTAAAGCGATCCATGCGCCAGATTGATCAGGCCCATAACGCCAAACACCAGCGTCAGGCCCGCAGCCATCAGGAACAGCATAATCCCGAATTGCAGCCCGTTCAGCATCTGTTCGGCAAAGAGCAGAAAGGTCATGTTTTCCGTCCGCTTGGGGTAAAATCATCCTGCCCGCGCGCAACAGGCGCGGCCACGAAACAAGGGGGGTGGCCCCAGCACATCCGCACCGGGACCAGATCAGTGCTTACATCTTGCACTCGGCCGCATAGGCGTCGCCGTGATCTTCCAGTGCCACGCCGATGATCTTGTTGGTGAAAACGTCACCCTCTTGGATCACTTCGCGAACATAGATGTCCTGAATGGGGTGATTGTTGGTGCCAAACTTGAAATCACCCCGCGTGCTGGCGAAATCGGCCTCTTTCAGCGCGGCGCGGAACGCATTCTTATCCGAAACATCGGCCTTGCCGATGGCCGAAAGCAGCAGGTTCGCCGTGTCATACCCTTGGCTTGCATAAAGCGATGGCAAACGCCCGTATTCTTGCTGGAACGCTGCCACAAAGGTCTGGTTGGCCGCGTTGTCCAGGTCCTTGCCCCATTGCGAGGTATTGACCACGCCCAGCGCCGCTGCGCCCACGGCCTGAAGAATGCCCTGATCAAAGCTGAAGGCAGGCCCCACCACCGGCAGGCCCACGCCGCTGTCGGCATATTGCTTCATGAAGGAAATCCCCATGCCGCCCGGCAGGAAAAAGAACACCGAATCCGCCCCCGATGCGCGGATCTGCGCGATCTCGGCGGCATAGTCGGTCTGCCCCAGCGTAGTATAGATCTCGCCGGCCGGCGCACCCTTGTAGAAGCGCTTGAAACCCGTCAGCGCGTCGGTGCCCGCTGGATAGTTCGGCGCAAGAATGAAGGTTTTGCTATAGCCCGCCTTGGCCGCATAGGCGCCCGCCGCTTCGTGCAGGTTGTCGTTCTGCCAAGCCACGTTGAAATAGTTGGGGTGGCAGCCCTTGCCCGCCAGCGCCGAGGGGCCCGCGTTAAGAGATAGGTAGATCTTGTCCTGCGCCACGGCCGAAGGCACCACCGCCATCGCAAGGTTCGACCAGATGATGCCGGTCATCACGTCGACATTCTCGGCCTGAATTAGCTTATCTGCCAGCTGCACCGCGATCTCGGGCTTACGCTGGTCATCCTCGATCACCACCTCGACCGCATCGCTGCCCAACAGTTTCAGCGCCAGCATGAAGCCATCACGCGCATCGATGCCAAGGCCAGCGCCACCGCCCGACAGCGTGGTGATCATGCCCACTTTGACCTTGCTTTCCGCCATGGCCGCGCCCGCCGCCAGCAGCGCGGTCGTGGCCAGCATCGCCAGTTTCGTCAGTTTCATTTTGTCTTTCCTCCGTGTTGGCCCCTTTTGGGCTTTTGCTTTTGGTCGATCAGAACGCCTTGAATGTCGGCGTGGTCAGGGTGCGTTCGATGCCGGGTATGTCCAGCAGTGTATCGTTGATATATTTGCCGACATCGGCGCCACCAGGAATATAAAGCTTCATCAAAAGATCAAACGCGCCAGATGTCGAGTAAAGTTCAGAATGAATTTCGCGCAGCACGATCTGCTGTGCAACCCGATAGGTCGTGCCGGGCTTGCAGCGTATCTGGACGAAGACACAGGTCAAGTCCGCGCCTGCCTAAGGCGGAAACGCTGGATCTTGCCGCTTTCGGTTTTCGGCAAGCCATCGCAAAAGACAATGCTGCGCGGGTATTTATAGGGTGCGATCTGCGCCTTGACGTGATCTTGCAGGGCTTTCGCGGTACTGTCGGCCGCCGCCACCCCGTCGCGTAGCATCACATGGGCCTGCACGATGGCGCCACGTTCGGCATCGGGCACGCCGATCACGGCACATTCGGCCACATGCGGATGCGACAGCAGCGCCGCCTCTACCTCGGGGCCGGCGATGTTGTAGCCCGACGAGATGATCATATCGTCGTTGCGCGCGGCGAAATGCAAGTAGCCGTCTTCATCCATGACGAACGCATCGCCCGTCACGTTCCAGCCATCTTGCACATAATCCGCCTGACGCTGATCCGCCAGATAGCGGCACCCCGTGGGCCCACGCACCGCCAACCGGCCCACCGTGCCGCGCGCCACCTCGGCCCCGTCTTGGCCAATCACCTTGGCCTCGTATCCGCGGACGGGCTTGCCAGTACAGGCCGGGCGATGATCGTCAAAGCGGTTGCTGATGAAGATATGCAGCAACTCTGTCGCGCCGATCCCGTCCAGCATGGGCTTGCCGGTCTTGGCCATCCATTCCTGATAGACAGGCGCGGGCAGTGTCTCGCCTGCCGATACGGCCGCGCGCAAGGATGACAAATTCGCGCCCTGCTCCATCGCGGTCAGCATCGCGCGATAAGCGGTTGGCGCCGTAAAGCACACGGTCGCGCGGTATTTTTGAATGATCTCGATCATGTTGGGGGGCGAGGCGTTTTCCAGCAGGGTCGCCGCCGCACCAAAGCGCAAGGGAAACACCGCAAGCCCGCCCAGCCCGAAGGTAAAGGCAAGGGGGGGCGAGCCCACGAACACATCCTCTGGCACCACCCCTAGAACCTCGCGCGCGTAGCCATCGGCGATGATCAGCAGGTCACGGTGAAAATGCATCGTGGCCTTGGGCGCACCCGTGGTGCCCGAGGTGAACCCCAGCAGCGCCACGTCATCGCGCCCCGTCGGCACGGCCTGGAATTGCACGGGCTTTTCCAGCGCCAAGCGGTCCAGTTCGGCATCATGGTTCGACGTGCCGTCGAACCCCGCCACGCGGGTCAGAAAGCGCGACCCCGCCGCACATTGCGCCATCTCGTCCATCAGCCGTGTGTCGCACAGGGCATGGCTGATCTCGGCCTTGTCGACGATCTTGGTCAACTCGCCCGCCCGCAGCATAGGCATGGTGTTCACCACCACCGCCCCCGCCTTGGTTGCGGCCAGCCAGCAGGCGACCATCGCAGGGTTATTGGCAGACCGGATCAGCACCCGGTTGCCGGGCTGCACCCCCAGATCATCGACCAATGCATGGGCCAGACGGTTGGTCCAGTCCGCCAACTCTTTGTAGGTCCGCCTGCGCCCGTTGCCGATCAGCGCGGTGCGGTCGCCAAACCCGCGCGCCACCATTGCATCGGTCAGTTCGACCGCGGCATTCAGCCGTTCGGGGTAATCAAACCCCTCTAGGAACAGATCAGGCCATTGCGCGGGCGGCGGCAGATTGTCCCGTGTGAAGGTGTCTACATGCGCGCTTGGTCCCAGCATTGGCATCACTCCCCCTGAAAGGCCCCTATGGCTTGGCGCGCGATGACAACGCGCTGCACGTCGGACGCGCCCTCGTAAATCCTTAGCGCGCGGATCTCGCGGTAAAGCCGTTCGACCACGGCACCCGCGCGCACCCCCTCGCCACCGTGCAACTGCACCGCCATGTCGATCACCTTTTGCGCCTCGTCCGTGGCATACAGCTTGGCCATCGCCGCCTCGCGCGTCACGCGCGGCGCGCCTGCATCCTTGGCCCAAGCCGCGCGGTAGACCAGCAAAGCAGCCGCATCGACACGCAGCGCCATATCGGCGACATGCCCTTGCACCATCTGCAGATCGAACAGCGGCGCGCCCTGCATCTGCCGCGCCTGCACACGGCCCAAAGCCTCGTCCAAAGCCCGCCGCGCAAAGCCCAGCGCCGCCGCCGCCACGGTAGAGCGGAACACATCCAACACCGACATCGCGATTTGGAAACCCTGCCCCCGCTGCCCGATCAGCGCCGATCCCGGCACCCGCACGCCGTTAAAGCGCAGTCTTGCCAGCGGATGCGGCGCGATCGTCTCCAACCGCTCGACCACCTCGAACCCGGGCAGGCCCGCAGGCACCACGAATGCCGACAGCCCGCGCGCGCCCGGCGCCTCGCCTGTACGGGCAAAGACGGTATAGACATCTGCAATTCCGCCGTTCGAGATCCACGTCTTTTCGCCGTTCAGAACAAAACCGTTCCCATCGGTCTGTGCCGTCATGGTCGAACTGGCCACATCCGACCCTGATTGCGGTTCGGTCAGGGCAAAGGCCGAAATCGCGCGCCCTTCGCGCGTGCGCGCCAGCCATTCGGCCTTCTGATGGTCGGTTC
>Ga0181560_10004834_pt1 | contig 12132 bp, 24 predicted proteins | sample 011ome_20_FD_133751 | JGI IMG/M metagenome (GOLD analysis project Ga0181560, IMG submission 133751) | Coastal salt marsh microbial communities from the Groves Creek Marsh, Skidaway Island, Georgia - 011509CT metaG (megahit assembly) | ecosystem: Environmental > Aquatic > Marine > Intertidal...
AGAAAGAAATGGCGAATAATTATTGCGAAAGTAGCTCATATCTAGAATTAACTCAAGAGCAGTTAAGAAAAGCCCCCAAAATTATTGATCGAGTTACAAAAGAGATAGAAAAAGAAGATGGTTACATAGCCTTGGACATTAGTCTGGAGTTAGATGGGGTCTGGTTCTCTTATCAAGAGTCAATGAACCCAGATCATCTGGAAACCGTAGCAAGGGCTTTAATTGAAGAGCTTGAAGTTGATAACGCGTTTGTGGCCTCATGGGCATACACCTGTAGTAAGCCTCGTATTGATGAGTTTGGTGGTGGTGCCATGGGAATTGAGAGAGGAAAACCTACGATTTGGGTTGACGCAACCCATGAAGTTATGAGAAGGTTAAAGCTATGAAAATAGAAACAACAGGAAACCAATACTTCAGTGTCCCAAACGATTCAGAGGGCAGGCTATTCATCAAGCAACTCCGTAAGAATCTGAACAGGAAGAAATATAAGATTGCTCTCATGGGCAGAGGTTCAAGACAAGTTCATGGAAATAGTCGGAACATTGCCCCAAAAAACTCGGAGTGGATTGCTGTATACATTCGCCAAAAACCCGAAAAAATAGAAAAAGGAGTATAAAACAATGGAAAATTTTGAACAGTCAGAACAAATAATTCTTTTGGAAATTGCGAGATTAGCCTTGCAGGACGCAGAGTTCTTTGATATTGTAGTTGAAAATACAGATATTACGGATGAAGAAATGTGTTCCCTCAGAAATAAACTTCAAGAGTATATGGAAACATCCGTAGCTTAACCAAAAAACATAAGGAGAATGAATGAAATTCGAGGTCGCAGAGACTCTGCTTGGATTTATTTCCGAGCTAGAAGCAAATGGGGTTGAAGTCCCCGATTTTGACCAAGTCTACGAGGCTTTGGTCGAAGAAACCCAAAATGAAAATGATGAACTCGCCTATGCGGTTAAGAAGCGCATTGAGTTTTGTGAGAACTTAAAAACAACCACTCAGGAAGAGGAAACCTTCCTGATAAAAGAAATAGCGTTGCTTAAAGAATGGCAAGATTTTTGTGGGAAAAACTAACAACATAACAGGAGAAAAAAAATGACAGTAACAGAAAAATATGAAATCGCCAAAAAAACCCTAAAATCCCTAGCCCAAGAAAATATCCTGATTCCATGTGAAACAGAGCATGGTATCTTTGGGGCAAAAATGCACTTCGAGCAAAAATACAATGAAATTCTGAACGAAACAGAAACCTACCTTGTTCTAAGAATTGGAGACTGGAGGCGCAGAATTATTTCTTGGACAACAGCTTATGAGGCTTACACTGGAGAAATGCCACCAGTCTTAATGACTAAAAAAATCGCGTCAGTAGCATAAGGAAATAACTATGTCAAAAAAATACGCAAATCATAAAACTCTAGTGCGAGCAATTCGCAGGATAAATCTAACTGAACCAAAAAAACCGTTAAAAGGGCGCGGTCACGAGAGGCATGACGACAACTGTTTTGGCGAACTCTTTAGGGAAGTCCTTAAGAACCACCCATCCAATCATATCGCCACCGTCTACGCCCGCAGAAGCACAAAAGCTCACAACCCCATGCAGTTTGGAGGAGATCAGGATGTTATCTCTTCTGAACTGAGGGATCTTGTGGCTATGAATGAGCATCTGTTAGCCCAGCTAGAGGAAGCTAGAAGGAAGTACGATTGGTTCGTAGATCAAACAAAGGAGTAATATGAACAGATTTCCCATTGTTTTTTCGGCAGTGTATATACTTAATGATATGAAAAAAGTTATAGCACTGTTATTTATCGCGTTGGGTTTGACTGCCTGTGTGCCAGTTGAAAAGATTACCGAAATATCCGAAAAATCTTATGTAGTTATCGTTAAGACTGAAAGGGTATTGCTTGTTGTTGAAGAAGAACTCCAAGGCACCGAGCTCCAAGAAGAGATTGGTGATGAGGTTGACGACATACAAATGGCAATAGGCGCGCTGAAGAGAACTATTATCTCAATGATTATCCTTTATGGCGGAGAGCCTCCGATGGTTGATGCCCTTACTGCTATCGTATGTGGCTGTTCTGATTGCTCATGTGGCGCAGAATGCATTTCCTTGTGCAGTTGCGACCTTAAGTGTGAGTGCCAGTCTAAAGACCTTAGAAACGCAGTAGAAGAGTTAGAGAGCTTGCTTTAATGCACGAGTTCCTCACCATACTAATCGTGTGGTTGGGATTCACTATAACTAGCATACTGGGAACGGTTATCTCAGACACTACTGGCCTATTGGATATTCAATTAGCTGAAACATCCTATCTTTCCAAATAAGAGTCCAACGCTTGTAAGAAAAAGCGACACCAAAATCTTACAAATAAGGGAAGCCTGAAACGCTCGCAATCTCCAAATAAGGCAAATAAAGGGGGGCAAATAAAGGGGGGGGCAAATAAGGGAATCAATACTCGGTTTTGGGGTCAAGGGCAAATATGTAACTCATTATCATTTTCCATGTGGTTCCATGATCCTCTGAGTGTGCCGTCCCGTATACCATACAATCCACATAATGGGCAACTTCATGTGGAATTACTTCATTTAAAAAGACCTTTTGATTTTCCTCTGCCCATTTCTGATTGACCCTAAATAAACAGTTTTTTGGGCTGATTTTATCGTCATACTGGAAATATGCAATGACTCCCTCCTCGTCTGGAATGTCATAAATTATTGGGATTTCTTGTAAATTTATCTGAAAAAATTCCACGGCCACCTCTAAGAAGTACCGCACTGTTAGTTCTATTTGAGTCTGAATGTTCATCCTTGTATTAAAACATATACGGGATAAAAAGTCAAAAACATAGTGACTTGGCATGAAACTGATTGAAAAGTAGGGTGCTTTTTGTTGTAAGTCGTTGCGGTAGAAGGGTTTACGCGATTCGGGATCCCCCCGCGCGCGTAAGTCGTTGCGTTGCAACAACTTACGAAGAAAAGTGGGGTAGTTTTGGAGGGTTTTCGTGCCAAGTCTTGGGCTGCGGGATAAAAAAAAGACCCGCCTTTCGGCGAGCCTTCTTTTTTGGATTATTGGCTTGACCTAGTTAGCGGAAAAGCCAGCAATCTCGTCCAGCTTCTGGTGCAGGACGTTCGACGGAGCAATCAGCGTATCGGGACGCTGGCGCTTCCATGCCTCCGAGAAGGCATTGTGCAACGAGTAGGCGTTGCGAGCCTCGAACTCCTTGTGAGGGGGTTCGTACCATGCCTCGATCACATCAGCGATCTGAGTCTGGCCCAGAATCCCAGTGCGGAACGTGTCCACAATGAAGGAATCTGCCATGCGATCACCCACGGGGGCGACCTTGTATGCGGACAAGCGGTTAATCTGCTTCGTCCACCGCTTCGTGATAGCGGTCACACCTTCGGAAACGATCCGAGGCAGGTCGGCCCACACGTTGAGCGTGTGCCTACGTCCGAGTTTAACGTCCCCGTTAAACATCAGGTTGTCACAGATGAAAACCTGATTTCCGCAAGCGATGCTCGCAGGAATGGACTTGTCATAGGAATTGCGAATCCCAATGACGAAGCCAAGGTCTGGCTCATTGAACTGAGCAGATTGAACCTGCATCATTCCGAAGTAACGCTTACCTTCACGGGCGAGCGAGTGGACCTCTTGCAGAATTTCGAGGCCATTGTTAGAGGCTTCCTTACGCACAAGGTCAAGAACCTGTGTGTGGGAAACGGGAACATAATGTTCCGTGCGTTCTGGCAGAGCCGGAACCGCAATCTCCGCATCTGAACAGTAGTGCTTTTCGGCACCGCAGATGCTGAGATTTGTCAAGTGAGCATTCATATGCTGATCTCCTAGTTACGTTGGGGAACCATTCCCTAACTGTCTTAAAAGTATACATCAACAGGGCTAGAAAAACAAGCAAAAAGATTCGTGTTTTTGGCGGGGTTTAATGGGGAATAAAAAGTTTTTTTTCGTGGTGTTGGGCGCACCCCGGGGCGAAAAAAGTTTTGGACTTGGCACGGAACTGCTCGGAAAGTGGGGGTGTTTTCGTTGTAAGTCGTTGCGTTGCAAGGACTTAGGGCGCGCGGGGGGCGTTGGCCTCTGTAAGTCGTTGAGGCTCAACAGGTTATGGGTTTACCAGCCCCTAGTATTTTCGCGGGGAGTGAAATCGCTCTCCACTTCCCCCTCTTCTCCCCACCCGCATTTGGGGTCAAGGCATTCCTTGAATTCCCAAGCGGGCGAATAGCTCGCGCCGGGGTACTCCTGAAAAGCGGGCTCGAAAACCACGTTGATCTCGCCGCCACACTCCGGGCATCGTTCATCTGACTTGCTCATGTCTCTCTCCTTGTTGGTTGTTATTTATACTCTACTACCAAGGGGGTACGAAGTCAACGGAAAAGTTTAATAATTTTTGGCATAAATCTGCTCGGAAAGTGGGGGTGTTTTCGTTGTAAGTCGTTGCGCCGCAAGCACTTACGCGGCGCGGGGGAGGGCGACCCTCGTAAGTCGTTGCGCCAGAAGAACTTATGAAGATAGTTAAATGGCGTTATTAATCGGGAGCTTTATTCCATGTCTTGCCGAGATCTCTTGTCCAAGCGAGACAGTTACCGCATTGCAACCCCTCTCGGATAGAAAAGAGGTCACGACTTGAACAAGGTCTAGCTGGCTTGATTATTTTTGCTATTTCGGCGTGTGTCATTTTACCCTTACTTTAATGTTTATTTGTAGAATACCCCGCTTGGCTCAAGTTTTACGGCATTTGCCACAGTCAACTTTTCTTTGGTGTCCTTGTCTACGAAGCTATCGTATTTGTACGGATTGTATGTGGCTTGATTTTCTAAATCAAAGTCAATCTCTTCGTAGTTAAGGAACCCTTTTATAAATGCATGAACATTTTTCTTCTTTTCTCTCAACACCCTTTCACGGCCAGCTTGGCTAACCACAAAGGAGCATTCGTTAAGACTGGCCCACTGGGTGTGAGCTTTGACTAATCCGTTCTGTTTAATTGACCAACATTTTTTGTGCAGGTTACGGTATACTGACACAGGTTTGCTATAGTCAATCTGATATCTGGGTTCTGATCTTGTTAAGTTCATATTCTTACCCCTCCACAAAGTTAAAGTAGAAGCGTGGTCGATGATTGAAGGCCAGTGTACCCTCGACATTATCTGCCTTGCGGATAACATCCACATACGGAGCCATAAAGCTAATCACAGAAAACTTTTCCGTCAGTTGCTCTGTGGTGTAAACTTCGCCGTACACTTCTTTGAGGTGGTTATATGCTTTTTGTTCTTCTTCGGTCATGATGTTCTCCTTGTTACCGGTTTCTGTTCTTGCTTCCATGGGCCAGCTCCACCATCCTTTTTGAATGGTGAGCCCTTTTCGTTTTCAGTTTCTAGATCGACAACGCGTTCCAGCCAGTGCTGGAATGACATTGTACCACCATCTTCCCTATACTCTGCCCATGCTTTCATCCAATAGTCTTTAATTGTATTTCTCCGATTGATTACTTATCATTTAAAAATATCGTTAAACATATTAGAAAGCTCATTGTTATAGCAATCCCACAGTTCTGCCTCTGCCCCGTCTTTTTTCGCTTTGGCCAAAAACGCATTCGCGCTTTTCTTGTTCGAGAAATCGTATGACTTCTTCGGGTAATTCGCGTTGGCTTCGGTAATTAGTACTTGGTATCTGGTTCTCATTGTTTCTCCTTGGCTGGTTGTTCACTATCTATTATCCATATATAGCAAGCGGATGCAAGCATTATTTTTTATTTTCTTTTGGCATGAAACTGCTCGGAAAGTGGGCGCGTTTTATTCGTAACTCGTTGCGTTGCAAGGGTTTACGGCGCGCGGGGGGCGCTCGCCGCCGTAAGTCGTTGGCGCGCAAGGGTTTATGATTTTAAGTGTCGCAATTTTCCAGCTCTTTTAGACGTTCCTCTTCATCCTCTGGGGCTTGGATGCCCCATTCGATATTTGGAAAGTAGGTGATCGTACCCAGACCCATGTTATCCTGTCGGCAGTACCCAAGTTCCTCAACCAAATCATTTTCTCCGTTTTCGATTAGCTCAGTAACAATGGCGATGATAACAGTGATAGGATTAACATAACGCCCGGTTTCAATTCCGAAACATTCTTTTCCGTACATTGACCTGCCAGAGTAATCCTCATACACAGAGGCTTCTTCGTTAAAATCAAGTAATGCTTCTTGAATCAGGTGCCGTTGGTATCCGCTTAGTTGCATGTCGTTAACTCCTCTTTATTTTTCTTCTCTTTGGCTTTTCGCTCGCGTTGGACTTTCGCCTTTGAAAGTTTTTCGATCTCTCCTCCAATCTTACGACGAAACCAAGCGTCCGTTCTTTGGTTTGCGTTGGTCGCTAATCCAATTCGATCCTCAAGGTTCTTTTGGGTGGGTGACCAAGGCTTAAATCCCTTTCCACCACCGATACAAGTTTGCCCAAGTGGACTATCAGCCTTTTCCAGCATATAGCAACGGGACAGCCAAGTGTCGATATTTTTTTCGGTGATTTTGTCAAGACCTGTAGCCATAGTGCCCCAGATGATAAGCTCGGTGATATGCTTTTCCTCGTCTGTTTTAGGAAGTTTGTTGAATACCTCTTCGTTAGTAAAGTCCCAATTTAAGCTCATAGTTTTTTTTCTCCTATTTAGATATAGTTTTCTTGAGTTAGTTATTACTCTTTAAAGGTAACCTGTTACGGATTCAATTGCAAGTACTATTTTCAAAAATCTTTGCATTTTCTTTTTCGATCACAACATAAGAATAAATCTTTTCATTCCATCCGTTCAAGCGGCCCCATGAATCACAAACATAATCGCCCCGGTTATCAATTTCGATCAAATCAAAAACGTCACCCTTTCTCAGCAATACGGCTCGCTTGCCGGAATAGGCGTTGTAGAATCCTTCGTTTTTTACTTCAATTTTCATACTGTTAATATACCTTTAACGGGGTGCATTTGTACAGCAAAAAAACAAAAAACTTTTCGTTGTAAGTCGTTCTCTTGCAAGGGTTTACGGCGCGCGGGGGGGCCGCGACCGCGTAAGTCGTTGCATTGCAACAACTTACGACTTATTTAGGTGCGTTTCTGGAGCAGTTTCATGCATTAGTACGCCTCCAGAGGTGCGTTGGCAATCTCCGCTTTCTGAGACGGAAGTACGCTGATTGCCACAGCCTTTGCTTCGTCTGCTGTTCGGCTGTAGCCCCATCGGCAGACAGCTTTGTTGACTCCGACTTCATCGGACTCGATGTACATGACGACAAAACCGCCATCCTGTTTTTTGACTATGTATGCTTTCATACTGATCCTTTCTTACTATGATTTGTTTCTCTTTTTCGGCATTATGAGTTTTACTCTTTTCCTTTGGTATTGTCAACCACAAAACCCGAAGAATCCTTTTTTGCTTCGCCCTTTGCTTTCAGGCCACAGACCACGCCCTTTTCGTCCAGAAAGCGGAGGTCGGATTCGTCGGCGTCAATAACTTTTCGCCCCATGTACGTCTCGGGCAACCCGCCGTCAAAAACAACTGCAACGTTTTGTTCGGTGTTTTTTATAACATCCAAAACTTTTTCGTCATTTTCTTCGGATCGAGAAAAGGTCAGGCTATAGTTTTCCGGTAGCTTTGAAAACATACGCTTGGGGTTCTTGGTGTAGTCATAGAAGGTCAGCCCTTCAAAAACTTGCATGATAGTTTTCCGCTCCCCGTTATGCTTAAACTTTTTATGCTCCCACGGAATATCCGAGGTGCCGTTCAACCTTACGACGGGAACCAACCCCTTGCGTTTTGCCTTACGAATTAAGGCGTTTATCTCTTTGACTAACTGATCAAAAAAACCTTGGTAATCGTCAAAGTAAAAATGGGTTCGGTTTATTCTCGCGGTCCTTACGTTATCAAAACGACCCCGGCCAGCGGTGAACAAACAAGCGGAAGCACACCCCTTGGAAGCATGGGGGCAAACATTACCACGGCCCGCCTCGGTAAATGGGGCCATGTACATAATCCCGGTCATATATCCCAAAGATTGCCCTTTGACTGTTTTTGCGTTGGTGTCGATTGAAAGTAATGCCATTATTTTTCTCCTGTTAAGATTACTTATTTATACTACCATGATGGACAAAGATTGCAAGCCTTTAGTATCTTTTTTTGTGTTTTTCTTTTCGAGAATACTTGTCCTTGCCATGTCGAATGGATGGTTTCGGCATGGGTTTTCTTATTGACTGAATTATTTCGAATTGTTTCATAGTAGAAGATTAATACACTTGAGGTACGATTGCAAGAAAAAAGTTCAAGAATTTTCATGAAAATTTGGCATGAAACTGCTCCAAAAGTATGGGTGTTTTCGTCGTAAGTCGTTCTACTGCAAGCACTTACGGGGCGCGGGGGGCGTCGGCCGCCGCAAGTCGTTGCGCCAGAAGCACTTATGAAAATTGACGGTCGTTTTGTTCGTCTTGCCACGCTGGACCATATGGTGCAAGGTCATGCTCTTCGTTTGTCGGTTCAATCTTTGACCAGTGATCCAGATTGACATAGCCTCTTTGACGAATTTTTTCAATCAAGCGTTCTGCGTTGTCTCTTGCTCGGTATCCATACTCGGAAAAGGTTTTCAATTCATAAACTTCTCCATCTGGTGTAGTCATTTCAATTCCTACATAGTAAAAAAGCATCATTTCATCTTCGCCCATTTCCTCAAACAGCGGGCCTTGAGTCACGCTAAATGTGGACTGGCAAGTTAATCCTAATGGTTCCATCTTATTTCCTTATTGTTGCTCTTAGAAAATTAATTCTTCTAAGAAGTCAGGTTCGAGTCCCAGTTCATCCATAACGAGATCTTCCATTTCTTGCAGGCTGGCCCCCTCCGATATCATTGCGAAGGCGGTTTGTCGAGTGTCCTTTTTGATTTTTACGGCTTCACTTTCGGTCAGTTCGTCGCGGTCCATTAGTACTTTTGTTATTTTTTTCATGCTATCTCCTACTTGGTTTGGGTTTCTTTATCGTATTTAATCTTAAACGCGCATCCATTTACGGCTTTGTTGGGGAACCTAACACTTCCAAAGATTTGCGTATTTTAGCTTGGAACCCATCAGCAACTTCATCATATGGTTTTATAGGGTCGTGGTTGACATCGTGACATAGATACGGCACGGCCTCAAGGTCGCTGAAATCATAAGATGGATTCTCGTGCTGAATCAGGTCTATCTGATCGATAGCGTTTCCTTCCGTCTCATAACTAAACCGGCCCTGCCTAGGATAGAAAGGCTCTTTGTCTTCTTTTACGATTACCCACCGAACTACTGTTTTATGTTCTTTCATTTTTTTTGCTCCTTGGTTTTTTATTATAGTATCAGATCACTGGGATGCGTTCAAGCTCTTTTTCGGTTTGAATAAACATTGCTCCAGCTTCATTTCCTTCGTCATCCATTGAGGGAAAGAGTAGGGTGCCGTCGTTCAATTCAAGAACTATCGCCGACTTGTCCCACAATAGATTATTTTTTTCATTTTCGTCTAGATATCCAAGAGATTGGATAGTTTTGCCTACTAAGATCTCGCGGGCTCGTTTTTCTATTTTGTCTTGCACTTGATGTTTGGTCATGTTTTCCTTTGTTTGGGTTTGACTCTTCTGGGGTTGCATTATAAGTATATGCCTACCGGGTAAAAAAAGCAAGCTTCGTTTTTAAAAACTTTTTCTGAAATTTGGCATAAAATTGCTCGGAAAACATACCCCTTTTTGTCGTAAGTTGTTGATTACCAAGGGGTTACGACGCGCGGGGGTGGCCCGCCGCCATAAGTCGTTGGCTATCAACGGTTTACACATAAAACGCCCAACTTTTTTGAGCGTTTCTGTGCCAGCCGAAGCATTTTCGCTTCGCGCTTCGCCTTATTCCTTTTGATACAAGTACCTTGTCGCGAGGTCTTTGATTTCTTCCGCCGATTCTATTAGATCGTAGTTCTTGCTGTATATCGTATAAGCTAGTTCCGCGTAAGAGACAATTCTGAAGCCTCCTTCCTTGGGATAGAATCCTATCGCGTCGCCCAAATGCGGGTAACTTCCGTTTGAATGAAGCGGGACCGCATAATCGATTCGCCCCTTTTTTTCGATACCGCTCAATCTTATCAATGTTTCAATGTCCATCATTTTTTTCTCCTTTTGTCTGGGATTATACTGCTTGGAGTTCTTTTGTTTTAATCAAACTCTCTTTTTCTTTTTCTAGTTTCTCTACCCGAGAAAAGTCACGGGCTCTTTTTGCCAAGGTAATGGCTCGATTTTTTCCTGCAATTTTCCGAGAGATTGATCCCTTGCCGGTGCCGTCATTGCTTTTTGTTTTCTCGGTTAGGCAGTCGATTACATTAGTAAGCCTGTATCCGCATAACATCTTTCTAGAAAACTTTCCGGCAGTTTTTAGTTTGCGGGAAATTTTTAGCTCTGGCCTGTCGAAGGTGTATATAATAGTTACCATTGGGGTTCTGCCTTCTTTTGTGTTTTTGCATTCTTTACCGCCCTTGTAAAGTACCACCTTCTCGGGAATATATCCGATTAACTGCGACAGGACTTTGATACAAACTTGATTCAATCCTCTAACATCAGGCTTGAACAAAGCGAAATTTTCTCCGAATGGTTGGCACAAAGATTCGATGATATGCTCCCTGCCTCCAGATATTCGACCCGTCAGTGAAAATGTAACGGCAAAGACTTCGGGCTTGTGTTCGGCTCGCTGAATGGCAAGCTCAAACATTTGTCTTGGATTGGGTTGGCCACAGAAGTCCGCCCAAATGCAATTAATTTTTTCGTTAATTTCTCTGGACACGGCAAACCAATCGCCATATTCAAGTTTAAAGCGGGCAGGTTTATTTTTTTGGGCTTTCTCGTATTTTTCGAAGTCGTTCTCGATCATGTAACCGCTTGCTTTTTTAAATGTTTTTTTCACGGCCTTCTCAAAGACGCATTGTTCTCCGCACAGGCTTAGAACTTTCACATTGTTATTCTTGCCGAAACGGTCGGTTAAACTTTTGATGATTTCACTTCGAGCGATATTCTTCTTTTTGTTGTTCTCCATTGCCTTCTGATTCATTTCTCTCTCCTCTGGTGGTTTTGGTTTACTTGATTAATTTATCAAAATGACCCATTAATGCAAGACTTAAATAAACAATTTGAAATAAAAATCTAGACCCAAATAGTCAAATAGCCAAATAGCAAAATAGTCAAATAATCAAATAGCCAAATAGTCAAATAGCGATTTGGAACAGGTTTTTGTGGCCAAATAAGGGCCTCATACTTCTGGCCGCTGCCATCACTTCTCAGTTTCTAACTTTTGACATTCTGACTTTTGACATTCTGACTCTTGAGAATCCTGATCCACCTCTACCTCGAAGTCTGGATCATGCACCTCGCCCACCCACCGGATGCTATGGGTCTTCAGCGACTCTATGAAGAAAAATCTTCCGTGCGTATCGCGGGCGGGTATCCTGTCGGATTCACGAATCACCATCCACTTGTCTCCGTGCTGGGCGATGCGTTCCTTTGCTTTTTTTGTCTTGGCTTTTAGTGTAATGATCATAACGCAATCCTATTCTTTATGCGGTTCAGAGTCAACTTTATTTTTTGATTATTTTGATATTTTTTAGGGGCGTTTCCGCATTTTAATCTTATAGGGGTGGGGGTAGAGATGCAAGAAAAAAGCGAAACTTTTTTGAATTTTCTGCCCCGAAAAAACAATAGGGAACAATAGAAAGTTGGCACAGGAATGCTTGAAAAGTAGGGGTGTTTTCTGCGTAAGTTGTTGCGTTGCAGGCGCTTACGGGGCGCTGGGGGCGCCCATCGCCATAAGTCGCTCTATTGCAACGACTTATGACTTAAATGGCTCCTTTTTTTAGTGGTTTCTATGCCAAGTGACTGTACATTTTTCGTGCCAAGTCTACCTTCCGTGCTTGCATAGTCTGCGGGCGGTATTGCAAGGACTGCACCAGCCAACGGTAACATCATGCACCCGCTGGGCTTCCTGTTTAGTAAGCAAGTGAGCTTGACCGCTGTCAATTTTATCGGTGGCACTCTTGTAGAGGTCATAGCTTTGTGAACTGCTGGATGTGGAAGTTTCAAAAGATGATTGCACAATTGCAACAAGCATTACCAGAC
>Ga0181560_10004835_pt1 | contig 12130 bp, 5 predicted proteins | sample 011ome_20_FD_133751 | JGI IMG/M metagenome (GOLD analysis project Ga0181560, IMG submission 133751) | Coastal salt marsh microbial communities from the Groves Creek Marsh, Skidaway Island, Georgia - 011509CT metaG (megahit assembly) | ecosystem: Environmental > Aquatic > Marine > Intertidal zone...
CGCGCGTCGCGGTGTCGCGACGGCGCGACGGCGCGACGGCGCGCACGGCGCCGCGGAGCGCGACGCGCGCCATGAGCGCGTACGAAGACGCGGTGCGAACGACGCTCGGCGCGCTCGCGCGCGCGCTCGACGCGAAGCGGTGCGACGCGACGCTCGAGGGCGCGTGGAAGCTCGACGTCGCGCGAAGCGAATCGCTCGGCCCGTTCCTGCGCGCGCTCGGCGCGCCGCGAATCGCGACGCCGATCGCGGATAACCTGCCGACGACGGTGACGGTGAAGTGCGACGACGACGGACGCGGATTCGCGATCGTGGACGCGACGGCGCTGAGCTCGAGGAACGAGACGCGCGCGCGATTCGACGGCGCGGAGACGCCGCGAACGACGCGGGGAGGGCGGAAGCGGTTTTATCTGTCGGGAGACGCGCGAGAGGGCGCGCTGGTGATCGTGTGTCGATTGTTCGAGCGCGGCGAGGGGTGGGCGACGGAGCAGATTCGCGGGATGGATCCGAGCGGGAGCGGGATGCTGCGAGAGCGAAACGTGCTCAAGCGACCGAACGGCGAGCCGGACGTCGTGGTCGATCGGTTCTTTCGTCGAGTGGTGGATTAGATGATTAGAGTGAAATTAGTTCTAATACTAGAGTGTTAGTGTCGTGGCGTCATCGCCGTCGTTTCGACGATGTTCATCGCTCGAGCAAGAGGACGGCCTCGACGTGTGCGGTGTGCGGAAATAAATCGAGAGCGAGCGCCTTCACGGGCGTGAATGGGACGCCGCCGCCGTTACCATCGGCGCCTTGCGGCACGCATAGATCAATAACGTTAGTCGCCATCGTGTTCGCGTTGCACGAGACGTACACGAGACGTTTCAAACGGTTTTCTCGCCGCAACGCCGACAATACGTGTCTATGCAACCCCGCACGCGGGGGATCAACGATTGCGACGACGTCATCGAACTCGTGATTCGCGCCCACGAGCTCCGCGTTGGTGGTTTCTTTCGCTTCGACGATCGCTTCTGTTTCTTCATCCGCGCTCAAGTCCGGGTCGTCGAGCACCGATACGGCGGTGAGCGGTTTTTGAGCGCGGCAATCGGGCTTTATCAACGACTTGTAATCGTTCAACACTTTCGGAAGAACGTGCTCCGCCTTGCCCGCGAGCCAGTCGGTATTATCGACTCCGTTGAGTTTCGCATTCGTGAACGCATCTCTGATGGATTCTTCCACGATGTCGACACCGACAACTTTTTTGACGGCGCGCGCGAGCGTCAAACCGATCGTCCCCGTGCCGCAGCACACGTCCAACAGCAAGCTTTGCCCACCAGGACTCGCCCACTCACCGGCGAGTCGATACAAAGCTTCGGCGGCGACCGTGTTGACTTGGAAAAACGCCGTCGCGGAAAGCGAAAACTGGAGACCGCACATGTGTTCGTGAATGATGTCTGCGGACTTCTCGCTCGGCGCGTTCGTCCTCAAATTTTTAATCTCCGCGTCGTCCGGCGCGACGTTCGATACACCGTCCCAGAACTGCACCAGACACGTCTTTAAATTGATTGGCTTCGCGCTCTTCGCGACGGCTTCTTCGACCGCGGCGAGAACGCCATCGCATTCCTCTTTCACTTGCTCGTCGGTGTAGCCTCGCGTGCACACTTGAAACATGACTAAAACTTCGTGCTTATCGCTATGTTCGCCCGATGGCGAGGGTAACGAGAACTCCTCGTCAGGGTACGTGAACGCTACCCGATCCGTCGCGTCGGGGTCTTTAATTTCCCCGTCCGTGCCCGCAGACGGTTTCGGAGGACCGGCGCCCGTTCGCAACCAGTGCTTCCAACCGTGTTCGCTCGCCGGCGCGGTGCCGGCTTCGCGACACAAGAATAGTCTCCAAAACCCTGTCGCCTTTCGCTTATCGTACACGGGCAGCCCTTTACCGTCCGCGGCCCGCGCGCGAAGGTACGTTTGCGTGGCGTCGCCCAGATACTTCGCCGTATCGCTGATGTTTCGGCATCCCGTGGGCGGCGCCACGGCGGTGACGCCGTCGCGAAACGACCCGACGTTAAAACCGCACGTGATCTCGCCGTTCGCGCTCGGCCCTATGGTAAATTCACTCTTGTTTCTATACCCATCCAGCACCGGCGACCGCACGATGCCTCCCAGCTCGCAACAAAGTTTATCGTTTCCCAACGCCGCGCGCATCCACCCCACGTCGGCGCGACGCCCGCTCTTCCTCGCCTTATTACTCGCGTTCCGCACCCCTCTCGTGATGTTCCGCATCGCTTCCGCGACGATCTCTTTCTTCCTAGCCAACTGTTCGCCGTAACTCACGTTCCACAGCGGCGTGATGACGTCGCGTATGTCCCGTCTCGCGTTCGCGTTCGCGCGTTCGATGAGCGCCGACGCGTCCGTCGACCCGTCCGTCGACGCCACTCCCGTCTTCCCCTTCGCCTTCGCCTGCTTCACGCGCACGCACCGCCCACGAAACTCGACCCTCTCCATCGCCGTCGTCGCCTCGATTCGATCGCCGACCTCGCCGAACGTCACGAAGCCGTACGTCCACCGCCGCCGCTTCTTGCTGCTCACGCGCCGGCACCCGAGCTCGGTCAACCACGCCGCGAACGCGCCGTCGTCCCACTGTTCGGGGACGCCCTGAACCATCGCCGTGCCGCCGCTCGCGCCCGCGAGCGCGACCGCGCCCGTCGTCGTCGTCGTCGTCGTCGTCGTCGTCGTCGTCGTCGCGTTTTCATCCGCGGCGGCGCCGCCCGCGCTCGCGTCCGCGCGCGCGCGCTTCGCGTCGTCCGCGCCCGCGTCCGCGACGTCCTCGCGCGCGCGCTTATCGCGCGTCGCGTCGCCGTCGGCGTCGGCGTCGGCGTCGGCGTCGCGCGACATCGCGTCGGTCGGCGTCACTGCGCGTCGCGCTCTGATGACGTCGCGGTCGCTTCGCGCGCGCGTCTGCGCGCAGACGCGACGCGTCGACGCGCGCGCGCGACGCGGTGGGCGCGTCGCGCGCGCGACGACGCGCGCGGGCGCGGACGCGGACGCGAGCGAGGGCGTCGGGGAGACCGTTTCGACGCATCTGGATGAGGGAGCAGTCGACGACGACGCAAAGACGACGACGACGACGACGACGACGACGACGACGACGACGACGACGCTCGACGCGCTGGCGTCCGTGCTCGTCGATCGCGCGGGCGATAGGAACGGCGACGACGCGTCGACGACGGCGACCGAGGCGCGCGAGGCGACCGAGGCGAAGGCGAAGGCGAAGGCGAAGGCGAAGGCGAAGGCGCGGGACGCGAACGCGGCGGAGGCGTCGAGACGGCGAGCGACGCCCGAGGGCGTCACGGACGCGTCGTGGAAACCGTATTGGAGCCCGTTGTCGACGATGTATAACGTGCCGACGGTCGAACCGACAGTGGCGTACTTCATCGCGTTCGCGCACTGCGCGGCGTTCGCGACGGATTTGGCGCTGCTGCGGAGCGGGACGTCCAACGGCGGAGATTTGTTCATTCGTTTGGCGTTGTTCGATAACGCCGTGGTGTACGGGAGTCAGTGGATGCGAACATTCACGGCGTGTTTCGTGGACTTTGGGTTGTTGCATTTCGCGCTCGTCAACGTCGGGTTGGTGACGATCGGAGCCGAAGCCGAAGCGTTGCTCGGCACCAGGCCGTTTCTGGCGGTGTACACGTTGAGCGCGGCGATGGGGGGCATCGGCTCGATGGCGTTCGACCCGACGACTTTGCACGTAACCTCAAGTGACGGTCTGATGGGTGTTTTCGGTGCGTTGTTACTTTACTCGGCGCTGAACGTCGAGAACGAGTGGAACCTTCGCGGCTTCACCGTGCGATTGCTCTATTGCGGGTTCTTCTCGGTTGGTTTTCAATACCTCGCGAGTGTCCCCACAGAGGATGGCACGCACGTCGTGAACTCCGTGGGACACCTATGGGGCTTTCTGGCCGGCGCGGCGATGGGCTACGCCGGGCTCGCTCCCTTGTTTACCTCTGGAAAGAAATTTTCCAAGCCGCCGGACGACGGGCGCAAAAATCTAGAAGACGTCGGGGCGGGTCCGAGAAAGACGTTCGTCATGCTCGGTTCGGCGTCCACCGCGCTCGTGGCTTTATGCGTCGTCGTTTTGCTCAAGAGAACTTTAGACGTGGACCCGAGAGATGTATTTTAGTTCGACCTCGCCCGCCGTCGACGCCCGACGCCGGTTGTTGTAACCTCGCGCCGCACAATCACGCTCGACTCGTCTCGATGTCGCACGCCGTCACTCACGCGAACGCCGCGTGCGCGACGCGCGTCGTCACCTCGCGTCCCGCGTCTCGCGCGTCGCGTCGCGCCCGCGTCGGCGTGAAATCGTGCGCGACGTCGTCCGATGACGTCGCTCTCGGCAGGCGCGACGCCGTCCTCGCGGCCATCGCGCTCGGCGCGCTGACGCGCGCGGACGACGCGCGCGCGATCGGATTTCAGAAGGAACTGAAGAAACGCGGGCCGGTGAGCGAGGACGCGTACTCGAAGACGGCGGGATTTGAGTTTCGAGGCGAGGCGAGGGATGGGGTGAAGTACGTCGACGTCGTCGAAGGGAAGGGAAAACCCGTCGAAGCGGGCGCGCTGACGACGCTGCACTTTGAGTGTAAATACAGAGGTTTGACGGTGTCGTCCACGCGCGAGGCGCGCACGCTGGGGGGGAATCGCACGATTAGCGAGCCGTTTCAGTTCAAGTACGGGACGCTGCCGAACGAGTTCACAAAGGCGGCGAAGAGAAAGAACATCATCGGCGTCGGGATCGAGGTGAGGATCGATCCCGATTTGAGAGAGCTTTATGTGGTGAAGTGCGTGTTCAACGGTCCAGCGGATCGCGCGGGAATCAAACCGAACGACGTCATAATCTCAATCGACGGCGTCGGCGACCTCGTGGACAAGCCGATTCAAGATATCGGAGCGTTGCTCGTCGGCGACGTCGGGACCGAGCTCGAGTTGAAGGTGAAGAAGGGCGGCTCGCGCAACGGTCCGGACGCCCCGATCGAAACCTTCAAGTTGACGCGAGAGGTTACCGCTGTAGCGACGCCGAAGCGCGAAATTCAAGTCGACGGTGGCGGAGGACTCTTTACCGGCGGCAGTGGCCCCAAACCGCCGCCGATTATTTACGTACCGGAGGCACTCGCGGGAATGCAGGTGGGTGGTCGACGCAAAATAATCGTCCCTCCGGATGTCGGTTTCGAGGACGTCGGGGAAGGTGAAATTCCTCCGGGCGCGACGTTCGAGCTGTTGATTGATTTGCTCGACGTTCAAGAGAAGTCTTCGTAAAATCAGCCGGTTGGCGCGCTCACGTTCGTGAACATTCAAAATTCAATCACTCCACGTGCGCGCAGTGTGGACGGAACTCTCAGGATTGTAATCTATTTTTTGCATCAAACGTACTGCACTTCGCGACTTGCGAGCAATATGCCGAAGGAAAAGGTTACGCCGCCAAAGAAGAAGACAGGCAGTAAGACGGATAAGAAGGCGAGACCGAAAGCCGATGCAGCGGATGGTCTGTCGGGCGAGGGTCCGATTCAAGAGACTCGCGCAGAACTCTTAGCGAAGATCCAAGCTGTGGAGCGCGAAGCGGTCAAGGCCAACGAGCACAGAAACTATATGCAGCTCGAGCGCGACAAGATCGATTCATTTTGGGAAATCACCAAAGCAGAGCTCGAGTCTACTAAAGTCGACTTACGTGATGCCCAGCGCGAGCTGGAGGTGGCCGGCGAACAGCACGAGATGGAGCTGCGTCTACAAACTCATAAGCTCAAGCAAGTCAAACACGAGCGTTTGGAGGCGGAATCAAAGGTTCGCGCACAGTACGACCAGGCAGAAGCACAACTGCGGGAGGACTGTCGAGATCGACTGCAAATCAAATCTCAAGAACTTGCGGCGATGGAGGCGAAAATTCGCGAGATTCGTCGCGAGCACGAAGATCGTCGCCGAAGACTAAAATTAGAGCACGATGCGAATTTAGGCGCAGCGCGAAAGCAGTTTGAGCAGAGTGCCTCGGAGCACGTGAACAAAGTCGAGCGAGAATCGTTTGACGCCATGAATTCCTTCAAGTGTCGCGTCGAAAAGCAGCTCACTGACACTGAGGCGAGATATTCAACCTACATTGATGAGCTCGTCGAAACGCACACAAATGCGTACGCCGAACTCAAAGAGTACTTCAACTCGCTGACAGACACGCACGTCGTTGAGATTAATCGACTTGAGCAACGTCTGAATGCGAAAGAAGAGAGATTACACAAGCAAGCCCTAGAGTTAAACGAGATTCGTAAGAAAAACGCAGCGCTTGTGGTCCCGCTGACGCAAGCCGAACACAAATGCGAGGAATATAGAAAAAAACTTCTTCATTCCGAGCGCAAATGCAAACACCTCCAGTATAGCGAGAAAGCCCTACACGACATACAGAGCCAATTGAAGAGTTCAAAATGGCAAAATGAGATTTTGATCCAAAAGTTGGAGAAAAGCGAGGAAGATTTAGAAGCTCTGAGGCATGAAGGGATGTCGCATCGGTTCTGCGCGCCAAGTTTTACGAAGACGATAAAGTAGACGAACGTTTGTTGTTGTACTTTCTGTGTTAACAAGAGAACTAAGAGTCAAATTCCAAATCGTACGGCTGGTGTTGTCGCTGCGCGTGCTTAAACTTTTTCGTCGGTATCCATCGCATCTTCAGCCTCTTTGGCCTTTTCTTCCACCCACGCGTGGAATTTCGCGAGGCGAGCCTTTTCATTCTTTTCGAGCAATGATTTGCGCTTCGCCGAAGCTTTGCCGTTCGTCTTCGCCTTCTTCTTCGCACGGCGTAATACATCTTCGGTGTCAAGTACATACGACACCTTGCTCGTGCTACAGCTGACTTTGCATTCTAATGAATTCGTCACGATGGCATTTTCCATCGCCGCGTCCAAGTCGCTAAAGCCAGCCTTCTCCTTCGATCGGCTCAGGAATACGGCGGTGTGTTCATCGTCGTCATCATCAAGCTCCGCAGACTCTGGAATATCATCGGTGGCCGGAGTGGTCAAGAAGGTCTGTAAATGCGTCGCAAAGCGCGCGTCCATCGTTCCCATCGGCAAGTCGGGCCGTTCCGGTCCCACTTCTACGAGTCTAACAAACATTGTCTTGCCATCTTCGGATGACGCTAAGCGATAGCATGCTTCGTCTTGCAGTAGAACACACGCATTTGCGCGGTAGATACCTTCGTTGAACGACGCTTCACGAGCCAATTCATAGTCGTGGAGGTGCAAAAGTTTACTGCTCGGCTCCTCCTGAATAACAAGTTGCACTTGTTTGATGACTTTATAGATGAGCTTGTCTAAGGTGAACAGGAGGTACGATTTCGCTCCCAACAGCGTGCGACAGTCGTCCTCGAATTTACCAGACTCCGTTGTGCCGTTCAACAAGTGGAAGAGTAGTCGAAGGAACTCGGTGTGGACATCAGCTTGCTTGCGCGCGGGCTTGCTTGCCTTGGCCATGGCCGCAGCGCTCTCTCGCGCAGTCGACATGCGCTCAAACAAATGCGAATGAAGACGGAACATGTGGTAAATCTGATCGTTGGCGTAGAACACAGTCCTCTTCATGTTCTTAAGCGCAACTGCGGCCGACGCTTCGGCGGCATCGACGATCCCACTGACGGGTTTGCAGAGTGCAAACTCTTTTTCCTCTTCGTCGTCTTCGTCATCCTCTTGTTCCTCTGCTTCCTCTTTTGGCTCAACTTTCGGTGCTTTCCGCGCACTCGAAACTCGCATTTTATCGTCCTCGTCTTCTTCCTCTTCGTCTGATTCGGACTTCTTATTCTCGTTGAGTTTCTTGACGTCCTCTTTCTCGGTACCCCGAACAAAGTTCGCCGCCGTCTCGGCGGAGGAATCCTTGAAATCATCCGGATTTTCTCGGTTTACGTTAAAGAAGGACTCGACAAAGTTTCGATAAAGCGTCAAAACGCGCTCGCCTTGCTCCGAGTTGAGCATTTCGTTGGTACTAAACTTGATAACGGCGTACACGTCGTCGTGCACCCGGGCGTCAGAGTAATCAAGAGTGAGATCAGGAGACTCGTCCACCGGAGGCATCCCCTTGCCGATGACTTCGTCGGACGTCTTCTTCTTGTCGTTCAACTCCTTGACTTCCTGGGCCATACCCTTCATAGAGAGCGCCTTTTTGTCCATTTGCTTGAAGTAGAAGGATTGGTGATCGAGAGACTTGGCGTAATTCTTCGTGTACACGTCGGACCAAATCGGCATCATCTCGTTCTTCAGCTCGACCCACTCTTCCTGCTTTTGGTGCAAACGCTTCAAGACGATTGGGATCGTCGCTTGCGGCGCAGTCTTGACCAGGTATCCGATTTCATCCCCACGATCACCGTAGATGCGCAGGATGGCGCGCTCACACACGGCGCCCAAGTATCCTTCGGGCATGACCGCGGCTCCGCGAGCCTCCTCGGGCATCGCGTTGATTTCTTCCTCAAACTTTTGCAACTTTTCGATGCAAGACTTGGTCGTTTCGAGAACCATGTCGATCTCGAATCGATCATCTTCACAGCGGAACAACGCCTCCTCGTACTGGTTCTTACGCATCGCCTTGAAAGAGTAATCCTCCGAACCCGAAGTCACCGCCACCCAGTTGTCGTTGAGAACATCCTTGCACAGCTGCGTCCTCGTCGTACACGGGGCTGGCGGGAAGTTCTTGGGCAACAATCGGTACGACGGGCCACAGCGCTCGCTCATGGAGAGATCCAACTCCGAAATGGGTTTGGAGACGAATTTCTCGCGCTCGGCCACCACCTTCATGAGTTGCAAATCCTTCGGCGACAGCTTCTCTGGCGGTCGTTTTGCCATAGATGGGTCGAAATCGAGCGCCTCGCACCGAGCGACAAAATCACTAAATCCAGACTGAAGCTCGGGGAACTTGCCGAGAATGTCGTATGCGAGCGTCGACATCTCCATCTTGGTGATGATACCCATGTTGAAGATGTTCAGGATCTTGATGAACTCGTTGTATGCGTCGCGGTTGCGAAGTCTCGCCTTTACTTTTTCGAAAAATGCGAGCTCCTTTGCCAGCGCCGCCGCCGCGCGTCTCGCCTCAGCCTCTTCCGGAGTTTCCGGCGGCAACCCTTTTCTACCACGCACGCCGCGCACACCGCGTCCCTTCTTACCAGCCGCCGGTTGCGTAGAATCGGGCAAAAAGTACGTAAACTCGTCCAAAAGGTCGTGATGATGTTTGAACAACTGCGCCACTTCCTCGTAAACCTGCGAAATCGTCTTCACGTTCTTCCTGTACATGTTCAAAATCTCCAGGAAGTTCTTATACACGCGCTCGTCGTTCGAAAATCTCGACTTGATCTTGTTCACGTACGATATCGCGTGCACGAATTCGACTTGCGGCTTCGCTCTGACGCCGTGATCCATCGCCTCCTCGTCGTCTCGCTCGATGTCCGCGACCGTAATCTCGTGTCCTCGAGGCAGAAATTGATTGAATCCGAGGATTAAATCCGTGTGTCCGCGAAAAATTCGCTTCACGCGCTTGATCACCCCCTCCGTGTCCAGCCTATTCGCCTTAAACTCCTTCATGATCTCCAAAAACTCATCGTACGTGTGTCTCTTATCGCGCAATCGCTCCTTGAGCTCCCTCAAGTAACTCAACGCCTCCTGCTTGCGCGCCTTTTCGCTCAGAGGTTCACCGCTCGCGCCCCCCGCTCCCGGCCTGTCGTCCGTCCGCGATCGCGCGCGCGTCGTCAGTCATCGCGCACTCATCGCCGCGCGCGTCGTCGTCGTCCTCGCGTCGCGCGCGACGCCCTCGGTCGTCGGTCGGTCGCCCGTCGTCCCGTCGAAGGCGGCACGAAAACTCGGCGCCGATCTCGTCGCGAATCCCGCGTCGCGCGTCGTCGTCGCGTCGCGCGCGCGCGCGTCGCGCCGACGCGTCGACGCGCGATCGCATCGTCGTCGCGTCGCGTCGCGTTCGCACCGCTTGATCGCCGCGCCGGCGCCCGGGCCGTCGTCGCGCGAGCGCTTCATCCCTTGACCGCGCGCCGCGCGCGGGTTCGATTTTAATTAAATGCGCGCGCGCGCGAGTGCGCTCGCGTCGGCGCGCCGGGACGCCGCGCGCGCGCGGAGAGCGCGATCGCGCGACGATCGGCGCGAGAGGCGCGCGCGAGGCGTCGCGGGCGAGCGGGCGCGCGCGTGTGACGCCGGACGCGCGCGCGAAACGATCGAAATCAGTTTGCCCTCGCGCGCGGCGACCGACCGAGATGTGCGATCGGGTGTCGGGCGCCGCGCGGTGGTCGTATTGTGGGCGAAGGGGGGGGGATGAAAGTTTTTAGGGAGACGCGCGCGCGAACGCGCGCGTTGCGCGCGCGCGCGGAGGGACGCGCGATCGATGATCCGATGGGTGGGTATTAAAATCATAGGATGACGCGCGCGCGCGGTGAGGCGATGGCGTGGGCGCGCGACGCGCCGAAATCACCGAGGGCGCGCCGTCTTTTTCGCCGCGGCGGCGGCGGCTCGAGCTTGGAACTCCTGTTCTATGTTCTTTCGCACGGTCTCGAGCATCGCGCGCGTTTGCTTGCGCGTTTGAGTGGCTTGCGCGAGCATCGCTGGATCGACGGTGAGGCCGTTGTCGGCGCGAGCGCGCAACGTTTTCACCGCGGCGTCAGCCTTGAGATACATCGCTTTGATTTCGGCGAGAAGTTTCTTCTTCGCCGGATCGACGCTCGGATGCTGTTGAGAAGCGGCGCTAGCCGCGGATTTTTTGCGTTTTTTGCGCATTTTTGCGCTGTACTCTGGATCGCGCCACTTGTCGGCGATGGCTTTAGAGATCTTCGCGCGGTGCTCGCGCGTTCGCTTGTTGGCCACCTTTGGCTTCACTTTCCGCATCGCTCGACGCTTCAAGACGAGCGTGGCGACGAGCTGCTTCTTCAACTCGCGTTGCGTCTTTAGGCGTACTTTTTCTTCATCCTTTTGACGTTGTCGAAGCCGTGCGATGTCGGCGGTGCCGTTGACTCCAAAGGTCACCGTCATCACCGCGGAGTTTCGGCGAACGAATATCCCCGCTGAAGCCGCGCCGTTCATACCTCTCTTCAGGCCCCAGACCTGTTTGGACTCCAAGCCAGCTGTCTCTAGCTTTCGCGCCCGCGCTCTTTCCACCGACGCCCTCTTGATCTTCGCTCGCGTGTACTCGGAATGACGAGCGTTGGATCCGTTGTACGACGCCTTTAGGCGCTCTCTGTACGCGGGATTCGCCATGTGCATGAGCGTCGTCGCGCGAATTTTTTCGATCGTTTCCTTGCTATGCTTGCCGCCTTTATTCCAGGGCACCTTACCAGTGTTCGCGGTACCGATTCGACGGCGTCGCAACTGTTCCACCTTGGCCATGTCCTTCACCGTACCCACGGCTTTCAAGGTTTCAAACTCCTTCTCGCTAATAACCACAACCTTGATCGGCTCACCGCTAATATCGACGCCGTTTCGCACGCGACATCTGAAGACGTTACACGTCGGACAAGGACAGCCGTTCAAGTGGTACAGCGTCTTGCGCGCGCCCATGATGAAACCGTCGTCGGGCGTCACGAAGACGACCCTCTTGTAGTCGTGCTCGACTCCCGGATCGCCTTTACCCAAATTCTCCACGCAGTGCGTCCACGAAATCTCCTTCAACGCACCACCCGATCCATTTGAACCTCGCGCACCGTCCGATCGCATCGCCACGACCGACGCGCGCGTCAAAGACCGCGCGCTCGCGGCGCGCGCCGCGTCCCTCCCTCGCGTCGGCGTCGCGCGCGCCTCCAACCCCCCCTCTCCCGCGCTCGCGCCCCCATCCGCGCCCTCGACCGGCGTTTGCAGCGCACCGAGCTTCGCCCGCGATCCCCGCGCGTTCGCGCGTCGTCGCGTCTTCGCGCGCGTCGTCTTCGCGCGCGCGTCCGCGCGAAGTCGCCCTAAACCCCCGAGCGCGGCCGTCGCCATGACGCCCTCCCGTCCGCGCGCGCGCGACCGGCGTTCACCGCCCGTTCGCGCTCGCGACGCGCTCGCGACGCGCTCGCGACCGCGCGCTCGCGTCGCGCGCCGTCGCTCGGCGCGCGCGTCGCGCGAGTTCCCTCGCGCGCGTTCGAGCCGCAGCCGCCGCGCCCCGCCGTCGC
>Ga0181560_10004836_pt1 | contig 12127 bp, 8 predicted proteins | sample 011ome_20_FD_133751 | JGI IMG/M metagenome (GOLD analysis project Ga0181560, IMG submission 133751) | Coastal salt marsh microbial communities from the Groves Creek Marsh, Skidaway Island, Georgia - 011509CT metaG (megahit assembly) | ecosystem: Environmental > Aquatic > Marine > Intertidal zone...
CGCCCGGGGGGGCGCGGCCGCGTCCCCGCCCAACCCCGGGGGGGGGGGGGGGGGGGGGGCGCGGTGCGGGGCTGGGTGGCGGTGGGGGGGGGGGGGGGGGGGGGGGGGGGGGGGGGGTGTCGACGGTCGCGGCGCTCGAGTCTCCGAGGGCGACGCGGCCGTGCGGGGTCTCTCCCGCGCGGGCGTCGCGTAGTGCGCTCGCCGCACGGCGAAGTTCGTAATATCTGGCGACGCGGCGTACCGGCCTATCAGTGTGCGCGTCTCGATTTTCTGACTATTTCTCATACAAAACACCTCAAAACGTACACGTACTACGCCGTTGACTCTTTTCGGAGAGCCGAGATCGAGGCCGCAGAGATCTCGCGCGCGACGTGCGGCAGTCGTCGCGATGACGACGACGATCGCGAGCTCGACGCGCGCGATCGCGCGCGTCCTCCTCGTCGCGACGTGCTTCGTCGCGCTCGCGACGACAGACGCGGCGGCGGCGCCGACGCCGACGCCGACGCCGAGGACGTGCGTCTCGCACGACGGCCTCCCCGAGTTCGCGATCGCGGGCAAGCCCCCGGCGAAGAACCGCGGCCTGACGTTCTGCGCGGACTACGGCAAGAGCACGTGCTGCGACAAGGGCACGACGGACGCGATTCGAAGGGTCGTCGCGCACATGCAAGCGAACTCGTTCTCGCCGCGGTGCCGCGACGCGTGGACGTCGCTCGAGTGCAGCGTGTGCGATCCGCGAGCGGGGACGACGCCGCGAACCGCCGTGTGCGCGCACGCGTGCGACGCCATCTACCGCGCGTGCAAGGACGAGTACTTCTCCGAGGATTCGCTGCGGCGCCTCGTGCCGTGCCGCGCGTCGGACACCATCTGCACGAAGCTCAGCGACTGGGGCGGCGACGGCGGCGGCGGCGACGGCGAGGACGACGGGACGGGGACGAATGGGGACGAATGGGGCGGCGAGGCGATGTGTCGAGCCGCGGGGTACGACCCCGTGCGCGCGGGCGTCGTGCGCGCGCAGCCGGGGGGGTGGTGCTTCGAGCCCCCGGCCCCGGATGCGCACAGATCGGGGCCGGGGTCGGGGTCGGGGTCGTCCAAGAGCGACGGCGGCGGCGGGGCGTCGGGATCCAAGAAGGCGGGGAAAGGCGCGAAGAAGCGCGGCGGGAAAGCGGCGGACGCGGAGGACTACGCCGCGGGAACCCCCGCGTGGATGACGAAGGCGTACGTGTTGATCGCGGTCGCCGCCGCGTTGTACGTCGGGTTGAGAGCGGCGAGGCGCGGGGGGAGCGCGGGGGCGTCGCTGCGCGCGAGGCATAACGCGCGGATGGCGGCTGAGAGCAGAGCGGGACGCGCGCGCAACGTCGACAAGTATTTGTGACGTTTTTTCGATCTCATCACTCTCTCGCTCTCTCGCTCTCGGTAACGTCGAGACCGTCTCGCCACCGCGCGGCTACCCTACCCCTCCACGCGCATCGCCGCGGCGGCGGCTTCCAGCTCGCGGAGCTCCTTCACGAGCTCCTCTAAGGAGCGGTCGTCGACGTCGTCGAAGTTTAGCGTCGGCGGAGCGCCGCCGCCGCCGCCGCCGTCGTCGTCGCCGCCGCCCGCGTCCTCTTCCTCCGCCGCCGCCTCCGCCGCGTCCTCCTCCGTCTCCGCGCGCGCGGTCTCCCTAGGTTTAAGATATTTCGGCCTCGCCCTCCCCTTCGGCGCCGCCGCGGTCAGCCCGCCGTCCTTTGGCTTCGCGACGGACGTGAGAAACGCCCCGCGCCTCTTCGCCGCCGCCGCCGCCGCCGCGCCGCCGGCCTCCGTCGTCGTCAACCGCCTCGCGACGCCGCCGCTCGTCCCTCGCCGCAGCGGCGGCTTCTTCGGCGGCGGCTTCGTGTTCCTCGGCGGCGACAGCACCGCCGCCTGCGCCTCGAGCGTCTTCGTCTGCCTCCAGTACTCGTTCGGTCTGATCGTGAGGTGCTCGCCAAAGTGCGCGTCTCTCGTGGTCATCGGGTCAGTCGTCGACGCCGCCTCGAGCAGCCGCGCGCGCATGCGCGCGCTGACGGCTTCGGTCAAGCGCGCGCGGTTCGCGATCCGCGTTCGCGGCGTCGCGGGCGTGTCGTCCGACGCGCCCGCGGGGACGCATCCGACCGCGACCAAGGTCTTGTCGTACTCGTGAGGACGCGCGAGCTCGTCCCCGGGCTCTTCGTACGACGGCGGCGAGGGCGGCGGGTTGAGCTCACGCTCCATGAACCCGTCTTGGTACTTCGTCTCTTTGTTGATGAGCTCGTTGATGCAGTGCTCGTCGCCGACGTCGCGTTTGCCGCGGGAGAAGCCCCCCATCGCGATCGGTCGTCGTCGTCGTCGTCTGGGGGGGGATGTATTTCCCGATTCGCGAATCACGCCGCGTCTTCTGGCCCTGGCGCGGGTTTAGGGTCGAGCGCTGAGGGTTCGCGACGTCGCGTCCGCGCGGCGTGGACGCGAGTGACGATGCGCGCGCGTGTATCGCGCGCGGGGCGTCACTTGCGCCGCGGAGAGTGTCCGGGGCACGGAGGGCGCGCGATCCTAAAACGAGAATCGTGGTCTCGCTGAACTTTCCGTCGTCGCGTCGGCGTCTCGGAAAAGCAAACGTGCGTCACTGCGATGAGCGCCGCGCACGCGCGACTCTCCGCGACCGCGAGCACCGCGCACCTCGCGCGATGCGCGCGCCGCCACGTCGCCGCCTCTGACGTCCTCGCGACCCCCCGCGCGCGCCTCGCGTCGTCGTCGCCGCGAGGCCGTCGCGTCGTCCACCGTTGGATCGCCGCCGCCGAATCGTCGTCGTCGTCGTCGTCGCCGTCGGAATCGTCCGCCGCCGCGACGGCGAACGACGACGCGGCCGCCGCCGCCGCCGCCGCCGCGCCCGCGCCCGCGAGCGACCGAGCGTCGTCCGACGCGGACGCGGCGGAGTCGCCGGAGATGCACGACAACCTCGCGAACATCTTCCTCAAGCGCGACGAAGAGGACTGGATCGGGCTGCTCGCGTCGTCCGCGCGATGGCCGACGCTACGCGCCGGATTCTTCGCGCGGCTCAAGACCCGCGCGACCGAGGAGGCGGACCCGGAGCAGATGCTGCGGCTGTCTCGACTGCTCCGGCTGCTTCGGGCGACGTCCGAGCGCGTCGAGAAGCACGAGGCGCTGCTCGCGGAGATGCGCGAGATGGACGAGGACCTGTGGGAGGGCGCGGTGACGAGCCGCCGAGACGAGTTCACGACGGAGTTCTTCCAGTTGATTCGATTCAAGCTCGAGGCGCTCATTCGCGACGAGGCCGCGAAGGGCGAGTCCGCGGCGCCGGGCGAGGCGACGAAAAAGGCGGCGAAGAAGAGAGGGTCGCTCACGAGCGCGGAGCGCGATGAGTTGAAAGCCGAGCGCGCGGGGTTGGAGAACGAGGAGCGAGCGGCGGAGAACGAACGCGACGCGTTGGCGCGACTCGCGTCCACGCTCCTGTCCATATGCGAGGCGTTCGATCTCGCGACGAAGGACCAGGGCGTCCTCGAAGAGGCCGCGGAGAACTTCAAGAAACTCCTGGAGGTGGAGACGCTGGAAGAGATGAACGACAAGATCGATCAGATGGCGGCGGAGCAGAGCTTAAACCCGGCGTTGGTGCTCACCGCGGCCAAGGCGTACATGTCCGTGAAGGAGTCGCCGTACGTGGAGGAAGAAGTCAAAGACGTCATGGCGCATCTGTACTTTAAGATGAAAGAGACGATGGGGCGGCAGCAGCCGAAGGTTGTGAGGATACTGAAGTACCTGCTGTCGATCGAGGACCCGAAGGACGTTAGGAACGGTCTCGAGGAGGCGTTCACCCCGGGGCCGGAGATCGAAATCGGCGACGAGGATTATTTGTTCTGCGAAGCCCCGGAGCTTCTGAGCACGATCGACGCGGTCTTGAAAGCGTACGATCAGCAGAAGGGGAAGGCGAACATCACCGGTCAAGCCGCGGAGCTGATGACCCCGGAGGTGATCGAGAAGATGAAGACGATCAAGTTTCAGATCGAGGCGCACTTCATGTGAGGACGTTCGTAGTTCACAACAGTTGGAAAAAAAAATTCGTCGTTCGCGCGTGTCGACGTCTCGTGCGGCGTTCAGGTGGTGTCGTCGATGCTTAGACGGGCAGGCCGCTGACAGGGTGACCGTGGTGCGCGAGACTTTCCTTCGCCTCCGGGTCGCCCCCCCTCGCAGCCTTGCGCCAGTGTTCGACCGCCTTGTACATATCTTTATCGACGCCGAATCCTTTTTCGTAACAGTCGCCGACTTCGTTCGAGCACATAGGAACCTTGCGAGCGTCACCTTTGAGATAACATTCAAACGCCTTAGCGGGATTGATCTCCACGCCTTGGCTGTATTGGTAACAATTACCGAGAAAAAGGTTGGCGCTGTCATCGCCCGCGGCGAGAGCCTTCTCATAGCACTCAAACGCCTCCGGGTACTGCTCCATAAGGTCGTGGTGCCTGCTAAGAAACCAATAGTAACTCTGAGAGCTTGCACCCGTATCACGCAGCAGGCTCATGAAGTGCGCCTCAGGCAGCTTCGGTATGCCGTTGATTCCCAGGATGTACGTTATATGTTCGTGAAAACTCGTACACGTGGAACGGCAGCCGCTAAAGTCGAGAGACGCGGGCAGCGACTCGGCTTCCTTCGACGCTTTCAACCAGACCTTGCTCACCCGCGCGAGGGCGAGCCGGGTCGGGACGTCCGCGATCTTCGAGAGCACCGCGCACGCGACGTTCTCGTCGGGCTGAAAGGCGACGGGCTGAGGTCGGAGACTCGCCACTTTCGTCGCGAGGAACGCCCTCGTCTCTTCCAGCTCCTTCTTCTTCGCTTTCAACTTCTTCAGCTTCTTCTTCACCTGCTTCAACTCTGCCTCCGTGGCTTCGAGTTCGGTCGGCACCACGCTCGACGCGTCGTCGCTCGGCGCGTCCGCGCGGCGGCGTTTGTGAGATCCAGTGCCCATGATCCCTCCGCGGCGGGGTTCGAGGTCAGGCGCGGCGCGCGCGCGCGACACTGACGGCGGGAGCCGGCCGCGCGGAAAAGTCGACGCCGCAGGTCAAGGTTATGGGCGGGAAATTCAAAAAAACGCCGAGCACACAGACGACTACGGCATCTCGCCGTCGCACAGTCGCCTCGCGCGCGGCGATACGCATCGTCCACCCACGTATCGGCGCCCGCGTCGCATCGCGATACGCGTGGATCGGCCGCCATGGTCGCCGCGTCCTCGCCCGCGGTGTACGAGCTCAGCGCTATCGTGCACGCGGGCCGACATTTCCCCAATGACTCGTCGTTCGAGGTGATCGGGTCGTTCGACGCGGAGGAGAGCACGACGGGCATCGCTCGCGCGTCGTCCTCGCCGACGTGGGGCGGGTCCCTCGTCTGGCGCCGCGACGCGGAGCAGATCAGGGTCCTGCAGTCGCAGGGCGCGAAGCTCAAGCTCACGGGTGCGCGACGCGACGCGACGGCTCGTGGCATCATTTCCTCTCCCCTTCCCGTCGCGCTCGCTCGCTCGCGCGTCGTCGCGTCGTCGCCTCCCCGCCGTCCCGTCGTCCGTCGACTGACCGCGCCCCCTCCCCCTCTCTCCCGCCCCGCTTCCTCCCGCCAGTCATGGACGGCGAGCGCCGCCTCGGATGGGCGGTCGTCGACGTCCGCACGATGAAGCAGGCGGCGTCGATCCACGCCCCCGACGGCGAGACCCCGGGGACGTGGCTCGCGCTGTCGTCGCCGTCGTTTAAGGGCGAGAAGGGCCAGACCGCACCGGAGATTCGCGTCTTCGCCGCGCTCCGGGAGACGCAACCGCTCCCGGACGGCGGGCACAGCCCGCGCGCGAGCGTGAACGCGCGCGCCGCGCGCGTTACCAACGCTGACGCGGGCGTGGAACGATCCGCGGAGGCGGCGAGAGCCGACGCGTCGTTCCTCGCCGGCGTCTCCGCCGGCGGCATCGGTGCGTTCGCGAAGAACGACCGCGCCGCCGCGGACGAGAACGCGCCGCCGGCGACGACGAAAGAAGTGCTGCACCTCTTCTCCCTGTGCTGTGACGTTCGCAGCTTCAAGAGCACGCGACGGATGCCGTTCCCGACGGCGTCCGTCGTCGTGAAACTCACGCTTCCCGCCGCGCTGCTGGACGCCGTCGAGCTCGGCGGACGCACGCACGCGGCGGTGCAGCACCCGGTGCGGACGAACCCGCCCGCGCAGGTGTCGCGCGCGTCCGAGGTGACGCTTCAGAACGGAAGCGGCGTGGTGGACTTTGGCGCGGGCGTCATGGCGCTCGCGACGGCGCTCGCGACGGGCCCGAGGTTACTCGCGGAGGTGTGGCACAAAGACAAGTACGAGGACGACACGCTGCTGGGGACCGCGCACGTCTCGCTCGCGCCGCTGCTTCAAGAGCCCGTGCTGGATGGGTACGCGCCGGTCATCGCGAGCGGCGCGAGCGGCGAGGCTGGCGCGCCGAAGTCGTCGAACGCGGCGAACCCGGAGACGATCAAGGTTGGCGAGCTCCGCATGGTGCTGTCGCTCGCGGAGAAGGGACCGCTGCCGCTGTGGGCGACGAAGATGTCCGGGTACGACCGGTTCCCGCTGTCGCAGTCCGCGGAGGCGCCGACGAGGCCGCTCGGCGCGGGCGGGTACGTCGGCGCGCCGGTGACGAACTCGCTGAGGAACTCTTTAGAGCGGATCGACGAGGCGGATGCCGCGCGCGAACACGTTCGCAAGCAAAACATGACGGTGATGCAAGCGTTGAAGTCCTCGTTCGCGGGCGCGTCCGCGGGGATCGGCCCGGGCGGCGGCGGCGGCGAGGGAGGGTACACGGAGCACGAGGCGCACGCGCACGCGCACGCGGCGGCGGCGCACGCGCCCCCGGGGGCGACCGCGAACATGGCGCACGGCGTCGGAGAGAGCGTGCAATCCATGGACGGCGCGGGTTTACGCAAAGGGAAGGAGTACGCCGTCGCGTGGGAGCTCGAGGTGTGGAAGCAGTCGCAGGAGGCGAAGTGGACGGCGAACATGCGCGCGAAAGAGGCGGAGCGGATGGCTGCTCTGGAAGGGGAGTGGCGTCGACGCGAGGCGCAGAGAGAGGCGGAGCACCGCAGGGCGAAGGAGGACTGCTCGAATCTCGAGAAGAAGCTCTCGGCGGCGCTGTCCACGGTGGAGGAACGCGAGAGGAGGCTCGTCGCCGCGGAGGAGTCGCTGTCCGTGCGCAGAGAAGCGGAGCGACGCGAGCTCGCGCAGCGCATGAGCGAGGCCCAGCACGCGGTCAGGCGTCTGCAGCAAGAGTGCGAGCACCAGCTCGACATGGAGAAGGGTCGGAGCAAAGACGTCGAGCGGCAGAAAGCCTCGCTCGAGGAACGCGTCGAGGAAGCGAACGCGCGCGCGGCCGCGGTCGAGAGAGCGTTTCACGGGTACAAGCGCGCGCACTTGGAGTCGTCCGAGGCGACGCTTCACGCGGAGATCGCGCGGTTGCAAACGCAGCGCGCGGACGCGGAGGCTGCGGCGGCGGAGGCGATCAAGTCCCGGGACCGTTTCAAGACGCAAATTCAAAAGATGGCGAAGCAGGTCGTCGCGCTCGAGCGCGAGCGGACGTACCTTCGCGCGGCCGTCGCGCACGTCGGCGGCGACGTCGGTGGCGACCGCGGCGGCGGCGGCGGCGGCGGCGTCCGCGCGAAGGTGTTCAAGGCCCCGAAGCCGGCGCCCAGCGGCGCGGACTTCATGTCCGACCTCTTCGGCGTCGGCGACTCGTTCGACGCGAAGACGACGGGGGGTCCGCAGATGATGTCCGTCGCCGCGGGCGTCGCCGCCGCCGGCGCGGGCGCGGACGACGACTTCCTCGCGGACTTCCGGAGCAGCATCGCGAAGCTGGAACGCGAGGCGCGCGCGGCGGAGGGCGGCGGCGGCGGCGGCGGGATCCAAGGGTTGTCCCCCGTGGACGAGGGTGAAAAGACGCGACGGACGAGCGCGACCCGCCGCGAGCGCGACGACGACGACGACGACGACGACGACGTGCGCGCGTCCTTCGACGACGGCGAGCGGCCGGCGTGGAGGCCCGCGGGGAGCCCGCTGCGGAACCGTCACGCCGCGGACGAGCGCCCGCCGCCGCGGTCGCCGATGAAATCCCCCCCCGGAAAACCGCCGCTGTCGCCGATCAAACGCGCGGCGGCGCCGACGCGTCCGCCGCGGTCGCCGCCGCCCGCGCGCGCGTCCGAGTCCGCGCTGTCGCAGCTGCGCTCGAAGCGCGTGGAAGCGCGCGCGGCCGCGGGTCTGGACCGCGACCCGCCGCGGCTCGTCGAGCGCAGCTGGAGCGCGGACGACAACGAAGGGTTGAAGGAGCTGTTCGCGTCCGCGACGGAGTACGAGCGCGAAGAAGCCGCGAGGGACGCGGCGGCGGCGACGGCGCGACCGAAGGACGCCGAGTCCGAGGACGACGACTCCGCGACGGACCGCTCAACCGCGGGCGATCGATCGGTGCCCGAGAGCATCGCGTCTTCGGATTCGGAGACGTCCGCGGCGCCGGCGCCCGCGCCTCTTCCGCCGAAACCCCCGCGCGGGCCGGTCACCGCGGCGACGCTCGCGGAGAAGCGAGCGCTCGAGAAGGAGGTTCGCAGGCTCGTCGCGGAGAGAGCGGAGTTGATGGGGACCGGAGCGTACTCGTCCAGCGATCGCGTCATCGCGCTCATCGACGAGAAGATCACGGAGATCACGCGACGCGTCGCGCGCGGATGAGAGAGGCTTGTACATAGCGGAGATAATAAATTATAACCTTTCACGACGCGGAGGACCACCCCGCGCGGTGGCGCCTTAACCCCCCCCCCCTCGCGCGCTCCTCCGCCCCCCTCCTCTCAAACTCCAACCTCATCTGCTTCCCCATGATCTGCATCAGTCGATCCCTCGCGCGCGGCGTCAGCTGATCCTCAAACGCGGTCAGCCCCGCCAGGAGCCAGTCCGGATACGAGTCGTGGACGCATCGCAGCGCCGTCGAAAACGTCAACGGCGGCCACGTCGCGTTGAACGCCACCCACGCCCACCCCAACGGCGAGAGCATCAGCGCGCCTCGCATCGCGATCGCAGTGAGGAGGTACTGCGCCGCGCCGAGCGTCACGTACGCCGCGCCCATGACCTGGACGAGGACGCCGCCGATGGAGACGTACGCGTCGTCGTGCGTGAATCGAAACGCGCACATGCCGAACCCGACGGCGACGGAGGTCATGCCGTTCCGGACCCAGTTCAGGTACTGGTTCTCGTGCGCCATGTACATCGACCACGCCGCGCGCTCGACGTCGGCCGGGAGAGGCCCTTCGTGCGTTTTATGGTTCTGGCCGCCCGACGCCGTTCCCCGGGGGCTGGACGACGACGACGACGTCGCGGCGGGCTGGCGTCGATGAAGCGCGCTCTTGTCGACGCTCGCGCCCGCGGCGGTCGCGGGCGACTTCGGCGTCGCCTTCGACGCTTCCTCGGCGCGCGCGGGCGGTCGCGTCCAGACCTCCGGCGGCTTCGCCTCCGCGGCGAAGCCGCGTTTCGGGGACGACGCCGTCGCCGTCCTCGGTCGATTCAGCGGCGAAGCGACGGCGTTCGACCGCATCTCGACCGCTCGCGTCGCGCTCGGCGCGATCGTCGGACCGACGCGCGTCGCCCGCGTCACCTCGCGCGCGACCGCACGGGACGCTCGTCGGAGCATCATCGCGACGTGGAGAGCGACGTCACCGCGGCGACGCGTCCTCTCGGGTGGACGCCTCGCGGTGGCGCGCGAGGACGCCTGCGCGTCGCCTCCGTCGGTCTGCGACGCGCGCTTCAAACGTCGTCGGACGACGCACGGGCGGAGCAGTGGATCAAGCGCGACGCACAGAAGAGAGCCTCCAAGAGCACATTCGCGCGCGCTTCCGCACGCCCCGACGCGACCGCGCGCCGTCCTCGGCGTCCGATCACCATGGGGATGTTCGGATCCAGCAAGAAGAAGAAGATCCTCGCCGCGGCGAGGCTTCAGATGATCGCGGACCAGGCCGCTCGCGAGCGCGAGGAGGAGGAAGCGCGTCGGAATAATGACGCGGCCAGCGCGCGATCCGAGGAAACCCCGCGCGAGGAGGTGAACTCGAAGCTGTTCGTCGCCCCCAAGGTGCGCGCCCCGCCCGCGCGATTGATTCCTCTCCCTCGCGTCGACGCGTCCGTCGCGCGCCGTTCGCGCGCGCGATCGTCGAGGGAAGAACCCGCCGCGCGATGGACGGCGGTCGCGCCATCCATCGTCCTCCGAATCGGGAAACGAGCAGGGCGCGCGCGCGCGATCGAGAATTCTAATTCTTCGCCCCTCCGTCCGCGAACCCTCCGCCGCCGCCCCTCCGTCCCCTAAGCCCCCCCGTCTCGACCCCGCGCGCCGCGACACGCGAAGCTGATCCCCGCCCCCCCCCCCTCCGCGCCCGCGCGCCATCCCCGCGCCATCCCCGCGCAGGCGATCAGGTCCGCCATCGTCGTCGACGACGAGAAGGGCTGGACCTTCCCCGTCGCGTCGCTCGTCGTGCACAATCCGACGTCGGGCGCGTTGATCTTCAAGGTGAAGGCGCTGCACGCGTCCGAGGTGTTCGTGAAGCCGTGCGTCGGCGTCCTCGCGCCCGGGGAGGAGAGAGAGCTGAAGATCACGCCCAAGCCGGCGCCGGACGCGACGCAGAACGGCCACCGGTCCAACGAGCTGGCGGTGCTCTCGTGCGCGTCCGAATCCCCCGTCGTCGACCCGGAGCGCCCGTGGCCGTCGGACAAACCGTTAGACCCAACGAAGGTGAAGACGGACAAGGTGTCCATCTCGTACGACTCGAGCGCCTCCGTGCAGTTTCGGCTCGCGGTGAACCGCCTGGAGACGCACAAGAAGAGCTCCAGCGAGGGGTTGCTCGCGCAGGCGAAGCACTTCGTCGGCAACGCCGAGGAGAAGCTCAAGGCGGCGAAAGACCAGCAGGTGATGTCCCTCACCGCGGCGATGTTCACGTCCAAGCTCGCGAACCGACACGTGCGGCAGACGCACGCGGCGTTGAAGTGCGCCGCGGTGTGGCGCGCGCTCACCGCGGCGAGGCGGGCGGCGCGGAGGGCGCTCATCGCGACCAACGAGAAGCACGCGATCGACGCGGAGATCGCCAAGGAGGCGTGCGCGGACGCGGTGAAGCGCGCGCGCGCCAAGACGGACGACGCGTGCGCCGCGCTCGAGGAGACCAAGGGAAAGCTCGAGATCGAGAGAGCGAGAGCGGACGCGTCGGACGCGGAGGCGGCGCGCGCCGAGGCGGAGACGGAGACGGCGCGCGCCGAGACGGAGCGATGCAAGCGCGAGGCTGAACGCGCGCGCGCCGAGGCGGCGGCGCAGGACACGGTCGCGACGTCCGCGTCCGCGGCGGCGAACAGCGCGACGGAGCGCGCCGCGGTCGCGAACGCGGCGAGGGATCGCGCGGAGGCGAAGTCCGCGCTGTTGGAATCCGTCGTGTCGAAGCTGACGGATTCGTGCGACGCGTTGAAGGAGGAGCTCGCGGCGACCGAGGACGCGCTCGAGAAGAAGACGACGGAGTCCGCGTCGAGGGCGAAAGAGATGGCGGCGCTCGACGCGCAGCTGCATCGGCTCAGCGGCAGGCTCACGGCGATGCATAAGAACCGAGACGCGATCATGGAGCGTTTGGTGTTCACGTGGGATTTGTACGACACCGAGTCGGCGTTTACGCGTTGGAAAGACGCCGCGGAACGGAAGAAAGAACTCCGCGCGATGGAACACAGGGCGACGATCGCGGAGAGCGAACTCCTCGACGCGCGGGCGAAGATATCGGTCCAGGACACCGTGCGCGCGGCCGCGGTCGCGACCGCGCGCAGGGAGTCCGCCGCCGCGGTGGAGCTCGCGAACAGCACGCGCGTCGCCGCCGCCGAGCGCGACTACGAAGCCGTGCGCGCCGAACTGCGCGCGGCGAGGGACGAAGTGCGAGAGATGCAAGAGGCGCTGATGAAGCTCCAGGGCGCGAAAGTCTCGAACGTGATGCAAAACTTGACGCGGCAGCAGGACCAGCTCAGCGCGCTGAAGGGGAAGAGCGCGGAGGAGAAGCGCGCGGCGATTTTGGCCGCCGCCGCGGGGGTTCGGTCGCAGTCGTCCACGCGCGCGCCGTCGCGCGCGGGC
>Ga0181560_10004847_pt1 | contig 12113 bp, 9 predicted proteins | sample 011ome_20_FD_133751 | JGI IMG/M metagenome (GOLD analysis project Ga0181560, IMG submission 133751) | Coastal salt marsh microbial communities from the Groves Creek Marsh, Skidaway Island, Georgia - 011509CT metaG (megahit assembly) | ecosystem: Environmental > Aquatic > Marine > Intertidal zone...
CATACGCTCTGTCGCCAGCACAGGCTTCCAAAGTCGTCGCCGTCGCCGCCCCCGTTGGCGTGATCCATGAAAGACTCCGTCGCCTTGCACATATCCGCGAACGCTTCCGGCGTGAACAAATCACCCCCCTTCGATTCGAATATCAAGTGAAAATTGTTGTCGTTCTCCATGTTCTCCATGCTCTCCGAGTCGTACTGCCCCCCCGTTCCGCAGTCGGGCGCCCCATTCAACAACTTTCGTCGCGCGTTCGGTTCGCTCAGGTACGCGTTGTTCGTCGTGCCGTCGTCGAACGTGTACTCGCTGTACAGGCTGTACGGCACCTGGCGATTCGCGATCGGCGTGCCGCGCGTTTCCCAGCCTTCGGTCTGCACCTCGAGCGTCCCCGTCACCAAACCGACGGCGGAAATTATCGCGGCGAACAAGAGCGTCGCGACGCAGGTCACGCACGGACGCCTCGAGATGGTGCGCACGACGAATCCCGCGTCGTCATCGCGCGCGGGCGCGTCCGCGTCGGCGGCGGGCATCGTCGGCGTGTGCGGGAGCGCGTGAGGGGAAAGAGGAAACGAAGGGTCAGATGTTAGTTACAGTTGAAAAATCAGGCGGTCGCGCGCGCGTCGAGGGAATCGCGACGACACGACCGAGCTCAGCGCAGAGCCTCGCCTGGATCCTCGCCCGGGGTCGGAACCCAAAGACCGCTGTCCACCATCGCGCGCATGTGCGCGCGAGCCTCGTCCATGGGGAGGGAGTTGACAAATTTTTTCAACGCGTCGACGGAGCCGGAATCGAAGGCTTCGCGCATCTCGCGAGGGAGGGCGTCGTACACGGCGACCGGGTCGAGACCACCGGGACCGAGACGGTCTTCTAAAGGGACTTCTTCGAGCGACGTGGGCTCGGCGGCGGACGCCGACGCGGCTTCCTCGCGAAGCTTGACCTCGGCGCGCTCGCGGAGCTTTTCAAAGTACTCGTCGAAGGACTTTTCGTACTCGCGAGCGACGTCCGGGTTGGTGTCTAGTCGTCTAAAAAATGGTTCCGCCGCGTCTCGCTCGCTCTTTTTACCAGCCTCGGCGAATTCGCCGATGGATTTGCAAGCGAAAGCGACCCGAGCGCACGTCCTCGCCTCGCGCGTCTTCTTCTCCATCTCCAAGTAAAGCGATTTCAAGAGCAAGTATCCCGTGGAGTGTTCACAAAATAGGTGCAACTTGCCGTTCGCGAACCATTCTCCGAGCTCACCGTACGACATCGACGCGTTACCGCTCGCAATTTCATCCAAATCCTCCCCGTATGTCTTCACGTACTCTTCGTACGACATCGTTTGCGCTCGAGCCACTTCCTCCGGCTTGCACGCCGCGCCGACCAATGTCTTCTCACTCGCCACGTAACACATCTCCTCCGCGTTGAACTTCTTTTGATGCTCCAACGCCTCTATTTGACGCTCAACGTCGGCGAGTTCCGTCCGTTTCGCTTCGATCGTCGCTCGCGCCGTCTCCGCGGCGCGTCTCGCCGCGTCCCCGTCCCCGTCCCCGTTCCCGTCCGCTTCGGGCGTCAGCGTTTCCACCGTCCTCACCAGCGTCTCTTCCTCGCTTTTAATCTCGCGCTTCAGCGCCTTCTTTTTCGTCTTCAGCGCGTCCACGCGCGCGACGCGCTCGCGCTCCTTGTGCTCGTGCGCCTCGCGTTTGATCCTTCGCAGCGTTTGAGCTTCGATGAATTGCGCCCCGGGATGGCTGTCTTCGTCGTCGCTGAGCTCGATGGCGTCCCATTTGGAGTAGTCGAAAGGTTTGGTCGACATGCTCGCGCGCGCGCGCGCGAACGACGAGGACCGAGCGCGGGAAAATGAAGTCAACTACAAGAGAAGGAGAGAAGAAGGAGCTTCTACGGCGAAACGCGGCTCAGAGCGCGGCGTCTACGACAATCATGCGATGTAGTCGCGTCGTCATCACGTCCACAGCCTCGTCGATGATGCGCGTGAGGAGTTCGTCGCACGATGGGGCGTCGTCGATGAGACCCATGACGCATCCGGCGCTCCAGACGCTCGATTCGGCGTCGCCGGTTTCCTGAAACGATACGCGTTAGTTTTCCCCGCGCACTAAATGGTGAATCGCGCCAAAGTCTCCGGGCTTCACCGCCTCGATCGCGCGCACTTCTTCGGCGACTTTATTCTTATACACCCGCTCGTGATTCTTCACCGTCGTCATGACGAGCGTGGTTTGGTTCTCGTCGGCGGCGATTAACGCGCGTTTGATGCCATCCTTAATCGGCGCCTCGCGCGTCGCCATAAATCTGGTCCCCATGCACACCCCATCCGCGCCCAAAGCCAGCGCCGCCGCGAGTTGCCTCCCAGTTCCTATCCCCCCGCACGCTAAAAACGGTACCGTCAGCACGTCTCGCGCCTTGGCCAACAAAACCATCGCCCCCACGTCGTTCGTCCCCGGATGTCCCGCGCACTCGAACCCGTCCACGCTCACCGCGTCCACCCCCAACCGCTCCGCCGCCAGCGCGTGTCGCAGCGTCGTGCACTTATGTATCACTATTATCCCCTTTTTCTTGAACATCTCGATGAATTTCCCCGGATTCGCTCCCGCCGTCTCCACCACCTCGACGTCGCTCTCGCAAATCACCCTCGCGTACGATTCGTAATCCGGCGGTCGCAGCGCCGGCAGCAGCGTGAAGTTCACCGCGAACGGCGCGTATCCGCTCTTACTCTTTTCGCTCCTCCGCGTGATCATCGCGCGCGTTCGCGCGATCTCTCGTCGCAGATCCTCGGGCGTCGGCTGCGTCAGCGCCGTGAGCGTTCCGAGCGCGCCGGCGTTCGACACCGCGGCGACGAGCGCGGCGTACGCGACGTGGTGCATGCCGCCCTGCGTCACGGGGTGCTCGAGTCCGGGAACGAGATCGGTGAGCCGCGTGCGCAGGCGCGCGCGTCGCGCCATCCGATGCGTTGCGATGCGATGCGAACGCGTCGACGAGTGACGACGACGCGCGCGACGCGTCCGCACACCTCGACGCGCCGTCCGATGCCGCGCGCGAACGCCCTGCGAGCGCTCGCGCGCGCGTTCGGCCGCGACGCGACGCTTCGCGCGCGCGCGGACGCGACGAAGACGCTCGTCGCGGTGGCGGCGGACGGCGCGACGCGATCGACGACGACGACGCGCGGAAGAACGCACGGCGCGGCCGCGGCGAAGACGGAGACGCGCGGACGAACGCGCGCGTTCGCGGCGAGCGCGGCGTCGTCGACGGAGGGAAAGTTTCCGGGCGCGACGGCGCGCGCGACGACGAGCCGCGAGGACGGCGACGCGAACGCGGCGACGCCGAGACGAGTCACGTTTGAAAGCGGACGACTCGCGCGGCTGACGGATGGGGCGGTGCTGGCGTACAGTGGGGAAACGGTGGCGCTGTGCGCGGCGACGGCGAGTCGAGAGCTCGATCACGGGTCGTTGATTAAAGGGTTCGCGCCGTTGATGGTGGATTATCGCGAGCGGTCGTACGCGAAGGGGAAGATTCCGTCGACGTTCACGCGACGCGAGGGCGCGCCGAAAGAGAGGGAGATACTGGCGATGCGGGTGATCGATAGGGCGACTCGGCCGCTTTTTGAGAAGAATTTCGCCAAGGAGGTGATGTTGCAGTGCGTCGTCATGGCGAGCGACGGCGTGGAGGATCCGGCGGTGTTGGCGGTGAACGGAGCGAGCGCGGCGTTGACGGCGTCGAGCATTCCATGGAATGGACCCATCGGCGCGGTCCGAGTGGCGGTGATGAATAAAGAAATCATAGTTTCGCCGTCGGATGAGGTGGTGGAGAGTTCAGATTTCACTCTGTTTTACGCCGGGAACGAAGCGCGAGCGTTGATGATCGAGGCGCAGAGTAATAAATCTGGGGGCTTGGAGGAAACTTTAGTCGCCGATGCGCTGCGAAAAGCGCACGAAGCCGTGCGTGAGTTGATACCTCCTCAAATCGCGCTCGCAAACGAGATAGGTAAGCCCAAGCAAGAGCTCGCGGCGGCTCCCGTGACGGCGGAGATGAAACGCGCGTGCTACGACGTCGCCAAGGCGCGATTAGTCGCGCTCTACGAAGAGCACATTCAGGATAAACACGAGCGTGGGCGTAAAATGGCGGAGCTACAAAGCGAAGTCGTGCGCGAACTCATGGATAGCCATCCGGAGTGGATGGAGAGTGGTGAGGTGAGCGAAGCCATGTTGGGTTCGGCGTACTTCGCCGTGTGCGGTCGCGTGCTTCGCGAACGAGTTCTCGACGAGGGCGTGCGCGTCGACGGACGCGGTGTGTACGAACTTCGCAATCTCGACGGTGTCACTGGAACGATGCCCATCGTGCACGGCAGCGCACTATTTGAGCGCGGGAACACGCAGGCGCTGGCCACCGTCACCTTGGGCTCGCTCGAAGACTCGCAGCGGTTGGACAATTTAACGGGTCCAACGTCCAAGCGTCTGATGTTGCACTACTCGTTCCCTTCTTTTTCTGTGAACGAAACCGGTGCGAGGGGGCTTTCACGGCGAGAGGTTGGACACGGTGCACTCGCGGAGAAGTCGCTTTTGGGAGTCTTTCCGGATGAGGACGCTTTCCCATTTGCGGTGCGCGTGAACACCGAGACTCTCGAGAGCAACGGTTCGTCTTCTATGGCTGCCGTGTGCTCGGGATCCATGGCGCTCATGGATGCAGGCGTGCCGCTCACCGAGCACGTCGGCGCAATTTCGATCGGTCTCGTCATGGACGAAGACGAGGAAACGGGCGAGGTCAAGCGGTACGCGCTCATGGACGACATCATGGGTCTCGAAGATGTTTTAGGGGATATGGATTTTAAAATTGCGGGCACACGTTCGGGCGTCACTGGCATTCAACTCGATTGTAAGCCTGCGGGCATTCCGTTGGATATTCTCATCGAAGCGCTCGATCGCGCGTCAGCGGCGAGGCAGAAAGTCATCGACGTAATGGAGCGCGCCGTGAGCGAGCCAAAATCTGTGATGAAGGACTCCGCGCCTCGCTATGGCAGAGCGACGCTGCCGCCGGCGTTGATCGGGAAACTTATCGGCCCTCAAGGTTCGAACATTAAGGCTTTAGAAAAAGAAACCGGGGCAAAGGTTTCCGTCGTTAACGACGATGGTGACTTGGCTGTGTTTGGACAAAACAAAGCGTCGTACGACGCCGCCATCGCGCACATCGAAAACTTGAAGAATTCCGTCGTAGAAGTCGGCAAGACGTACGCCACCACGGTGAAAGAAGTGCTACCTTTCGGTTGCGTGCTCACCACCGCTTCCGGCGACGATGGTCTGTTGCACGTGAGCGAAATTGCGCACGAGCACACCGAAAATGTATCCGACGTTTATTCGGTGGGCGATCAAGTCGAGGTGAAGTGCGTCAAGAAGGACGCGCGTGGAAGCATCAAATGGAGTCGAAAAGCGCTGTTACCTCGTCCCCGTCCACCTGGACGCGAAACGCCGCGTTTCACGGTGAAGGCGAAGGCGACGACGCCATCCGACCCCGAGTAACTTATAGCAGACATTTAGAGCATTGAGTTGAAATCTACAGTATACTAGATGAGCTATTCGCGTTCCCACTCGTCCAACACGGGCTCGATGATCGCCGCGAAAAGTCGTTTTCGATTCCTCGTCACCGCTTGGTACAGATCGCCGAGTACGCGAGCCGACGCAAGGTTTTGAGTTTCGTTGGCGACGACGCGCGTTTCAAAGCCGCGACGACGCTTTCGTTGCGTCGACTTCACCGATTTCATCGGTGCGATTCCCGGTGGAAGTTTCACTTTCGACATTTCTCTATCGAACCACGCGTTTACATCCTTTTCGTCGCCGACGTTTCGCGAGAGCGCATTTTGTACTTCGCCCTCTACGTCAATGACAGACGTGACGACGTCGAACCACGCTTCCGTCTCCATATCGCGCGACGCCGCCGCGTCCGCATCAGCCTCATCACGGTCGAACGAAAGCACCGCGCCGTCCATGTTGCGTCCGTAACCCTCGACGCGTTCGCGCGCCGCGTACGGACCCACCACGCGCCACGCGTCGTCGTCCCTGCGATGCGCCACCGCGACGTGAGGAAGCCTTTCCAGCAGCTCGTGGTACGCAAACGGTCCGAGCGTAAACTTTCCGTCGTTTTCTTGTTCCGTCAACCACCACTCGCCGGCGTAAGGGTTTGCGGCAAAGTATTGCTCCATTTCGTGTCGTCTTCGTCGCGCTTCCTCCGTCGCCGCTCGCGCGCGCGCGGCTTCGTCTTCTTCGACCGCCGCGGCGTCTTCCGCCCGCTCCGTCCTCGCCGCAGCCTCGCGCGCGTTGCGCTGCGCCGCTTCGAGCGCCGCGCGCTCCGCCGCGCGCGCAGCCTGTCGTTCCAAGCCTCCCGGCTTCCCGCTCCAACTCACGTCTGAATCGTCGCTCCTCGCGTCGCCGCTCGCCGGCGGCTTTGACGTATTTCGCAACTGCTCCGCCACCGCGGCGTTCAAACGCTCGGCGTCGAGCTCACCGTCCATTCGCGCGCGATCTTCAATCACCCAAAACGGCTCGCGAAGATCGATCGGCGCGGGTTCCTCCGGCAGCGCGCCCTCCTCGTCCGGTTCCGTCCCCCGCGCGCGCCCGTCCGGCCGCGGATCCCGCAACCGCGCGTTCACCGCCGCGCTCCACGTCCCCGTCTCGTCCTCCTCGCCCAGCGGTTCCCCCATCGCCGCCCGTCCTCGCCGCACCCGCTCCCGCGTCGCGCGCAGGATGTCCCGCCACCCTCTCGGCCGTCTGTACGCCCTCGCGCGCGCGTCGTCGCCCACCGTCTCCGATCCCATCGCATCCCGCGCCGCCGCGTCCTCGCGCCCGCCCTCGTCCGCGACGTCCGGCGTCACCGCGCGCGCGCGCGGGAGCTCGCCGCCGCCGATCGCGAGCAACCGCGACAGTCGATCGTCCAACGCGCTCGCCCTCGCGTCGTCCCCGCGCGCGCCGGCGTCGTCGCGATCGTCATCGGCGACGTCGTCGACCGCGCCGTCGCCCTCGCGCGCGCGCGCGTCGTCGGCGTCGTCGTCCTCGTCGTCGCGCGCGCGATCGCGCGCGCGCAGCGCGTCGACGACGTCGCCGACCGTCGTCTCGCGTCCGTCGCCGTCGCGCCGCAGCGCGAGCGCGCGCTCGAGAAACCCGTCCTCGTGCCACCGCGCGAGCGCGCGCGCCGCGAACGGCCCCTGCGTCGCGCCCGCGAGGTCGACGTACGTGTACGCGCCGCGCGCGGCGTCGTCCAACGCGTCGGCGCGTCGATGCATCGTCGGTCGATGCGTCGCCGCAGAGTGACGCGCGGTCGCGCCGCGATGCCGCTCGACGGCGACGGCGCGCGCGACGGGCGCGCGACGCGCGCGGCGTTCGGGACGTTCCTGCGCGACGACGCGCGACGGCGCGACGGCGGCGCGACGACGACGACGACGCGGGCGATGATGTTTCGACGCGGCGCGCGGATGCGCGTTGGAGCGCTGTGCGTCGTGCTCGCGACGCGGCTCGCGATGCCGGCGTACGACGCCTCGCGAGGGCTCGCGCGCGCGTCGACGACGCGACGCGACGCGACGCGGCGAGGCGGACTCGCGGACGTCGCGTGCGAGGGCGTGCGCGCGGCGACGTCGTGGGACGGCGAACATCACGTCGGGATCGCGGTGCGAGGGTACGAGTTCGAGCATCAGCACGCGTTTTATCCGGGGCTCGCGATGGCGACGCGGGCGACGACGGCCGCGGTGGGACGCGCGGCGAGGCTGGCGGGGGCGAGGACGACGCGGGACGACGCGCGGGAGGAGTGCGCGGCGGGCGCGGCGGCGGTGGCGATTAACGCGTACGCGTTCGCGCGGAGCGTGGAGGCGATGTACGCGCTGTCGACGCAGTTGCTGAGGGATGAGGCGCTGGCGGAAGCCGCGGCGACGCTGTACGCGATGAATCCGGCGAATGTGTTTTACGGAAGCGCGTACGCCGAGGCGGGATTCGCGTACGCGCAGTTCGCCGCGGGGTCGCTGTTGCAAGAAAATAAGGTGCTGCACAGCGGCGTGTTGTTCGGCGTCGCGACGATGTTCCGCTCGAACGGGGTGCTGTGCGTCGTCTTGTTGCTCGGACACGCCGGGCGAGAGATGTTTCGTTTACTGCGCGACGCGAACGACGAGACGCGCCATCGTCGCGCGGCGCGACACTTGAAGCGAGCGATGATCGCGATCGCGCTGACCGTCGCGCCGCACTACGCGTTCGCTCATTTCGGGGACATGCGATATTGCAACGGCGCCGTATTCGACGGCGCGGAGCGACCGTATTGTCGCCCAAAGTCGTGGCGCAACCTGTACGGATACGTTCCGAGCGGGATGTATTCTTTCATTCAGAGGCATTACTGGAATCTAGGCTTCATGTCGTCCTATCGCGCGCGAAACCTCGGGAACGTCTTGCTCGGCGCGCCCGCCATCGCGCTCGGGTTTTACCTCACGAAGCGCTTTGCTTGGTCGCGAGACGCGCGCGTCTTCGTCAAGGAGGAGCAGCGCTTCTTCGTCGGCGCGTACTTCGTCAAACTCGGGGTGATGACCGTCATAGCGGCGACGTACATGCACGTGCAAGTCGCCACGCGATTTTTGAGCACCTCGCCGGCGATGTATTGGGGTCTGGCCCACCTCGGTCGCCACAGCAAAGCGTGGAGACGCTTCATCGCGACGTACCACGTCTCCTACGCCCTCGTCGGCGCCGCGCTCTTCGCCAATTTCTACCCGTGGACGTGATCGTCACCGACACGATGTATCATCATCACTCGCGCATTGCGTTGTAATTCTATCTATCTATGCATCTACCCCTCCAGCGCTCTCTTCAGCGCCTCGACTCCCAAATCCTCGCTCGCCTCGGCCGCGTTCGCCTTGACCGCTTTCGCCCGTTCCAGCGCCCGTTCCAGCGCCTCCACGCTCGTTCGTTTCTCCTCAATCATCCGTTCTATCTGATACTCAAAATCCGTCATCGCTTGACTCGGTCGTATCGTTTCGTTGATCAATTTATGCGCGTTGTTGAACAGCGCGTGCAGCGCCCCCGTCGCCTCCTCCGCGCGCGTCGGCGCGTCCACGCACCTCTCCATCGCCTCCACGAACCTCGCCGTCGCGTGTCGCGTCAGCGCGCACATCTCCTCTCGCGCGTCCGTTTTCCCGCGCTCGTCGACGCAGATCGGGTAGACGAACCCACCGGACGCGGCGTACCCGTGGTCGGGGTCGTGCCAGGGCGCGGTGTGATGATTGGCGCCGAAAGATGCGTACGCCGCGTTCGTGGGAGGCGTCGGCGGCGCCGGAGGGACGACGTCGGGCGCGCCGTAAAGCGTGAAGAACGCGGGAGGGTCGGGGTAGGGCGTCGCCGACGTCGGCATCGCGCGTCGGGGTGTGATGATTGCGGAATTCGAGCGTCCCCGCGGCGTCTCCGCGGCGTCTCCGCGCGCGCGTGGATTTGGATCTACCGGTGCCCAAGTCACCACTTTTACTATAAAAACTAAGAAACGCAAACGACCCTACCCGTCGTTGAATCGCACGCCCAAGTCATTCAACCCACCCCAAAAAGTCACGCGACTCTCGACTACGAACGTCTAACGCCGCGCGACGGTCACGCGAACTCAAAGCTATCGACGGCGCGACGAAGCTCGCCGCGAACGCGCGGCCACGCGGATTTACTCGCCGTGGCGCGAACGCACCACTCGGAGCCGTCCGCTACCCAGACGCGGATGAGCTCGACGGCGGCGCCGAACCTGCCGGCGGTGCCGCCGCCGACTTCGGTTTCGATCTCGTGCGCCTCGACGACGACGCGACCGGCGCCGTCGCCGCGCGGCACGGACACGCGCACGATCCTCTTGCCTATGGTTTTTTGATTCGGCGCGGCGTCCGCGCGTCGTCTCGCGTCTTCATCGAGCGTTCCGTATCGCGACGCGACGTCGCGTTCGCGAACGCCGCGCGTCACGAACACCGCGAGCGTGCTCGCCTCGTCCAGCGGATCCTTAAACGACGCGTCGACGCCCACGGTTCGCGCGCTCGCGAGGTCGCGCAGCGCGCACCATCCGCTCGGCCATCGGAGGCGATACGCGTACGGCGAGATGGATTCGCCGCCGGCGCGCGACGACTCGAACGCGTTCGCGCGCGTCGTCGACCCGCTCGGCGCCACCGTCGGCGCGTCGTATCCGCTCGGCGCGCGCGCTTCCGACGCTTGAGACGACGACGCGCGCGCGCACGCCGTCCCCGCGCACGCCCGCGCGAGAAACGCGCGTCGAGAGTCGCGACGGTCGTCCGTCTCGGCGTTCGTCTCGGCGTCCGCATTCCTCGACGCCGCCGCGCCGCGCGCGCGATTCGTCCGTCGCGCGCGCGTCGGGACGGTCGACGCGACGCTCGCGCACCGCCGCGCGGCGATCGACGGCGCGCGCGACATCGCGCCGCGGTCTGCGGACCGCGCGCGCGCCAACTAACGCCGCGCGCCGAGACATGGAAAAGTACAAGACGCCGTTCGACCTGCGCGTGGACGAGCGATCGTTCTACGGCGGCGAGGGCGGTGGGGATAAATCGCGCGCCGGTTCCGGTGGGCTCGCGCGCGTCGGACGCGTGGGAGTGCACAACGGACAGCGGTTGAACCAATTTCTGCGAGACGTGGCGCGCGCGGCGGCGGCGCATAAATCGAACGCGGCGTTCTCTAAAGAACTGGCCAAGACGGGGGACAACGCGCTGAAGGAGAAGATCCACGTGTGTTTGGTGTACGATGACGGCGATCGAGGCGAGCGGAAGCGGCTGAGCGTGGACGATGGGACGAATTTTGGGCAGGTGCTCTCTCGTCACTCGCCCAAGACGGCCTTCTTCTCGGCGCATCGTAGATTGTCGAAGCAGGAGCGAAAACGAGAGCGAAAGGCTGGGAACGGGGCGAAGCGAGCGAGTGAGAACGAGACGCAGAGCTTCGGGAAGGAGCAGGGGAAGAAAACCGAGGGTGCGACGCAGGAGTCACAGAAAGTGCCGCGTCCGATATCGTCGGCGGAGAAATCGCCCGAGAAATCGGCGACGAGCTCGGCGACGTACGCCGGGAAGGCGTCGGCCAACTTGAGCGAACGGACGGGAACGGGAAAATCGTCGGGAACTTCCTCGACCGGCGGCGGCGGCGGCGGCGGCGGTAGAAAGCTCGGGCCGCTGCTTTCGCAGCAGAAGCGAGAAAAACGCAAGGCTGATTCGTACGCCAAAGCCGCTCGCGACGCCGAAAAGTCCTCACCCGAAAAGTCAGAGCTCGAAAAATTCATCGCGAGCAAAATTCGCGACCCAGTCGTGTTTCCCGCGTTCCGAAGATCCGTGCACGGCGCCATCGGCGACCCGTTCGTTCCCGAGGATACCCGCCCGACGGCTCGAGCGCAGCAGCAGCAGCACGTCAAATCTCGCGTCGGCGCCACCGCGCGCGCGCGATGACGCCCTCCGCGCGCACCGAACGATTCCTCAACTTTAGCATCTAGCTCACCGCTCGTCGAAACGCGTCGTCGCAAAGGCATGAATGAATGATGAAACATCTGCCGCTCGCCGCTCGCCGTCGGTTCAACCGTCGTCCCGAGTGCAACTGTCTAATCTCCGCTCGCACTCTCTCCACCTCCCCACACGGTGACGCGCCTCACCGGCGCTGATGTCAGGCGATGATATCGCCTCGCAAGACGGTGCGCATCGCTCGCGGGCGCTCGATCGGGCGCGCGCGCTTCGCGCGCGACGAAACCGACGGAGAATCGCGACGGCAATCGATCTGGAATCCGCACCCGCCTCGACGACTGACGACGACGCGTCCGGACGAACGACGCCCGCGCGAGCAGTGGAGATGCGGTCGTTAGATGCCGACGACGGCGACGCGTCGGACGCGGAAGACGACGATCGATCGATGTCGAGCGGTTCGGAAGATAGCGAGTTGGCGTTCTCGACGGCGGAGCCGACGACGTTCTCGTGGCGCGCCGAGTTCTCGCGATGGAAGAAACGAGACGCGAAGGTGGTGAGTCAAACGTTTGAGTGCGGAGATACACTCTTTCGGTTGGCGATGTATCCGTTCGGGAGTAATTCGAACTCGAAATCGGAGACGCCGGCGCAGGTGAGCTTGTTCTTGGACACGGGGGCGACAAAGCCGCGCCGAATCGAG
>Ga0181560_10004850_pt1 | contig 12110 bp, 8 predicted proteins | sample 011ome_20_FD_133751 | JGI IMG/M metagenome (GOLD analysis project Ga0181560, IMG submission 133751) | Coastal salt marsh microbial communities from the Groves Creek Marsh, Skidaway Island, Georgia - 011509CT metaG (megahit assembly) | ecosystem: Environmental > Aquatic > Marine > Intertidal zone...
CCAGCGAGAAGAATCGGCGCTATCAGGACCGCGACCTGACGGCGGGGAGTCATAGTCGTACCGTAATACGGTGCCCGGATCCCGCCGTGACCCCGCTGAGCTCGCTGCTCTGGTCGAGAAGCGCGTGGCTCAAGGCATGGATCTGGTCGACTCGTTTCTGGCGGCAACAGGTCGAGGGCCCCACCGCCCCAATCGAGAGTTGGCTCAGGAGCATAGACGCGCGGTAGCCCGGCAGCAGCGGGAGCAGAACCGCTTCCGACAGAAGCGGTCATCCCTCAGGACGCAGTCCGTGGGGGGTGCTGTCGCCGCGGGGACGCTCGGGTCGCTAGGTGTCATCGATGTGGTCGCGAATGTCGCAGGAACAGATGCACCCGGGTCACCCGTCTTCTGGTTCCTCGGCGCAGCCGTCGGCCTGCTCGTCTCTGTGCGCGGGACGCGACGACTGCGTCGCCTGCCACCCGCCCCCGAGCCGCTCGAGCTCGTCGGGCCTCCGCCAGTGCTCCGTCGCGGCGCCGTCGGGGCGGCCGAGGTTGCCCGGTTCGCCTCCGTTCGCGTTCAGATCATGTCGATGGCACCGTCGATCGATCGACAGTATCCCGGTGCTGGGGGGGACCTGACGCGAGCGGACGCCGAAGCGGCCGGCCCCCTGACTGCGCTGTCCGAGCGACTGCAGATTCTCGATGAACTGCAGCGTGAGCTGCCCGGAACCACTGCCGCGCGAACCGCGCTGACATCGGCCGACGTGGTCCGGCAGCGACTCGCGGATGGCTGCTCCACCTATGACGCTCTGCTGTCCGCGGCAGCGCAGCTGATGGCTGCTCCTGATCTGAGCCGCAGCACGAAGGATGTGCTGACCCCGGCTGTAGACGCGATGCTGGCCTACGCGCACGGCCTCCAGCGAGCATCCGATATCTAGCTCCCTGAACATGACGGTGGGGCGCGGGGCCAAAGCCCCGCGCCCCACCGTGGTTGGTGCCTCAGGTGAGGGCCTGCACCGCAGGCCCTCGGTCACCGGTGCAGGTCGAACCGGTCGTTCTCCATGACTTTCTGCCATGCAGCCGCAAAGTCACGCACGAACTTCTCCTTGGCATCGTTACCCGCGTAGACCTCGGTCAGGGCTCGCAACTGCGAGTTGGACCCGAACGCCAGGTCGACTCGGCTCGCGGTCCACGTGACCTGGCCCGTGACACGATCGCGGCCCTCGAAGAGGTTGTCATCGCTGGCCGACGGACCCCATACCGTGCCCATGTCGGCGACGTTCATGAAGAAGTCATTCGACAGGACACCGGGACGGCTCGTGAGCACGCCCACGGATGACTGGCCCGTGTTGGCGTTCATGGCACGCATGCCAGCCACGAGCACCGACATCTCCGGGGCATTCAGGTTCAGCAGGGCAGCGCGCTCGACGAGCAGTTTCTCCGAGGTCAGGGTGAAACCCTTGCCCAGGTAGTTGCGGAAGCCATCGAACTTCGGCTCCAGCACCTCGAAGGACGCAACATCGGTCATGTCCGCGGTGGCATCAGTGCGACCCGGAGTGAAGCCCACCTCGACTGACACGCCGCCATCCTTGGCCGCCTTCTCCACTGCCGCACCGCCCGCGAGGACGATGAGATCGGCGAGGGACACCTGGGCGGAGCCTGCCGCATTGAACTCGGCCTGAATTCCCTCGAGGGCCGTCAGGACCTTGTTCAGCTGCGCCGGGTCATTGACCTCCCAGCCGCGCTGCGGCTCCAGACGGATACGGGCACCGTTGGCGCCGCCCCGCTTGTCCGTGCCGCGGAAGGTGGCCGCCGACGCCCACGCGGTGGCGACGAGCTCGGACACCGACAGGCCTGACGCGAGCACCTTCTCCTTCAGCGAGGCGATGTCGGCCGCGCTGATCAGAGCGTGATCCACGGCCGGTATCGGGTCCTGCCAGATGAAGTCCTCGGCCGGAACCTCGGGCCCGACGTAGCGGGTCTTCGGCCCAAGATCACGGTGCGTGAGCTTGAACCATGCCTTGGCGAAGGCATCCGCGAACTCAGCGGGGTTCTCCAGGAAGTGACGGGCGATCGGCTCGTAGATCGGATCCGTGCGCAGGGACAGGTCCGCCGTCGTCATGACCGGGGCGTGCCGCTTGCTGGGATCGTGAGCGTCCGGAACCAGGTCCGCTGCGGCCGGATCGGTGGGAATCCACTCCTGGGCGCCGGCTGGGGTCGTCGTGAGAGTCCACTCCCACTGGAACAGCGTCTCCAGGTAGCTCATGTCCCACGTGGTCGGAGTGGGGTTCCACGCCCCCTCGAAGCCGGAGCTGATGGTGTCGTATCCGTCACCGGTGCCCATCGAGTTCTTCCAGCCCAAGCCCATCTGCCAGATCGGGGCGCCCTCAGGCTCCGGACCCACGTACTTCTCCGGGTCGCCCATGCCGTGCATCTTGCCGAAGGTATGACCGCCCGCGACGAGCGCCACGGTCTCGTAATCGTTCATTGCCATGCGGGCAAAGGTCTCGCGCACGTCACGGGCCGACGCCATCGGATCCGGAACGCCGTTGGGGCCCTGCGGATTGACGTAGATAAGGCCCATCTGCACGGCGGCAAGGGGATTCTCGAGCTCACGGTCACCGGTGTAGCGGTTGTCGGCGAGCCACTCGGACTCCGTGCCCCAGTAGGTCTCATCCGGCTCGTAGACGTCGGCTCGTCCGCCAGAGAAGCCACCCGTCTGGAATCCCATTGACTCCAAGGACACGTTGCCGGCAAGAATCATCAGGTCGGCCCACGACAGCTGGCGACCGTACTTCTGCTTCACCGGCCAGAGAAGGCGGCGGGCCTTGTCGAGGTTGACGTTGTCCGGCCAGCTGTTGAGCGGGGCCAGGCGCTGCATGCCCGCGCCCCCGCCGCCGCGGCCGTCACTCACCCGGTACGTGCCGGCGCTGTGCCATGCCATGCGGATGAAGAATGGGCCGTAGTGCCCGTAGTCCGCGGGCCACCACTCCTGCGAGTCGGTCATCAGCGCGCGCAGGTCCGACTTCACCGCGTCGTAGTCGACGTTGGCGAACTCCGCGGCGTAGTCGAAGTCCGCGCCCATGGGGTCGGCGGACGGCGGGTTCTGGTTCAGAATGCCCAGGTTCAGCCGATCCGGCCACCAGTCCTCATTCTGGGTGCCCCCGGTGGCGGCCCCGTGCATCACCGGGCACTTGCTCTCCTCGCTCATTGCATCCTTCTCTCTGTTGCCCACCTGTAAGTCAGGCGTGTGTGGGTTCGTGGTCTTCCGAGTGTGGGGGTTCGTGATCTGAATCGTGGTCGCCTGCGCCCGAGCCCGACTGCTGACAGGCGGGGCAGATGCCCCAGTAGACCACCTCAGCCTCGTCGATGGCGTATGCCCAGTCCTGCGACGGGGTCAGGCAAGGGGTGTAGCCAACGGCACAGTCAACGTCGCGCAGCTCGCCGCACGAGCGACACACCTGGTGGTGGTGGTTGTCGCCCACTCGATCCTCAAACCGTGCGGGCGAGCCGACCGGCTGGATCCTTCGAATGATGCCCTTCTCGACGAGCAGGGCCAGCGCGTCGTACACGGCCTGCCGGGAGACAGTGCCAATGCTGTGGCGAACATCGGCCGTGACGGCCTCGACCGTCGCGTGGGGATTCGCGGACACCGCCCGCAGCACTGACAGCCGCTGAGCGGTGACGAGCACCCCGTGCGCGCGGAGTTGCTCCTTCGCATCGACAGACACCTCGCGATCATCGCAGGAAGTCTGGACCATGTCTACTCTTGGACTCAGTCCAGACTTACCTGTGGCGACGTGGCCTGGAACTCGGCCGGCCACCTGCTGGCGCACCGCTATGCGACGCGGATCCAGGGGTCCTTGAGTTCGACCATCAGGGACTCAAGGGCGAGCAGGGGCGTGACGTTCGCACCGATCTGCTCGCGGGTGTAGGCGATGGCCTCAAGCCGCCGGCCGGTGTCGTTCTGGCCACTGCGTGCAGCAAACTGGCTGATCTGCGGCCGCATCTCCTCGTTGATCAGCTCCACGGATCCATCCATCTGGACGACGAGGACGTCGCGGTAGAGACCGAGGAGATCGACGAGAGCGCGGTCGACCTGGTCGCGGACGGTTCGCGTGCGGCGGGTCTTCTGCCGCTTCTCCATTTCCTTCGTGGCGCTGGACATCATGCGATTGAGTCGGGCCTGCGTGACACCGGAGGCGCCATCGCCGTACTCAGTGCGAAGGTTCGCGCTCTCGGCCTCGTCCATCACATCGGTGATGGCACGTGCATCCTCCGTCGCTGCGGCGAGCAGGTTCGCTGCGGCAGCAAAGCAGGAGGCCACGTCCGCCAGCTGGAACGGGGTACGCAGCACCTCCTGGCGTCGCAGTCGTGCGTGTTCATCACGCGCGAGAGCCCGAGCCCGGCCGATGTGCCCCTGGGATGCTCGAGCGGCAAAGGCGGCCATGGCCGGATCAGCGCCGTCCTTCTGGACGAGCAGAGCGGCGACGTCACGTGGTGATGGCGTGCGCAACGACACGTGCCGCGTCCGAGACACGATGGTCGGAAGGACATCCTCGACGCTCGGGGCGCACAGCACCCAGACCGTGTGCGGAGGTGGTTCCTCCAATGCCTTGAGCAGGACGTTGACTGCCTGCTCGGTCAGCCGGTCTGCATCCTCCATCACGATGATGTGCCACGGATTCCTGATAGGCGACATGGAGGATCGCACGACAAGCTCGCGCGCATCCTCAGTTCGATAGCTCAGGGTGTCGGTGCTGACGATGTCGGCATCCGGGTGACCGCCCAGAGGCACCGTTCGACACGGTTCGCACGCACCACAGCCATCCTCGGCACACACGAGGGCCGCAGCGAAAGAGGTTGCTGCAGTCGAACGTCCCGACCCGGGAGGTCCGGTCACGAGCCACGCGTGCGTCATCCCGGGTCCTGACTCACCACGCCGGATGAGTTCGGCATCGGCCACCGCCCGAGTGAGCTCGGCAACGACGAGATCCTGACCGACGAGTCGGTCCCAGATCGGGGTGGTCATGCGGCTCCCATCCCTGCAACGACGCGATCCAGGATTCCTGCAGCGATGGAATCGACGTCAGCCCGTGCATCGAGCACGAGGTAGCGATCGGGGTCCTCCTCTGCGAGCGTGAGGAACGCCGCACGCACCTGCTGGTGATATTCCAGCGGCTCAGCCTCGAGTCGATCACGCTGCTCGAAGCGGGCCAGACCCTGAGTCGGATCGATGTCCAGCACGATTGTGAGGTCCGGGAGCAGGTCACCGGTGGCCCACAGGCTCAGGTCGCGGACGCGCTTGGGGCCCAGGCCACGCGCGTACCCCTGGTAGGCGACGGACGAGTCCAGGTATCGGTCGCAGATCACCACGTCACCTCGCTCGAGCGCAGGACGGATGACGCGAGCCGCGTGCTCTCCGCGAGCGGCGGCAAACAGCAGCGCCTCGGCCCGTGCGTCCAGTCCGGCATTCTCCGGACTCAGCACGATTCGACGAATCTCCTCGGCCGCCGGGGTACCACCGGGTTCGCGCGTGCGAACTACGGTGAGTCCGCGCTCCTCCAGGGCCGCCGCGAGCCGGGCCTCCTGGGTGGACTTGCCCGCACCCTCACCACCCTCGAAGACGATGAAGAAGCCGCTCACGGTGACCTCAGCTCGACGTCGACGCAGGAGTCTTGGCCGCGGTCGTCTTCTTCGCGGTCGTCTTCTTGGCCGTCGTCTTCTTCGCGGCTGCCTTCTTCGCGGCTGCCTTCTTCGTCGCGCCGCGCTTGACCACACGTGTCGTGGTCGCCTTGGGAACCAGACCCTCCAAGGCCTCCTTGGACCGGCGCTCGGAGAGCAGGTCACTCGCACGCTCGACCGATACCGTCTCGACATCGTCGGCCGTGCGCAGGGATGCGTTCGTGGTGCCGTCCGTCACATAGGGACCGAATCGGCCATCCTTGATCACCATGGGAAGGCCGGTGGTCGGGTCGTTCCCGAGCTCGCGCAGGGGCGGCTTCGCCTCACCCCGGCCACGTCGCTGCTTGGGCTGGGCGAAGAGCGCCAGCGCCTGCTCGAGCGTGACCGTGAAGATCTCCTCCTCGCTGCCCAGCGAGCGGGAGTCCTTGTCCTTGGTCAGGTAGGCGCCGTACCGGCCGTTCTGAGCGAGGATCTCGACGCCGTCGGCCGGGTCGACTCCCACAACTCTCGGCAGGCTCAGGAGCCGAAGTGCCTCCTCGAACGTCACCGTCGAAGGCTTCATGGAGGAGAACAGCGACGCGGTCCGCGGTTTCGCGGACTTGGGCGATCCCTCAGGGAGGACCTCACTGACGTAGGGGCCGTAGCGACCCGACTTCGCGACGATCGTCAGCCCGGTCTCCGGATCGACCCCCAGATCGCGGTCCCCCGACGGCTCGAGCAGCAGCTGCTCGGCCTTCTCAGCGGTGAGTTCATCGGGTGCGAGCCCGACGGGAACGTTGGCACGCTCGTCCTCGCCACGCTCCACGTAGGCCCCGTATCGGCCAACGCGGAGGACCGCATCGGTGTCCTCGATCGGGAACGTCGCGATGCCTCGGGCGTCGATCGCACCAAGGTCTTCCGTCAGGGGCTTGACCCCCGGGAAGTCTGCTCCGCTGACGCTGTGGCCACCGCGCCAGAAGGCCTCGAGCTGCGCGACACGATCCGTCTCGCCAAGGGCAACGAGGTCGAGGACCTCCTCCATGTTCGCCGTGAACTTGTAGTCGATGAGCGCCGTGAAGTGCTCCTCCAGCAGCCGCACCACCGCGAAGGCGGTGAAGCTCGGGACGAGCGCCGAGCCCTTCTTCCACACGTAGCCACGGTCGACGATCGTCGACATGATCGAGGCATAGGTGGACGGTCGACCTATGCCGAGCTCCTCCAGCTTCGCGACAAGCTTCGCCTCGGTGTAGCGCGCCGGCGGGCTGGTCGTGTGACCCTCCGGGGTCAGAGCCTTGGGTGTCACGGCTGCGCCCTCGCCGAGGGACGGCAGCTCGCGCTCCCGGCTCTCGTCGTCGGCGTCCTCCGTGATGTCCTTCAGTGCAGCGTAGAAGCCGGGGAAGACGACCACGGTGCCCGACGCGGTGAACTCCGCATCGGTGCCGTCCGACGTCACCGCGCCCAGCTTCATCGTCGTGGTGGCGACCTGGGCGTTGGCCATCTGAGACGCGACGGTGCGCTTCCAGACCAGGTCGTAGAGCGCGAACTCATCTGCATTGAGCTCACCGGACACCTCGCCCGGAGTGCGGAACACATCACCAGCGGGGCGGATGGCCTCGTGGGCCTCCTGGGCGTTCTTGACCTTGCCCTTGTAGGTGCGGGGCGCATCGGGAACGTACTCAGGGCCGTAGAGATCTCGGGCCTGAGACCTGGCGGCGGACAGCGCCTGCTCGGACAGGTGAACCGAATCGGTACGCATGTAGGTGATGTAGCCGTTCTCGTACAGACTCTGGGCAACCCGCATGGTGCGCTGGCTTCCCCACCGCAGCCGGTTGGACGCCTCCTGCTGCAGCGTCGACGTGATGAACGGCGCCTTGGGGGTGCGCTGCCCGGGCTTCTGGACGACCGACCGCACCGTGAACTCGACGGACGCGAGCTGCGCAGCGAGATCCGTCGCCCGCGCTTCGTCAAGCACCGCAACGGTGTCCTTGGTGAGGCGACCACGCTCGTCGAAACTGTCACCTGACGCGATTCGTCGCCCGTCGAGACTTGTGAGCTTGGCGTCGAAGTCGCCTGGGACGAAGACTCCGGTGACGTCCCAGTAGGAGGCTGAGCGAAACGCGATCCGCTCCTTCTCACGGTCGACGACCAAGCGGACGGCGACGGACTGGACGCGCCCGGCTGACTTGGCCTCGCGCCCGATCTTCTTCCACAGCACCTCAGACACCGGATAGCCGTAGAGGCGATCGACGATGCGTCGCGTCTCCTGCGCCTCCACCAGCTGCATGTCCAGGTCGCGGGGGTTGTTCACCGCCTCGCGGATGGCCTCGGGCGTGATCTCGTTGAAGACCATGCGCTGGACGGGCACCTTGGGCCGAAGAACCTCCAGCAGGTGCCAGGCGATCGCCTCGCCCTCACGGTCCTCGTCGGTGGCGAGCAGGAGTTCGTCGGCGTCCTTGAGTGCCTTCTTCAGGTCGGCGATGGTCTTCTTCTTGGACTCGTGGATGACGTAGAAGGACTGGAATCGGTCGTCGACATCGACGGCAAGCTTCGCCCACGGCATCTTGCGGATTTCAGCGGGCAGCTGGGAAGCCTTGGAGGCGAGGTCACGGACGTGCCCGACCGAGGCCATGACCGTGTAGTCGGGGCCCAGGTAGCCGGCGATCTTCTTCGCCTTGGCCGGTGACTCGACGATCACCAGGGTCTTGTCCGCCACGCGTGTCCTCTCTTCTCACGGCCGAGCCGCGTCGTCGTGTGCTCAGGAATCCGGTTGGGTCCCTGACAACGGCTCGGAGTCTGACGGTAGGGCAGGCCTCCTTGTCAACTTCACCTGCCCCCGGCGGAGTGTCCCGCCATGGGGTCCCCCTACGGGGGACCATGACAACGCCCCGTGTCCCTTTCTGCGGGACACGGGGCGTTGCGGGGGTCGATCAGGAGTTTGCCGGGACGTCCTCACCCACGGCGATCGGACGCCGCTTGGAGATGACCACGGCGATGACCACGATGGCCACGGCAACGAGGGCGATGACCCAGCGCATCGTCGTATTCGCCGATTCGCCGATGCTCATGGTCACAACGGCCGGAGCAATCAGCAGCGCCACCAGGTTCATCACCTTGATCAGCGGGTTGATCGCCGGGCCAGCGGTGTCCTTGAAGGGATCGCCGACGGTGTCACCGATGACGGTGGCCTCATGTGCGGGCGAGCCCTTGCCGCCGTAGTGGCCGTCCTCGATGTACTTCTTGGCGTTGTCCCAGGCCCCACCGGAGTTGGACAGGAACACGGCCATCAGTACGCCGGTGGCGATGGTGCCCGCGAGGTACGCGCCCAGAGCGCCCACCCCGAGGCCGAAGCCCACCGCGATCGGCGTGAACACCGCGAGGATGCCCGGCGTGACGAGTTCGCGAAGCGAGTCGCGCGTCACGATGTCGACGACCTTGCCGTACTCGGGCTTCTCGGTGCCCTCCATGATCCCCGGGTGCTCGCGGAACTGGCGACGCACCTCGAAGATGACGGCGCCAGCAGCGCGGGACACCGCGTTGATGGCCAGGCCCGAGAACAGGAACACGACGGCCGCACCGATGATCAGGCCAACGAGGTTGGCGGGGTTCGCCACGTTGAGGATGCCCATGTACTGGTCGGGATCAGACATCGTGTCGAACGCAGAGTTCTCGCCGATAGTCGCAACAGCGCCGACGATGGCATCACGGAACGCTCCGAACAGTGCCGTCGCGGCGAGCACCGCGGTGGCAATGGCGATGCCCTTGGTGATCGCCTTGGTGGAGTTGCCGACGGCGTCCAGGCTGGTGAGCACCTTGGCGCCCTCGCCGTGCACATCGCCGGACATCTCGGCGATGCCCTGTGCGTTGTCGGAGACCGGACCGAAGGTGTCCATCGAGACGATGACACCGACGGTCGTCAGCAGGCCGGTGCCCGCGAGAGCGATCGCGAAGAGCGACAGCAGAATCGCGCCGCCGCCAACGAGGTATGCGCCGTAGACCGCTGCGCCGATGAGCAGGGCCGAGTAGACAGCCGACTCCAGTCCCAGCGAGATGCCGGACAGGATGACGGTGGCCGGGCCGGTGAGCGAAGTCTTGGAGACATCGTCGACCGGACGGCGATCTGTCTCGGTGAAGTAGGCCGTGAGCTGCTGGATGAGAGCCGCGAGCACGATGCCGATGAGCACCGCGAGGATGACGAACAGGCGCGGGTTGATCGTGTCGGCAGACTCGACGGCGGCGATTCCGCCCAGGGACTCGATCTCGTCCCAGCTGGCCGGCACCCAGGTGAAGACCGCGGCTACGACCAGGATGGCCGAGATGACCGCGGAGATGAAGAAGCCGCGATTGATGGAGGCCATGCCAGACCGATCTCCCTCACGCGGCGACACGGCGAAGATGCCGATCACGGCCGTGATGACGCCGATGGCGGGGATGACCAGCGGGATGACCAGACCGAGGTCGCCGAAGGCGGCCACGCCCAGGATCAGTGCGGCGACGAGGGTCACGGCGTAGGACTCGAACAGGTCCGCCGCCATGCCGGCGCAGTCGCCGACGTTGTCACCGACGTTGTCGGCGATGGTGGCCGCGTTGCGCGGGTCGTCCTCGGGGATGCCCTGCTCGACCTTGCCGACCAGGTCGGCGCCGACGTCGGCGGCCTTGGTGAAGATGCCACCGCCGACGCGCATGAACATCGCGAGGAGGGCTGCACCGAAGCCGAAGCCCTCGAGGACCTTGGGCGCCTCGCCCTGGTAGACGAGGACGACCAGTGCGGCACCGAAGAGGCCCAGGCCGACGGTGAACATGCCGGCCACTCCGCCGGTGCGGAAGGCGATCTTCATGGCCTTCTGCTCACCCGACTCATTGGCGGCCGCAGCGACGCGGACGTTGCCGCGAACGGCGAGCCACATGCCCATGTAGCCGGTGACACCGGAGAAGACCGCACCCACCAGGAAGAAGATGCTGCGGCCGATCCGCTCACTCGATGTGTCCGCCGGCAGGAGGAACAGAACGAAGAACACGACGACGGCGAAGACGCCCAGCGTCTTGAACTGCCGGCTGAGGTACGCCGACGCTCCCTCCTGGACAGCGGCGGCGATCTCCTGCATGCGCGGCGTTCCCTCGCTCGCGGCCAGAACCTGGCGCACGAGAAGGGCAGCCACACCGAGGGCGGCCAATCCGATGATGGCAACGACGACGACGATCGTCAGGTTGCCTCCACTCAACTCGATCATGGGACTCCTTGGTCACAGGCCCGGGCAGTGGGCCTTGATGGCGATCAGAGACGCGAGCCACCATGGGGTGGACGCGCAATTCGCCGGAGTCTACGCATGTCGGCATGGAGATACGTGGACAACCACGTATCTGGGACCCATCACGTCAATGCCCGTCCGGGGCTTCAGGAGACGAGGGCCTCATCGAGGGTCGAATGCAGGGGGATGACGACGTCCAGACCCGTCAGGCCGAACACCTTGAGCACCCGCGGGGTGGCGACCACGACGTCCAGGGTTCCCGCAGCCTCGCGCGTGTGCTTGAGGGCGGTCACCAGAACGCCCAGTCCGGTCGAGTCGATGAAGGACACTCCCGACAGATCCACGATCAGGTGACCGCCCGGAGTCGCCGACGCCGGCCCGATCTCGGCCTCGAGAACCGGGGCCGCGTGCGCATCGAGTTCCCCCGCCGCCGTCACGACCGTGCGGCCGTCGTGCTCTGACACGCTCACCGTGAAATCCACCCGCCTACTGTGGCACAGACCGTCACCCCGACAGCCCACAATGGACTGATGGATGACAGTTCCCTGCTCGACCGACTCTCGATCGGACGACGCGACCGGCTCATCCACGTGCACGACGTGCCCGAGCGCGCGGCCGACCATGCACCCTGGCCCGAGTGGCTGCCCGTGGAGATTCGGCACGCGCACGATGGGATCGTGCAGCCCTGGCGCCATCAGGTCGCGGCCGCCGAGGCCGCCCACTCCGGGCAGCACGTCGCCCTGGCCACCGGGACGGCCTCCGGGAAGAGCCTCGCGTTCGGGATGGTGGCCCTGACCCGCATCCTCGAGGGAGCATCCGCCCCGAACGGTCGCGGGTCCGTCACGCTCTATCTGTCTCCCACCAAGGCACTGGCTCATGACCAGCTGAGAGCGCTCGATGGCCTTGCCCTGCCATGGCTGCGAGCGGCTGCCTACGACGGCGACACCCCCGCCGAGGAGCGATCCTGGATCCGCCAGCACGCCAACTACATCCTGAGCAACCCCGACCTCCTGCACCATTCCCTGCTGCCGGGGCACGAGCGATGGGCGAGCGTCCTGCGCCGACTCGACGTCCTGATCATCGATGAGGCGCATGCCTACAGAGGCGTGCTGGGCGCCCACGTGTCGGCCGTCATCCGCAGACTTCGCCGTCTGTGCGAGCACTACGGGTCCAATCCGGTCGTCTTCATCGCCTCCGCCACGATGACCGAGCCCGACATCTC
>Ga0181560_10004862_pt1 | contig 12092 bp, 10 predicted proteins | sample 011ome_20_FD_133751 | JGI IMG/M metagenome (GOLD analysis project Ga0181560, IMG submission 133751) | Coastal salt marsh microbial communities from the Groves Creek Marsh, Skidaway Island, Georgia - 011509CT metaG (megahit assembly) | ecosystem: Environmental > Aquatic > Marine > Intertidal...
TAAGTTCTGTTCTTAGATTGTTGCGTATTTGTAGCGCATCCAAATCAGCGCTACACTAGCGCAACAAAAAGGACACAAAACGCGAAAAGAGCCAAAAATGACACACGTCAAAATTTGACTCTAAACAGCTGTAAATAAGCGTGTTGAATTTGTTTTCAGCTATCGATGGTTATCGATGCTTATACGGGTTTACTTCCCAATACAAAACTTGCTGAAAATGTTCGTGAGTAAGTCGTCGGTGGAAATAGTACCTGTGATCTCACCCAATCCATCAAGAGCAAGTCGCAAATCTTGAGCCAAAAGATCACCCGGTATCTGAAGTTCTACAGCTTCCATACTCTTTTCCAAAGCCAATTTTGTTCTACGCAATGCATCAGCATGACGGGCATTGGTGACGATGGTTTGAGAGGTAGAGTTCACACTCCAAGAAGTCGCTGCTTTTAAGGCCTCCAGTAGTTCTGATAAACCTCTTTTGGTCTTCGCCGCTATCTTCAAAATCTGCCCGGATGTGTTTGCTAGTCGCGATAAAATCGGCGATGCATCACCTTCATCCGTTTTGTTAATACAAATCAGCAATGTCGCTTGAGGCGCGTTTTTTTCAAGATGCGCGATCCGATCCTCGAGGTCGTCTTCTGGTGCAGTAGCATCGATCAAATAGAAAATCACATCTGCTTTAGCTGCTTGCTCAAATGCCTTTTGAATACCAATTTGTTCGACAGTATCCTCTGTTTCGCGTATTCCAGCAGTATCAATCAAACGATAGGTGAGTCCACCTAAGTTGAAGAAGTCTTCTACTGTATCACGCGTGGTTCCCGCGATCGAAGAGACAATAGCACGATCTTCGCCCAAGAGTGCATTGAGCAATGTCGATTTACCAGCGTTTGGTGCGCCAAGAATAGCCGTCGCAATTCCTTTTTTAATGGCATTCCCAAAACGAAAACTATCAATCAAGCTACTCACTTTGGAGTGTAGTGACTGTAGCATCTCCAACAATTGTGATCTTGAGGCAAATTCTACATCCTCCTCAGAAAAATCCAATTCCAATTCCACCAACGAAGCAAAATGCACGAGTTCCTCTCTAAAGGCAGTAATTTCATTTGAAAAACCACCTTTGAGCTGTCTAAGGGCTACATCGTGCATCGTTTTATTCTCGGCATGAATAAGGTCAGCAACGGCTTCAGCTTGGGCTAAATCCAGTTTACCATTCATAAATGCCCGCATGGTATATTCTCCTGGATCAGCGAGTCGCGTCCCATTGCTCAAAAGAGCTTCCATTATTTTCCCAATGATGTAAGGAGAGCCGTGACAGGCTATTTCCGCGCTTTCTTCACCGGTGAAGCTTTTTCCCTCTTCAAAATAGGTAATTAAAACTTCGTCAATATGCTCGTGCTCAAAAGTGAAGTCACCGAAATACGCTCTGTGCGACTCCCAACCCGCACGCGCTTGTCGCTTGGAATGAAAGAAAGGGGAGAGGACCTGAGCGGAATTGGTCCCTGAAATTCGAATGATCGCTAATGCACCTACACCTTGTGGAGTGGATAATGCGCAAATAATATCGTCTCTAAGCATGAGGCAAAGATAAAGCGATAAGTATTGAGCAAAGAAATTTACTCAACATCGAAGCGCTTTAAAACTTGGATAGTACATTTGCGGAACAACTCACAGAAAAACCATCTACATGAGCGTTTTAGTCAACAAGGACTCCAAGATTATTGTACAAGGATTCACTGGTAAAGAAGGTACGTTCCACGCTACCCAAATGATTGAGTACGGAACCAACGTTGTTGGTGGAGTTACTCCTGGGAAAGGCGGCATGATGCACCTTGATCGTCCAGTATTCAATACAGTTTCAGAAGCTGTAGAAAAAGCAGGCGCAGATACGTCTATTATTTTTATTCCTCCGGCATTTGCTGCGGATGGTATTATGGAAGCTGCAGAAGCAGGTATCAAAGTGATTATCTGTATCACTGAAGGTATCCCTGTAGCAGATATGGTTAAGGTGAAAGAATACCTAAAAGACAAAAACAGCACATTGATTGGGCCTAACTGTCCAGGTGTAATGACTGCTGGCGAAGCTAAAGTAGGTATCATGCCAGGCTTTATCTTCACTAAGGGTAATGTAGGTATCGTTAGTAAATCAGGTACGTTAACCTACGAAGCAGTAGACCAGTGTACTAAAGCAGGTCTAGGTCAAACTACGGCGATCGGTATTGGTGGTGATCCTATTATTGGAACAACTACAAAAGACGCGGTAGAACTTCTTATGAACGATCCAGAAACAGAAGGTATCATCATGATTGGTGAGATCGGCGGTCAGCTTGAAGCTGAAGCTGGTATGTGGATCAAAGAACACGGTACGAAACCAGTGGTAGCATTCATCGCAGGTGAAACAGCTCCAGCGGGACGTACAATGGGTCACGCAGGTGCGATTGTAGGTGGTGCAGAAGATACTGCAGCAGCGAAGAAAGCGATCTTGCGCGACTGTGGCATTACAGTAGTAGATTCTCCGGCGGAATTGGGAACTGCAATGGCAAAACTTCTCGGTAAGTAAGGAGTAATTCCTTTGAAATAAATGAAGGCCACAACCTCGGCAAGAGGCTGTGGCTTTTTTCATTTTCAGCCAATAAATTCTCGGTATCTTTGCCGAAGTATGAAACAGATTAAATGTCCTTCTTGTACGCAGTGGTACGGTGTAGATCCTGCCGGGGATAAATACGATTACAGCTGCAGCTCTTGTGATGCCCCTTATGCGGTTAAGAGTCAAGCGCAATTGGTTCGTGAAGAGGGAATGAAGAATCCAGTGAGCAAGCCTCCTTTGACGTGGAAGCGTTTCGGTGAAATGCATTGGTTTTTAGTAATTTTAAATAATATCGGTTTCATTATTCAGACGATCTTGTTCATGATAGGAACACTAATTGGCATCCTTGTCGCCCCACTATAACTATGGAATTTTTATCTCCAAAAACCAAAGCGCACATCGACCAGCTCGAAAAGGAGAACATGGAGTTGCGTGAAAAAACGAAGGAATTAGCTGTGTCTAAAGGATCAAAGAGTAGTGTTTTGTGGATGGTGCTTGCACTCGTTTCTTTGGCAGCTGCGTTGTTTTTATGGTGGAACCAAACCTATGTTCTAAAGCAGAAATCAGCCGAAATCTCGGTGCAAATGTGGAGCGCTGGTACGGTTACCGATACGGTGTTTACACCAAACGACAAGCTTGAGTATTCAGTTCAGGTTGGAGCGTTTAAGTCGTTGGATTTAAAGGGTTTATCATTGGGGTTTAAAGAGGCTTCAGTGGTAAGAAACGATAGTTTAACAGCCTTAGTTGTTGGGAATTATACGAGTTTACCAAAGGCACAAGAACTGCTTGATGTGTTGGTAAGTTTGGGCATGGAAAATGCCTACATAGTTGCACATAAAGACGGGAAAAACGTAGGTTTGCTCTCGAACAAAACCACGAATTAATTAATCGATATGGGTTTATTGACAGGAAAGACAGCCATTATTACCGGCGCGTCTAAAGGAATTGGAAAGGGCATCGCCGTTGCATTTGCAAAGGCTGGTGCTAATGTTGCTTTTACATATCTCAGCTCAGTTGAGAAAGGTCAAGCACTAGAAGAAGAATTGAAGCAGTATGGAACCGGTGTAAAAGGATACCGCTCTGATGCATCAAAAATGGAAGATGCAGAGGCACTCGTGGCCAACGTAGTTGAAGAATTTGGTGGAGTAGATGTGGTGGTTAACAACGCTGGAATTACCAAAGATACCTTGTTGATGAGAATGACCGAAGAAGACTTCAACCGTGTGATTGAAGTGAATCTGAATTCGGTATTCAACATGACGAAAGCAGTGCAGCGCACGTTCTTGAAGCAGCGCTCTGGTTCTTTGATCAACATCAGCTCAGTTGTTGGTGTAAAAGGAAACGCTGGTCAGGCGAATTATGCAGCCTCTAAGGCAGGTATCATTGGTTTTACAAAATCGGTGGCGCTAGAATTGGGCTCAAGAAATATTCGCTGTAATGCCATTGCTCCTGGTTTTATTGAAACTGAAATGACAGCTGTTTTGGATGAAAAAACGGTACAGTCTTGGAGAGATAGCATTCCGTTAAAACGCGGAGGATCACCTGAAGATGTGGCGAATGCATGTTTGTTCCTCGCCTCTGATATGAGCGCTTACATTAGCGGTCAAGTGTTGAATGTTTGTGGTGGTATGTTAACCTAATGAACATCTACGTTGCCGTCATTATCGCTCTATTAGCTGGTATTGCGGCAGCTTGGTTTGCTTATGGCTATAAAAAAAGCGTCAGTACCTTTAGGGTGCTGGCGCTTTTGCGTTTGATGTGGACCGCTATGCTGGTATATGCATTCCTTTCTGTGCCTACGGTTAAGGAGATTACCACTGAAATGAAGCAGCCGGTTACCCTAATGATAGACACCTCGTCGTCATTGGGTGAACCTCTCGGACCCGCTCTCGAGCAGGTGCAAACAGAATTAAGTAGGCAAGGTGTGCCTTATCATGTGCGTTCGTTTGATGCATCTGCAATTCCTTCAACAGGACAATGGATGTACTTTGGGGATGGTCATATTCAAGCTCCGGCGAAAGAGGCACCGAAGCCTGTTGCTGCTGTATTTTTTAATGCCAAACCATTGGCACCTATCCCTTTGATTTCTGGGATTTCTGTTCCGGCGACCGTGAGAGCTGGAAGTACCTTTCGGGGTATGGTTCAAGCTCCACAGCAGGCAGAGGTAAACGTAGTGTTTGAAAACCAAACAAGCCGCTCGAAATCATTCGCTTTTCGCGCACCAAAGCGCCCTGGTTTTTATGAAATAACGACCATAGCTCAAGCTCAGGAGAGAACGGATACCGTGACGATTGGTGTGGAGGTAGTGGAGCATTTCTCGACTTGGTTGGTGATCAGCAATGCACCTCACCCGCATGAAGGAATGATTCGTCGCTATGCCAGAAGAGAGGGCATTGCCGTTTCTACCATTTCTATGGACGAGTTAAAGGAATCTTGGCTGGGGCCTACCGTGATTATCGGAAGTTCCCCAAAGCTTGAACCGCTTGTTTCTACATTTTGCAAGGGCCCCATCTGGCGCATGTCAGCTGCGAGCGCTGAAGGAGTGAATGAGCGTAGTGTCTTTGAAGTGGCAAGTTTCCCCACAGGAAAGGGCTCATTGAAAGGTGAGCTTCGCGTTACTGGGGAGCAGGCGCGTTTGAAATTGGCCAACAGAACCATAGAAAGCCGAGGAATTCATTGGTATGCATCGGTACTTGAAAATGAGACGAATGCAGAACTTTTCGAGGAACTTTGTGCCACCATGCAAGTTTGGCATACGCCCAATAGGATCGAGGTGAATGTACCTCAGCGCTGGCTTCAGGGGCAGGAGTACCAGGTCTCCGCCGCTGTGGTAGGGGGATCGAATCGCCCATTAGAGGCTATCATTAATGCTGTAGTTCGTACTTCAGATGGTCAAATCGTGGATCGTCCGGTGCTTCGCTCAGAAGGCATTGGTTATACCTGGGAAGCACGAATAAATACCCCAGGAAAGTACCAGATTGATATTTCCGCAACCATCGGCGAGACAGCCCTAGAGACAAGACGTTATTTCGAAGTAGATCGATTGAATATCGAAACCGTACGGGATTTTAATTCCTCGTATTGGAATGCATCTCAAAAAGATGGAACGGTGATTATAAAGGGTACCAAGAACCAGGAGTATACTCAGCTTGAATGGGAGACCAAAGAGATGACTATCGCAAAGAAAAATCCCCAGCACAACACATGGTGGTACTGGGGATTAGCCTTACTAATTGCTGCGCTTGAATGGTTCAATAGACGCAGGCAAGGAATGGTTTAAAGGTTCGCCGCTAGGAACTCGCCTAAAGCTGCTGGTTCCATGTTCTTTCCTACAATTTTCCCGTCATTATCAAGGAGTAGGTTCTGAGGAATGAATTGAACACCATAGAACGTTGAGATTTCATTCTGCCACCCGCGTAGATCGCTCATTTGTGGCCAAGGAAGTCCATCTGCTTCAATACCACTGATCCACTTCGCACGGTCTTGATCCAAGCTGATACCAACGATGTTGAAACCGTTTTCATGGTATTGGTTGTAGAGCTCAACGAGTGCTGGGTTCGCCGCGCGACAAGGTCCACACCAAGAAGCCCAGAAGTCTACGAGAACATAAGTGCCCTCAACGCTCAGAACATTAATGGTATCACCTGTCGGTGTAGCTTGTGAGAAATCAGTGAATACTGCACCAACGGCGCTTTTACCCATCACTTCAATCTTCTCCGCTAATTTTTTATAATCCGGGCTATCCTGTTGTTCAGCAGGAATTTGATCCGCTACTGCTTTGTAGTCCTCGTAGGTTAAATCGGATGAGTTAGATCCTAAGATGATTGCTGCTCCAAGCACTCCGTTGCGCTTAGCAAAAGCCAAAGTAGCCTTACTCTGAGCAGCTAGCATAGCCATTGCCTCAGCACGAATAGCCTCTTGAGTCAAAGTATCTTTCATATTCATTGCCTCGCCGTATTTCGCTTGAAGTACTTGCATGGTCTGGCCGAAAGTTTCAGATACTGAAGTAAACGCGTTCGCAGAATCATTCATGATCCCGGCCTCGATTTGATAGCCTTCGATTGTATCAAATGATACACTTACTGCGGCTCCATCGTGGTAGTACACGGCAGGTTGTCCCAATTCTGCAATCTCAATCATCGCAAACTGGTTGGGAATATCTGCAATATGAGTGGTTAACTTTCCGTCACTTAGCGTGCCTTCGAATAAAATTTCATTGTTTTCGATAGATACCTTCACGGGACTATTGCCTGCTGCAGGAGCGTCGATACTCAGTTCGAAACCTTCTTGCTCGCTAGTACACGCAAAAAGGGCTGCAGAAGCAACAACACCTAATACTAATTTCTTCATTGCTATTGTTTAAGTTTACACTTCGCAAAATACAATAGTCAAATGAAGAAACTCCTACTACTAGTTACATTAATCTCCTCTATTACTTATTCCTCGGCGAAAGAGGGGATGTGGATACCGATGTTACTCAATAACAACATTGCTGAGATGCAGGCAATGGGATGTGAATTGAGTGCTGAAGATATTTACAGCGTGAATAACAGTTCTTTAAAAGATGCCATTGTAAGTTTTGGCGGTTTTTGTACGGGAGAATTTATTTCCTCAAAAGGACTAGTGTTGACCAATCACCACTGTGGGTATGGTCAAATTCAAAAGCAAAGCTCTATGGAGCACAATTATCTAAAGGACGGCTTTTGGGCACGTTCGATGGACGAGGAACTGAAAAACCCTGGGTTGTTCGTGGAACAATTGGTCTACATGGAAGATGTGACCAACCTTTTGGTTCAGGCAGGAGCAGAGTTTAAAACGCTCGAGGCTCAACTCATTGAGCAAAAGAAAGCTAAAAACCCAGGATTGCTCTACAAGGTGGTTCCATTCTTCAATAACAATCAGTTCTTCTTGTTGGCTACTGTGAAATACAACGATGTACGTTTGGTGGGTGCACCACCAAGCTCGATCGGTAAGTTTGGGGCTGATACGGACAACTGGGTCTTCCCAAGACATACTGGTGATTTCAGTTTGTTCAGAGTCTATGACGATGCTGGACTACCGATGCAACCCAAACAGCACTTGAAGGTGAATACAGCGCCACGCACACCGGGAGAGTTTACTATGGTTTTCGGGTACCCGGGTCGCACACAGGAGTATCTAACGGCGGTTGAAATGGATCAGCTGGTCAATGTAGAAAACGCCCGTCGCGTAGAAATCCGCGATGTACTATTATCTATTATGGACAGTGAAATGCGCGCAGATGAAAAGGTGCAGCTGAAATATGCTTCGAAATATGCACGCATTGCAAACGGTTGGAAAAAATGGATCGGCCAGATTGAAGGTGTCCAATTCTCGAAAGGAATCGATCGCAAACGAAGACTTGAAGCAGAGTTTACTGCACGCCTAGCTGCAGATGCCAACCTATGGGACAAATACAGCGGAGTTTTGAATGAGATTGCAGTGACCAAAACAAAATTGGCGCAGGCACAACTCAAGCGCAATGAATTTATTGAGACCATTTACTATGGAATGGAGTGGTTCTCTTTAATGAATACCGCTAAGCATGCGAAGTCTGAGGAGCAGATGCGTGGAGCTGTTTTGGAGTTCGAAAAGAACTACAGCCGTAAGGTTAGTGAGAAAACCTCTGCAGCCATGTTAGCCATGGCGCTAGAAACCTACCCAGAACTAGTCAATGATGAAGATCCTACACAATTTCTTGCCGAGGTGCACGATGAATTGGATGCGTTATTCATGGCAGCAAGAGATACGGAAAAAGAATTGGACCTAGCGCAATGGGCTCCAAAGGCTGTTGCATTCTACGAAAGTGCCTTCGCTGCGTTTTATGCCGTATCGCCTGACAATGAGCTAATGAAAAAGTCGGGCGAATTATCGGCTACCTACATGCGTGCATTAATGGAAGTATTCCCTGAGCGTAATTTTTACCCGGATGCTAATAGCACGCTACGTGTGACCTACGGAAAGCTAGAAGGTGTAAGCCCTCGCGATGCAGTTTCATACGGTACTACGACCTATTTAGACGGGGCTATGGCGAAATACAAGCCTGGCGATTATGAGTTTGATATGCCTGCGAAGTTGATCGAATTGTACAACGAAAAAGACTATGGACCCTATGCTGAAAACGGCAAGCTTCCCGTCTGTAATATAGCCTCGAATCACACCACTGGCGGAAATAGCGGTTCTCCTGTCTTGAATGCGCGTGGTGAATTGATCGGTCTAAATTTTGATCGTATTTGGGAAGGAACGATGAGCGATGTCAATTTTGACGCGGAAATCTGCCGTAACATCATGGTGGACAGCCGTTATGTATTATTCATCATTGACAAATTTGCCGGACAAAAATGGCTCATTGAGGAGATGGAATTGGTTACAGAATAAACTCTAGGAGTCCCTATGGGGCTCTTTTAAGGTCGCTATTCATTATGAAAAAACGTTCAACAGTACTCATCATGCTTGCTACAGGAGCGTTGATTGTTGCCTCGTGCAATAGGTTTTCCACTCCTCCTGCATCTGATTTTGAGGCTGTTGTTGCAACCTTCGGCGACCAGCTGCCTGTTGAACCTCCGCTGAGTTACGCGTCTTCAGCTCCGGACTACATTGAAAAAGACCTGAGGTTGGGAGAGGATGTAGATGATAAGCTCGCTACCTTAGGAAGGGTGCTGTTTTACGATAAACAACTCAGTTTAAACCACACGATCAGCTGTTCGAGTTGTCACCAACAAGAGCATGCGTTCGGCGATCCTTCTTCACGCAGCGTTGGCTTGGACGGCGAAGAAACAGGCCGTCAAAGTATGCGACTTGTCAACGTGCGCTTTGCCGAAGAGTTTCGAATGTTTTGGGATGAGCGGGCGGAGGATCTAAACGATCAAGTCACACAACCCATTCAAGATCATATTGAAATGGGATTCAGCGGCACTGGAAACCAGCCTACGATAGATAGCTTGTTGCGAAAACTAAGTGCAATAGACTATTACAAAGAGCTTTTTGAATGGAGCTATGGACCTTCAGCGGAAATCACTGAGGATCGAATAGCCACTGCGTTGGAGCACTTTGTGTTTTCTATCGAAAGTTTCGATTCGAGATTTGACCAGGGCAGAAGTCAAGTGGGCGGCGGACTTGGTCCGTTTCCAAATTTCACAGCAAGTGAGAATAGAGGAAAGCAGTTGTTTTTGCAGATGCCTCAAATCAATCTTCAAGGTGTCCGGATCGGCGGTGGTGCCGGTTGTGGCGGATGTCACCGTCCTCCTGAGTTTGATATTATCGATCACTCACACAACAATGGGGTCGATCACGTGGCTGGAAACCCTAATGGTTTTGATACCACCAACACCCGTTCCCCTTCGTTACGCGACGTGCTAGGTCCGGATGGCTTGCCCAATACACCGATGATGCACACGGGGGATTTCTTTGATTTTACTACTGTTGTGGAACACTACAACGAGGTCATACAACATGAGAATAACCATACGGTTGATGCGAAATTGGTTCGGGGAGATCTTCGAATCCAATTAGAGTTGAACACTACAGAAAGAGCGGATTTAGAGAACTTTGTAAAGACGCTATCGGGTTCAAATCTGTACGTCGATAAGCGTTGGTCAAATCCATTTTAATCCATACCCATTTGACGGGTTAAATATCAATTCTACGTAGTAATTTTACCGCTTAAGAAATAGCACCATGAGAGATACCACGATTTTCGATCTTATCCAGAAAGAACACCAGCGCCAGATTAATGGCATCGAACTTATAGCCTCTGAAAACTTTGCTTCGGAGCAAGTAATGGAAGCCCAAGGTTCGGTTTTAACCAACAAATACGCAGAAGGCTACCCAGGGAAGCGCTATTACGGTGGATGTGAAGTAGTGGATCTCGTTGAAGATCTTGCGCGCGAACGTGCAAAGGAATTGTACGGTGCGGCTTATGTCAACGTACAGCCACACTCAGGTTCTCAGGCCAATGCAGCAGTATACCTCGCTGTTATGAAACCGGGAGATACGGTTCTTGGTTTTGATTTGAGCCATGGTGGACACCTTACGCACGGTTCTCCAGTGAATTTCTCTGGTAAGACTTACCACGCTGAATTTTACGGAGTAGATCAAGAAACGGGTCTATTGAACTACGATAAAATCGAAGCAAAGGCAAAAGAAGTTCGTCCGAAGATGATCATCGCTGGTGCCTCAGCGTATTCACGCGATATTGACTTTGCGCGCTTCCGTGAAATTGCAGACGAAGTAGGTGCCATCTTACTTGCGGATATTTCGCACCCCTCAGGTATGATTGCTAAGGGAATTTTGAACGATCCGATTCCTCACTGTCACATTGTGACTACAACAACGCACAAAACTTTGCGCGGGCCGCGTGGAGGGATGATCATGATGGGCGAGGATTTCCCAAATCCTTGGGGAGAGACCAATATGAAAGGGGAGATTAAAATGATGTCGAACGTCTTGGATATGGCCATATTCCCAGGGATTCAAGGGGGACCTTTAGAGCACGTTATTGCTGCGAAGGCTGTGGCTTACGGAGAGGCGTTAACAGACGAATTTTTCCATTACCAACTTCAGGTGAAGAAAAACGCGGCTGCTATGGCGAAAGCTTTCGTTGATCGCGGATACAACATCATCTCTGGAGGTACGGACAACCATTTGATGCTCATTGATCTTCGTAACAAAGGCGTTACGGGTAAGGCGACAGAACAGGCTTTGGTTCGTGCACACATTACAGCAAACAAAAACATGGTGCCTTTCGACGATAAAAGCCCATTCACTACTTCGGGAATTCGCTTAGGAGCTCCTGCGATTACCACTCGTGGATTGAAAGAAAATGATATGGACCGCATTGCAGACTTTATCGACCGCGTGGTAACGAACATTGACTCCGATACGCATATCAAGGAAGTTGGCGATGAGGTGGTTAAAATGATGCAAGACCGCCCGTTGTTTACTTGGGAATAATACCGTTATCTTTGAGTAACCAATTTTTAAGCTACTCGAAGATGATTAAAAACTCTTCAAAGCGCTGTTTCCTGTTGGTTGCAGCGCTTTTTTTTGTGCAGATTACATTTGCTCAAATCTCCTTTGAAGGACGATACGATGATGGTAAACTGGGCCGATTTGGCATCGTAAAAAACACCATTCTTACCGTTGATGATGATCTAAAGGGAATCATTAACAGGCCCCTGAAAAACGAAAAGCTCCTGCTCAATGGTGTAAAGCTGTTTTCGCTCATCGCCACGGATTACGAGACTACTCGTTTTTTCCAAAACCATATTGAACCTTTAGACGTACACATTCGCAGTGCGATTTCCTTTCCTTCACTTTTTCCGAATACCCCCGTGCTTAAGAGATGGGCGAGTGGAGTAGATGGCTATATGTATACGGGTGTTACTGCCATGTATGCTGCCGGATTGCTAACGGGAAACGAAAAGATGCAGGAAGCCGGCGTGTTGACCGTGAAGGCCGTTGTTGAAAGTTATGTCGTTAGTCACATTGTACTAAA
>Ga0181560_10004867_pt1 | contig 12085 bp, 5 predicted proteins | sample 011ome_20_FD_133751 | JGI IMG/M metagenome (GOLD analysis project Ga0181560, IMG submission 133751) | Coastal salt marsh microbial communities from the Groves Creek Marsh, Skidaway Island, Georgia - 011509CT metaG (megahit assembly) | ecosystem: Environmental > Aquatic > Marine > Intertidal zone...
AACGCGCGGGTCGCGGTGGCGTTCGCGCACCCGTTGAGCCCAGCCTTCACCTGCGCGTTGGTCGGGTCGGCGCCGCAACCGAAGTCGCTGTGGTTGGCGACGACGAGAAAACGCACCGTCCCGGGCTCGCTCAGCGCGACGGCGACGTCGAACCCGTCCCCGAAGAAGTTGGTGGCGTGCGGCGCGTCGTCGTACCACGCCGGCGCGGTGGCGTCCGCGGTCCGCAGCGACGCCACGGAGGCGCTCGACGGGAAAAACGGTGTGGACACCTTCGTGGCGGCGCTCTGCAGGTTGCGCGCGTCCGTGAACGCCGCCGACGGCGACGCGTGCGCGCCGTCGTCCTCGGCGACGATGAACACGTCGTACTCGACGTCGCTTCTCAAAACCGGGCACGTCGCGCACGGAGGGACGTTCGTCGCCAGCGCGCCGGCGGCGAGCGCGGGCAAGCCGGGGTGCGACGTCCCGTCTATGACATCCGTGTCGGGGTCGGGCCCGTCGAAGCCGGCGCACGACGCGTCGGAGAGGTCCGTCGCGACGGTCACCGTGACGTTGGTATCCGCCGAGGCGACGTCGAAGGCGCCGCACGCGAAGACGACGCGCGCGGCGCCGACGGCGCCGCCGCGCAGGTTGCGCACGTCCGCCGCGGTGATGGCCGGCGCGTCGCCCTTCTCCACCACCACGTAGTACACCGAGCCGGGCTCGGAGAGCGCCACGGTCAGGTCGAAGGTCTCCGCGCCCACCGCGCTGATCGCGCCGAAACTGGTGTACCGCCCCACGAAGCGCGGCGGCGTCACGTCCGGCGTGACGAAGGCGACGCGCGACGCCGAGGCGCCCAGGTTGGGCGGCGACGACGCGTCCTCGGCGGCGACGTGCAGGTAGTACGCCGTCTCCGACGCCAGGCGCTGGTTCGCGACCGCGGCGGTGACGTCTGAGTCGACGTCCCCAGACGCGATCGCCGCGCTCCCGGCGGCGGCAACGGCGCCGCCCGTCGCCGAGACGCCCTTGCGCACGTTCAAAGACGAGGGGTCGCCGGCGGTTTGCAGGTCCACCACGTACCACGCCGTGCCCTCCTCGTTCACGTTCACGGTGAAGTCCAGGGACGTGCCGTCCGAGCCGAGCGAGGTCACCGCGGGCGATGAAGCGCCGAACGCGGGGGGGGTGGTGTCCGCGGTGGTGATCTGGACGGGCGCGCCGGGATCGAGGACGCGGTTCGCGCTCGGGTAGGGGCGCCCGCCGTCCAGCGCGACGTCCACGACGTCGTCAACCGCGACGTACACGTCGTACTCCGTCGCCTCGGTTAAACCGGCGGCGGAGCACGCCGTGGGCGTCGACGCGGCGAGCACGTCGAACGCCGCGCACTTCGCCACCACGGTGACACTGCCGTAGTCCACGCCCGCCACCACTTCGTCCGCGGTGGGCGCGACCGCGTCGCGCGCCACCACCACGAAGTAAGCCTTGCCGGGCTCGTTCAGCTCCACGGTCATCTCCACGCCGACGCCGCCGGTCACCGCGGAGGGGAAGCCGGAAACGAACGAGGGCGCGGCGTTATCCCTGGTGGAGAACTGGAGCTTCACCACCTTCCCGTCGCCCTGGCGGTTCGGGGGGGAGAAGTCGTCCTCCGCGACGACGTACACGTCGTACTTCGTGCCGGCGGCGAGCGCGGCGGCGGTCGTGTCCACCGCCACAACCGTGTCCGCGGCGGTGACATTCACGCTCGCGGCGTCGGCGGCGGAGACGCCGCCCGGACCCGTGCCCGCGCGGATCTCCGCGGCGGAGGGCGTCTGCCTCTCGGTGCCGTCCGTGTACCCCGCGTGGTACGTCTGGTCGCGCAGGAGCACGACGTAGTGCACCACGCCCGGCTCGTCCAGCGCGAACTCCAGCGACGCCTTGTCGTGCGTGACGTCGCCCGAGCTCTCGAACGCCACGCGCGGGTACGGCGCCGACGCCACCGTCGCGAACGCGGGGGGCGTGATGTCCGCGGTGGTCGCGTCCGCGTGCGAGACGCTCGCCTGGAAGTTGGAGACGGGCGGGTTCGTCTTCAGACCCGCGTGCGGCAAACGCTGGTCCTCGAAGTCCTCCGCCACGACGTACACCTTCACGGCGGTCTCGGAGGGCAAGCCTTTCAGCGCGTACGCGGTCTCCGTCTGCGCGGCGAAAAAGTGCCGGTGCCCGCACGCCAGAGGCGAAGTCGCCGAGCCGCCGGAGGGCGTGTACGCGTACGCCCCGACGTCCCGCGCGTCGCCGTCGCGCGACGCGCCGCACGCCTTGACCTCGTCGTTGGTGGGCTCGCCGTCCGTGCTCAGCGCCGCGAGGTAGTACACCGTGCCCGGCTCGTCCAGCGACGTCGTCACCTGCAGCTCGACGCCCCCCAGGTTGGGGCGGTACGCGTACGCCGCCGCCGAGTTTGCCGAGACGTACACCGCCTCCGTCGCCGCCGACTCGTTGCGGAACGAGGGCGCGGTGACGTCCGTCGTGGTGACGTTCAGGCGGAGCGGCGCGGCTTGCGTGTTGGGGGCCGTCTCGTCGTCCTCGGCCACGAGGTACACCCAGTACCGCTTCTCGGACTCGATCAGGGGGCACGCGCTGCACACGCCGCTCCCACCCGAGCCGGGGGTCTGGCCGTTGCCGTGGTCGTCGCACGCGGTAATCGTGAGGTCAGTCGCCACCGCCACCGACTCGGTGACGTTGGTCTCCGCGCTCGCCACGGCGAAGTTGCCGCACGCCACCGTCCCGGCGAAGTCCCCGGTCTTGGCCTGCGCCGACGTGGGCGGCGTCGCCGGCGGGTCCTCCGAGGTCCTCGTGACGACGATGTAGTACACGGTGCCCGGCTCGTCCAGCTGCACGTCGATGTCGAAGGCTGTGCCGTCGATCTCCGCCATCGCCGGCGTGTACGCGCCGACAAACACCGGAGGCGTGCCGTCGGCGGTTGTGGCGTTGACGCGCGTCGCGCTCGTCGCGACGTTGGGCGCCGTCGCGTAGTACGCGTTCGTGGCCGTGCTGGTCATGCCATCGTCCGCGGCCACGACGTACGCGGAGTAGGCGGTGAGGTCGTCCAGACCCGTGATCGCCGCGTCCGCCGTCGCGGACGCGGCGGTCACGGCGACGGTTCCTTTGGCGACAACCGTCGTCGCGCCGTACGTCGCCGTCTGCCCCGTCACCTGCGCGGCGGTGGGCGGCGTGTCGCCCTCCTCGACGAGGTAGTAGTACACCGTCCCCGGCTCGTCCAGCTGCACGGAGATGTTCAGCGCCGAGGTGGTGATGGAAGCGCTCGGGATGGACGGGAACGTCGACTCGAACGCCGGCGGCGTGACGTCCGCCGTCGCCAGCGCGAAGGACCCGACCGAGGCCTGGACGTTGTCCGACTGCCCGCCGCCCAGGTCGCCGTTATCGTCCCGCGCGAGCACGTACACGTCGTACTGCGTCGCCTCCGCCAAGCCCGTCGCGACGGTGACCGTCTTCTGCAGCGAACCGGCGGTCACGGCGACGCCCGCGGCGGCGGATTTCGCGACGGCGTCCGCGTTGCTCGAAGCCGCCATCTCGGCGGCGTCGGGCGCCGTCGATCCGCTCGGCAGCACCGCCCAGTGGAACAGCCCGGGCTCGTCCAGCTCCACCACCAGCTTGAACTCCGTGTCCTTGATCTCGGTGGCTTTCGGGAACCCGCTCGCGAACGAGGGCGGGGTGTCGTCCGCGGTGGTGACGTCCAGGTCGGTCACCGCGGTTTGCAGGTTGGGCGTCGCCTGGTCATCCTCCGCCACGACGAACACCGAATACGCGGTGTTTTCGGCGAGGCCGGTGACATCCACGTCGTACGCCGTGTCCGCCGCGGTGAGGGTGATCTCTCCCTTGGCGAAGATGGTGACGGCGCCGTATGCCGAGGCGTACTGCGCCTCGAGCTGCGCCGGCGTCGGCGGGGTCGGGCTCGCGTCGGCCACCACGTAGTAGTACGCCTTGCCCGCCTCGTTCGATTGGACGTTCAGCGTGAACTGCGATCCCGAGACGGCCGTCACGGAGGGGTACCCCGCGGAGAAGTTGGGGGGGGTGGTGTCCGCCGCGGCGGCGCTCACCAGCGCCAGCGCGAGCACCGCGCGGAGCGCGCGCATGGCCCGAGGCATCGAAGCGCGCGTGCCCGTTTGAGTGGGCACGCCCGATGTTAGCGCTTTTCGAACCACAACCGTGACCGTTGTTTGCGACGTTTAAACCAGCGGCGTTTCGTAGCTGCCTACTAAGCCCCTATCAAAGTTACCTATGAATCACGAGCCAATTTGTATTTGATAGGCATTTATGGTTTCAACGATCCGACGGATATCGAGTTTTTTCTCGCCTGGGCCCGGGAAAAAGTCAAACGCCGCGCCGTCCGCCGCCGACGCCTTCTTCCCCGACCGCACTGGGCGCCCACCTCGCACCCGAACACGCACCCGCGTGAGCTCGCAAACTCACCAGTCGTCGTCATCCATGATGTTCCGCCGTTTCATCTCGATCTTGGGCCCGCCACGGCCGCCGCCGCCCTCGCCGCCGCCGCCGTTGATCTGCTCCAGCATCTTGATCAGCGCTTCTTCGGTGACCTTGCCCCCCAGCTGACCCCGCTGCGCCGCCTGGAGCAGCATGTTCTCGAGCGCCTGCGCCTTTTCAGGCTTCACGAGCGCGATGCGGCTCAGGCGCTCGCGCGCCTTGGGGTCCATCAGCGACGCGAGCGCAGCGCCGCGACGCTCGGCCTCGGCCTCAGCCTTGGCCGCCTGCGCCTCCTGCTCCTCCGCGCTTTGCGGCATCCCGCCGGGCTGCCCACCCAGCTCCGCCAGGCGTTTCTGCTTGATGGCCTCGAGGGTCGGATCCTGCGATGGTAGAGGGAGGGTGTGTCAGTCGAGTCCAGCGCCGCGCGTGTCTCGCGGTCGGGGTGGGGGGAGGGGGACGCACCATGGTGGTCGCGCGCCGACGAATGTGGTGCCGCCAGCCAGATCCGTGGCGCTTTGAAGCTTAGCATTTACAAGAAAAACGTGACTAAATGCTCAGGAGTCCGGATCTACAAATGAGGGGTAATCGAATGCGTGCCCACTTTCGCGACGCACGAAACGGAGCCGTCACGGTTCGCCCGCGCCACTCTGCTCAGTCACTCTGCGCCTTCCAGGATGAGCGCCACGGCGATGATGCGCCACGCGATGCGCGACGAGAACACCAGATACCATTCCCTGTTCGCGTTCTCCCCGGAACGCGTGCTCGGCCTGAAACGCGCGGCGGAGGTGCGCGTCACGACATCGCGCGTTTCCTAATCGTCACCCTGCCGCGTCCCGACGCTTCGAGACCGACGACGAGACTAATACGCGGATCTGACCCTTTCCCCTCGCTCCTGGTCCCATCCACCGCCTCGAACGCAGCCGCATCGCCCGGCAGAGGAAGGCGGTCTCGAACGTCTCGCGAAAACTCCTAGGACCGCGCGCAAGACGGTGCGTCCCCGGCGGACGGGGCAATCCACTTTTTCGTTTGTGCGCACGAAATCTTTCTGCGACGCATCGCGCGACCGATCCCGCGACGATCCTCGCCGTCTCTCGATGCGCGTCGCGAGCGGCGATTAACCACCCCCGCGTTCATCGTCTCCAACCGCAGCGCCCGGGAGAAAACGACGACGACGACGACGACGAGGTGCGTGCTCAGCCCCGCGTCCCGATTCGCGCCCCCTGACGCACCCGGCGTTTTTTCGACGCACCAAACAAACCGACCCCCTTGTCCGCAAAAACGCGCGCGACGCCAACGCTCGCTGACGAAAAATTCCGCCTCGCACGCGATTCGCAGTCCATGCGGTACCCGCTCCGGTCCAGGACACCCATCTCCGGCATGAAACGGCTCGGACTTTACGTGCCTCCGCCCGTGGTGCGTCCCGCGGTCGCCTCCCTACCCCCGCGCGCGGGTTCCGCGCGTCGACCCCGACCGCTCGAGCCTCGCGTTTCCGCGACCCCGGGCGTTTCTTCCCCTCTCGCGCGTGACGCGGGCGGTTTCCCGAGTCTCCGTCGGGAGTCGCCGCCGGAGGCGTTCTCGGCGCGCCGCGAACCGTCTCTGACCGTTCCCTCCCGTCGAGCGCAGAGAGCCGAGGCTGCGAAGCGCGCGTCGATAGCCTCGGACCTACCCGCGCCTCGCGCGTCGGGGGGCGCGGAGAACGACGCGCCCGCGCGGGCCGTGGCGTTCAGCCTGCCCGAGCCCAAGCCGTACGCGAGCTTCGGGACGAAACGCAAGAGCCTGAGCGTTTTGCGCGAGCCCAACGAGAGCTCGGCGCGGACGAACGTCGCGAAGCGGCCGGAACCTCTGGCGGTGCTGTGCCGCGACGCCGCGGCGACGAGGAAAGGGATGGTCGCCGAAGAACGCGAAGCCGACGCCAAGCCCGCCCGCGCGTCCGCGACGCGCCGCGGGTCTAGGTCGCGGGGCGGCCGGGGGCGCGGGGGGGTCAAGGTGGTCATCCTCCCGAAAGCCACCGCCGGGCCGACGGCGTCGCGGGCGTTTTAAGCCTTCGGCGGAGGGAGGCGACGCGACGGCGGCGACCGGTATACCGGGGGCGTGCCACGGGGGAGGCACACGAGGAGCTCGCGCGCGAGGAAACGCGGCGCGGAAGACAGGGCGACACGGGGATGGGCGCGGGGTGAGGTCGAACCTGTGGGTGGAGAGGGTGGAGGGTGAAGGGTGGGGTGGACGGGATGCGATACGCGTTCGCGACGCGGGACGTACACGGATCTCCTAGAGACTCCCAGAGACCGCGAACGAAGGTAGACTTGAGAAGCGTCGACTCGTCTACCGTAACGCCTACCGTCTACCGTAACAGCTCGAACGATTCAGTCGCACAGGTCGTGCGCGCGCGCGAGGTGGCGCAGGGCCACGCCTACCCCGTCGCGCGCCGCTGAGGCGTACCTCACCAACGGCGGGAATGGTTCGACGTCCACCAACCACGGCTCGCCGTCCCCGTCGAGCGCGAACGTTGTCTCGACGAGTTTCGGCAGCCGCGCGCGCCGCCACGCCGCGCGCGCGTCCATCTCGCCGTGCCGTTCGCGCCACGCCGTTCCGTCCGCTAGGCGGAAGTACGTCTCGGCTTTGCGCCTCGCCGAGGCGTACGCGCGCGCCCAGTCCATCGGGCGGCGCGTCTCGTCGGACTTCGCGCCCGCGTCGACGAACCCGAACCCGACGGTGGCGCCGTTCGCCCACGTCTCCGCTTCGGCGGCGCTCGCGACGTCGACGACGAAGTCTTCTCCGTCGTCAGTCTGCAAAAAATCGCCGTCGGCGTCGTCGTCGTCGTCCCGCGCGTCGAGCCACCTCGGCGCGGCTCGTATCACGAACCCCTCCGCGAAACAGGGCGAGAAGAAGACGCGTTCGCGTTCCGTCGCGGAGGCGGTTCCGTCAAACCCCGCGTCCGTCGCCGCGAGCTTCGCCGAGTCGCGAGGCTCGGCGAGGGGGGGCCCGACCAGCGTCGCGAAGAGGCGCAGCGTCACGCCGCGCCCGGCGCGCGTCGCCGGCGCCGACGCCGAGACGTACCGCTGCGCGGTGGCCGTCGCCGGGCCGACGCCGGCGCTGGCGAGACGCTCGAGCGCCTCAGCCTCGGAGCCGCACGCGAACACGCGCGGACACGCGCGCGCCGGGGGAGGCTCGCGCACGGCGCCCTCGAACGCGCGCCGGCGCGCTTTCAGGAGCCAGGCGCGCTTTTGTCCGCCGGCGAAGAGACGCTCGCGCGTCTCCGGTCCCGGTCCCGGTCCCGCCGGGCGCGGCTCCCAGCAGAGCGTCGGGGGCGCGACGTTCTCGACCCCCGCGTCCGAGAGCAGGGCCGCCACGACGTGTTTCCTCGCTGCCACCTCGAACTGCGGCGCGGCGAACGCCACGTTCAAAGCTTCGAGGTGCGGCGCCGTCTCCGGCGCGCGCGCCGCGAACGCCGCGCGCATCGCGTCGCGTCGCGCGCGCGAAACGGCGTCGTCGTCGTCGCCGCCGAGGCGCAGGCGCGCCGCGAGCATCGCGGCGACCATTCCCCCCCCCTGCGCCGCCGCGCTCGCGTACAGACTCGCGGGCTCGGCGACGTGCCCGCGGAGGTGCAGCAGGAACCCCAGCGTGGTGAGGAGCGCGGCGTCCGAGCGCGGGCGGAGCCACTTGCCCTCCGGCCCGCCGGCGAGCGCGTCGCGGAGCGCGGCGACGGCGTCCGACGCCAAGCCTCGGCGCGCGAGGTGCCTGGCGAACGCCGTCCACGCGTCCGGGGACTCGGGGTTCGACATGACCGCCATCGCCAGCGCGAGCTCAGCCTCGGACTCGCTCGGCGCGGGCGCGAGCTGGGGACCGGCGGGGCCCGATTCGGTAGAGACGCGGACCCGCGCGCGGTGCGCGTCGTCGCCGCGCGAGCGGTCGCCCCCCTCCTGCGTGGTCTCGAGGCACGTCGCCAGGAAGTCGGCGGCGCGCGCGAAGCCTGGCGCGCGCGCCAGGCACCGTCTGGCGTACGCGATGGCGTCGAGCGTGCGGTTCTCGCGGAGGGATAGAATCGCCGCCTGGAACGCCGCCTCGAAGTTCTCGGGCTCGACCGACAGAAGCTCGGCGAGGAGGCGGAGCGCGGCGCGCGCGGGGAAGGCGTTTTTTTTCGGCGCGGCGCGCGGGGAAGGCGTTGTTTTTCGCGCCTCCTGTTTTTCTTTTTCTTCCCCTGACGCCGCGGGCGCCGCCTCGAAGTTCTCGGGCCCGGCCGCATCGCGCGTCTCTTCCGTCGTCTTCCTCGCCTCCGCGAACAGAGCCTCGATCTCGCGCATCAGCCTCCGCGCGTTCGGGTCGCGCTCGCGGTCCTCCGCCTCGGCGTTGAGCCGAGCGACGTTCTCGTCCGAGGAGGCTTCCCGTTTGCGCTCCGCCTCGAGCCGACGAGCCTCCGCGGCGGCGGCGAGCGAAGACTCCTCCTCGTCGCACATCGCCGCGCCGCGCGCCGCGCGCGCGCAGGCGGCGATTCTACGCTCCAGGATCGCGACATCACCGTTCGGAACCGAACCGTCGTTCGGTTCCGAACCGGCGCACTCGCGCGCCCTGCCGTACGCTTCGCGCGCGGCGTCGAAGCGCGCCGCCGCGAAGGCGGCTTCGCCGACGCGGAAATGCGCCTTGCCCCACTCCGGGCGCGCGGCGACGCACCGCTCCGCTGCCTCCGCCGCGCCGGCGGAGTCGCCGGCGCGCAGGAGCGCCGCGGAGACGTTGCTGTGCAGGCCCGCGAGCGTCACCGTTGCGTCACCGTTGCGTTCCGCGTCCGCCGCCAACGCCCTCGCGGCGCGCGCGAACCGATCGGCGGCGTCGCGGAAGGCGCCCCGCTGGAAAGACTCCGCGCCCGCGCGCTTGTGCTCGGCCCACGGCGTGGTCTGATCAGCGCGAGGAGTCTTCGCGGGCTCGCGTGACGCGTCGCGATCGTCCGACGCGGCGTCTGGGTCGTCGCTCACCGCGCTCGAAGCGTCATTCGCGTCGTCACCGGTCGCGGGAGCGATGGCGCGCGTCCGCTCCGTCTCGGACGGGGCGACAGATCCGCGCCCAGATTCGTTCGGGATCGCGTCGGGGATGAGCGCGCGTCTCGTGCGCTCGAGGGCTTTGCGAACGTCCTCGTCCGTGATAGACTCGGCGAAGTGGTCGGTGAAGGCGCCGCCGCGGCGCTCCCATCCGTACATCGCGCCCGTGGAGGCAGCCGCGGGGGCGTCGCGCGCTCGGAAAAATCCGACGCGACAGCGGCCGAAAAGCGTTTTTCGCAGAATTTCTGCGCGTCGCGGACCGAAACGCCTTCTCGCCTCCTGACGATCGCATCGGCGCGCGCGTTCCAAAGCTGATCGGCACCTCGACGCGAAAGAAGATCTGACGACCGCGATCGCGGCGCGGCGCCCCTCGGCGCCATATCGAGAGACGCACTTCACGCCGGTTCTTCGCGTCCCGCGCCCGCCCGCGACACCGCGCCCTCGAGCCTCCACGCCGGCATGGCGCTGCGCCTGAAGGGCGGAGGCCCTCTCCCCGAGGTTGGCGATCGGCTGGTCGTGGGCACGTGCGACATCGCCGGGGCGGGCGTGCGCGCGCTGCTGGGCCTGGCGCGCGCGGACGGCGCCCCTCCGCCCGCGGTGCACGAGCTCGAGCTCGCGTCTCTCGTCCCGCCCCTCTCCCGCGACGACGCGGACGCGCGCGCCGTGTTCGTCCCGCCCGGCGCGGACGGCGACGCCACGCCCGCGGTCTCGCTGGTGCGCCTCGACGAACGCCTGAGCCTCCTGGCGGTGAACGCGGCGACCCGCGAGGAGGACGAGGCGCCGCTCGCCGCGGCCGTGCTGGCGCTGGCGGCCGGCTGCGGCCACCTGCTCATCGCGGGCGCGCTGCGCGTGGACACGGACGCGCCTCTGATGGAAGTCGAGCTGGGCGGCGAGTCGAACTCAGAGAAACGCGAGACGCCGCTCGCGACGAGCGGCGCCGAAGATGCGCCGAAGATGCGCGACGGCGTCTTGGCGGCGCTGTTTCACGCCGCGCGCGCGACGGGGGCGCGCGCGACGGGCGTGTTCGTTCCCGGACACAGAGTGGCCCGCCTCGGCGGGGGCCTAAACGGCGACGGAACCCACGAGGGGGCGACGGAGTTGGAGGCGACGCGCGCGACGCACGCGCTGGGCGAGGCGGTGGCGCGGAAGCTCAACGAGCTCGATCGTTCCGATCGTTCCGATCGTTCCGCGCCGAACGAACCCGACGCGTACCGGTACGACGCCGCCGCCGCCGGGCGGTTCCGCGCGGCGCGGCTGTGGTGGCGGGAAAACGCCGGCGCGCCCGCGCGCGCGGACAGGATGTACACCTAGTGGTGCGTGGTGAGACGCGCGTCTCCGTTGGCGAAGACCGAAAAACAGATATGACGACTCTCTATTGTACCGTAGAGATGTTAGCGTGTGCCGCCTATGCTATGCGTGCTCTCCTCTTCGCCGTCACCGAGGAGGCTCGGGCGCCCATCGCCGCAGCTCCTCGGAGTCGGCGTCCGACCACTCCGACTCCGACCGCGCGCCGGGCGCGCCCCACCGCACCTCCCCCGGCCAGGGGTCCGGCGGCGACCGCCGCTGCGCGTCGTCGTCGAACCCCCCCACCGCGTCCGAGTACGCGAGCACTCGGCCCGCGAGCGCCTCCGGGAAAAGCGCGCTCGGTTCGCCGCCCTCGTCCGACGCGTCCCCGTCTCCCTCGTCGTCGTCGTCCCCGAAGGCGCTGTCCAAGTCGCCGAGACTCCCGCCGAGACTCTCGAGCGCCTCGTCCTCGGCGCGCCACGCGGAGCGGTGCCCCGCGCCTCCGCGATGGGTCGCGACGGGGCCCTCCGCCTCGCCGGCGCGGAGTTCGCCCCGGAGAAACGCGCGGTCGAGCGCCAGCACCACCCGCGGGTCCACGCACGGCAAACCCGCGGCGCGGCGCCGAGCGGCGCGCTCGTCAGACTCGCTCCAATACGTTGTTCTCGTTAGATGCGTTCCCGCGCGCCCGAACCCGAGGAGTGCGCCCCGCGCCCAGGCCGTGTCGTCCGCGAACGTCTCCACGAGCTCGCCGTCCTCCGCGAACACCTCCTCCTCCGCGCCGGCCGCGAGGGCGCCGTCGCACAACTCGCGCGCGCCCGCCGGCGCGCCAACCGCCAGCCGCGCCTCGCGCCCGCGCACGCGCAGCGCCGCGCTCTCGCCCCACCACTCGCCCGCCGAGTCCAGGCGCCACGGCGCGGCGTCGTCGTCGGCGCTCGAACCCGGGGCCTCGCGCTGCGCGCTCGCCGGCGCGGGCGGCATGGCGACCATCTGCACGCCCGCAGACGCGTCGCCCGAAGACTCGCGCGGCGCCGACGCGACGCGCGCGCCGCGCACGCGCAGGTGCGGCGCCAGCCCGCGCCACTCGCGCGCCTGCTCGAGGACGGGCCGCGTGGTCTGGCGGTCCGCGTGCACGCGGCGGGGCTTCGCGCGCGCCGAGGCCGGGTCCGCCCGCGCGCCTCCCGCGGCCGCGACCGGGCCCGATCCGGGGTCGTTCGCGCTCGAAGCTCCCCCGGCGCCGTCGTCGTACACGGCGTCCTCGAACGCCTCCAACGCCGCGCGGAGGCGCTCGCCGTCCGCGACTTCCAGCTCGTGCCCGAAATCGC
>Ga0181560_10004877_pt1 | contig 12074 bp, 6 predicted proteins | sample 011ome_20_FD_133751 | JGI IMG/M metagenome (GOLD analysis project Ga0181560, IMG submission 133751) | Coastal salt marsh microbial communities from the Groves Creek Marsh, Skidaway Island, Georgia - 011509CT metaG (megahit assembly) | ecosystem: Environmental > Aquatic > Marine > Intertidal zone...
CGCGCGTTGGACGAAGGGCGTCGCCGACGGCGCGTACGCGCGCGACTAACTAGCTACGGACTCTCATCGACTATGACCGATACGTGTGCGTATGTGTTGGTACAGATATAAATCGTCAGCATATGCGTGATGGTCCGTACACCGCGAAAAAAGAAAGAACGTTCGGTAATAAACGTTTTCATCACACGTCTGTCTAACCCCGCCGCTTTCGCTTTCGCTTTCACTCCGCCGCCGCCGCCGCGAGCTCCGGGTTTTCCAGCGTCGCGCGCGCGCGCTTGCGCGCGGCGTTTTCGGCGTCGTCCGGCGCGCGCCGGCGCACGGTGATCTTGGACGGCACCGGCGCCGGGGTCTCGCCCGCGGCGCCGTACTTCGAGCGCTTCGAGAGCGAGATCTTGGTGTTCAGCTCGACGTAGCGCGCGGTTTTCGCCGCGTCGTCGAAGAAGAACACGCACGTGCCCAGGCTCGGGTCCGGCTCGGGCTCCACCGCGTACTTGTACTCGCGCGTCCACGCGTACTCCTCCTCCTCGCCCTCCTTCGCGAAGGCGGACGCTCGGCTCGGGTCCGCCGGCAGCATCAGCCCGAGCACCTTGGACGGTCCCTCGGAGGTGGTCACCGTGAACGGCTTGGCGATCGCGCGCTCCATCGCGGCGCTCTTGGCGCGGTCATCCGCGCCGGCGAGCGCGGCGACGCCCTTGCAGGGGTCCTCGTCAAACACAAAGTGCAGGTGGTCGCCCGCCCACCGCTCGAAGTCGGGCAGCACCGGGATCACCTCCAGGGGCTTCGTCGTCTTCGGCGCCGTGGGGTGCACGGGCGCTCGCGCCGCCGCCGCGAACGAGGCCTCGATGCTCTCGATCTGCGCCTCGCGCGGATCGCGCCCGTCGTCTCCGTCGGCGCCGGCGCCCGCCCCGTCTTCGCCCCGCTTCGCTTTGCCCTTGGCGTACGCCTGCTCGCTCCTCCCCAGGTGCTCGGGCAGAGACGCGGACGAGATGTACTGCGTGTTCATCAGCCACAGCGCCTTGGACAGGTCGGGGCGCTTCACCTTCTTCTTTCGCTGGTCCACGATGCCCGTGCGGGGCTTGGCGCCGTCGCCATCCTCCAGCAGCGCGAGGTCCGCCGGGTGGATGGGCGGGCGCTCGTTTGGCGCGCGGAACGCCGCCGCGACCATCGGGTCTAGGGTGATCCCCAGGTCGGAGACGAGCGCGACGTCTTTCCTCCGCTCGTCTTCCAGGTCCAAGTGCGAGTACTTCGTGAACGAGTCCGTCGCGACGGGGACGCTCAGGAACTTCCAGTCCACCGGTACGGGAGGGAGATCGTTCTTGAATTCGATCGGACACAAGAACGCCGTGTGTCGTTTCAACCGATTCTCGGGAAGGGCCGATCCCTTCTCGGGTTTGGTGGTTCCCGAGGGCTTCTTCGCGACGGACCCGCTGGATTTCCCGAGACGAGCCTTCTCCTTAGCCTTCTGGCGCTCCTTGCGGATGCGGCGCTCCTCCTGCGTGCGCGGCGAGGGGGATCGAGGGGCGAGGGTCAGGACGCCGCGAGAGAAAAGGCGTGAAAAAGAGACGCGCGGTGGACCACGCACGACGCGCGGGATTGCGACGGTGGGCGACGCGCGATCGGCGCGCGGGACGGTCGCGGGACGCACCTCCGTCTCCTGCCTCCTTCCGGAGGGCGCGGGCGCTTGATCCATGCCGGTGGGCGCGGCGACCGGTCCGCCGTCCCCTGCGCGCGCGGCGAGGTGGTCCGCCGGGCTCTCGCGCGGGCTCCTTCACCATTCGATCACCGACTTTTCACGACCGAGGTTTCCCAAAACTCGAGTGGCGAAATCGGCGCAACGAGAAAGTCTTCGTCCGGCGGCGGCTCCAATCGGCGGCAATCTGTTCGCCGCGCCCCCCAGATCGCACCGCACGCACGTGTTGCTCCGCGTCCGCGACAATGGCCACCACCGCGCCCGCCCCCGGCCTCGGCCGCCCCGCCGGCCCGTTCAAGCCGCTGGACGACGACGCGCGGTCCAAGGTTCGCGCGCAGATGGAGTTTTACTTTTCCGATTCCAACTTGCCCCGCGACAAGTTCCTCCGCGAGACGGTGGAGGCGGACCCCGAGGGGTTCGTGGACATCTCGCTGCTGGCGACGTTCTCGCGCATGCGCGCGCTCCTCGCGCCGTTCGGCGGCCCGCATAACGACGAGACCGTCGCCGCGCTGGTGGACCTGCTCGGAACCTCCGCCGAGCTCACCGTGAGCGACGACGGGAGGCGCGTCCGGCGCACCGCCGCCGTCCGCGCGCGCGAGGAGATCGACGCCGAGGTGGAGGCGCGTTCGGTGTACGCGAGCCCGTTCGCGATGACCGCCACCATCGACGAGATCACGGCGTTCTTCGCGCAGCACGCGACCGTGCGCTCGGTGCGCCTGCGCCGCCACGTCACCAGCAAGGACTTCAAGGGGAGCGTCTTCGTCGAGCTCGCCGACGCGGCGGCGTGCGAGAAGCTCGTCGGCGCGGAGACGGCGCTCGAGCACGACGGCGCGCGGCTGGAGGTGATGATGAAGAAGGCGTACCTGGAGAAGAAGAAAAAGGACAGGGTGGAGAAGGCTGCCGCGAACGCCGCCGCCGAGGAAGCGGCCGAGAAGGCGAAGGCGGTCTCTCGAGAGAAGGAACCGACGATCGCGACGGGCGCGGATCCGGCGGCGAACGCGAACACCCCCGACGGTCCATCCGACAAACCCGCGTTCACGCCGGGGTTGCTGTTGCGGTTCTCGCTCGGCGCGGACGTCGCCGAGGGCGTGCGGCGCGAGGACCTGTCCGAGGCGCTCGCCGGCTTCGACGCGCCCAAGTTCATCGACTTCAAGATGGGCGACACCGGCGGGTGCCTGCGCTTCGAGGACGCGGAAACGGTCGCGAACATCGTCGCCAAGCACGGGCCCGGCGAGGCCGCCGCGCCGCTCGAGGTTGGCGGCGCGCCGGTGGCCTTCGCCGAGATGCGGGGCGACGAGGAGGCGGCGTACTGGCGGGCGCTCGCGGCGCGCTCCGGCCAGGACACCTTCCGCCGCGGCGGCCGCGGCGGCAGGGGTCGCGGGGGAGGCAGGGGCGGCGGTCGCGGGCGGGGCGGCAGGGGGAAGCGCGGGAACGACGGCGGCGGCGGAGGCGGCAAGCGCGCGCGCAACTGATCTTCAGACGTTTTCGTTCGCTGCGACACGAAGCGCGGACGAGGTTCGGAACCGCGCGAGCGTCGGAGCGGCGTAACTACTCGGTATTATACAACGCACCGCTCGTGAAACACGACACCACCCACCTCTTGTCTCTGCCCCCATCACTCTAGGCATCACTCTAGGCCGGAGAAGCGCACTCGGCCCTCGCGCACCGCCTTCCCGTCCGTCGCGGCGAGGCACCCCAGCTCGCGGCGGACGTATCGCTCCAGATTTTTCGCGCGCGCGTCCTCTCCGGCGACGCCCTCGCCGTGGAACACGTTCCGGTGAAGAACCTTGGCGAAGTCCCCCGACCCGCCGGCCAACGCGTTATCATACGCCAGCGCGCTGCCGTAGAAGCCCTGTTCCAGCTCGTTGAGCCACTTGTTGACGCGCACGCGCACGCCCTCGGCGTGCACGCGGTGCTCGACGTCGTCCTGGAAGGTGTCGTACAGCGTCTGCGCGAGAGCCTTGCCGCTCTCGCCCTCCTCGCGCAGGCGCCTGAGCACCAGCCAGACGTGCAGCACCAGCGCGCTGTGCTCGCCGCGGAAGGACCGCTCGATTCCGAAGGCGCTCGTGAACGCCTCGCCGTCGCACTGCGCCGTGATGGCGGCGTACAGCCGGTCCGCCGCGCGCTGGTTGGTGGATTCGGCGCTGTAGAACCCCCCGAGCGTGAGCGCCGCGCGCACGAACACGTTGGGTCGATTCGGGGCAGTCCCGCGCTGGGCGTCGTTTCCGGCGTCGTCCGCAACCTCCAGGCTTTTCGGCTTGTCGTTGAACGGCGCGCCCGCGCCGTTCAGGGCGCCGGCCCGCGTCGCCTTGCCCCGCGACGAGCCGGGGCGCGCGCCGAAGCCGAGGGGCCAGTCCGATGACGGGTTGGTCGTCGACGTCGTCCAGCGCGCGGCGAGCGGCGCGCGGGAGGCGCGAGCGAACGAGCGCTCGCCCGCGACGCGTCGCGGCGTCGGGAGGTCGCGCGAGGGGGCGTGCGCCGAGCCCGCCGCGCGGCGGAACAACGCCGCGGTCCTCGACACGCGCGACATCGGAGACGAGCGACGCGGAGTGCTTCCTTGACAAGTGTCGAGCGCGCCTTCAACCGACGTCATCGATTTCGACAGCTCGAGCATTTCAGGCTTGTCCGCGCACGTGGGCACGAACCTTGAAGTGTTGAGGCGATTTCCTATGGGCTTTCAGTCACAAACCAAGCAAGAAACTCGAAAAAGCGACACACGCCATTCTTTTTGAGAGCAGGTGACGGGACGTCTCAATCAGGCAGCATTCCCAAGGTCGCTCGGCTCGCACTCGGCGCGATGGACGAGATGAACCAACCCCCCGCTCCCGGCGGCGAGGCCGACTTGTTCATGAGCGGTACGTCGAAGAGCCGCGACGGCGATGTCGTCGTTTCCCTCCCCCCACCGCGCGTCTGACCCTCTCCCCCGTCGCGCACTTCCCGCGCTCAAAAACCGCAGGCGATCCCGCCCCCGTTCCCGCGCCCCTGTCCGGGCAGGGCTCCGCCGCGGCGAGCGCGGACAACCTCGCGAGCATGACCCTCGAGCCCAGCGCGTCGACGGAGGAGTTCGCGCCCGAATTTCCCGCGCAGGAGACGTTCGCGCCCGAGTTCCCGAGCGAGAACGCGGAGACGATGATGATGGGCGCGCCTGAGCCCGCGCCCGCGGCGCCCGCAGCGGATCAACCCGACCAAGGCGACATGATGGGCGACATGATGGGCGGCATGCCCGCTCAGGAGCCCCAGGGCGACATGATGGGCGGCATGCCCGCTCAGGATCCCCAGGGCGACATGATGGGCGGCATGCAGGCGCAGGACGCGTCGGATTTCGGCGGCGATTTCGGGGAGCCGCAGCAGCAGACGATGGACTCCGAGTTTTTCGCCGAGCCCTTGGCCGAACCCGCGCCGCCCGCGCCGCCCGCGATCGACGACAGCGCGCTGCGCGAGTGGAAGGCGAGGCAGGAGACCGCGATCCAGGAGAAGCGCGTCGCGGAAGAGCGCGAGCTGAAGCACATCCACGAGGAGGCGCAGGCGGAGCGCGAGCTTCTGTACTCGCAGCGCGAGAAGCAAATCGCCGCCGCCAAGAAGGCGAACCGCGAACGCGAGGTTGTCATGGAGGCGTCGCGCGGCGAGGGCTGGGAGGCGGTGCTGAACCTCATCTCGGACGAAAACCTCGTGAAGGACAAGAACACCGATCTCGGGCGGTTCAAGCAGATCCTGACCCGATTGAAACACCAGAAGCCGCTCGCGACGATGTGAGACGCGACGAGCGACTTCGAACTTCGAGCTCGCGTCTTCGAGCTCGACGCGTCTCTCGCGAAGGAGACGATGTGAGAGGTGGACTGTGATGAAGGATGATGAATGATGATACCGACTAAATACACGCGCCCGCTCCGAATGTTTCTCGTCGCGCGAGCGAGCGAGCGGGCTCGACGAACGAGGCGCTCAGAACAAACCGGAGAGCATCGCTAACCCGCCCGCCGCCGCCGCGACGCCCGCCGCGATGACCCCCCCGTTGACACCCTCCTGCACCTTTTGCGTGGAGGCGACGTCCCCGGAAAGGGCCGTGGCCTGCGCGCGCGCGCCGCCCGCAGCCTCGCGCGCCGCGATGGCTTTGAGCTCCGCCTCCTTGGGGGGGCCGGCGACGTGCGTCGTGGACCACGAGCCGTGCACGCCGAAGGGCACGTACGTGGGCAAGCGCAGCCTCGCCACCGGGCCGTCTTCGAACTTCTTGCTGTCGATGATGACCATCTCCGTCCCTCTGCCTCCGAAGTCAGACCCTTCGTACTCCGCGTCGTGCACCAGCGCGACGACCCAGCCGTCGTCCTCGTCCACGGCGTCCTTCCTCGCCACGAAGAACGGCTCCATGGCGAACTTCGCGTCGCCGGGGACCCACTCGATCTCCGTCGCGCCGCCGAGCGCGTCCGTCGACGGAAGCGAAACCTTCGTCAGCGCCTGCATGGGCCCGTTGACGCCCGCCTCGTTGGTGCCGACCGCGCTGGACAGGTACATGTGCTGGTAGGGCTTGCCGGTGTAGTCCCAGGACGTGATCGGCAGCTCGCACGGCAGGTCGGACAGGCAGTGGTGCGTCGCGGTGCCCGCGTCGATGTCGATGAGGAACCTCGACAGCTTCATGCGGGGGAAGTTGTCTTCGCCGTTGGGCGAGCAGATGTCCGTGAAGTACAGCGTGAACTTGTCCCAGGTGCACGTGTCGAAGACGATCTTGCCGTCCTTCTCCTCGAACCCGTTCACGTGGTGGTACGCGTAGCACCAGTAGTCCGCCTCCACGGTCTTCACCTCGCGCGACTCGCCGCGGCGCGGGAAGATGCGGAACAGCGGCCGGCGGTCGGTGTCCTCGCAGATGAGCTCGGAGAGGCACGACTTCTCGAAGATGTACTTGGTGAACACCGCGGGGAAGTCGATCTTGATCGGGCAGTCGAACAGGATGTAGTAGTTGTCCGTCACCACCAGGTCGTGCACGTACGACGCGGGATAGTCGTACGCGCGTCGCGACACCTCGACGCCGTCTTCGTCAAACTCGTAAAACACCGCGCCCGTCGTCTCGCTGCGCCAGTCCACTTCGTTGAGGAACGCGACGCACCGCCGGCCGGAGCCGTCCGGCTCGTCCACGGTGCGGTAGTGGCTCGTGTGCATCACCGACGACAAAGGCGAGGCGCCGTGGCCCACGGTATCCAGCGTGTCGGGGTCGAGCTCGTACGGCTTCTTGTAGTCCACCGCCACCAAGTTCCCCCCCCAGTTCAGCACGTTGTACGCGCCGTTCTGCTTGCGGGACAAGTTTCCGGCGAGGATGTCGTTGAACAGGCGCCAGAAGAACGCGGGCTTGCGCGGGTCCGCGGCGGTGAAGATGGAGGGCTCGGTGTACTTGCCGAGCGCCTCTTCCTTGTCGAAGTCCTCGGTGCGCACGAACTTGTTGCGGAAGTACGCCTTGCCGTCCTTGATGGCGATGGACGTCACCATCCCGTCGCCATCCAGGTAGGACTTCTCGAACCGATCGGCGCCCTCGCCGCGGACGTACATCGCCGGGCCGTTGCGCAGGAGCGTGCCCTCGATCTCCTTCGGGATCTCGCCGATGATCTCCTCGATCCACTCCGAACGCTCGTACGACAAGCCGGGCACGGACGCGTAGCCGGTGCTGTAGTCCTTGTACGCCTTGTCGAACGTCTCCGTCGCGGGCTTGGGCGTCTGACGCGACTGCACCGCCGACTTGGGGAACGCGTCCAGGGGCGTGCTCTTGACGGTCTCGCGCGTGGTCGACTCCGAGGGCTTCGCGGGGGTCTGCACGGCGCGCGCCGCCGTGCGAACGCTGCGCCGGGCCTTGAATGAGCGCACGGGCGCGAGCTTAGCGCCCGCCAGCTGGCAATGGGTGAACGCAGCCATGTCGCTCGGAACGCGATGAATGGGTTGTGCGAGACGACCCGCTTGGTTTTCCGCTTCCCGGACCGCTGAGACGGCTTCTCGTGGAAGTCGGAGCGCCGCTCGGGGGAGAGGACGCGCGCGTGGGTCTGACGCGACTGCCGTGCCGAGACGCGAGACGCGAGACGGTGGAATGGACCGTCGCGCGCGTCGCAGCGCAATATTTTCCGATGCATACCCACAGCCCCCTGTGGCGCGCGATGAATGTGTGGACCAATAGAGATTCAGAACGAGGCCAGAATCTCCGATTTTCTTGCTCGTTTTTTTCAGACTGCGACGCCCATTAGATTCGTTATGTCGATCTTCTCCCTCTCCCTCTCATCTTTCTTTTTTGAGAGCGACTCTCTTCTGTCTCCTCCCCGAAAATCGAAACGGAGAAGTTGAAAAGAGCTGCGCCTTGGCGGGCGCACTCATTTGTCGAGGGGCCGTTGTTGGCTCTGCCGATGGGCGGTCGGGCCGACGGGCCCCCGCGGGGCGCGCGCGGCGGCGCGCGCGGGTGCGCGAGTTCGGGGTCGCGCCGGTCCCATGGACGCCCCCCCCGGTCCCTCCTGCGCCTGGTGTTCGCGACGGTCGCGGCGGTGCTCCTGTCGCGCCCCGGCGCGACCCGCGCGGACGTCTCGCTGGTGAGCTTCGACACCGCGGACCTGCCCCTGCGGTTCGTGGGCGCGGCGGAGCACTACCTGAAGGTGAACGACGCGTGCGGCGTGTGCGGCGGGGACTCCAAGACGTGCATGGGGTGCGACGGCGTGCCGAACAGCCTGTACCGCTACGACGCGTGCGGGGTGTGCGGCGATCCCGCGAGCGACGCGTTCAACGCCGACTGCCTGGATTGCGCCGGGGTCCTGCACGGCGCGAGCGCGGTGGACGACTGCGGCGTGTGCCGCGACCCCGCCGACGCGGCGTTCTCGCGCGCGGGCGTGCCCGACTCGCACCTCGGCGGGTGCGTCGGGTGCGACGGCATTCCGAACAGCGGCAACGAGCTGGACGCCTGCGGCGTCTGCGCGGGCCTCGGGTGCGAGCCCGACGATCCCACCAAGCGCTCGTGGTGCTGCGACTGCGCGGAGACGGCGTTCGGGACGCACGTCGTGGATTTCTGCTGCGCGTGCGTGGACCGCGCGTCGCACTGGCACGCGCTCTCTGGCGGCGCCGCGGAGGGCCCGCCCGCGGCGCACGCGCTGGCGGAAAACCTGTGGCGGCAGGGCCGGGACGCGCTCGCGGAGCAGAGCGCCGCCGCGGCGGCGTTTCGCGGCGCGCGCGACGAGTCGCGCGCGCGCGGCGTCGCCGACGGGACCGTTCAGCCCGGGGACCTCACCTACGCGCGCTCGTTCTCGCTGTTCGAGCTGGGCGAGCGCGCGCGCGCGGCGTTCGTCGAGGGCTGGGACATCATGCGGGATTTCTCGAAGTCGGACGACATGTCGCGGTGCTACGCGGAGACGTACGTCTTCGGGAACCGCACCAACCCGCGCGACGCGTGCGGCGTGTGCGGCGGCGACAACGCGACGTGCGCGGGGTGCGCGGGCGGCGTCTCCGTTCCGGACGGGGGGCCCGTTCTGGACGACTGCGCTTCGTGCGGCGCGAACCAGGGGAACATCGACCGGTGCGACGTGTGCTTCGGGGACAACCAGACCTGCGTCGGGTGCGACGGCGTGCCCGGGTCGGGCGCGACGTTCGACGGGTGCCTGGGGAGCACGGATCCGCGGTACCTGAACTTCCGCGGGCGAGCGGGCGAGCCCGGCTCCGGGTGCTCGGACCCGGAGGCGTTCCGCGCCGCCTGCGACGCGGGCGAGGGCGGGTGCTGCGGGTGCGACGGCGTGCCCAACTCGGGCGCGACCCGGGACGGGTGCGGCGAGTGCCAGGTGTGGGACGACCCGGCCTTGGACAAGGAGGTGAACTACACGTGCTCCGGGTGCGACGGGGTTCCGTTTTCGACGTCGCGCCACGACTGGTGCTGCGACTGCGACGGCGAGGCGGACGCCGCGTCGGCGTGCTACGCGGACGCCGCGGTGTTCGGGTCGTTCGCGACGACACCGTTTGACCCGTACACGGAGGACTACGACCAGTACTTCAACGACATAGGCAAGGCGCGGTACGACGAGTGCGGCGAGTGCGCCGCGCTCAAGAAAAACGGCTCGACCTGTCTGGGGTGCGACGGCGTGCACGGGTCGGGCCTCGTCTTCGACGCGTGCGGCGTGTGCGGCGGCGACTGCTCGACGTGCAACGCGACGCAGACGGGTTTGCCGTACGACTGCGAGCCCCCCGGTTTGGGCTGGACGAAGATGGACCGCACGTGCTCGTTCCACCGCACGGTGGGGCACCACGGCGGCGTCGACGAGGACGACCCGTGGGTCCTTTGGCCGGCGTTCCCCAACGGCACCGCGTTGGCGGACGGCGTGTCGAAAACCCCGCGCAACCAAACCTGGTACCGACGTTTGAACCGCGCGGACGCGCTTCCTTTTCTCGACGCGGCGAAGGGCGAGTGCCGCATGTACCTGGAGCCGCCGCCTCCGCCGACGGCGCGCGAGCGCCGGGAGTGGATCGTGTCGATGTTCGGGCGCGAGGAAGGGCCGTTCACGCTCGTCGAACTCGAGACGGGGTTCGTGGAGGTGGCGGACGGCACCACGGGCATCATGTTCGAGGCGCCGCTGTTGCCGACGACGCTCGTGGCGCGCGTCGTCACGGCGCCGCAGACGCAGACCATCGCGTACGGCGCGACGAGCCGGTACCAGGCGCGCGCGGACGAGTGGAACGCGCGCAACGGCGCGCGGTTCGCGTCCGCCGCGACGCGCGCCGAGACGGCCAACCTCGTGACCGTCGACGGGTTCGCCACGACGCTCGCGCGCTGGGACGCGCTCGCCGACGGGTCGTACGTCCCGGCGGACGCGGACGGCGACGGCGCGACCGCCGCCACCGACACCACCGACACCACGAGCGCGTCTGTGTCCGCGTCCACGGCTGGCTCTTCCCTGGCGTTCATCCCGCTCGCCGCGATGCCCGGCATGGAGCGCGTGGCGTACCCGTACTGCACGGGCTCCACCTGGCGCGGCGGGCGCCACCGGCTGCACGGCAAGAAGCTGCCCGGCAACTTCCTCGGCGTGATCACCACCGAGAACATCACGGACGCGGGGAACGGGCTGGTGGACCAGGCGTGGAACCCGCTGGACGAGTACATCTACGACGTGAGCAACGGCTGGATGGACCAGAAGTGCCAGTGCTCGTGGGAGTGGGAGTACCAGAGCGAGCCCATCCCTCCGACGTGCCCGCGCGTGTGGTTCCCGTGGAGCGGCTGGGTGGACGACGGCTGGTTCGTCGGGAACAACGTGTACTTCGCCGACGACGCGCGCTACGCCGTGGACGCGGCGCGCTCGCTTTCCGGCGGCGGCTGGCGCGTCTCCGGCGGCTGGTGGGTGCAGGACTACGGCGGCGGCGGCCCGAGGCAGTACGCAGACAGCGGCGCGAACATCTACAACGCGTACGGGGCCCCGGGCGACTTCGGGTTCGGCGCCGTGCGCGGACCCGTCCGCGTGGACGCCGCCGGGACGTTTTCCGTGGTCACGACGGCGCCCCGCCGCGAGGACCGCCCCGTGGACTTGAAGCCGTACGTCACGGACGAGACGTTCGCGGCGGCGACCGCCGCGCGCTGCTACGGCGCGGCGCGCGTCGCGCCGCCGCGCAGGAACAGCGCGGGCGCCATCTGGCACGAGGCGCGCCAGCCCACGCGCGACGCGGCGTGGGAGACGACGTTCGCGTTCGTGCTCCGCGAGCCGAGCGAGCGGTGCGTGGACGTCGCCGCGGTGAGCCGCGGCTTCGGCGCCGAGGTCCGCACGCACCTGCACGGCACGTGCGAGGTGAAGGGCGGCGACGGGTTCGCGTTCGTGGTGTGGGACGCGGACGCGGACGAGGAGGCGGCGCTCGACGCGGCGAACGCGACGGCGCCGGATGACGCGATCGGCGTGGGCGCGCCCGGGCCCGGGCTCGGGTACGCGGGTTTGCGGCGCTCGGTGGCTGTGGAGTTCGACTTGTGGCACAACCCTCTTTTGGAGGAGCCGTACGAGCCGCACGTGGCGATCCACACGGACGGCGCGTCGCCCAACTCCGCGCACCACGGCGCGCGCCTGGCGTCCACCACGGAGATCCCGGACTTCGCCGACGGCTCCCGGCACGTCGCGCGCGTCGCCTTCGCGCCGGACGCGGGGTGGGACGCCGTGGCGAGCGCCATCGCGTCGGGGGAGTGTCAAGGCGCGGGCGCCCGGCTCGGGCGCTTCATGCGCGCCAACCCGGGGCTGCTGCGCGTGTACATCGACGACATGGACGCGCCGGTGCTCTCGGCGCCCATCGAGATGGCCACCGTGTTCCGGGACGGCGCGGATTCCGCGCGCGTCGGGTTCACCGCGGGGACGGGCGAAAGCTGGGTCACCGTGGACGTCGTCGCCTGGAACTTCACCAGTTACGCGTAACG
>Ga0181560_10004878_pt1 | contig 12072 bp, 10 predicted proteins | sample 011ome_20_FD_133751 | JGI IMG/M metagenome (GOLD analysis project Ga0181560, IMG submission 133751) | Coastal salt marsh microbial communities from the Groves Creek Marsh, Skidaway Island, Georgia - 011509CT metaG (megahit assembly) | ecosystem: Environmental > Aquatic > Marine > Intertidal...
TCTACAGCTTTCATACATTGAGCAATTGGCGTACCCGTCATGTCCGCGATGGCCAAAAGGTCGTGATCGCCGTCGGAATAGGAAAGTATATCCATAAACAGGGTCGTTTGATCGTCAACGCCATTGGTTGCCAACGTCGGGTACAGGCCCCGTTTTCCCATCTGTGGCTCACAGGGAACCGTCGCAATGTAGCAGTCATTGCCTTCTATCGCCTGGATTAATCCCTGGAAAAGGATAAAAGAGTCTCGCAGCGCGTCGGGAGTCACCAGGCTCAAATTGTCAAGGGATGTGTGGTATTCGAGCTGCTCGACGAAGCGAGATCGCATAACGGCGATGACCGGAAGGTCGACACCGGGGCTGCAATAGTGCCGCTCGTCGCTGTTACGCTTAAGGTAATGGTGTTCTTCGAAATCTGCGGAGATATGACCGAGAATATGACGCGCAACCCGATCGGAAAGCGTGTTCCCTTGCCGCGAAGCCGTAAAACAGTATCCTCGGTCAACGCCAATACAGGTCGCGACAAAGCCGGCGATGGTCTTTTCCTTCATGGCCTGCAAATTTCGGCTCAGGTAGGTGATCGCGCCGATAGTTTCCGGACCGAACACGAAGCGATAGGAATAACGCCGATCTTGCAACCCGGCCAGCCACTCCGCTAACGCGATGGCGACAACGGGGCCCGATAATTCGTTGTTGGCCATGGACGGATGGCAAACATAGGTGGAAATCAGGATTTCCTTTTCTTCCCGGCCCCTTAAAAGCAAATCGGCTTGAGTTAAGTGTCCGGGTTCCAGAGTGCTATCGATCACAGCGCGGTAACGACCGGCCTGCAGGTTTTCTCGTACTCGGTGCGGGAGGCAAAAGCCCCACCTGCGCTGATAATACGATGTAACGTAGGGGATCGCCTCGGGCTGCTCGGGTAATGAATGGAGATATGGTTCCAGCTCGTCCAATGACAACCAGGCATCGATGGGCTCCGAATAACCGACGACATGAAGATTATTATCCGCGAAGTCCAGGATGCGATTGCCCTCTTCGTCTTCTAGGTACGCGCCGCGAATATTCCATTCGTCAGGAACCTCCCAATCGAACACCTTCGTACCTGTCGGTACTTCATGTACGTTCAATTCCGGCACAATTTCGTTCAGGTAATTCAATGTTTGGCGAACACCGTCGCCGGTAATGCTCCGGCAAATTGGAAATAAGTCCCGCATCCAGCTGTGCATGCGCGCTCCAATATCGGTGGTCGGCGTTGTCATTGGGTCATTGGTTCCTTTGCTGTTGATCTAATTACGATACGGGCGGTTTGACGGCGGTCGTTCCAAGTAGGCGTAAATGTTTCGTTCCAGCATCTTTGTCGTCAATTTGAAAAATTCCGTCATGGAAAAGCTCCAGGCGCATTCCCTGTCTTCGCCGAAACTGTTGAATGTCCCATGTTTGGATAAGTTTTCGAAGAAATGCTCGTTGAGGACGTGACGCCTTTCAATATCGGCGTCGCGATACATAACGTTCATGTAAAAATCTTCGCGGCTAGTATTTCCGTTTCGAACCACAGGGTGGTTGAATTCCTTGGTGTAGCGATACGGTACGCCGGAGACCACCTCTATGTGATGTATCAAGGTAACGGCCCTGCTCGGGTGGAGCCCCACATTCACCTGCAGAACATCATGCTCTGCCATGCGTTGCCACGGAGAACCCCATCCATACGCATGACGAGAGACGTCATTTAAGAACACAGGCGCGCTAGGGCCGAGGCCGGAAACAGACCAAAACGGATGGAAAGAACGGACACACCCTTCCTGGATGCGTATATACTCTGCTAAGGCGCCCATCTCGTGGCTCGGTGTTTCAACGGGATCGAAGGGAATATCCGTATTGCAGAGGTTCATCGACGCGGCGGGGGAGAGGATTGTGCCCTCGGGCCCAAGGAGGTCTTGAATAGCCGATAGATGTGCTCGCAACACATCTTCGCGTGCGCGGCTACGATACCGAATAACCCGCCCCGCATTTCCAGTAAGAAAAACCGTCCTGCCTTTGGTAACCCCAAGCGAGGCATACAGTTTTCGCAATCTCTGAAAATCTTCCTCAAACGCCGTCATTTAAATGACCGACTTGTCCTGTCCGCTTTTTCGAAGGTAGGTTTTTGCCGCCCAATACTCATGGGGTGGAATGAATAAATTAGCGTTGATGGAGAAAGAACGTTTCGAAGCCCGGTGCCCTTCATAGGCAGCGATTGTTTCGTAGGCGAGTGCGCCGAGTTCGTGATCGGAGAGGTCAAGCTCCTCATCAAGGGATGCGCTCGATTCAAGCGAGAAGTCGACCAAAGCTTGATCCAGGTTCAGAGCCGATAGACTTAACTGCCTCCGACAAACCTTGGCCAACCGCGTGCGCACGGCTCGGAACATATAAGCATTGTCCAGTTCAGGGAACGGCGTATGGATATACAAACAGCCGCAATCTTCGATACGTTGCACCAACGCATCAACCAGGTCCCAAAATGCCCGGGAGTTCTGACGTGGAAACGGCCACATTTCCGCGCTTAGGCAATAGTCAAAATGGCCGTAGTGTACGTACTGTACGGTCGTACCGGCATGCGGGGTCAATATTTCCTCTAGTTTGTCGAGTCCACGTACCGTTTCGATGATCGGAACGACGGTAAAGTTCGAGTATCCCGCATCCCTCAGGCGATCGTAACAACGTTTCACGTCCTCCGGTGATTCCACCATCGGCAGGAAGACGCCGGCCGGTGAAAACTCCGGCGCCAATGAACATATCTCGTCCATGTCCTTGTCGTATTCGCCGGAGCGCATCGAATTGACACGTACATAAACCTCCTGGTTAGAAAACAGAGCAGGATGTTTGGCGATAAGATTGAGGAGTCCTTTTCGCGCCTCGGCTTTGAGTAAGGGTGTGTTTTCCGGACAGAGTGGATCTTGCACGCTATCTTCTAAATCCATAACGGCGGCGGCCCCGGCGCCGATAACGCGCGGCAAAATTCTCTCTAGTGCCCGCGCGCGGATAAGGGGGACATATTGAAAAATATGCGTCAACGATGAGCCTACCTATTTTATTGTTTGAATAGATCCCAGCGCAAAGGGGTTCCCCGCTGAATATCTTGGGTCGACCTTTTGCCCAATACTTTTTCAAAATACTTTGGCTCCAGCCCGTAGCCAGGTCGAATGGAGCGGATATTTTCCCTCGTCAGCGGCTCGTTCTTCGAGATGTCTTTCACGACATAAAGGGAACGCCGAAAAATGGCATTGTCTTTTTCGCTGGATTTGCGATCAAATCCGGGCTGGCCAACGGCATTCCAAGCGGTCCGGCAATCCTCGCACAACTGCCGAAATTCATCAGGCTCGAGCGAGAAAGCGGCATCCGGACCACCTGCGCCCCTGTCAAGTGTCAGGTGCTTTTCGACCACCGTCGCGCCGAGCGCCGTTGCTGCGGCCGCGCTAACGGTTGTAAGCGAATGATCGGAAAGTCCAACATCGGTTTTAAATATCTCTCGGAGTTCGGTAATCGTCGCCAAGTTGCTTTCGTTGACCGGGGTCGGATATCCACTTACGCAATGAAGGAGAACAAGCTGCTCGCACCCGGCCTCTCGAGCAGTTTCAACAGCTTGGCCGATTTCCTCCAAATCGGCCATTCCCGTTGAAATAATCAGAGGTTTTCCCGTTCGTGCGGTGTAGGCGATTAACGGAAGATCGACGACCTCGAATGATGCGATTTTGTACGCGGGAGCATCCAGCTCTTCCAAAAAGTCTACCGCCGTTGTGTCGAAAGGCGAGCTGAAAACGGTGATACCGAGCTCTCGGCCTCTTTCGAACAACGCTGCGTGCCACGACCAGGGCGTGTGAGCTTCGTCGTAGAGGTCGTACAATTTCCGGCCTGCCCAAAGACCGTTTTCAACTACGAAGCCTTCACCGTCATGATCAATGGTAATGGTGTCGGCGGTATAGGTCTGCAGTTTTACTGCATCAGCACCGGCATTCTTGGCCGCCTCCATTATGGCGAGGGCTGTATCGATACGACCTTTATGATTCCCGGAGACTTCCGCTATCATATAGGGGGCATGCTTGGTTCCTATCGCACGGCCCGCGATTTCTACGGTCATGTTCTCTTCCCTAACAGCGGTGGGGCACAAAAAGTATTAGGGGATGCGGTCTCCTCGAAACCCATTTTTCGAAACAACGCAAGCGACGCGGTGTTTTCGGGGAAAACAAATGCAAAGAGACGCGCCTCGGGCACCAGGCGCCGAGCCAGCCGAATTGCGCCCTGTGCTAAACCTAGCCCTTTTTTGTCTGGTGCCACCAATATGGAAACTTCGTAAGACACGACCTCTGCCTCCGCGATTTCGTCCAGCCGCAAGACGCCGGCGGGGAAATTTTCATACTCAATAACGTTGAGCAGGCAATTTGGGTCGAGAAGTTTTTCTTTCATCCACCGCTCGTGCTCCACTGGCGTTGGAAAATTAGTGTTGCGCGCAAATCTGCGTGTATCGGGGTGACACTGCCATTCCAATATTTCGTCCGCATCTTCAAATGTTGCCGGTCGGAGATAAATTGGGCGATCCTCGTGGCTCTTCTCCGGCGAAAACCCCATTACAATTCGGCGAGCGCCCAGACCGTCGCATACCGCCGCACTGATGCGAGTCATTCTCTGTCGCGTGCAGGTGTCTTCGACGAGTTCGCGAAGCGCACCGGCAATCTCCATTGGATTGAGGTGGGATTGCATGCCGAGGTGCCTGACAGCGCCCATGTCCTCAAGTGCCGTAGCGTTGCTGACCTGGTTTGGGGCCGTAGTGATATGAAGACTGGGTAAACCGAGGCAGCAACGCTCCCAAGTAGCCATACCCGGCGCACCGATCGCGAGGTCGGCCGACATCATCAGCGCGGCGACGTCTTCGACTTGACGATAAACGCTGACCTTCTGCGCCATCTCGGCAGCAGTCCTTTCGACGGAGTCGAGGTGCGGAGCGGCGGAACCCAATATGACATCCACATCAAGGGGGAGTCCCGATTCAGCAACCGCCTTCAATGCGAGGCCTGTGGCGTTAGTCGGATCCGTCGCCCCCATATTGATCAACATGCGGTTTACCGGAACGGCCTCGCGCCGACACAGCGCTGCGCGACGAGATTCCCGAAAGCCGTCCCGCAAAATCGCGTAATGTGGACCAAGAAACAAAGTTGCCTCGGCTGGGGCCAAGTCTTTGTAAACTGCCTTGTCGCGGGACGGAGTAAAGTCGATCAGGAGATCAGCCGCATGCGGTCGGTTTGCCAGGTCGTCGATGGCGACAACTCTTTTGACCCAGGGTCTGCAAGCGACTTCAAACTCTCGATCGAGACGATAGTGATCGACGATCAACCAATCCACCGTTTCCTGGAAATGATCGCGCATAAAATCGGCTTCGCCAGTCGTTCGGCCGCCCAGATTTAAGATGGGAAATCCGCTCGCGGCGAGGGCGGGAACGGTCTCCCTGGTGCCGGGGCGGCTGGCAAACGCTACTCGCCAACCTTCTCCGGCCAATATAGTGGCCAAGGATAGACAGCGAACCGCGTGCCCGCCGCCAATTTCGGGCGCAGCGTCGACACGAAATAGCGCCGTGGGTTTATCCTGTATCAAGGAGGAGACAGCCCGAGAATGCCATATAGTTTGGACAGAACAAGTTCGACGTCTCCGTCGCTCATGGAAGCGTACAATGGCAACGTCAGAGTTCGGCGATAGTATTCATCGGCGCCGTCGAGATTACGATAGCCGTAGCGCCGTCGGTAGTATGGCTGATGGCATACCGGAATGTAATGGACTTGGGATCCTATCCCCGCGCTGGATAGTTTGTTCATAACCGCCGATCGTTCGACATGAAAAGCATCGAAATCGATCAAGGCGGGAAAAATGTGCCAAGACGGCTTGACGTTGGATCGGCGCCCGAGCGGTTTTATGCCGGCTACCTTTCCCGACAGGCCCTGATAATACAAATCTACCAACTCCCGACGTCGTTCGATAAACCCGTCGAGTTTGCCGAGCTGGCTTATGCCAAGTGCGCATTGAATATCTGTTAGGCGATAGTTGAAACCCAGCTCCCCCATTTCATAATACCAGGGATTTTTTGCACCCGTGATATCGAACGCCAGGTCTTCATTGATGAATTCGTCAGCTTCCCGAACCATGCCATGGTTTCTCAGAAGTTTCAGCCGATCGGCCATACCCGAATGGTTGAGAGTTATCATGCCACCTTCGCCGGTCGTCAGCGTCTTAACGGGATGAAACGAAAAAATCGCCATATCGCTGTGGCGACAGTCGCCAACGGCATATTCTTTACCCTCTACATCCTGGTAAGTAGTTCCAAGGGCATGGCAGGCATCTTCGATGACGACTAAATCGCGCTCCTTTGCGATCGTCGATATCTTGGGCATATCGACTGCTTGACCAGCAAGGTGCACGGGACACACAGCCCGGACCGGCTTGTCGGGGTGGGCGTCTAGGACGGCCTCGAGGTCTTCGGCCCGCATCAAACCCGTGTCTGGATCGACATCTGAAAAGAGAACCTCGGCACCAACATAGCGAATGGCATTCGCCGTCGCCAAAAATGTGATTGCTGGGACAACAACATAGTCGCCCGGTTTCAAATCAAGCACCATCGCCGCAAGATGCAATGCGGCCGTGCCGTTACTGCAAGCGATGCCGTGGGCAGCTCCAACTCTCTCGGTAAGGCATGATTCGAATTTTTCGACGGCAGGGCCGGTCGTGAGCCAGTCTGAGTTCAAGACCTTTAAAACCGCGGCGACGTCGTCCTCGTCGATGGACTGTTTGCCGTAGGGCAGGAAAATCCTTTTTCCCATCTCAACGAACCTTGAACAGGGGAACTAGGGGCTGGCAACGCAAACGTTCGAAAAGATCACAGTTCTTCACCGCATCAACCAGGGTCGGGAGGACGCTGTCGTAGGCTTTTAACAATTGTGCGACATCTTCCTCGTTGTGCGCAAAGGATACGTTGTGGGTTCCAACTGTGAGGATACCTTGTTGATGCATCTCTTGCATGAACAAGGTTTTGATATCAAGCGACGAATAGTCCCCGGTATTGGATAGGTTCAAAAATGACCAGGAAGGGTGTCCGGCTACAGCGGCGAATGATTCGGCACCGTGCGTTTTGATCAAGGATTCGAGACCCGTGCTAATTGCAGTACCGGTCGCGGCTAGTCGATTAACGACATTATAAGTGCATAATTTGTCGAGAGTTGCGAGGGCTGCCGCGAGAGACAGGGTTTCTCCGCCCATGGTAAAAGAAAAGAATACTTCCTCCATCTCCGCCATGATATCGGCGCGTCCGGCGACGGCGGAGAGGGGAAAGCCGTTCGCAAGTCCTTTTCCAAATGTTGCGAGGTCGGGTGTCACGCCGAACAATTCCTGAGCACCGCCATTTGAAAATCGAAAACCCGTTATGGTTTCGTCGAAGACCAACAAAGCACCGACGGCCCGGGCACGTTCCTGGACAGACTCCAAAAATCCGGATTTTGGCCAAGATATATTCATCGGTTCTATCACGATCGCGGCGAACTCGCCGCGATGGGAATTTAGCACGGTATCCAGTGAGTCCAGATCGTTGTACGCGAAGGCGTGGCTCAGCTCCTGCGTTGACTTGGGGACTCCTCGGCTCCGCGCCGTGGAGCCGATGTACCAGTCTTGCCATCCGTGGTAGCCGCAGACGGCTATATGGTCCCGGCCTGTAAACGCCCGCGCAATGCGCACCGCTCCTGCGGTGGCATCGGAACCGTTCTTGCCAAAACGGACTCGCTCCGCGCAGGGCACCATTTCGCATATCCGCTCGGCCACTTGATGTTCGACCGGATGGGGTAAACTAAATATGGTACCGTCGCCGAGTTGATTCGTAACAGCGGCGTTAACATCGGGATCGTTGTAGCCAAGAGTGATCGCGCACAGCGCGCTGACAAAGTCCAAAAAACAATTGCCATCGACGTCCCATGCTTTAGAGCCCTCTCCTCTTTGGATGAAAAGAGGCGAAGCACCAACGGGGTACTGGACTCGGCTTTTGGAAAAGGTTTGCGATCCCAGCGGAATACTTTGCTGCGCTCGCTCAAGCATCTCTTCAGAGCGGACAAAAGATTTAGGTTCGGTCGTCATGGACTTTATTTAGTTGAATTATCCGATTAAGAATGATTGAACCGTTGTGATCCAGCATTGCGAAGGTGATGGCTGTTCGTCTTTGCGATATCAGGGTGCGTCGTCAACAACTCCAAAATGGCCCCCGTATCGAATGTTGCATCTTCATCATACAAATGCTCGTAAACCTGCCGGACGAATTCAAGGTCCTCAGATTCGTCAACGGTCCATCGAAGGCTAGAGAGGTCTGTATCGTTTCTTAGACAAGAAGCCCTAAAACGCTTGGGCCGGGCGACAATAAAAGGCGTAACGTGTTCTCGTTCGAAGGGTTCTTCAGCTTCGCGCCAAGCTGCTTCCAAGGCATCGAAACGAATAACCTCAACGTCCAACCCATCAGGCCAAGTTGGCGGGTGAACATTGGAGGTGTAAGCGTTGGCATCTTTTATGTGCAATGACACGACAGCATCAACAACCCCGGGGTCCGCAAGAGGACAGTCGCCGGTCAAGCGGACGACATGCGACGGCGGGTTGTCGCGAACGGCTTCATAAATGCGACCTAAAACATCGTTAACCGATCCGCGAAAACAGGGCATGTCTAGCTTCGCACACAGCGCGGCAAGCGGGGCGTCCGATTCATGATCACTGGTAGCGACGATTATCAGGTCCAACTGTTCAGCCCGCTGAAGGCGCTCAAGTTGAAGCGAGATCATAGGTTTGCCAACGATCGGCGCCAGAACTTTCCTCGGCAGACGCGACGACGACATCCGCGCTTGGAGGACGCAGACGACCGTCATGCGGTGGGCGTACTCATCCGATTAATGATCGCCAATTCACGCTCCAAGCACTCGTCTGGTGTTCCGTAGCGCTCTTCAAACTCATGCCGTAGCATGGAAAAATGCAGGGCATCGTAGTACTCTCCGTTCGCAAAAACCGCCTGCCTCTTTACGCCCTCCATTGTCATTCCGACCTTTTCGTTGGAGCGAACAGCTGAAATGTTAGTTGCTGTAACGCCTGTTTCCATGCGGTTGAGGCCAAGGTGGTAAAATCCGAACTTTAGCCCAAGGAACAACGCCTCCGTGCCTCTGCCGCCGCCCCGGAAGCCAGGATGGCCGAGCAGTCGACCGATGTTGGCGCTGCGGTGATATAACTCGATCGAGCGCACTCTGAGATTGCCGATATGGACTCCGCTTTCGAGGTCGCAGACAGCGAAGTTTACTTCGTTTGAACGCTTATGCGCGTTTTCGAATTGTTCCTCTAGATCAAGCATGCTGACTGGCCGGGCAGCACCACGAATATGCTTGTTAATCGATATATCGCTAAGCCAATTCAAATACTCATCGTTGACGTCCTCTTGCTCTAATGCACGCAGATAGACTTTTTCGCCGACAAGTCGGGCGCGGCGCAGGTGAGCGGGGGTATCGGTCGATCCCATTTTTGACGTTACCTTTCTATTCCTATTCGTGTTGCTAGGCTGGCTTCAGTGGCTCGATCATGCACAAACAAAAAGTTGTTGATGTACGTAGCGCCAGGAACGATGCCAAAGTCGCCAACGGCAGTTGGCCGCTGGTGCACCGCTACTTCAAATTGATCGATCGAGTGCAGTCGGCCATTCAAGAGAAAGAATCCCCTGTAACCCAAACCGTTCATTCGCTCTGTAATTGTGTCGATGGCCACGGCCTTGTGGCGCTCCTCTATCTCGATCAACGCTGTCGGCCGATCCCGCTCAAGCAACGCTGCGCCGCCCAGCAAAACCGCTTCTTCGTGGCCTTCCACGTCGATTTTGATAAAGCCGACCGGGTCCAAGTTCAGGTCATCCAGCCGCTTGCAAGAGATTTCCCGCGTGACCAGGTTATGGCCATCGAGGTCGTTCTCTGCCTCGATCGTCGCCCGACCGTTGTCTTCGACTCCGTTGATAATCGGAATCGAGAGCGTAATTTCCTTCGCGACGTCAGACAGCGCGAAGGGAAATATATCGATAGTGTTACCGTAGGTCGTGCGCAGTACTGAGACCATATCGGGATTCGGCTCGAATGCCATACAGCGCCTTGAATGGCGGCGCAAAAAGTAGCTAAAGATTCCCAAATTTGCACCAATATCGAGCGCGATGCGGTCCTTTTGGCAAACATGCTTCATCAGCCGTAGCTCTCGTTCGCCGCGAAACCAATTGTAAAGGCCTCGATAGTGAATTTTGTACCGAAGGGGCACGCGTTCGGTGATGAATGACCAGGGGCGGGAATTCATAAATGTCTCCGAATGTGCGGTCTTTAGGACCACTTACTTGGGTTTATCAGCGCCTCCGGTCCGGTCGGCAATGCACGAAGCGCATCGAGCAAAGCCGGCGGCAGGGGTTCGCTGACGCAGTATTTCTGGTTTTCGATCACTTGAGACTCAGTTTCGCAACCGATTACGAGTTTTGCGTCTGGAGCCGCGCCAAGGACCAGTCGAACGGCGACTTCCTGTCGGGACAGTCCCCAAGAGTCGCAGATCGAACACCACTGCGAAAGAAGTGGTTTTGCATGCTGTAGATTGCTGGGAACCTGATCAAGGTCCATGGTCAGCAGGCCTTGGAGAAATAAGCTACGGAGGTAGACTTTCCTCCCCTCTTCCCGCGCTCTTTCCAAGAGCCCGGTGGTTTCCAGTCTTCGATCAAGGACATTGAACGGAGCCTGAATATGCTCCATGTCGGCATTGTCCATGGCCGCCGCGAATTCCCGAGGTTGATATACCGACACGCCCAGACTTTCGACCAATCCCTTTTCCTTGGTGGCGCGTAAAACGGTGCCCAGTGGCCCATCCCAGTGTTTCAACCATTGGGCATTGTGTAACAAAATAGCCAAGGGTCTTCGGCCCAGAGCTCGAAAACTGGCATCTATCGCGGCCGAGATAGATGCCGCAGTTTCAATGTCCAGGCTTGGCGAAAGCTTGGTAATTATAGCGAAACGACATCGCGGAAGGGCGTCCAGTGCGCCTCGGATCGCCGTTTCACTCTCTCCATATGCCTGAGCAGTGTCGATTATGCGGGCGCCGCCTCGCCAAGCGGCGGCAAGGATTTTTTTGGTTAGGTTCGCGTTCGGCTTTCCTGTGCGATTGGCTACCCCGTATTTCAACCCGAGTTGAGCGGCACCGACAACAAATCGCGAGGTATGGGCTCGCGCCACTAATTTGTTCGCAGAATTTCTTGTAATTCAGCGGTGCTGAGCCATTGCGTGTTCGTGGCGGAGTTATACTCGAAGTCCGGTGCCACGGGGGTGCCGCCATTCGCACCTGTATAGAACTCACGGCTCCAAAAGTGAAATGCGGGCTCGATAACGAAGTGATCATCGAATTCCAGGGTGTTTCTGGCATCATCCATGGGAATCATGACTTCGTGCAGTTTTTCCCCGGGGCGGATGCCAATTTCTCTCAAACCGCAGTCAGGTAACATCACGCGCGCCAAGTCATTGATGCGCATACTCGGTAGCTTGGGAACAAATATCTCGCCACCTACCATCTTACCAAGGCTATTCAGGACAAATTCAACACCTTGGTTCAGAACAATCCAAAACCGGGTCATATTCAGGTCGGTGATCGGCAAGGTTGTCTCGCCCTCCGCGATCAGTTTTCTGAAAAGAGGAACAACGCTGCCACGGCTGCCAAAGACGTTCCCGTAACGCACGACGGAGAATGACGGGCCCTCGATTCCCGAAAGGTTGTTTGCGGCGATAAAGATCTTGTCCGACGCCAGTTTCGTCGCGCCATATAGGTTGATCGGATTGGCGGCCTTATCAGTTGACAACGCCAAGACATTTTGTACACCGGCTTTTATCGCCGCATTCACGACGTTTTCCGCCCCATGAATATTGGTGCGAACGCATTCGAAAGGGTTGTATTCAGCCGTCGGCACTTGTTTCATAGCTGCAGCATGGACAACGATTTCGATCCCGCGCATTGCCATTTCCATGCGGCTCTCATCACGAA
>Ga0181560_10004885_pt1 | contig 12060 bp, 8 predicted proteins | sample 011ome_20_FD_133751 | JGI IMG/M metagenome (GOLD analysis project Ga0181560, IMG submission 133751) | Coastal salt marsh microbial communities from the Groves Creek Marsh, Skidaway Island, Georgia - 011509CT metaG (megahit assembly) | ecosystem: Environmental > Aquatic > Marine > Intertidal zone...
AATACACTTTTCAACTTGAATGTTGAATCCAGGACAGACGGCCGGACGGACGCATTTTTTTCAGACTAAAAAGATAACCTATGCCGCACCAGCTTGTCTTGTGAAAACACGTTATTATCGGGTTCGGTGTGCAAAAACCGTAGACTGACCGACAAGCATTATTATTGTGAAAAGTCGGAGAAGTCCATCCGATGGAAGTGCGCTTTGTTACGACTGAATGCATGTCCGAGTGTTCAAATCTTCGGACAATTTGCCACGAATTTTCTTGTGTCCGCCAAACGTGTTCAGAGATCGACAGAGATCGACGGCATGAGCGCGCTATCTCGCGTCGCGCGCGCCCCCCCGCGGCGATCGACTCCGTTCGTCCGCGCGATCGTACCCGCTCGCTCGCACGGACTCGACCTCGACGCGGCGCGCGGGTTTCCGATCGGTCGTCCGTCGGCGTCGCGCGCGAGATCGGCATCGCGGCGTCGGTCCCCTCGTGGTCCCCAAACGACACCGCATGTCCTACATGTACAAGAAGTACTGGCCCTTCCGGTCGCGGTCCCGCGCGGCCGCGCCCCGGGGAAGGCTCGAGGAGGAGTCCGACGTCAGCGTGCGAGGCGGCGTGAACAAAAAGAAGCTTCGAGAGACGCCCGCGGAGGTGACGGAGGAGGCGCGCGCGGCGGACGCCGGCGCGCGCCCCGACGTTCAGACGCCCGCGCAACGGAATCGCCTCTCCGCGCCCTCCGCGCCCGCACCCGTGTCCCCTCGCGCGCACGACGCCGCGAGCGGCTCGGTGACGAGCCTGACCGTCTCCGTTAATAATCTGGGCGTCCACGAGGAGCCGGAGTCACCGCCGTCGAGGAGGGGCTCGCTGGAAAGCGTGCGGTCCGAGTCGCCCAGCGCGTCGCCGCGCTTTGCCCGGTCGCCGTCGCCGGCGCCGGCGCAGCCCGGTCCCGCGCTGCAGGAGACGCCCGTGTTCGCGGCGAAGGCGGTCATGATCAAGCGCGAGCGCTCGGGCGAGGGCCCGCTCCTGAAACGCTCAAACTCTCTGCTCAGCCGCTCGATCGGGAGGGACGGGCTTGTGTCGCCGACGATGCGGCGCGAGCACTCGTGGTGCAGCGACGGCTCCTCGACGCCGAACGCGTCCCCCGTCGGATCGCCCATGCACGCCGCCGCGCTCGCGCGCGCGAAGGATTAGCGTTTAGGTTCAGGGTCAGCGCCGCGCCTCGCACACGACGCGCGAGGCGTCCAACGCGTACGATGCGCGCGACGCGCGCGCGGAAGGTTCGCGGCGGCGAGAGCGACGCGCGCCGCGCGTTCGGGAGTAGCCCGGGCGTTCACTGGAGATTTATTGTAGCCTATTGAATACGAATGTACACAACAACACTATCTCGCTCTAGCTAGAGTCTGTGACCCGTTCAACGCTCTCTACGCGTCACTGTCAGCGGTCACGGATCCGTCACGTCGCGAGATGTGCCCCACTTCGAGCGGTACACGCGCACTTCGCCCCGGTTCGCCATCGCGAGGGTCCACCCGCCCGCCCCGACGCCGCCGCCGTCGCGCGCCGCGAGCACGCACGTCGCCGTCGCGTCGAACCCGACGTCGCCGCGGCTGAGTGGCGAGCGGTGCAGAGGCGACGTCTCCCCGAACGTCACCGAGCGTTTCGCGGGAGAAGCGCTTCGTTCCGATGCGTCGCCCGGGCGTACGAAAGGTCGTCGCGTCGTCGCTCCGTCCGACGCGGCGTACAGCGACGCCGCGTTCGAGCGCTCGCCGGGCGTGACCACCATGAGCTCGCCCGCGCCGGCCTCGCCGCCCGCGCCTATGAACGCCGGGCGGTACAGCGCTTTCGGCCGCGCGACGCTTCGCGGGATGTGGCCGGCGAGAGACAAAAGCGGGGTCCGCGACCGCAAATAACGCAGGTCCCACACGAGAACCGCGTGGTCGCCGGTGGCGGACGTGCAGAAGACGTTCTCCGCTTCTACGGACCCGACGCCCGGGCCAGCCGCCGCCGCCGCCCACTCCAGGAAATTCACGGCGCGACCGCCGTGCGCCGCCTCCAGCGTCTGCGCGGCGGCGCGCGCCGCGCGCGCGTCCAGCACGCACACGCGCCCGTCGTTACCGCAGGTGGCGAACAGCGCGTCGTCCCCGCCGTCGCCGCCGTCGCCGAGCGTCGGGTTCGCGCGCCACCGCGCGCACTTCACCACGCCGGAGTGCGCGTCGTCGATCCGGCGCTCGACGACGAAGGGACCCTTCGTCGCGCCCGCGCCGCCGGTGGACGACGCAGACGACGCGTCATCCGCCAGGCGCGACACACACGTCGTGCCGTCCTTGGACGACGTCAAGATACCCGCCCCGCGCGACCAGTGCATGGAGAAGATGCCGCCGTCGTGCGCGCGGTCGTCGCGGAAAAGCTCGAGCGGACGCCCGCTCTCCCGGCCGACGCGGCTCGTGTCCCAGAGCGCGACCGTGCCGTCCATCCCGCCCGCGCTCAACACGCGGAAATCCGCGCGCGCGAGAGAGGGCGGCGCGAACTGGACCTGCCCGCACCACCCGCGGTGCGCGACCCAGGACTGCAGGGGTAAAGACACGGCGGCGCGTGTTTTCTTTTCTTCGTCGTCGCCCCTCGAGTCCTCCTCCTCGGATTCTTCGGTTCGTTTCGCGTCCGCCCCACCGTGCGTGCCTTCGTCGTCCAGCGCGAAGAGCGCGACGCGCCCTCCGTCCCCCCCGGCGGCCAGCGCTGACGTCCCGCCGCGCGTCGCCGCGTGGAGGCTGTAGAAGCCCTTCTTCATCGCCGGGTCCACGAAGACGACCCCGGGGTCCTCTTCGAACCCGCGCAGCCGCTCGTTCGGTCTCGGAGCGCGTCCCACAGAGGCGGACGCGGAGACGTCGGTCGTCGCGCCGCGAGCGTCACTCCCGCGAACATCGCTCATGACCTCGCGCCGACACGCGTATCGCAACACCGAACTGTCCTCGAAGACGTCTTCGAGGACGGGTTCGGGCGTTTCGCGCGGAGCGCGCCCGGCGTCTCGAGCCGCCGTCGTCTCGAGCGCCAGACGCGCGCGTCGCGCCGCCGCGGTTTCGCCCAGCGCGCGCAGCGCTTCCTCGGAGACGTCGTCCAGAAACGAGATCGGCGCCCTGCAGCCGGAGGTGGCACGAGTGGACCTTCGAGTCGCGACCGTCTCGACTCGTGCCCGCTTCCCTTTGGCGACGCACCGGATGCTCGCTCGCGCAGAGGCTGGCTTTTTCCCATCGCCATCAGCACCCACGCGGACGCTCAGGGTGTCGATGCCGAGGTGACGCATGCGTTCGCGGTTACGCGCGATGCGCGCGTCGCGCTCGCGCTCGTATGCTGCGCCGGCGTCCGCGTCGGAAGACCCCGACGCGTCCGAGCCCTCGGGGTCGACGTTCTCGGCGCCCACCGCGGGGTACTCGCCGTGAGGCGGTAGGCACGCCTCCGAGGCCGACTCGGGTTTCGCGTCCGCGATTGGCGCCTCGATGACGCCCGCCTCGGCCCACATCCGCCGCAGCGGGCCGTCCGGGAGGTTCGACATGCCGACGCGCGGCGCGGGACGCGCGAGCGCGTCCGCGAGTGCGACAACGAGCGTCTCGGCTCTCGGAAATTTCAAAAGGATGTTTCCATCTAGGCACTCGCAGTCGCACTCTTGAGAAAATATTTTGCTGTTCCGCTGGTTGGTGACTCCGCGGTGTGGGTCTCCGTCGCGTCGCACTCCCGCGCTCGCCTCGCCGCGATGGCGTCGAGCGCGGCCCCGGCTCCCGCCGTGGCGACCGCGGCGTCCTCGGATCAGACCCGGGGCGGGCACACCATGGTGAAGCGGTGGCAAGCTTCGCGGGGCCCCCCTTTCGCCATCTTCGCGATCGTTTGGGCGGCGTTCGTCGTGCAGTGGACGGTGGTGGTGGACGGCATGGTGTACGAGCCCGCGTCCTCCAAGCTCGCCTGGCGCGCCGCCGTCATCGCGCTCCCCTGCGCGGTCACGCTGGCGCTGTGGTGCGTGCACTTCCTGGACCCGGGCGTCATACCCCCTAAGCAGGAGACGGACCCGGAGGTGGCGTGGTACCTCGCGCAGCGTCGCCCGGTGGCGCTCGGCGCGCGCTTCGCCGACGCCGACGGCGTGCGCCGCGCGGTGCGCTTCTCGAAGGACTTCCGGGGGCAGACCGTGAAGACCATCCTGCCCGAGGCGCTGCTTCACCCCGAGGACCCGGAGGGTCCGGTGCTGGCGGACGGCAGCGCGCCCGAGTTCAGCGCCGCGTGCTGGACCGTGCGCCACTGCAAGACCTGCCGCGTGTGGCGCCCCCCCAAGGCGAGCCACTGCGCGGTGTGCGGGCACTGCATGGCGCGCTTCGACCACCACTGCCCCGTCGTCGGCGCGTGCATCGCGCAGAGGAACACGCGCTGGTTCATCGCGCTCCTCATCACGGGAGGGCTGGCGTGCGGCGCGTACTTCGGCGGCGCCGTCGTGCGCGCCGCGCAGGTGTGCGACGCCGACACCGGCGTCGGGCGCGGGAAGTGCCACGGCACCTGGGAGGTGATCGTGCTCGGGATCTACGCCGCGCTGCTGCTGTACGGCGCGCTCGCGCTGCTGGGCGCGGGGGCGGCGTACGCGAGCTCCGTGCTGGCGGACGTCACCACCAAGGAGCGGCTGGGCAAGAAGCCGCCCGGCTTCGAGGCGGGGATGGGCGCCGAGGCGAAGCACTGGAGCGCGAAAACGGCGTTCGCGAGCACTGGACGCGGCGCCGACGCCGGCGGGGCGCGTGCGTGGGCCGCCGCCGGGGCGGGCGCGTGCGGCGAGACGTGCTTCGCGCCGGTGCGGATACGCCCGAGCCACCCGCCCACGTGGCTCGAGCCCGAGCAGGTCGAGATATGAGGCGGTACCGAATAAAAGAGTGTGGTATGACGAGCGAGCTGCCGCGTTATACAGTCTGCTACGCGACGCGTATATTAGACTACTACGTATAAAGACGCGTACCCGAAGGGAGTGGAGTCTATCTATCTGGCTAGATGCTCGTACGCGCGACCGCGGTGCGCGAGCGGCGCGCGGCTACGAACGATACGAATGCTATGAATGCTACGCGCGATACGAACGCCACCGTGTCGTTACCTTCGCCTCGCGGCGGCGGCGGCGGCGGCGGCGGTCCCGTCGTCGAACCCGCGCGGCCCTACCGTCTTCGTCCGATGGACGTCGGGGCGCTTCGAAGCGCCGCGACGTCGCGTATCCTCGAGCTCGCGCAGGAGCCCATCCAGCGCGCGCGGGCACACGTCCGGGTCGAGCCCGACGGAGCGCGACGCGAGCTCCAGCCGTTCCGCCGCCGCGTCGAAGACGAGCGTCTGCGTCGTCCGCGTCGCGACGGCGGCCCAGGGAACCGGGGTCATCGAGCCGGGGTCATCGCGTGCGTCGTGTTCACGCGGCGTCACGCGGGACACGACGAACACGTCCCTGGCGGTGACCACGACCCGAGCGCGACGCACGCTCGCCGACGCCGACGGCCCCGCGGGTCGCAAAACGCGGTTGGAAACGGCGGGGTCGACGGACCGCGCCGTCCACTCGGCGGCGCGCGCGCCTTCCTTCGCGTCGTCCTCCGCGAACACGCGCGTGACGAAGTCCAGGGCGTCGCCGCCGCGCACGGTGCGCGACCCGGCGAGCATCACGCGCGCCGCCGCCGCCGCGCACGCGGCGCCTTCCTTTTCGTCCTCGAGACGATGGCGCTCGTCGCCATCGCGCGCGTCGCCGTCGCGCCGCGCCGTCGGCGGCTCGAGCCACCTCGACTTGGCCGCCTCTCGCGCGGTGGCGGCGCGGATCTCGCGCGGCTTCTCGCGCTTCCTCCCCTTCCCGCGGACGCCGCGACACGTCCCGGCGGCGCGCAAGGCGTCCGCCAGGGCGCCGCACGCCGAGACGAAGTGCGCCTGGAACGGACCGGTTGCCAGCTTCTCTTCGCGCCGCGGAGGTTCACCGCGCGCGTCTTTATCCTCCTCCAGCCCCGCGAAGCCCGGGCCGAGCTCGGCGACGCTCGCGCTCTCGTGGAAGACACGCGGCGGCGGCGCGTGCGGCGCGGCGGACGCGCTCGACGCCGCGAGCGCGTCCCCGGGGACGTCGACGAAGAGGGTCAGACCGTCCCCTTCGCGCAGCCAATCCTTCACCACCTGCTCGCCGCTCACGACGTCGCCGACGGCTGGAGCCGGCGCGCGCGCCTCCTCGCCGCGCGCGAGCGACTCCGCGACCGGCGCGAGCGCGGACCGCACGGGCGGCTCCGCGAGTGTCGCGCGACACTCCTCGGGAGTGTCGCATGCGCGCACCGCGAAACACGCCTCGGCGCGCGTGATGGTGAAGACGTCTCGCGAACGTCTCGCGTTTCGCGGATCCGTCGCTCGCGTCGCCTCGGCGGCGGGGGAAACGGAAACAACCTCCTTCGTCTCGGCGGGGGCGTTCCGCTCCGCGCTCGCGCCGACCTCACCGTCCACGTCCGACCCGGCACGGTAAGACCCAGCGTTGGAATCGGTCTCGTCGGTCGGTCGGTCGTTTTCGTTAAAGGGGCGGTCCCGCCGAATCGCCGCCGCCGCCGCGCGGCGCCGCTCGGCGCGGTCCGCCGCCGACGCCGCCGCCGCGCGGACGCGCGGCGCGGCGCGCCGCAGCGTTTCGGCGAGGCCTTCGGCCATCTCGCGCCGCAGCCCCGCCACCGCGCGGCGGTTCCGCGCGTCCGCCTGTTCGGCCGCGGACGCGGCCGCCGGCTCCGCCCGAAGCCCGAGGCGCGCCAGCGCGGTGAGCGCGGCGGCCCCGAAGGCGAACGCGCCGAGGCCGGACCCGGCGTGCGCCGGCGCGGCGTCGCCGTCGCGCTCGAGGCGCGCGGCGTCCGCCGCGAGCGCCTCGCACACCTCCACGGCGATCTGCACCACCTCCCCCGGGACGTCCCCGGGGATCGTCCCCGATTTCCCCCGGGACATCTCCGAGGCGTACGCCACGCGCTGCGCGAACCCCAGGACGCGCGGGGTCACGAGGGCGTCGACGTTTTCGCGCGGGCGCAGCGCGTCGGTGAGCGCCGCCGCGCATTCCTCCGCCGCCGACGCGCACGCCGCGGCGTCGTCGGGCGCGTCTCCTTCGCGCGCCGCGACGCCGCATCTGCCCGCGAACACGTCCTCGGCCACGCGCTCCAGGCGACGCTCGATGGCGGCCATGAGCTCGAGTTCGCCGTCGCGGCCGGGCGCGCGCGCGAGCTCGAGCGCGACGCCGCGCGCGGCGCGCGCCGCGTCCGCATCCACGCCTCGGTCGGCGACGCGCCCGAGACGCGCCAGGAGCCGGGCGCAGAAGTTGCGCAGCACCGGGCGGAGCACGAGCTCGAGATTCTCCTCGCGGGAGAGCTTGGGAGACGCGCACATCTGGAACGTGCGGAGCGCCTCGGACGCCGCGTCCGCCGCCTCGCGCCGCGCGCGCCGGTCGCGCTCGCGCGCATCGACGAACGCCCCGGTCTCGAACTGCAGGGCCAGCCCGCGAAGGGCGTCGCGCGTCGCGACGCCCACCTCCCCACCGGCGCGCGAGCGACGGGACGACGACGCCATCGATGCGACCGCGCTCGAGCCGCGCGGGACCCGGCGGCCCGCGCGTCGCGCGCTCCGCGTTGTGTCTCACTGCTCGGCGGGGACTCAAAAAAGCCAGTGCGTGGCTTCAAAAAAAGCACACACAAGCAACGATTGGAGCTGACGAGCTGCCCTTTCGAACTTTCGCGAAGACCCTGAATCGCAAAAAAAAAAAAAATCTTTTTGAGACGACTGCGTTCCCAGTCACAGAATCGCCAAAAGATGTTATTGCTACTTTTCCAGTCAGAAAAAAACGTTTTTTTTTTTCTTGGACCAAATGGCGCGTGCTGGAGAGGACAAATCAGCAGCTCGCGCGCGATATTTTTCGACGTATCGAGTGAACCAGAGACGCTTGGCGCCAAAAGCGATCACTACGCCGCGCGCTTTACTCCAACCAAAGGTGCGTGCCCACGTCCCGACTCGAGACCGCCGCGACGTATCGATCGCTGTTTCCCGACGCGCGCGTCGCGGGGACGACCCCAGCCCGCGCGCGTCCCGGCGGCTGTTTTCGGACCGCGCGCGAAAAAGTCATCCGTCTCGATCCTTGAACCGTCGCGACGCGCGGGATCGACGCCGACGCGGTCGCGCGCGCGGCGCGTTCGCGGGAACCGCGATCGCGAACGCGAGCGTCCGCGCTCGCGAACGCGCGAGCCTCTTTCCCACGTCCCGGACCCCGACGACTCGCCGTTCCGCCCGAGCGCTCCGGCTGACCGCGACGCGTCTCGAATCTTGTTCCCCTCCCCGCAGCTCGACACTCTCGCCATGGCCGCCATCTGCAACGTCGCCGCCCGCATCACCGCCGCCCCCAAGGCGTCGGTCCGCTCCACCAAGGCCCAGTCCCGCGCCTTCCTCGGCCGCGCCGCGCCCCTGCGCGCGCGCGTCGCCGCCCCCCGCGCCGCCGCTCGCGGCGCGTCCGTGCGCGCCGACGCGGCGACGGAGGATTTGAATAAGAAGCTCAAGGAGGTCACCTCGACCGTGTCCGAGAAGTGGGAGGAGACCGACGATAAGCCCGCGGTGATCACGCTCGGCGTCTACGCCCTCGTCGGTCTCGTCGCCGCGAACGGCGTGCTCAAGTCCATCGAGGGCCTGCCCCTGATCCCCGACCTGCTCGAGCTCGTCGGCATCGGCTTCTCCGGGTTCTACGTCTACCAGAACCTCCTCTTCAAGCCCGACCGCGCCGCGCTCAAGGATTCCATCTCCAAGTCCATCGACAAGATCCTCTGAGAAACCTGTGAGACCGCCGGGCGCTCCCGTCGCGAACGCGCGGGACGGCGAGGATGAGACCTACGCGAGTGTACGAACACCGTTGTGACGGGGCGAGTGTCTTGTGACGATAAAAAAGAAAGTCATCGTTTTCGTAGCTCCGTTCGCGCGCGCGACGGGCGGCGTCGTCGCGCGTCGAGACGAACCGCGCGTCGAGACGAACCACGCAGAGAAGCGACGCGTGTCAAGTCATGTTCGTGAGTCGTCGGGGAGAACTGCGGTTCGGCGTCTTCGTCTTTCATCACAAAAACACCATCGTCGCTCGCCGCTCTCGGCGCGAAACCGCGCGCGCTCACGCCTTGACGCGGCCAAACGTCTTCGCCTTCTCCTCGGCGGTCTGGAAGCGGCCGTGCCCGAACTTGGACGAGGTGTCGATGAACTTCAGCTTGATCTCCTCGACGGCGACGCGCTTGGTCTGGGGGAACAGCGAGCGGCGGAGCGTGATCAGCCTCTTGCGGGGACCCGCGATGCCACCCTTGATCATCAGGTAGTCGTTTTTCACGATGCCGTAGTGGCCAAACCCGCCCATGGGGGTGATGTCCTTCTCCGTCGCGTCGTGCTCCGTCGTCGCCTTGTGCGTCGCGTCGCCAACCTTGCCCAGGCGGTAGATCTTCTTGTTGATCTCCGTGCGGTGGTGGTAGCCGTGCTGGCCGGGGCGCGCGACGGTGTAGCCGACGCGCGCGGGGTGCCACGCGCCGATGCAGCCAACCTTCCTGAGGCCTCTGTGCGTCTTGCGGGGGAGGCGGGTGACGCCCCAGCGGGTGACGACGCCCTCGAAACCGCGCCCGCGCGTGACGGAGATGCAGTCGATCATCTCATCCTTGGCGAAGACCGCGTCGACGGGGACAGCCTTCTCGAAGAACTTGTACCCGAAGTCCACCTTGTCCGCGATGGAGCCGCCGTTGACCTGGATCTCCATCATGTGCGCCTTCTTCTGCTTGAGGTTCTTCACCTTGCGCACCTGCGTGTGCGCGATGACGCGCACGACGTCGGCGTTCTTGCGGAGCTCATCCAGATCCTTCTCGATGGAGCCGTTCGCGTACTTCTTGGAGTACTTGGTGAACGCCTTCTTCTTGGACTTGTACCAGTTTTTGTAGAAGCGACGCTTGATCTCGTCGTTCAAGTGCTCGGCCCACACGGTGTTGAGCGCGCGGAGACCCTGGGGGGTCTTCACGTAGCCCACGACGCCGACAACCACCATCTCGGGGGTCTCGACGATGGTCACCGCCTCGAGGGTCTCCTTCTTGTGCAGCTTCGAGCCGGGCTTCTCGACGTCGCGCACGATGTGCGTCATGCCAGCCTTGAAGCCGAGGAACGCGGTGAGGTGGGGCTCAGCCTTGGGGTCGCGGTCCTTGGGGAACTTCTTGCACTTGCCGCGCGCGCGCTGCGAGCGCTTCTTGGGCAAAAACCCAAGGTGACCCAGGCGAGGGTGCTCGAACTTGCGGTGAGACATCTGGGGGTGAAGACGAGGCAGGGTCGGGAGGGTCAGCGTTCAGTCCGCGGGGGGAGGTGCCGGGATCGACGCGAAGGCGCCGGGTAACGCCGAGACGTCGAGATCCGCGGACGGGAGAGGCTCGATCGCAGCCCGAGCGCTCGCGGAGGGTTTTTTCCCCATCTTTTTCCCGGAGCCCGGACGCCGGCGGCCGACGCGTCGCGCGCCACGCGCGGTGCGAACGCCGCGCAACACGTCACAACCCGCGCCGGGCGCATCGCGCGCGTGCGAATCGACGCCGTATGGGGCGTCGACGCTCGACGTGACGCCGCATCGCTCGCGGTCGTCCCGCCATCTCGGGCGCTTAGGAAAACCCTAAACTCCCGCGAAGCGGTGGGCGGGCCGGAGGACGACGCGCCGGACGCGACGCGAGGCTCGCGCGCGCGCGCGATCGGCGTGAGGTGGATACGAGGATGACGAGGCTCACCTTTGGTGTCTTCTTCGACGATCAACGAGTGATGCGTCTAGCCGCGCTCGGAAAAGGGATGAGCGTACCGCCGCCCGCTCGTGAAGAGCAAATTTTGCCACCGGAGAGTTTTACGTGGTGCACCGGCAAACTCGGCATTTTTTTTTACCCGGAGTTCGCGAGGTTGACGGAAAATCCGACCCCGCGCGGGGATATTTCACCGGAGGCTCGGAACAGTTCAAAGGGGGCATTTTCCCTTTCAAGGACAAGCTAATAACTGTAATATCGTACTCAAAGCGTATTTCGCTCGCGGGGCGACAGGACTACTCGAAGCGCCCCGGCCGCCCCGGCCCGACCCCCCTTCGCACCCTCGACTCCCTTCGCTCCAGCGCGCCGACATCGGTCCCGTCTGCCATTTGGCGCATCAACCGGACCTTCTCCTCGAAAGCCGCGCGGTCGCGGCGCTCGACGGCCCAGTGCGCGCCGACCGTCAGGAGGAGCAACGGCGCGTTTCGCGCGAGCTCGCTCGCGACGGCGCGCGGGAGCGAGCCCGCCGCGGCGCTCGCCGCGACGGATTTCGCGACGTCCGAAACCCCGAAGCGCCGCGCGCGACTTAGATTCATGGACACGTCCAGTCCTACGCGCACCACGTACATCTTCCACTGTTTCGCGAGCTCGTATCGCAGCGAGAGCACCGACGTGAGCAGGAACAGCGGGCGCAGAAGACACATGAGCGAAACCACGTCTTGGCGCACGTCCGTCCCGTCGAACATGGCGGCGTGCCTCGTGAGCATACCCAGGACGGTGATGAGGTCGCAGAAGCGCTCGTACCGGTCGATGTACCAGACCGGCGCAAACACCGCCCACGCGAACATGCACGGGCACGCGGACACGAAGTACCACCGCGGCTCGAGCCACCACGCGTTGGCCCCCAGCTGGGGCAGACACGGGAGGGTCATCTGCCCGGGGTTCCGCGCGATGGCCACCGCGCACGCCACGGAGCACAGCATCAGGCCGTACAGGTGCGCGTACCACGCGCGTTCGATGATGAACAGGCGGTATGCCTTCGCTCGGGCGCTCATCACTGCCTCCGTGGAACACGGGCGCAGTGATGAGTGCGTGTCCAACGAAGCGATCTCGCGGGGATATGCAGACATGCAGATATTTTGATCACATTCATGTCTTTCCAGTAGCTTTTCAACTTTACTGTCGAAGATATCAACAAAAGCGAATGTCGTATGATCAAACAGTCTGTGAAATCGACAGCGCCGCAACGAGGAATGCACCCAGCGAGAGCACGGTTCAAGGGGGACATATCTGGCGGACAAA
>Ga0181560_10004887_pt1 | contig 12058 bp, 7 predicted proteins | sample 011ome_20_FD_133751 | JGI IMG/M metagenome (GOLD analysis project Ga0181560, IMG submission 133751) | Coastal salt marsh microbial communities from the Groves Creek Marsh, Skidaway Island, Georgia - 011509CT metaG (megahit assembly) | ecosystem: Environmental > Aquatic > Marine > Intertidal zone...
CGGCGCCGCGGGCGAGACCCCGGCGCCGGTGCCGTCCAAGATCACCGTGCGCCGGCGCGCGCCGGACGACGCCGAAAAAGCCGCGCGCAAGCGCGCGCGCGCGACGCTGGAAAACCCGGAGCTCGCGGCGGCGGCGGCGGAGTGAAAGCGAAAGCGAAAGCGGCGGGGTTACGTACGTAGACGTGTGATGAAAACGTTTATTACCCGGTTCTTTCTTTTTTCGCGGTGTACGGACCATCACGCATATGCTGACGATTTATATCTGTACCACGATATACGCACACGTATCGGTCATAGTCGATGAGAGTCCGTAGTACTAGTTAGTCGCGCGCGTACGCGCCGTCGGCGACGCCCTTCGTCGAACGCGCGGACGCGAGCGGAAGCGCGGAATCCGCGTCGCGATCGATCGAAATCCGCTTCGTCGCGCGAAACGCTATGGCTCTCGCTCGAGACGCGCGTACTCCACCAACGCGTACTCCACGCGCTCACGACATCATGGCGACGTCGACGGCTTCCTTCAGCGTGCCGTCCTTGTAGGTGTCGACGATGATGTCGCACCCCCCGAAGAACTCGCCGTCGAGGTACACCTGGGGGAAAGTGGGCCAATCCGAGTACACCTTCATGCCCGCGCGCAAGCCCTCGTCCTCGAGGATGTCCACCGTCTCGAACGGCACCTCCATGGACTTGAACACCTGCACGACGGTGTTCGAGAACCCGCAGCGGGGCTGCTCCTTGTTGCCCTTCATGAACACCACGATCTTGTTCGAGGAGACGAACTTGTCGATGGCGGATTTCATCTCGGGGCCCATGTTCGTGACCACCAGCCCGGCGCGGCGGGGCGCGGCGGACGCGCGCGCGCGGGGCGCGCGGCCGACGGCGCGGCCGCGCACGGCCGTCACGCAGGACAGGGAGGAGGCGAGCGCCGCCATGGTCTTCGGGATCTGGGTTCGGGAAACGCGTCTGCGCGAGTGACGATGCGGAGCCTCGCTCGTTCGGAGACAAACCCGCGAGCGAAAGAGCCCGTGAAAGACTCGAGAAATCTCGGAAATGGGCCACGTTCCAGGCCAGAGTCTTCGGCACCGAGTGACGGTCTGTGACCAAACCGAATCTTGGACAACTGGCACGATTTTTTTCGGGGATTCGTGGCTCGAGGCCTGCGTCGCTTTAGGCGGGAAGATAGGACCCGATGTTCCGCGCGCGCCCATTCCGACTCAGCGCGGCCCCTCGACGCACGCAGACGCGCGCGGTCTCGAGCGGCGTCCGCGCACGCACGCCTCAGGCGAGGCCCGCGATGTCGGCGGCGGTCGTCGTCAACCGCGTCGCCGCCTCGGCGGCCTGCAGCGCGGGATGCAGCGGGCGCGGCGTCGACGTCGACGCAGGGAGACGCGCGCGACACCCCGCGGCGCTGGGATGGGCGGGCGTCGATCGCAGAGGGAAGGGCGCGGCGTCGTGGACGGCGCCGCGCGGTAAGCGATACGCGTCGTTCGGGGCGAGCGCGTCGCGACGCGCGCGCGTCGCCGCGGCGGCGAGCGCGAGCGGTGCCTCCGGTGCCAACACCGGACGCGGGACGCGACAGTCGGTCCGATCCACGCTGGTGCCCGAACCGGAGACGGCAACCTCCGCGGTCGCGACGCGGACCGAGGAGAAGCCGAAGACCGAGGAGACGGGTGTGCGGGAGGACGAGGCGGCCGCGGTCGCGCGGCGCGTGCTGCCCGGCGGGCTGGAGGTGGTGGTTGCCGCCGCGGCGGAGGAGTTTGAGGTGGCGGCCGAACTCAGAGCGGTGGCGTTTTACGAGGACCTCGAGGCGCGGCAGGCGCTCCCCTTCCCCCCCCGCTTCGTCGCCACGTTCCGGCGCGAGTTCGCGCAGCGCGAGCGGCGCGCGCTCCGCGAGCGCACGAACCGCCCGTCCGGGCCGAGCCGGCGGTGCCTGTGCCTCATGGCCAAGACCTCTGATCTCGGCCTGGTCGGATGCCTCGACGTGTCCACGCGCGACGGGCCGTGCTGCTCGCAGGTGAACGGAGCGTGCGTCGGGGACGGCGAGGAGTACGTGTACATCGACAACGTCGCCGTGGACGCGGGCGCGCGCAGACGCGGAAGCGCCTCGGCCATGCTGGAGGCGTCCAGCGACGTCGCCGCGTCGTGGGGGGCGGGATTCATATACACGCACGTGCACGCCGAAAACGTCGCCGCGCGCCGTCTCTACCACGCGTACGGGTTCCGCGCGCCCGCGGGCGCGCCCATAGCCGAGGCGCTGTCCCCCGGCGCGGGCGCGACGTGGATGTCCAGCCGGCTGCAGGGCCTCGTGCTGCTGCGCGCGCCGCTGCCACTCATGCAGGCGGCCTCGGAGAAGGCGGCGGCGGCGGTGGGCGACTGCACCTGCGGCGCGAAGTACGACGACTGCGACGAGTGCATCTGCAAGCCGGGCGGCGTGCGATGAGCGCGATGAGTGCGATGCGTTTCCGACCCGCGGAACGCCGAAGCGAGCGCGACGACGAAGCGCGCCGATCGTTTTTTGTCGCGGTTGTATTTTTTACTTTACGCAGCTTTTGTTTCCTGAGATTCTACACTATACGGTACGTAGACGACGTTCGCACGTACGACGTTCGCGGCGTTCGACGCGCGCTCGCACAGCGCTCGCACGGCGCGAAGAGTACCGTACCCTATACCTATCCGCCGTCGCTCTCCCCGTCGCTCGTCTCGCGAAGCGCGCCGCTCGCGCGCTCCGCCCCCTCGAGCCGGCCACCCGAGCGAAGCGTTCGCGTTCGTTCGTCGAACCCTGACCCTCGCGAACCTCGCGGGAAGTCCGGCATGCTCCCGAACCTGGGCGCGTCCCGCAGCGGCCGCGCCGCCGGCGCGGCGAGCCCCAGCCGGCGCAGGTCCCGCTCCGACCCCAGGTCTTTGACCCCAGGCCCGGAGCGCGCGTCGCCGCCGCTCGGCCCCATAACGTCGAGACCGGTCGCGGCATCCGCGGATGGGTCGAGCACGTCTTCTCGACCGTCGCGATGCGGATGTGCGGAGCCCTCCGCCGTCTCCGGCCGCAGCGCGGTGCGTAGCTTGGAGTCGTACTTCACCACCTGCCTCCGCACGAGCTCGTGCATCTCCGCGGTGCGCGTCTCGGCGCGCTCGCTCTTTGACCCGCCGCCGCGCCGCGTCAGCGCGGCCATACACGCGCCGTACTTCGTCGAGTCCTCGGCGAGCGCCTGGAACGAGCCGGGGACGCGCGTCGCGCGTAGATGCTCGAGAGCGCCGCGCGAAGCCGCGGCGACGCGCGCGCGGAGCGCCTCCGCGGGGTTTTCGGTTTCTCCCGCCGCGCGCGCCTCTTCGTCGTCATTGTCATCGTCTTCGTCGTCGTCGGGAAAGGGAAACGCCGCGGGAAACGCCGTTCGGTCGAACGCACCCCGCACCGCGTCCCTCGTGCGTGTTCCCTCCGCCTTCCTCTTCTTCAGCCTTCCCGAGGAGGCGTCGGCGGTCGCCTCCGCCGCCGCGATTGCGTCGTCCAGCGCCTCCTCGCGCGTTCGGTCGGACGCGCCGACGGCGAACGCGTGGTCGTCCACGAGCTCCTTCGCCGCGCGCACGGCGTCCGCGGCGCCCATCTCCACGCACGTCTCCACGAGCTGCGCGAGCCGGCGCACGTCCCGCGGCGTGACGTACACGCGCGCGCGCGGCGCGAGCTGCTGCGTGTGGTACAGCAGGTGAAGCGCGTACAGCGCCGCGATTCGCCGGACCGTGGGGCCCGCGTCGGGCGCGAGGTACGGCATCGTCGCCGAGAAGAGCATCTGCGCGTATTCGCCCTCCAGGAGCTCCACCAGGCGCGCGTTGTGCACGAACGAGAACGACCGGCTCTGCCAACGCGCCCTGAACGCGTCGAAGCTCAGGTCCCCGCCGCACGCCCGGACGTGATCGTCGATTAAATCCGCGAGGTCGCTCTCGAAGCCCGACACCGCGCTCACGGAGGGTGCGCCGTCGCCAGTCTCCCCGAGGCGCGTCATCCCGGCGCACCGAGAGACCCCGCGGAGACCGCACGCGCGAAAACCCGGGGAAGGGCGTGCGGCGTGCTCGCGCCGCGCCAATTGGAAAGCCGGAGGTCAATTTGGCCAAGTTGAAAGCGTTCGTTGTTAGGGACTCTCGGACGACGCGAGAAGATCGAGCACGAAACGACGCGCGCGCGGCCATTCGCCCGGGGCGCGGGCGGCGGGGGCGTGCCGCCGCCGTTCCCTCCCCGAAGGAGTCGCATGGACACAGGTGCTGCGCGTTCGTGGCGCGCGTGCGCGTTCGTCGCACCCGGCGCGCCCGGCCACGCGCGCCTCTCGACGCTCCGCGAGCGCCTTCGCTCCGTCGGCGGGGCGTCGGCGGAGCGCACGCTCACTCTCGTGTTGGACCGTCTGGAGAGAGACGCGCGCCCCGAGCGCGTTCCGCCGCGTCCCGACGGCGACGCGTCCGAGGCGAGACGCTCGGTGACTCGCGCGTGCGGCGTGCTGGTCGACCTCGCCTGGGAGAAGCTGCACACGGGCGACTGGAAGGACGTGGACGAGGCGTGGCGCGACCTGTACGTGATGGCCGCGATGGCCGCCGCGGATGCGCGCGGCGGGTTCGCGCCGGCGCGCGCGGCGGAGACGCTGGCGGCGCTGGATCGCGCGTCGCTCCTCGGCGGGCCGATGTTCCGAGACGAGCTCGAGCGCGCGATCGCGAGCGCGCAGGAGGCGCTCGCTGAGCTCCAGACTGCACCTTCGGGCGCGAAGCGCCCGCGAAAAAAAAAACGCGCGCGCGCGTTGGGCGACGACGCGCGCGACGACGTCGTCGCAGCGCTTCCCCCGGGATCGCTGGGAGAGCCATCGAGGGCGTCTTCGAGCGACGATATGCGCGAAAGAGAGTCGCTTCACGCGACTGTCGATGACGCGCGTTTGTGCTGCTCTCACGACGCAAACGCGGAAGAAGAAGAGATTTCGGAAAAACAACCGCGCGTCGTCATCAGTCGCGCGTCTCGTCTGAGGCGTCTCGCCGCCCTGCGGTCGCCCATCGCGACGTTCGCCGCGCCGCCTACGCTCGAGCGCTTCCTGACCTCGGCAATGGCACCGGGCGCGCCGGCGGTGCTCAAGGGGCTGGCGCGCGCGTGGCCGGCGCTCGCGAAGTGGCGGGACCCGGCGTATCTGCGCGCCGTCGCCGGCGCGCGGACCGTGCCGGTGGAGACGGGCGAGCACTACCTGCACGAGACGCACGCGCGCGAGCTGCTCACGCTGGACGCGTTTCTGGACGAGTATCTAGGATACTCTACGCCGGAGGAGGATGATGACGCGCGCGCGACGACGGGCGACGCGAAACAGACGAAACATACGAAACAGACGAACGCCTCCGCGGACGACGCGGACGACCGCGTTCGGAGGAGGAAGAAGAAGAGGAAGATGGGGTACCTCGCGCAGCACGCGCTGCTTGACCAGATCCCCGCGTTGCGGCGGGACGTGCTCGTCCCCGACTACTGCGCGCTGACGCTCGAGCGCGACGACGCGCGCGCAGAGAACGAGCGCGAAGGCGTCGCGATTCGCGCGTGGCTCGGGCCGCGGGGCACGGTTTCGCCGACGCACCGCGACCCTACGCACAACCTGCTGGTGCAGGCGGTGGGCTCGAAGTACGTGCGGTTGTACGCCCCGTCGCAGGAACGCGCGATGTACCTCTTTTCGGACCCCAAAAGAAGCAACGCCGCGCGCGCCGACCCGCGCGACGCGCTCGCCGAGAAACAGGCGCGCGCGTTCCCGGCGTTTTCCGGCGCGCCCTTCTCGGACGCCGTCTTGGAACCGGGGGACGCGCTGTACGTGCCCCCAGGGTGGTTCCACTACGTGCAGTCGGTCACGAGCAGCTTCTCGGTGAGCTTCTGGTGGAGGTGACACGTAGGTATCGGTGGGGGCTTCGAGGCGCGAGGCTCGAGGCGGGTCGTACGTAGCTATAGGTAGCTAGCTACGTGTAGCTCCAGGAGTCTATGAACCGATCGCGAGCGCGCGGGTCGAGTAAAAGAACATCGACACGTGTACTTTTTTTTTTATTTTACGCGCGAAATCGAGAAATTAGATCCTCGTCAGCGCCACGTCACGAGCGAACGCGGGTCGCATTGATTCTTCGCGCGCGGCTCACGCACGTACGCACTCGCATTCTCTTACCCCTCCCGTGACGATGACCAAGTCCGCCGAACAAACGAACACCCGCGTCGCGTGCCACGGCCCGTTCACGTGCAAGGATTGCGGTGCGTCCCCGTCGAAACCCCCAAATTGTTTCGGAGAATATCCAACCGTCGTGGTCGAAAGCAACAACGGAGATTCCCTAACCTCACCCCCACCCCCTCGATCCCCCAATCCGGCGACAGGCACCAAACGGGACAAGAAGGAGTTCTCTCAGCGTCAGCTCCAACTGCCGCAGAAGCAGTTCATGTCGTGTCGCCACTGCAACGAGGCAGAGAAGGACGAGGCCAAGGCCGAGCGTCGCAAGAGCCTCGACGAAAGCAGGGAGCTGAAGACCGGTGAGGTGCACAACAAGGGCAGACAGGTGCACAACAACTTCAAGTCCATGTCTCGCGTGGCGTGAGGTGGTCGCACGACCACGCTCGTCGCGTGGACGTCGTCGACACCGTCGCGTCATCAACACGCTCTCGAACCCGTCACCTGGGTCAATCCACGAACGGCCACACGAGAGGCGGGTCGGAAAGACATCAAGACATCGACAAAGATGGAAACATCGGCTTTTTTCACGAGGAATCTACGTTGGAAGAAATGTCCGGTTCTCTTCGCCGACACGTCAACGCGCCCTCTCTGTGATGCACTCCTTTGAAGAATTCACCCGTGGACCTCCTCCTCTACGCGCGTCTCCGTGATTGCTCGCTCGCTCGCCCGCTCGCTAGGAGAGCGCGGCGAGGCGCGCGAAGAACTCTCCCCAGGTGAGCTCGGCGTCCGGCCCCTCCTCCGCGAACTCGCCGTCGCCGCCGCGGAACAGCTCGCGGTTGATCACCGAGCGCATTTCCTCCACGGAAAATCCCCAGTGGTCCTCCGCCTGCTCCACCAGCACGCCCTCGACGCCGTCCGCCAGCGCATCCGCGCTCAGCCGCCCGCCGTCCCCCGCCAGAGCGTAGAACACGACTTTGAGCTGCGTCCGCCGTTTTTTGCACGCGGCGGCGACTTTAACCCGCGCGCCTTCCCGGCGCAGGGCGCGCGCGAACTCCGCGTACGAAAGCAGCCCGTCGCCGTCCAGGTCCGCGGTGGACACGCCCTCTGCGAGTCCGAACACGCGCTCGGGACAGATGCATTTCGTCAAAAGCGGCGAGAGCGCGTTCCATTCGCTCGAGAGCGTCGCGAGGCCGTGTCTCAGCGCCGCGAAGGAAACCTTCCCGTCGTCGCCGTTTTCTTGAACGGCGGCGATTTTTTTGAACAGCGCCTTCACCTCGTGACGACGCGCGTACAGGAACGCGTCGATGTCCAGCGCCGCGATCTCCTCCTCGCTCGTGGGGGGGGGAGGGAGCCGGTTCGCGGCGAGCGCCTCGTTCAGCTTCGCCGCGTTTTTCCTCGAGACGCACGCCTCGGGGTCGAGGTTCTCGGACACGTCGGAGAAGCCGCGCGTGAAGTGGCACCCATCCACGCGCGCCTCGCGCAGCGACGGCGTCCGCTCGACGAGCAGCGCCAGCTGAAGCGCGCCGCCCTCACTCACGGGGTTCTGCCCGACGTCCAGGTACTGCAAACTCGGGTGGCCCGCGAGGTGCTCGGCGATCAGCGCCGCCGTCGCGTTCCGAACGCCGCACCCGCGGAACGAGACGTGCGTGAACGTCGCGTCGCGCGCCAGCGCGGGCAACGCCGCCTCGACGCCCCTCGGCCCGAGGCAGGCGCGCGAGAAGTCGTACACGTGCTTGTGCTCGCGCATCATCTCCTCGCAGTGCGCGTGGAAGTCCTCGTCGGACATGTACGCGTGCAGGAAGAGCATCGCCTCCACGAACTCAACCTGGGACACCACGCCGTCGGCGTCGGTGTCCAGCCACTGCAACTGCTTCTCCGCGTCGCGGCGCGCGCGCGCCGGGTCCGGGTCGGCGCCGTCCATGAAGATGGCCACGAGTTCTTCCTGGTCCAGCGACCCGGAACCGTCCACGTCCAGGTGGCGAAACACAGCCGCCAGCTTGCTTTCCCGGTCGGGCAGGTCGTCGATGTCCGGGACGGAAGCGAGCGTCTCTAAGATGCCCAGCTGAAACTCCTCGTCCACCAGCGCGTCGGCGATGGGGCGCATGGCGTCAAGGTACTCCTGTTTCGAAATCTTGTTGTCCCCATCCTTGTCCATCTGCTTGATCATGGCGCGCACGTCGCCGTGGACCTTGATCGGGTTCAGCCCGCGCGCGAAACCCACGAGCTCGGGGATGGAGAGCGTCCCGCTGCCGTCCAGGTCCATGTGGTCGAACGCCAGGTCCAGCATCTCCGCGCGAGACAGGCCTTCGATGCGATGCGTGGGCAGGGGGGCGAGCAGTTTCGCGCGTCGCACGAGCTGGCGTACCACCTCGCTGTTCGCCGTGCACCCCAGGCGCTGACACGAGGCGAAGTAAACCTCGCACAGCGAGTCCTTCGAGTCCCATCCCGCCACTTTCTTCTTCGCGGGGACGAACTCCATCGTCGGCGGCGCCACCGCCATCGCCACGACGAGGCGCGCGCAGAAGTGCCGAATCGGGTTGACCGAAAAACGCACCCGGGTGAAATGTTTTTTAGAAAAGCTGACATTTGATCACCCGTCTACGTACTATAACCGACTCCGCGGTTCCTTCCCCTGAAAGCACCCTCACGCGCCAGGACTACCGCTTCTCGTCCGGGGACGCGCACTTAGCGAACATCCGCGCGATGGCGGAGTGTTTCGCGCGCTTCGCGACTGGCGCGGGTCCCGACCCCGGACGCTTCGCGCCCGCGCGCGGCGAAACGCCCTCCTCGTCGGTCCGCGTCGGTTCGCGCGTCGGTCCGGCTTCCGACGGACGACGAGCTCGGTTCTCGATGTCGCGAAGCCCGCGACGCATCGAAGATTCCTCATCATGATGAGGAATCTTCGCGACCGCGCTTCGAGCGAAGAGCCCCGCGACGCCGTTCCGGCTCGTCCGCGCCCTGTTTTTCTGCTCCGCCGCCCAGTCGAGCCGCGCCGCGGCGGGCGCCGCTTCCGACAGCGCCGCCGCGTTTCGCAAAGGCGCGTCCCGGTAGTCCGTGCCCCACATCACGTACATCGGCGACCCGCCGTTCGGTTTACGCTCACGCAACGTCGGGAGGATCGCCGCGATCCTCGCCCCCCACGGCGCGATCTCGCTCGGCGAAAGCACGCGCTCGGCGCCGCCGTGTCGGCGGTGCACGCGCGCGACGGCGCCCCAGCTCGCGGAGGCGACCAGCCTGGTCGGCATCACGGTCCGCTTCTGGCCGGGCGGCAAACCGGTCTGCGCCCGGTCCGGCTGCGCGGTTTCGTGCGCGAGCTCGTCGGAAGCCACGAGCGCCAGGTCCAGGCGAGAGCACCATCGAACGGTCTCGTCGCCCACCTCCCCGCGCGCGATCCACGCGCGGTCGCGGAACTCAACCGCCATGCGGATCTCGCGGTCCAGCCTGTTCCGCAGCTCCTCCACCTTCCGGCGGTTCGAGGGGCTCACCCCAAAGCTCGTGTGGAACTGGAACACCACACACGCGAGCTTGTTCGCGCGCGCGGCGGGCGCCAGGCACGCGTGAAACGCGTTCCACAGGTCGGCGCGAGCGGGCTCCGGCATGCGCGCGTAGGAGACGTGCGTTTTGAGATGGTCCTCATCAGTCTGCCTGAGCAGCGCGCGCGTGCTTCTGGGGAGCGACGCGACGTCCACGGAGGAGGCGCAAAACGCCCCGAACGCCTTGAACAGGAACGCGAACCCGGGGGGGACGCGCGCGACCCACCGCTCGACCACCTTCGCGCTCGGGATCGCGTAGCACGTGGAGTCAACCTCGACGGCGCCGAAGTGCCTCGAGTAAATCTCCAGCCGGTCCTCCGCGCTGCGACAGGACGCCGGGTACACGCTCAGGTGCTGGTGCGGTGAGCCCCAGCCGCACGTGCCCTGCACCAGCCGGCCGGCCATGTCGAGCGGCGCGCCGGATGCCATGGCGCGGTCCGCGAGACGCCCCCGGCGCGGAGCTCTCTGTCGTGGTGGGCCAAGTCCAAACTCGCCCTGTCACGAGGCGTTTCGAGAATCTGAGGCGGGACGCCGCATCGCGGCAGCTCGCTTCGCTCGAAAGCGCAGCCGCCGACGATTTATGTGTTTCGCCGCCGCCGCCCATTGCGACAGCGCGCCGCTCTCTGCGCTCGTGCACCCTCGCCCCCTCTCCACGCCCTCGCGTCTCCGACGATGGGTGCCGAGTCGGGCGACGCAGGCGACGGCTGGATGACCCTCGGGTTGGACCCGCGGCTGCTCCGCGCGCTGACGAAGAAGCGGTACCGCGCGCCGACGGCGGTGCAGTCCCAGGCGATCCCGCTCGTGCTGGAGGGCAAGGACGTGGTGGCTCGCGCGCACACCGGGAGCGGCAAGACCGCGGCGTATTTGCTCCCCGCGATCCACAAGATTGTCACCAGCGGCGACGCCGCGATGGGAGGCGCGCCGCCCTCCAACCCGCGCGCGCTCGTGCTCGTGCCCACGCGCGAGCTCGCGCATCAGGTGAAGAAGGAAGCGGCGTTCCTCCTCGGGAAGTGCGCGCCTTCCCTGCGCGCGGGCGAGCTCCCCGCGGCGGGGTGCGCCTCCGCCGTGCTCCGTGAGTTCGCGGGCGCGCCGCCCGAGATCCTCATCGCGACGCCCGCGCGCGCCGCGGAGTGCGTCCGCGAGAACCTCTTCCCGAGCGGCGCGTTGGCCTCCGGGCTGGAGCTGCTGGTGCTCGACGAGGCGGATCTGCTGCTGAGCTTTGGGTACGAGGAGGACATCAAGAAGGTGGTGGACGCCTGCGAGAAGGGCGTGCAGTGCATGCTCCTCTCCGCGACCGCGGGCGAGGAGCTCGCCAGGCTGGAGTCGCTCGTGCTGCAGCACCCGGTGCGGCTGGACGTGTCCGCGAGACCCGAGATTTTCGACGGCGCCGGCGCCGGCGACGACGAAAAGAAGGACGGCGGTCCCGACATCGCGCACCGCGCGTTGGACGTGCGGGCCAAAGACAAGCTCTTGACGTGCATGTCCTTGCTCCGACTGGGCGTGTGTCGGCGTAAAACGCTCGTCTTCGTGAAGGACCCCGACGCCGCGGTGCGGCTGCGGCTGTTCCTGGACAAGTTCGGCGTGCCCTGCTGCGCGCTGCACGCCGAGCTCCCCGCCAACTCGCGCGCGCACATCCTGCAGGAGTTCAACCGCGGCGTCTACGACTACATGATCGCCGCCGCGGATGGCGAAGGCGGGGAAGACGCGTCATCACGCGGTCCGACCGACGACGGCGTCGACGCGAACCACGCGCGTGGGAACCACGAGTCGGACGACGATTCCGACGCGGAGGCTTCGAAAGCCTCGCGAGCTTCGCGAAAGAAAAAGAGCGACGAAAGCCTCTCCGCGCCGACGCGGGGCGGAAAAAAGACGCGACGCGACGCCGAATTCGGCGTCGCTCGCGGCGTCGACTTCAAGGATGTCCGAACGGTGATCAACTTCGACGTGCCTCCGAGCGCGTCGGCGTATTTGCACCGGGTCGGGCGGACGGGACGCGCGGGGAAAAGCGGCACGGCCATCACGCTGGTGTCCCCCGCGGAGACACCGGCGTTCGAGGCGGTGAAGACGGCGTTGGCGCGAGACGGCGGCGACGCGGGCGCGGCGGCGGCGGCGGCGATGGCGCCGTTTTCGGGACTCAAGCCGGAAGCCGTCGAGTCGTTGCGGTACCGCGCCGAGGACGCGGCGCGGTCCGTGGGGAAGACCGCCGTGCGCGAGGCGCGCGTGCGCGAGCTGCGCGCGGAGCTGCTCAACAGCGAGCGGCTCGCCGCGCACTTCGAGGACAACCCCGAGGACCTGAACCTGCTCAAGCACGACGTGAGCCTCGCCAAGCAGCCGCCGACGCCGCACCTGTCGCACCTGCCCGGGTACCTGCGCGGCCGC